>ENA-ORCZ01000197-ORCZ01000197.1-marine-metagenome-genome-assembly--contig:-NODE-197-length-41682-cov-4.110155_pt1 | contig 41682 bp, 42 predicted proteins | sample MGYA00237785_ERZ508519 | MGnify/ENA primary metagenome ERZ508519 (study PRJEB26189, sample SAMN06268790) | marine metagenome | isolation source: Bioluminescent Bay, La Paraguera, Puerto Rico | place...
ACTAGCCTTTCCAACATAATCTTCGAGTTTGATCAGATTTGACCAACCTTCCAATATTGCTTTGGGATCCGCATTATTGAGTGGAACTAGAAAGTTCGGATTTGCGAAATTTACTTTCAGGACATTGGTTAACCCAACAAGATAGTTTCTGACAACTTTCGGGTCGTTAATACGCTGCTCGACAATCCAGTCCAGTTGAGATTTTACAGCCGCAGTATATTGGGGGTGAGACCCAAGGTGATTTTGAAAAATATCGTTAAGAACTTCGGGAAGAGCCATAATGTTGTATCTACGGTCATTTTTTCGAAATTCATCTAATAGCCCTGGCATATCAAATAATTCATGGTGCTCAGTTTTTCCGCCCGGAAAAAGTTCTTGTGGACCCAAATGATGATTTTGCAGCTTTGCCACAACAATGCTCCATAATTAAATGTTTGTTGATTTCTTCGGGGAAAAGTTGTTCGATGCGCAGCTCGGGCATCCAAGGCGCTGAAGTTGTTCTGTGATTTGAAGAAAGAGAAACTTGTCTCTGCCGCAGCTTGCGGCGACACCAGGACCACGTTTCGGAGTTTTTGATCTTCCGGTTCTCGGGAGCGAGGTAGCCGTTAGGAAGTTCTTTCGACCGAATGAAAGAGCCGAGCCTAAGACAAGCGAGATGAACGGCCGCGCGCCACTCCGCTATGCCGTCGAACGTCAGTCACTTCCGATGGAGTTGGGGAGCTGGTGCCGAATGGAGATCGCGAGCACCAGGAGGTCGCGTGATGCGAAGACAGACGATCGCACCCGTCAGAAAGGTACGCGTTGCGATGGTGGTGAGTAGCTAGCGGAAACAGAGCCAGCATCGCAGCAATCTTTGACGCCGGCGACAAGGGCTTTGTCTCAACAAAAGACGTTTCTAAGCGCTCTTGGACCGGCGCTCGCCAATCTCCTTCAGCAGGACACGAGGCACACCGGTCCTACCTTTGATTTCCCGGGATGGCCCCGTCTTCAAAACCGCCAGGAGATTTTCGCGCAAGGAGACGGATGTCGATCCTTGCTTTATCGGGTTGTATCTGGAACGTAGGCAAGAGCGCGCAAATTGCCCTGTCCCCCTAGCCCGTATTTTCCAAAAAAGGTCAGGGTGAAACTTCGAGAACTACAGAAAAAATCCAAAATATATGGATGACAAAATCAACAGCGAGGCCACTTTCCAGGCAATTATTTTATTAAAACTACTGAAAACCAGGTAAGAAATCGCAAAAGATACAGACACAATAAAAAACAGTGATGAGGTATTCGCGAAGCATTTCGTATACTCGACGGACTCACAATAATTTTTCGTTGTCGTCGACCAGAACAGCAATACCTGAAAAAGCAGGATGACCGACAAATCAAAGATGCAAAGAATTGCAATTTTGCCTTTACTCAAATTACCCTCTCCGATCTGATCTGCACAATTTACATGAATTCCAAATTTGTTCTATTTATGTTCTTGGGCAAAGGGAAAACTGCGACGTCCCGTATGTGACGACAAACCGCTCGGTCGCCAGCAGATCGGCTGCTTCCTCGTCGCCATTCATGTCGACATAGCTCCGTTCACGCAGATCCACGTAATCCTGCTTCGCCAGCGCCTCGTTGGCTTTAGAAAGCTCAGCTCGAAAATCACTACCGAAGAAAAATTTGTCGCCCCGGTTTGCAATCGCATTCAGCCCCTGAACCGGTTACTCACCAGACCCCGTTTTGCCTAGAAATGTCAGAAATTCGGAAGCGTCGAGAAGAATGATTTTCTCTCTCATTTCGCCTCCTTGTCCGGAAAGGCGATATCCTTCGAAAATTCTTCTTCCGCGTAGGCCTTGGTCTCCGGCGACGTCAGGGATGGCAGCTCTCCGATCGCAACCTTGTAGGCTAAGCGGCGGCCAGGAAGTAGGTTATCGTCATAGGGGACCTGCGTTTTCATCGCATACCAACGTTCGAAGTCGTACACGGTTTCGTTGTCTACCCAGGGGCAAAGCTCATTGAAGCCCTCATCATCCCGGCCAAAATCCGGATTGGCATTCAGATAATCGAGCCATGCCTCCGATTTCTTCATAGCCTCAAGAATGTCCGGGTGTCTGAGATGCAATCCGCCAAAATGAAGGAGTGTTTCATAGGGCAATTTGGGTGCCCGGGGTCTGGTCGGGCTCCACGAACTGTATTTGTAGAAAAAGGCTCGTCCCTCTTCCGTCGCCTCATAGGCTGCCAGCTCTTCCCGCCAGCCGGTAATGTCATCAAAATCCGCCATCGGTTCCGCTTTCAATTTACCAAAAATGTTCATGAAATGTTCTAACGCAGTTCTACAACCAACGAAAGCGTTACTGCAGCTGCCGCCCAATAGAGCGCACTTTCCAAACCTGAGCGATTTCAGCCAAGTTAGCTAAAGCCAGAAGTTCGGAGGCATCGAGGAGAATGACCTTCTCTCTCATTTCGCCTCCACGTCTGAAAAGACAATGTACTCTGAATATTCCTGTTCTGCCTGCGCCCTTGTTTCCGGCGCCATCAGGGACGTAAATTGCCTGCTCGCAACCTTGTAGGCCAAGCGGCGGCCGGGACGAAGGTTATCGTCATAGGGGATCTGCGTTTTCATCGCATACCAGCGCTCGAAGTCGTACACGGTTTCGTTGTCTGCCCAGGGGCAAAGCTCATCAAAGCCCTCGTCATCCCGGCCGAAATCCGGATTGGCGTTAAGGTATTCAAACCACGAGCCTGACTTCTTCAGTGCCTCAAGAATTTCCGGGTGTCTGAGGTGCAATTCGGCGAAATGAAGGATTGTTTCATAGGGCAATTTGGGCGCCCGGGGTCTTGTTCGATCCCACGAACTGTATTTGTCGAAAAAGGCCCTGCCTTCTTCCGTCGCCTCATAGGCTGCCAGCTCTTCCCGCCAGCCGGTAATGTCATCAAAATCCGCCATCGGCTCCGCTTTCAATTTACCAAAAATGTTCATGAAATGTTCTAGCGCGGTTTTGCAACCGACGAAAGTGTCGTTGCCGCGGCTGATCAGAAAAGCGCGATCTCCCTGCCTGAGCAATTTCAGACCGGCTGGCTGCAGGCGCAAATTTCCAAGGTAACGTTATGTCTCTGTTTTTAAGCCCGTTTTGACGACGTGTCCAGCGAGCCTACCGGTCTGAAACCTGACTTCAGACCGGTGTTTCCAAAAAGCGCTGTCCGTTGAAAGCCTTGCCGCCAACCACCGTTGAGCGCTCAAATTGCGTTTTATTAAGCCTCGGTCGCCAGAGGTTCCCCCGATACGCACCGCCGCACGGAAAAGACGAAACCACAAGGGTTTCGGCGACGGAGTGGCCTCGTTTATGCGGCTGCCCCATTGGCGCAGGCACGATCCATCCAACAGCTCAGCTCACTCCGGGCCGGTCGCCAGGTCGAAACCCTCGTCGATCCAGCCGGTCACCCCGCCAGCCATGATCTTCACCGGGCGGCCGAGTTCCGCCAGCCGCAGCGCGCCCCGGGCCGCCCCGTTGCAATGCGGGCCGGCGCAATAGGTAACGAACAGGGTGTCCTCCGGCCATTTTGCCATCTTGGAGCGGATGATCTTGCCATGCGGCATGTTGATCGCCCCCGGCACGTGGCCCTTTTCGAACATCGACGGGCTGCGCACGTCCAGAAGCACGAAGCCCGGCTCGCCCTCAAGCGCCTCATGCACATCCCAGCAATCGGCCTCGAAGGTGAATTCGGCGGCAAAGTGCTCTCTGGCAAGATCGCTCGGCGCGGCGGGAACGGCGGTCACGTTGTTGGTCATGAAGATCTCCTTTCCCTGCCTTTGTCGCTGCAAGGAGGGCCTGTTGGCAATTGGCGCGAATGACACTATACGTAAAGATCATGACAAACTTGACCCCATCGCCCTCCGAAGCTTCCGCATCCCTCAAGGGTCCGCTCGTCGTCGCTCTCGTCTATGACGGTCTCTGCACCTTCGAGTTCGGCATCACCGCCGAAATCTTCGGGCTGGCGCGGCCGGAATTCGGCAGCAACTGGTACCGCTTTCAAAGCGCCGCCATAGACGAGGGCCCCTTGCGCGCCCATGGCGGCCTCACCTTTACGCCGGAGCACGGCCCGGATCTCATCGACGCGGCCGACATCATCGTCGTCCCGGGCTGGAAGGGCGCTGACTGCGCCGTTCCACTGCCGCTCGCCGAAAGGCTCCGCCGGGCCCATGAACGCGGCGCCCGCCTTGTCTCGATCTGCTCCGGCGCATTCGTGCTGGCCGCAACCGGCCTTCTGGACGGGAAATCAGCCACGACCCATTGGCGCTATGCGGAAAAACTTCGCGCGAAACACCCCGCCATCGCAGTCGATGAAGCTTCGCTCTATCGCCTGGAAGACCGGATCTGCACCTCCGCCGGCAGTGCCGCCGGCATCGACCTGATGCTGGAACTCATCCGTCAGGACTACGGGGCCGAAAAGGCGAACTCGGTCGCACGGCGCCTGGTGGTCGCGGCCCATCGCAACGGAGATCAGGCCCAGTTTCTCGAGCGTCCTGTCGCTCAGCGCCCCGGCCACGAGATCGCGCCCCTGCTGGATCAGGTAAAAACCCGCCTTTCGGAAGACTGGACGATCGGCAGGATGGCCGATGCCTGCCGCATGAGCGCACGCACTTTCCAGCGCCGCTTCGCCGAGGCAGCGGGCCTTGCCCCCGGTGACTGGCTGGTGCAGGAGCGGGTCGAGGCTGCCAAGTTGCTCCTGAGCCAGGGGCAGGAAGACATTGAAGGCGTCGCCGCCCGTGTCGGTTTCGGCAGCGCCCATGCCCTGCGCCATCATTTCCGCAGGAAAGTCGGCATCCGCCCGACAGACTACCGCGCCCAGTTCCGCTACCGGACTGCGTGATCCTCCGGCTCCGCCCGCACCCACGCATAAAGACAGAAATCCTCGCCGCCCCGTCCATAGTACCTCAGGATGCCTTCCCGCTTCCCCCCAAGCGTCCGGATCCACCGATGTGCAATGTCGTGGTCTTTGTGCGAGATCACCTGCAGCCGGCGGCACTCCCGTTCCACCACCGGCCTAAGATCAGTCAGATGCCGTGTGATCAGCGGCACGCAGCGGCGGAACCTGTCCGTACCGAAAGCCCAGGCCTGCCAATGCTCCGGATCGAAGGCCGAGGCCCGGCTGAAGCCGTAGGCAGCCGCCGGCTGGCCGTCATACCAGACAGACCAGACCATGCCCGGCACCGCGGTCTCCAGCGCGCAGACCCCAAGCGCCCGCGTGTCCCAGTCCTTCCAGAGGCAGGCGATCTCGCGAAAATCCTCATCCCGCATGTTGGCCGCGATGAAACTGGCGTCGCGCACGCACAGCTCCCTGATTAGAAGTCGTTGAGCGGATCGCCGAGCGGCGCCATCCGGCTGCCTTTTGTCGCCTGCGCCGCCTTTTTCAGATCCGCCCTGTCTTTCCATCCGAGTGCCTCGACCATTGCATCCGCTTCATCCGGAGACGACCCCAGCCGTTCCCGTATCTCTTCCTTGCTTTCGATCAGGATGCGCCCGCCCTTCATCTTCCAGCGATGGGCCGTCAACTGCGCCTTCACCGTCGCCGAGCGTTTGATCGCGAGACCAAGACCGCTCTTGGGATGCAGCGCCTCGCGGAACCGCCAGTAGAGTTCGGCGCGGAGATTGTAGAACGGGATCTTGCTGTCCCTGGCGCAGGCGCCGGACTGAGCGGAAAAGATGCATTTTTCCGCCGGAATGCCGTTCTCGCGCGAAAGAAACCCCACCGTGTCGCCGCCCCAGCCGCCGGTGCAGTCCACCACGATCAGCGCATTGTCGCGCCGCTCGCGGATGATCAGCGAGCCGACATCCGACCCGTCCCTTGTGTCCGATCCCTTGACGACGATGTTCTGCTCGAACCGGCGGCCATGCAGTGGTTGCAGCACGGTCCTGTCCTTGCCGCCCTGGGCGACGTCGACCCCCAGCACCGACATCGGCGCATCCCTGTCGATACCTTCATCGTAGCGCTGAAAGGCAAGATCCACCCAGTCGGAGGGGATCACCTGCCAGGCATGGTCCTGCCGCGCGGCCAGAAAGTCGCCGGTTTTCAATGCGGTCCGCATCGGCTCCGGCATCTGGTCCAGCTGGGCGTCATAATCTTCCCCGAGATACCGGTTGTCCTGGCGGCGCGCGGGGATGAAGGTGCGGCTCTTCGGCGTGCGGATCTCCCCTTCGATCTCGACCGGCTCGGGCCCCTCCACCCAGACCGTGCGGATTGCATCGCCATCGTCGATGAAGACCGCCCACAGCAGCTCCCCCGGCTTCACCTTGCCGTAAAGCGGATGCAGCGGATCGAGCCAGGGTGCAAACCAGTCGGACAAGAAGTCTCCCTGCCCGCCAAGCGGCGGATTGGTGGCGATCAGGCCGCGGCAGCGCTGGCCGGGCCGTGTTGATCGAAGCCAGCCGAGCACGAAGATGATCTTGCGCGGATCCATCTGCGCGCCTTCATCGAAGGCTTTCAGGTCATGGTCGCGCCCCTGCCAGTCTTCTTCCGAGCCCGGCAAGCCGAGATGGCCGAATTCGATGATGCGCTCGTCCGGCCCCACCCAGCGTGGCGGCGCACCGCTGATCTTGCCGATGCCCGCCTGACGCATCAGGGCGTTCATGCGCTCGATCAGGCCTTTCAGCGATTTCAGCGACTGGCGGAAGATGACCGCCTTGTGGTGGGCAAACAGCGCCAGCCCGGCGATCAGATCCGTCTTGCCGCCGCCGGCCGCGCCGCCGTAAAGCGTCAGATCGGCTTCCGAAAAATAGCCGTCCGTCTGCGGACCCGGCTGCGGCCGCCAGACCGCGAACTGCTGCAGGACGCCGGCTTCATCCAGCTGCTTCTGCAGGGCTACACGCTCGGGCGCAGACATCCCGTCAATATGGTCAATCAGTGTCTTGAGGGCTGTCGCCATCCGTCTTTCTGTCCTTCCCGGTCAAGAGCGCCATGACGCCGAGCGCGATTTCCTCCGAACTCCTCGGCTTGAAGGTCTCGATCTTGGCGTCGTCGATGCCGCCAAGCAGTGTCCAGCTTTCCAGCTCCGTCCGGTCGCGCCAGCCGGCACGGTTCTTCATGGTGAAGCTCCAAGCACTGGCATTGAACTTGGCAAGCTCTCCTGTCGCGCCGTCCTTGCCGATCCGCTCCCACTCCAGCAGCCCGCGGCGGGCTGCCGCCTCCAGCTTTTCGGGCGGGAAGTCTTCGGGAAACTGTTCAGCGTGATAGCGGATTGTCTTGCGGTCTGCGTCCGGAAAGCTCTCGATGGAGAAGCCGGCAGCGATATGGGCGCAGAAATTGTCGCACAGCTTCTGCCGCGCCCTCCGCGTCGCAAATTTGCGCGCGGGCGCTTTGTCGTCAGGCAGCATCATGCCTCGTCTTGATTTCAATGTTGAGGGGAACGTCATGGTGCTCGCGGAACGGAAGCAAGTTCCCTGTCCGGGCACGGTCGGTCGAGACGTGAAACCGTTATTCGCTGCCCGCCAGAAGAGCATCAGGGGTTTTAAAACCGGTCGTCAGCCCTCGGGCTACACTGCGCCAATCTAAATCGACCAAGGCTCTTTCTAGCCGGTTTTGACGACCTTGACTATCGGGACCTCTTGCCTGAAACCCTTGTTTAGACAGGGTTTCCCGTCAACCTGAAGACATTTCAGGCCTCTTGCCCAAATGCCGGTTGCGCGCTTTCAGGCAATCGGAATTCTGCAACAACCGGCTCTCCGTACCCGCTCCACCTCTCGCACTCCTTCCACCTCACACTTGACTCACGCCTCAAAATATAATTAGTTCGGTCATAGAACGAACTAATGGAGCCTAGCCTTGGCGGATCCCTCGAACATCTCCAGACGCATGTCCCTGAGTGCCATCGTTCAGGCGATTGCCAGCTACAGCCCGGTTTCCCGGGCAAGCGTTTCGAAGATCACCGGTCTTTCCAAGCAGACCGTCTCGGAAATTGTCGGCAATCTGGAGGATGAGGGCTGGGTCCGCACCGTCGGCCAGACCGAAGGCCATGTCGGCCGCCGCGCGGTCGTCTACGAAATCGTCCCGGATGCAGCCTCTGTCGCCAGCGTCGATCTCGGCGGCACAAAGGTCCGCGTCGCCATCTGCGATCTTACCGGTGCAGTCGTCAGCGAACTGGTGGAGCCTACCGACAAGGACGGCGGCATCGCCGTCGTCCACCAGGTCGCCGGCATGATCCGCCGTGCTGCCACCAAGGCCGGCACCTCCTTGAAATTGCCGCGCGTCGCCGTCATCGGCGTACCGGGCGCACCGGACCCGGCAACCGGCCGCATCCGCATGGCCCCGAACATTCCCGGCATTTCCGAAATCGACGCCCCCGCCCTCTGGCGCGAAGCCCTCGGCATTGAGGTCTTTGTCGAAAACGACGTCAACCTCGCTGCCCTCGGCGAACACTGGCTGACCAAACGCGGTGACAGGGATGACCTGATTTATGTCTCCATCGGCACAGGCATCGGTGCCGGCATTGTCGTCGGCGGCCAGCTTCACCGCGGCCTCAACGGCGCTGCCGGTGAAATCGGCTACCTCCCCTTCGGCGCCGATCCCTTCGAACCGGAAAGCCTGAAGGTGGGTGCCCTGGAAAGGGTAGCCGCCACCCATGCGATCACAGACCTTTTTGCTCGAAAGACAGGCAAGTCCTTCGACGTGCCGGACATATTCGATGCCGCCAATGCGGGCGACGCGGCTGCCGTGGATACCCTCGACGAAATCGCCCGTCAGGTGGCACGGGTGATGGCAGCCCTCGCCGCGGTCATGGACCCCTCCTGCATCGTCATCGGTGGCTCAATCGGCACCCGCGACGAGTTGTTTGAGAGGGTCCAGTCCCTCATGTCACGCTGCTTCCCCCGCCCCATCCTCATCGAAAAGTCGACCCTCGGCAATCATGCTGCCCTTGCCGGCGGCGCCTCGGTTGCACTCTCTCGCCTGCATCTGTCGCTCTTCACCGAAGGCCTGAAAGGCGTCGAAATCGCCGTACCTCCGCCCTCCATCGAGACCTTTCGAAAGGGAGCGGCCTGATGTCCGGCGATCTCCACCAGAACCTGCTCCGCGCACAGGACCGGGATGCCGACCTGGAACTGCTGCGGGAGGCCATCGGCAGGGAAAGCGTCACGGGCAACGAGACAGGCTTCGCAACCTTCCTCAAGGACCGGATGGACGAGCTGGACCTTGCGACCGGTTCCGGCGAATTCCTCCCGGGCCGCATGAATGTCTGGGGTGAGAGTCGCGGCAAGGTGAAATCCGGACCGAACCTGATGTTCGTCGGCCACACCGATACGGTTCATGTGCGCGGCTGGGAAGACGCCTGGCGCGGTAAGCCCCAGGAAAGCCCCTTCGCCGGGGCGCTGATCGACGGCGAAATCTGGGGCCGCGGTGCCTGCGACCTGAAAGGCGGCATCTGTGCCGCGCTAGCCGGACTTAGGCTCCTGCAGAGGGCAGGCTACCGCACCGCCGGCGGCCTTTCCTTTGCCTTCATCGGCGATGAGGAAAGCGGGGAGCCAGGCACCGGTATCAGCGCCGGCGCGCATGATCTGGTCAGGCGCGTCAAGGATGGCACGATTTCCAGGCCGGATTTCGCGGTCTATGTCGAACCGACGAAACTCGATGTCTATACGGCCCAGATCGGCTTCTTCATCGCCGACATCGCCATCACCGGCAAATCCGCCTATTTCGGAACGCCGGAGCTTGGGACCGACGCACTCAAGGCCACGCATGCCGTGCTGGAAAGTCTCTGGGCGCACGAGGCCGAACTCGCAGCCGGGCCGAAACACGACCTCGTCGGCGCCTCGTCCATTCTCGTCACCCATATCAGCGGCGGCGGCTACATCGCCGTTCCGGGCAAGTGTACACTGTCCCTGATCCGCAAGCTCCGCCCGGGCGAAAGCCTCGACGCGGCAGTTGCCGCCTTCGAAGCCGCTGTCCATGGCACACCCGTGGCGGACGGCATCGCCATCGATATTGCCTATCCCGCCGGCCGCGACCACCGCTTTGGCGGCTCGCCGGTCGAGATCGCCCGCGACACACCGGCCGCCCTGCAGCTTGCCCGCTGCGTGAGCGAGGCAACAGACGGCAAGGACTTGACGGGCGGCGCCGTCGGCGGAGCGCCCTACTGGTCGGAATCGCCTTTTCTCGTCAACGGGATCGGCTGTCCTGCCGTTTACTGCGCGCCCGGAGATATCAGCGTGGCGCACACATTCGAAGAGCGCATCGAGGTGGAAAGCTATCTGGCTGCCGTCAGGGCTTTTGCGCTCTTCGTTGCCGCCTATTGCGGCCTGGAAGAAAAAGCAGACTGAACCATAGAAACAGAGGGTTAGATATGAAACTGCTAATCAAACAACTGGCAACATCCGCCCTTCTCGGGCTGGTCTCCGTTTCAGCCATGGCCCAGACGGTTGGCCCCAACGGCGAAACCGCAACGCTTTCCGCGGAAGTGACCGTTCCCGACGACAGCGTCGCCGCCATCCAGGCAGCGAACTACAAGGCGGCGTTGCTCTGGCACGATCAGTCCGACTTCGTGAACGCGGTCAGTGCCGGCGCCACCGACGAGTTCAAGCGCCTCGGCATTGAGGTCGTCGCCACGACAAGTGCCGGATTTGACGCCGCCAAGCAGCGCAGCGACATCGAAACCTCCATGGCCAGGGAACCCGACATCATCCTGTCGCTGCCGCTCGACCCGGTCACCTCCGCCGCTGCCTTCGAGGAAGCCCGTGACAGCGGTGTTTCCCTGGTTTTCCTCTCCAATCTTCCCGCCGGCTACGAGCACCCGCGCGACTATGCCGCCATCGTCACCGACGATCTCTTCCAGATGGGCAAACAGGCCGCCGACGCGCTCGCCTCGGCAATGGGCGGCAAGGGAACCGTCGGCTGGATCTATCACGACGCCGACTATTACGTGACCAACCAGCGTGACAACGCCTTCAAGACCACAATCGAAAACGACTATCCGGATATTAGCATCGTCGCCGAACAGGGCATCAGCGATCCGGCCCGTGCCGAGGAAATCGCCAACGCCATGCTTTTGAAGAACCCTGATCTTGGCGGCATCTACGTGACCTGGGCAGGCCCGGCCGAAGGTGTTCTGGCCGCTCTGCGGGCCAACGGCAACAAGACGACGAAGATCGTGACGCTCGACCTCTCCGAACCGGTCGCACTCGACATGGTCCGCGGCGGCAACGTCGCCGCCCTCATTGCAGACGAAGCCTATGAACTCGGCCGCGCCATGGCCGCTGCGGCCGCCCTTCGCCTGGCAGGCAAGGAAGTCCCGGCCTTCGTCGCAGCCCCTGCGATCACGGTGACAGCCGACAATGTCGCCGAGGGCTGGAAGAAGTCCCTCAACATCGATGCGCCGGCAAGCGTGACCTCCGCGAATTGATCCGGCCACCGGCGGACGGCCAAAACCGTCCGCCGGCTCCTCTCCTGGAACGAAGAGACTGAGATGACCCCCAACGCAGCGCTCCTGCGGCGCATCGATCTGCAGCGGTCCGTAATCTATCTGGGCTTTCTGGCGATCTTCCTGTTCTTTGCGCTCACACTTCACGATGACGGCTTTCTGACCAGCCGGAACCTGACGAACATCGTCCTGCAGACAGCGCCGGCGACGATCATGGCCATCGGTCTTGTCTTTGCCCTCTCGGCCGGTGAGATCGACCTCAGCTTCGGGTCCGTTGTCGCCGTTGCCGCTCTCACGGCGGCAGTCGTCATGCAGACTTACCCGATGGTCGTCGGCATCGTGGCCGGTCTCGGCGCCGGTGCACTGATCGGCGCCCTGAACGGTGTGCTCGTCGCTTATCTGCGCCTGCCGTCCTTCCTGGTGACCCTCGCCACCATGGGGCTCTTTGCCGGCATTGCCCGGTCGATGACGGATCTGCGCTCCATTCCGGTTCTGAATGACACCTTCACCGGGATCTTCGGCTCGGGCAGCCTTTTCACCATTCCCTCGCTTGTCCTATGGACAATCGCGGCCGTCGTGATCGGTCACATCGTCTACCGCAACACCCGGTTCGGGGCCCATGTGCTCGCAACCGGCGACAACGCCCGCGCAGCTCAGGTCTCCGGCATCAAGGTGCCGCGCATACGTCTCTCTGTCCTCACCCTCTGCGGCACGATGGCAGGGCTTGCCGGTCTTCTCTACGCCGGCCGGCTCCAGGCTGCCAAATACACGCTCGGTGAAAGCGATCTGATGACGGTGATCGCCGCCGTCATCGTCGGCGGCACCGCTCTCGGTGGTGGCAAGGGTTCCATCATCGGCGCCCTGCTGGGGTCGCTGCTGATGGGCATGCTCAACAACGGACTGATCCTGATGGGCCTCGATGTGTCCGACCAGATGATCGTCCGCGGCCTCATCATCCTCGTCGCGGTCGCCGTCTCCTTGCGCGACACCAGCCGGTAACCCGGAGAAGACAGATGTTTCTCGACGTTCTCATCCGCCGCAACCCGGCCTTCATCGAAGCCGCCATGGCTCTGCACCAGGCAGGAAGGATTCCGGCCAACGCCTATGTGCTCGACCTTGATGCGATTGAGCGCAACGCCCGCCTTTTCAAGGGCGAGGCGGACAGGCACGGCCTCAAGACCTTTGCGATGACCAAGCAGGTCGGGCGCCATTCGGGCTTCTGCGAGGCCGTGCAGCGCGGTGGGATCGACCGTTCCGTCGCCGTCGACATGGCCTGCGCCCTTGCGTGCGACCGTGCGGGACTGAAGACCGGCCATCTTGGCCATCTCGTTCAGGTACCGAAAGGCGAAGCGGCCTTCGCGGCGTCAAGACTGCGACCGGATTACTGGACAGTCTTCTCGATTGAAAAGGCAACCGAGGCCGCTGCCGCCGCCAAAGCCGCCGGCAGGATCCAGAAGCTGCTTGCCCGCATCCAGACGGCCGGCGACACCTTCTACCGCGGGCACGAAGGCGGCTTCGATGCGGAAGATATTATCGCCGTTGCCAACCGGCTGGAAGGTCTGGAAGGTGCCGCCTTTGCCGGCATCACAACCTTCCCCGCCCTGCTGTTCGACCCGGAAACCCGCAAGGTGAAACCGACGCCGAACCTTTCGACACTGGCAAGGGCGGCCGAAGCTCTGGTAAAAGCGGGCCGCGGCAATATCGAGATCAATGCCCCCGGCACCACTTCCTCGGCCGTGCTTGGTGCGCTCGCCGAGGCCGGCGCCACCCAGTGCGAGCCCGGCAACGGCCTCCACGGCACCACCCCCCTCCACGCCGTCGAGGAACTGCCCGAGGACCCGGCGGTGCTTTACCTATCCGAGGTCTCGCACCATCACGGCGGCAAGGCCTATTGCTTCGGCGGCGGTCTCTATATCGACCCGGTCTTCCCGAAATACCAGGTGCGGGCACTCGTCTCGTCCGAGCCGACCTCCAGCCGGTCCGACCTGCTCGACGTGGAGATCCCCGACTACTCCGCCATCGACTATTACGCCATGATCGACGCGACAGGGCCCAGGGCCCCGAAAGCCGGTGATACCGTTGTCTTCGGCTTCCGCGGTCAGGCCTTCGTCACCAGAGCGCTCGTCGTCGGCATCACCGGCATCAGCTCCGGCGCTCCGACTGTCACCACGATCGAGAACGGCTTCGGCGATACCGTGGCCTGGCCGGGAGCTTTCCAGTCATGATTTCCTCCAGCCCGGTTCTTTCCCTGAAGAACATCCACAAGGCCTTCGGCGGCGTCGTTGCCATCGAGGACTTCTCGCTCGACCTTCAGGCCGGCGAGATTGTCGCCCTGGTCGGCGACAACGGCGCCGGCAAGTCGACGCTCGTCAAGATCATCTCCGGTGTCCACAAGCCGACTTCCGGTGAGATCCGTCTCGACGGCACCCCGGCCAGCTTTTCCGACGCAAGTTCCGCCCGCAGCCTGGGCATCGAGGTGGTTTATCAGGACCTCGCTCTTGCCGACCAGCAGCCGGTCTACATGAACATGTTCCTCGGCCGGGAACTCACCAAAGCGCCCTTCGGCCTTCTCGACAAGAAGCGCATGCGCCGGGAATGCCAGGACCTGGTGGACGAGCTGGATGTGCGCATCCCCTCCGCCAGCTCAACCATCCGCGACCTCAGCGGCGGCCAGCGCCAGGGCATCGCCATCGCCCGCGCCACCCACTGGGCCAGCAAGCTGGTGCTTCTCGATGAACCGACCGCGGCTCTCGGCGTCGCCGAGACGGCCAAGGTCGAGCAACTGGTCGCCTCGCTGAAGGAAAGGAACCTCGCGATCCTGATCATCAGCCACAGTCTCGATCAGGTCTTCCGCCTTTCCGATCGCATCTGCGTCCTGCGCCGCGGCAAGCAAATCGGCGTACGCAACACGAGCGAGACCGACAAGAACGAGATCATCGCCATGATCACCGGCGTCGCGGCCGCGGACTGAAAATGCACGAAATGGAAGAGTAGAAAGCCGGCCTTATAGCGGATCGGGAGCCGTATCCTGGCCATGCCGACATCTTCCAATGTCCAAATGGCCAGGCTTAGTTCTTATCGAAAAGGAATGGAGCCGCATCCTTTCGCGGGAACCGGGATGCTATTCCAGACCCCGTCCCGCGCCACGCACCTTTTCCGCTACCTTTTTCAAGACGGCCCGGTTGCGGCTGGTCACTGTCGACCGTTTCCAGCCATATCTCTCGCAGACCCGGCTGAAGGTGCCGCCGCCCGCCTTGCACATGACCTCGAATTGCAGTGCCCGGCGGGCATCCGCATCGTCGACGAGAGCAAACCAGGTGATCGCCTCCTCCGCCCGGCTGATGACCTGCGGCGGATAATGTCGGCGCCGTTTCGCGACCTTGCGGCGATAGTCGGGCCATGCGGCCAGCACAGCCTTCGGGCCATCACCCTTCCCTGTCGCGGCGATGACCTCGACCGCTTCGATCAGCCGGGCCATCACAGCGTCCTGAGGTTCCGTTGCCATTGCGATTTCCTTGAATTTTGGTTGCTGCCACCCATTGACCGATTGCTGCCGGGCAGTGCCCGGGCTCATGCAGCCCGGTCCATCGCCACTCCCTCCAGCTTCCTGTCCAGTTCGTAGGAAAGAAGCACCGACATCGTGAGTGTCGGTGCTGCCGGGTTGATGTGCTTGGCGCGGGCAAGAAGCGCTTCCAGATCGATGCTGTCGAAATGGTCGAGAAAGCCGCGCCGGTCGACCCAGTCCGGCTTGTGCAGAACCAGCCAGGAGACGGCCGTGAAACAGGGGGCCGACCAGTTACCCCTGTTCCCGGCCGTGTTGATCAACCCGAAGACCAGCCGCAAATGCTCCGCCCCGTGCTTTTTCAACAATGTCTGGCAGGTCCGCCGGGCCTTCGACTGGTGCCGCCCCTGGACGCGCCTTGTGTGGGCGATGAAATGCACACCGAACTCGCCGGCAATCCTGTCCACAAGTCCTCCCGATGCCATCAGCCCTGCTCCTTGTTGACCGTCGCTTGCCGCTGCAAGGCCGAGAAAGCTTCTTCCGCCCGATCCCGAACCGATTTCGGCCTATGTTCACTTTTTGTTCTTGAGGCATGGCGCAGACTATTCCTCTGCGGCAGCGGGGACGCCACCCGGGGATTATCCTTCACGCCACGCGCTCCTTGCCGTATTTCACGCAGTTCAAGGGTCAACAGTCGCGTTCGCGCCTTTTCCAGGGCGAACTCGTCCTCGAGCCGCGATCCGGGCCGCTCGGCGCGTATGCGCAGGTGGGCAACCTTGGCGCGGGCTTCTTCGATTTCTTCACGAAAGTCTTTCAAGACAGCCCCTCCCGCCGGCGGTCCGACTCGGACTTCCGGTCCTTGTTCTTCTGGACACCCGCGCCCCAGGCAACGCAGTGGAGGAGGTCCGCGTTCGTTTGCCGGGACCGATCACGGCGGCGGCCGCTTTCCTTCCCGCGAAAGTTTGCTTTGGCTGTCATTGTCACTCCAACGCTTCCACATTTGACATGTAAACGTCGTACGCTTTTTGCGTACGATAGTCAACGTGGACTACATACATTTTTTCTGTTATTACGTATGCATTCGTACAGCACAGGTAGGCAACATTATGGAACCGGGCGGACAATCTGTTGTCTCGCGTCAGCTTGCAGATCTGAAGGATCGCAGCGGCTTGTCGATCCGTGCGATTGCCCGCGCCATGGGCTACCAGAACGCGTCTTCCATCCAGCGCTATTTCAGCCAGGATTATTCGAAACCGGCCCTTCCGGCCGATTTCGTCGCCAAGCTGTTGCCCGTTCTCGTTGGCGCCGGCGTTGAGCCGATCACCCGCGAGGAGGTTCTCGCGCTCGCTCCTGAATCCATCACCGATCTCGAAGCCGCCAGCGCCCCTCTTCGCGCCTTGTCTCCCCTGGAAATCAAAGGACAGGTCGCGGCAGGCCTTTGGATGGAAGCCGGTTTGTTTGAAACCGACGCGGTCAAGCAGTCAACCATCGCCGGCGACCTGCGCTATCCGCCAGAACACCAATATCTTTTACAAATCAATGGCGAAAGCCTGAACCGGATTGCCAGGGACGGCGACCTCATCCTCTGTCTCGACTATCTTGATGCCGGCATCGAGATCAAGTCGGGCGATCTTGTGGTGGTCGAGCGGTCCCGGGACGGCGGTCACACCATCGAGCGGACCGCCAAGCGGATCGTGCGCCGCAACGGCACCATCGAACTGCGGCCGGAATCCAACGACCCGCGGTTTCAGGATCCCGTCGTCTTCACAGAACATGACGAGGAAGCCACCGAGGTGCGCATCATCGCCAAGATCCTGAGCGTCATTCGGCTGGTCGTCTGACTTTTCATTACCCCGCATCACCGGCTTCGCGCTTCGATGCCACAGGCTGCGTCGCGGTGCGGCGGACTTTTCTACTCCTCGTTTGCCGCAACAGATCCGGAATCTTTCGTACGCATATAAGGTGCGCTTCCATACGCAACGATTGACGCATACGCATTTTGCGTATATCCTCTATACGTAATTATGGAGGCGTAAATGGCATTGAATCTGGATATGTCGTTCTTTTCGGTGATTTGCGATCTTGGAAATTGCTTTTACATCCCGGAGACCGATCTGGCGGACATGAACCTTGCCCGGATCATTGAGGATCTGCAGGCCGGCCAGCTCGAACGGGTTCAGGCGGTCCTGGAATTCAACCCCGCTGAAGGCTGGTGCAACGACGTGACCGACACAGTTTTGGCCGCCGCCTTCCCCGAACCTGAGGAGGATGCGGCGGCGGAGAATTGGTCGGATTACCGCGGCGAACGCCTCAATGCCCGGCAGACCGGCGTCTCGGCCAGGGTGGCGGCCTGAGATCCCGAAGATTTTGGAAGGGCCCTGTCGGTCGAAGAATTACTCGAACTGCGACGAGCCACAAGCCGGCGCTCCAGAATGTTTCTCCAAGGAGCACCGGCAAATGTTCAAAGTGTGCTGTCTGCGATCCACGCTCCGTGGACACCGGCAGGTACCCAGGCCGGAAGTTCAATCACCGCAACCGGTCCGGCAGAAACCCGAGAAGCATCAAGGATCCAGAGTTCGGCCGTCTGGCTGCGCAGATCCGTGACGAAGGTCAGCAGCCACCCCGCATCTTCGTCGGTGGAATGGGGATCGGGCGCAAAACACGGCTCTCCGGACATGACCCCGTCTGGAAGGAGAAGGTGGTCCCGGCTGCCGTCCCGCAGATCGTATTTTACCAGCCCGCAGACGACCTGCCCGGCGCCCGGGAAGGAACAAGCATAGGCATGCCGGGTTTCGCTGCCGCTAAAGGCCGGGTTAATGGTCGGAAACTCGACCGTCAGGTCGTCTAGCAGAGCAATCCGGGCGGTTCCTTCATTCGGGTCGATCCGCCACTGCCCACGAACGCAACCATCTGCCGGAGGCACACCATGCGGTGCGGTGCCGTTGATGAAGGCCGACGCCTTGTTCCAGGCCCGCTCGTTAAAATATGGCCCTTCAACGACGATACTGCGCGCATTTTCTTCCCAGGCATTGGCAAAATGCAGTGCGTAGTAGGGATCGACTTCTATCCAGGTAACGCCGCCCTTCGAGCGGTCGCGTGGCATCACACCGATGCGGGCCCGGTAGCCGTCCTGCCAGGTGTAGGGAAAGGGCAACCCCGAGGCGAGGTCGAGCGCGACACTCTGATCGAACCAGACGACATAGTTCTCTGTTATGGCAAAGTCATGCAAGATCGAGCCATGCGGCCCTTCGATCACCTCGCTGTGGACGAGTCGACCGGTTGCATCGGCGACGTGATAGGTCAGGTGCGGAACCAGAGGGGAATTGCCGAAGAAAAGCATCTCCCCGGTGCGCGGGCAGATCTTCGGATGCGCCGTCATCATGGTCTTTAACGCACCATTAAAATCATATGCACCGACCGTTTCCAGTTCCGGTGTGATTTCGAACGGCAGGTTCACTTCCTGCAGGGCAAGGATTCGGCCCGCATGAGCAATGACGCTGGTGCCGGCGGCGCTGGCGGTCAGGTCGATGGTGCCCGCCTCGGTGAAAAACGGCGCGCCTTCGAGCGCCGGCGTCCTGACCCAGCGATTGCGATACCACTCCGCCTTTCCGCCCGCGACCCGTATCCCGTGGATCATGCCGGAGCCGTAGAACCAGGCGCCGGGATTGGTACCGTCTTTTGGATTGTGCCCATTGCGGAAATAACGGCCGGCAAGTTCAGTGGGAATTGCCCCCCGCACCGGCAGGTGAAAAGCTGTCGCTTCACTGTTCACTGGACGGAAATGACCTGCCAGAAAGCTCGGAACCCGGTCCGGATCGCTACCGGACGCGGCGAGCGCTTCGAAATTGACGATGGATGAGGCGACCGTGCTGGCGGCTAGGCCGCTGGCAAGTCGCAGGATGTCACGACGCGTGGTGATCATGGATAATCTCCGGGGAAACGGGCTGAGCGAGCCGGCGTTCGACCTTGGCCAGAAGGGTCAGGCTTGCCGCCAGCAGCAAGGCGCCGTTGACGGGGTGGAAGGCGAGAGCCTGTGGTTCGGATAGGGCGACCTGCATCAGAAAGAGCGTTCCGGTCAGCCCCGCCCACCAGCGGAAACCGCGCAAGCGGGCGACCAGCAGGCTGCCCGAGGCAAGCACGCCGACCACCGCGGTCAGCGTCAGGCCGAGAACTTCGTGCAGCCCCCACAGGTCCTGATCGCGAAAAAGAGCGAGACCGGCTGTCAGGAATTGGCCGAAGAGCGCGAATGGCAGCACCCGGGCACTCAGGACGAACCACCAGGGTGTCCCCTCCGATAGCAGGTCGAAAGTGTCGTGGATCTTTGGCATGGTTATGCCGCCTTCCGGACCGGTGTTTCCGCGATCCACCGCGACAGCGCGTCCCCATATGCGTCTGCCGCCGATTCAAGCTCTTCGGACGTCAATTTGTCCGCCCTGTAGACGAGAAAGGGCTTCGCCCAGCGAAGTCCGCAGCGATTGGCCGTTGCCTTCAGCGGAGCAAACAGATCGTCCATGGAAAAGAGGTTGGCACCGCCCGGTCGGTAGGTATCCGGGACATTCCCGACCGTTGCCGCCACTATCAGCGGCGTGCCTTCCAGCTTCCGCCCCTCGGCATCGTAGGCAACATAAAACATGCGGGTCAGCACCACATCCTGCCAGGCCTTCAGCAGCGGAGGTGTCGAATACCACTGCATAGGAAATTGCAGCACGATCCGGTCTGCTGCCAGCAGCCGTGCCGCTTCCCTTTCCCCGTCGAAGATGAAATCCAGCCTGTTCGAGTGGATCGCTTGCATGTGGACCACCTCGACGGTGGCGATCTTGGCAGCGGCTCGCGCCAGCGCCGAATTCGTCTTGGACCGGGCCATGTCCGGATGAAACAGAAGCACAAGTGTCTTGGTCATCGTCTTCCCTCAGGTTTGAGCTGGAGGAAAGATGCGGTTTCGAGCTTAATTACTCCAATCGATAATATGTCTATGATATTATTCGTTCCATGAATTTAAGATCCATTGATCTCAACTTGCTCGTGGCGCTCGACGCTTTGCTCGATGAAGCCCATGTCAGCCGCGCCGCCGTCAGGATCGGCCTCTCCCAGCCGGCCATGTCGGCTGCCTTGCAGCGCTGCCGGGGGCTTTTCGATGATGAATTGCTGGAACGTGGCCGTGGCACCATGCGACTGACACCGAAAGCGGAAGCCCTGCGCGCACCGCTCAAATCCCTTCTTGCAGGCGTCGCCGACCTGATCGACCCGGGCGACATCCCACTCAAGGACATTCGCCAGTCCCTGCGCGTGATCATGACCGACTTTCCGGCGCTCTATGTGATCGGCTCACTGCAGCAACAGTTGCAGCGCTCGGCCCCCGGAATCGACCTCATTATCCAGCCCTGGCATGGCGCAGATGCCTCCAGGACCGCGCTTCTGGACGGTGCGGCCGACATCGCGGTGTCGGTCTTTCCGGGGGATGACGAAGACCTATCAAAAGTGGAGCTGTTCTTCGAAACCTACCGGGTTGCCATGCGCCAAGGGCACCCGGCGGCTGGAGCCTTCTCGCTCGACGCCTGGCTTTCCTACCCGCATATCCTCGTTTCCGGCCGAGGCGACAACCGCACCCCGCTCGATGCCGACCTGGACCGTCTCGGTCGAACACGCCGGGTCGGCCTGGTAGTGCCGTCCTTCGGCATGGTGCCGGGTCTCCTGCGTGGTTCCGATATGATCGCTATGCTGCCGTCGCGCGTCCTGCCCCATGCAAACGATCTCCTTGCCTTCGAGCCTCCGGTTGGCGTTTCCGGCTTTCCGCTCCACCTCGCCTGGCACCGGCGCCGAACCGGCGACGCCGGCCTGCAGCACGTTGCAAGGCTTCTGACGGCGCTGCTGCAGGAGAAGAACTGACGATCGGAGGCAGATGCGGCGGTGGATCCGAGTGCATCACTGCCTTACGTTCGTTGCCGATGCGTCCGTGGCGACTGTCCGAATTCCTGGCGGTAGGCCCGGGTCATCGCGCTGGCATTCTGATAGCCGCATCGCTCCGCGATTTCCGCGATACCGAGCGTCGACAGTTCGACCAGCCGCCGCGCTTCCCTCAGCCGGATGGCCTTGTAGATGGCAAGCGGTGTCTTGCCCATCTCGGTCCGGAACTTTGCCTCCAGCGACCGCTGGTCCACCTTCAGCCGTGCTGCAAGATCACTGATCGGCATCGGCGCCTCGATCGTTCGCCGCATCAGCGCCGTGGCGCTCCGCACCAGCGCATCGGCGGAAAGCCGCTGATGGGGGTCATGCATGTCCAGCTTGTCGCCATGCATGAAAAGCGCCGCAACTTCCAGCGCGAACATCGGGCTGTGATGCCGTTTGATCAGCTCCAGTGCCAGTTCGAAGGTTGTCGAAGCGCCGCCGCAGGTGCAGATGTCCCCGTCCAGCACAAACCGGTCCTCCACCGCGACAACCTCAGGATACCGCTCGGCAAAGCCGGTGAACTCATCCCAGTGGATGGTGGCCCGGCGGCCGTCCAGAAGCCCGGCTGCCGCCAGCAGCCAGGCCCCGGTATCCATGCCCACAAGCGTGCGGAAGCGCTGCCGCGCCGCCCGCAGCGCCCGGATCATCCGGGCACCTGCATAATCCTGAAAGCCGTAGCTCGGCATGACGAAGAGGTAGTCTCCGCTCGGTTTTGCGTCGCCCCACGACGCGGTTGCCACCGGCAAGCCGCTGGAGGAAGCGACCGTGCCGCCCTCAAGGCTGACATGCTGCCAGGAATAGAGCTGCTGGCGGGCAATGGTGTTGGCAGCCCGGAAGGGTTCGATCGCATTGGCAAGGCAATGATTTGAGAAGTTCTCGAAGAGCAGAACGCAGATGTTTCGGACATGTGACGATTTTTGCAAAACCTGCATGCTTCGAACCCAAAACCGCATAGTGGCGCCGCTCCTCTTGTCCCACTCTCAGGTCGCCGAGGCAAGAGGAGGTCCTGATGCATTTTGGTCTGAGCGAAGAACAGGAGATGATCGTCTCCACCGTCCGCTCCTTCGTTGAAAACGAGATCTATCCGCATGAGGACATGGTCGAGAAATCCGGCCAGGTCCCGAAGGAACTCGGCGAGGAAATCAAGCAGAAATGCATCGATCTCGGCTTCTACGCCTGCAACTTTCCGGAAGAGGTCGGCGGGGCGGGCTTGAGCCACCTGGATTTTACCCTCGTCGAACGCGAGCTCGGCCGCGGCTCCATGGCCCTCAATCATTTCTTCGGCCGGCCGCAGAACATCCTGATGGCCTGCGAAGGCGAGCAGAAGGAGCGATATCTGCTTCCGGCCGTCCGCGGCGAGAAAATGGATGCGCTTGCCATGACCGAACCGGATGCCGGCTCGGATGTGCGCGGCATGAAATGCCAGGCGGTGCGCGACGGCGGCGACTGGGTGATCAGCGGCTCGAAGCACTTCATTTCAGGAGCAGAGCACGCGGATTTCTTCATCGTGTTTGTTGCAACCGGGGTCGACGACACGCCGAAAGGACCGAAGAAGCGCATCACCTGTTTCCTGGTCGACCGTGGAACGCCCGGTTTCGAGGTGCGCGAAGGCTACCGCTCCGTCAGCCACCGCGGCTACAAGAACTACATCCTCTATTTCGACAAGTGTCGCCTGCCGGACGCCCAGGTGCTCGGAAAGGTCGACGGCGGTTTCGAGGTCATGAACGAGTGGCTCTACGCCACCCGGCTGACCGTCGCCGCCATGAGTGTCGGCCGCGCCCGGCGCTGCTTCGACTATGCCGTGAACTACGCCGCCGAGCGCAAGCAGTTCGGTCAGCAGATCGCCAAGTTCCAGGGCATCGGCTTCCAGGTTGCCGACATGATCACCGAAATCGACGCCTCAGACTGGCTGACATTGGCCGGCGCCTGGCGGCTCGACCAGGGTCTGCCCGCGAACCGGGAGATCGCCAGCGCCAAGGTCTATGCAACGGAAATGCTGGCGCGGGTCACGGACACGACGCTGCAGATCTTCGGCGGAATGGGCCTGATGGACGACTTTCCGATCGAGCGTTTCTGGCGCGATGCCCGGGTGGAACGGATCTGGGACGGCACCAGTGAAATCCAGCGGCACATCATCAGCCGCGACATTTTCCGCCCGCTCGGAGCCTGATCCATGCGCTCGCTTGAACGCCTGTTGAGGCCTTCTTCGATTGCCGTGATCGGCGGCGGCACCTGGTGCGAAAGCGTGCTCCGGGAATGCCGCAAGGCCGGTTTCACCGGTAAACTCTGGCCGGTGCACCCGTCTCGAACGGAAGTTGGCGGCTGCCCGGCCTACGCTTCAGTCGATGATCTGCCGGAAGCCCCCGACGCGGTCTTCATCGGCGTCAACCGCAATGCCACGGTGGAGGTCGTCGGAGCCCTTTCCCTGCGCGGCGCGGGCGGCGCTATCTGCTTTGCTTCCGGCTTCAGCGAAGCCCTGCGGGAACTTGCCGACGGCGCCGACCTTCAGGCAGCGCTCGTCGAAGCGGCCGGAGACATGCCGATCCTCGGCCCCAACTGCTACGGCTTTCTCAATGCGCTGGACGGCGCTGCCCTCTGGCCCGACCAGCACGGCCTGACGCCGGTCGACCGCGGTGTCGCCATCGTCGCCCAGTCCTCCAACATCGCGCTCAACCTCACCATGCAGATGCGCGGTCTGCCGATTGCCTATCTGATGACCGTCGGCAACCAGGCCCAGACGGGCCTGTCGGCCATCGGCAATGCGCTTCTGGACGATGACCGCGTCACCGCCATCGGTCTGTACATCGAAGGTCTCGATGACCTTGCCGCCTTCGACGACTTCGCCCGACGCGCCCGCCGATGTGGCAAACCCGTCGTTGCCCTGAAGATCGGCCGTTCCGAGTCCTCCCGGGCCGCCACGGTCTCGCACACGGCATCCCTTGCCGGCAGTACCGCCGGCTCCGACGCGCTTTTCAGACGGCTCGGCATTGCACGGGTCGAAAGCCTGCCTGCTCTTCTGGAAACGCTGAAGTTGGTCCACGTTGCCGGTCCCCTGCCGAGTGCCGACATTGCCTCCATGTCCTGTTCCGGCGGCGAGGCCAGCCTGATCGCGGACACCGCCGTCGGCCGGAAGGTCGCCTTCCCCCAGTTGAACCCGAAGCAGCGCAATGCTTTGTCCGAGGTTCTGGGGCCCAAGGTCGCCCTCGCCAATCCGCTCGACTACCACACCTATATCTGGGGAGACGAAGCGGCGATGAGCGGCTGTTACGCCGCCATGATGCTGGGAGACGTTTCGCTTGGCATCGTCATCCTCGACATTCCCCGTCTGGACCGCTGCGACCCGGCTGCCTGGCTGATGGTGGTCGACGCGGTCAAAGCCGCCGGACGCGCGTCCGGAAAACCGATGGCGATCCTGAGTTCGCTGCCGGAAACCATGCCGGAGAAATTTGCCGCCGATCTGATCACCCGCGGCATCGTGCCGCTTTGCGGCCTTGAAGAAGCCCTGACGGCTGTCGAAGCGGCGGCTGAACTCGGAAAGCAGCTGTCGTCCGTCCCGGTCAAGATCCCAGGCCCCGTCGCCAATCCCCGCCTTCTGGAAGAAATGGACGCCAAGATTCTTCTCAAAGGGTATGGTCTGCGCATTCCGGAAAGCCGCCCGGCGGAGAGTGCCGCCGCCGCTGCCAGGGCCGCCGAGGAAATCGGCTTCCCCATCGTCCTGAAGGGCACCGGCATCGCGCACAAGACTGAAGCCGGTGCCGTCGCGCTCGATCTCCGGTCCGAATGCGAGGTTCATGCAGCGGCAGGCAACATGCCGGCAACGGCGTTTCTGGTCGAGGAAATGGTCACCGGCACGCTGGCGGAACTTCTCATCGGCATTGTCCGCGACCCGGCCCATGGTTACGTTCTGACCCTTGCTGCGGGCGGCATCCTGACAGAGCTTCTGGCCGACAGCGCCTCGCTGATCGTCCCGGCAAGCAAAGACGAGATCAGGGAGGCGCTGGAAAGCCTGAAAATCGGCCGCGTGCTGAAAGGCTACCGCGGCAAACCGGCCTGCAATCTGGAGGCCGTCGTTTCGGCCGCCCTTGCGGTGCAGGACTTTGTCCTCTCCGCACCGGTTGAGGAAGTCGAAATCAATCCGCTCCTCTGCGGCGCGGACTTTGCCATCGCCGCCGATGCTTTGGTGAGACTGGGAGAAGACTGATGGAAAACCCGATCAAGACCGAACGGCGCGGCCACGTGCTTGCCGTCACCCTGGACCGGCCCAAGGCCAACGCCATTGATCTCGTCACCAGCCGGATCATGGGCGACATCTTCACAGGCTTCCGCGACGATCCGGAGCTGCGTGTAGCCATCATCACCGGTTCGGGCGAGAAGTTTTTCTGCCCCGGTTGGGACCTGAAGGCCGCTGCCGAGGGGGATGCGGTCGACGGTGACTACGGCAAGGGCGGCTTCGGCGGCCTGCAGGAGCTGCGCGGCCTCAACAAGCCGGTGATTGCCGCCGTCAACGGCATCTGCTGTGGCGGCGGTCTGGAACTGGCGATTTCCGCCGACATCCTCCTGGCTGCCGGCCATGCCACCTTCGCCCTGCCGGAAATCCGCTCCGGAACGGTGGCGGATGCGGCAAGCGTCAAACTGCCGAAGCGCATTCCCTATCACATCGCCATGGAAATGCTCCTGACCGGCCGCTGGCTGGACGCAGAGGAAGCCGCGCGCTGGGGCCTCATCAACCACATATACCCGGCGGACGAACTGATGACGGAAGCCTGGAAGCTCGCCGAACTGCTCGCCTCCGGTCCGCCGCTCGTCTACGCGGCACTCAAGGAGATCGTGCGCGAAGCAGAGGACATGAAGTTCCAGGACGCGATGAACCGCATCACCAGGAGCCAGTTTGAGACCGTCGAAAAGCTTTACCGGTCGGAAGACCAGAAGGAAGGCGCTCGAGCCTTTGCCGAAAAACGCGATCCGGTCTGGAAGGGCCGCTAGATCATCCTGCGTACGAATGAATGCAGACGAGATGATCTAACACTTTAAAAACAATCAGCTACTGCTGATCGAGGAGCAAAGAATGCCGTTGCAAATGAACCGGGACGTCTTCATCACCTGCGCCGTGACCGGCTCTGGCGGAACCCAGGACAAGTCCCCCCACGTGCCGCGCAGCCCGAAAGAGATTGCCGCGAGCGCCATCGATGCCGCCAAGGCGGGTGCCGCCATCGTCCATTGCCACGTGCGCGACCCGGAATCCGGTGTTGCTTCGCGCCGGCTCGATCTCTACCGCGAGGTCACGGACCTGATCCGCGCCGCCGATGTCGACGTGGTCCTGAACCTCACTGCCGGCATGGGCGGCGACATAACCTTCGGTTCCACTGAAGCCCCGCTGCCGCTCAGCGAAAAGAGCACCGATATGGTCGGCGCGAGCGAACGCATGGCACATGTGCGCGAATGCCTGCCGGAAATCTGCACACTCGACTGCGGCACGATGAACTTCGCCGAGGCCGACTACGTCATGACAAACACGCCCGGTATGCTGCGCGCCATGGGCGCCATGATGACCGAGCTTGGCGTCAAGCCGGAGATCGAAGCCTTCGACACCGGTCATCTCTGGTTCGCCAAGCAACTCGTCAAGGAAGGCACACTCGCCTCCCCGGCTCTGGTCCAGCTCTGCATGGGCGTTCCCTGGGGGGCGCCGAACGATCTCAACACCTTCATGGCCATGGTCAATTCCATTCCGGACGACTGGGCCTGGTCGGCGTTCAGCCTCGGCCGTGACCAGATGCCTTATGCCGCGGCCACCGTTCTGGCCGGCGGCAATGTGCGCGTCGGACTGGAGGACAACCTCTTCCTGGAAAAGGGCGTGCTTGCCACCAACGCCCAGCTGGTTGAAAAGGCCGTCGGGATCGTTGAAGCCATGGGTGCCCGGATCCTTGGACCAGAAGCCGTGCGCGAGAAGCTTGGCCTCACCAAACGCGCTCCCGTGAGCGCCTGACCATGAGCCGCAGGATCCTGATCACGGCGGGAGCATCGGGGATTGGGCGCGCCATCGCCGATCGCTTCCTTGAAGAGGGCGACGAAGTCGCGATCTGCGATGCCGATCCTGCGGCTGTTGCCGAGTTCGCAACGGCGCTCCCCGGCACCATCGCAGAAGTCGCCGATGTGACCTCGGAAGCTCAGATGGACGCCTTCCTGAGCGGCCTGGAAAGCCGCTGGGACGGTGTCGACGTTGTCTGCGCCAATGCCGGTACCGGCGGTCCGGCAGGCGCAATCGAGACGCTGGACTACGAGGAATGGCAGCGCTGCATCGCGACCAACCTCCACGGCTCATTCCTCACCTGCCGCTGGGCAGCCCGCGTGATGAAGGCGCAGGGCCATGGCCTGATCACCCTGACCTCGTCCACCGCAGGCCTTTTCGGTTATCCCTTCCGCTCGCCCTATGCGTCCGCAAAATGGGCCATCGTCGGCCTCACCAAGACGCTGGCGATGGAACTCGGTCCTCACGGCATTCGCGTCAACGCGGTCTGCCCCGGTGCGGTTGAAGGCCCGCGCATGGACCGCGTCGTCGCCATGGAAGCGGCCGCGCGCGGCGAGAGCGAAGAAGCCATTCGCCAGAGCTATGTCAAAGGCGTGTCGCTCAAGACCTGGGTCAAAGCCCGAGATGTGGCGAACAGCGTTCATTTCCTGGCGTCCGAAGGCGGCGCCAGACTTTCAGGACAGATCCTGGCCATCGACGGCCATACGGAGACCCTTGCACCATGACCAGAAAAGCATGCATCGTCGGCGGCGGCGTGATCGGCGGCGGCTGGGCCGCGCGCTTTCTCCTCAACGGCTGGGACGTTGCCATCTTCGATCCTGACCCGGAGGCGGAGCGCAAGATCGGCGAGGTGATCGCCAATGCCCGCCGCAGCCTGCCTGCGCTGTACGACAAGCGCCTGCCGGACGAAGGCAGGCTGTCGTTCCATACCGATCTCGCCGAAGCTGTTGCCGGCGCCGACTGGGTGCAGGAAAGCGTGCCCGAACGTCTCGACCTGAAGCACAGGGTCCTCGGCAGCCTGACGGACCTGGCGCCGAAAACCGCGGTCATCGGCTCTTCCACCTCCGGCTTCAAGCCTTCAGAGCTGACAGCCGCCGGTGCGCGCGCCATCGTCGCCCACCCCTTCAACCCGGTTTACCTGCTGCCGCTCATTGAACTGGTCGGCGATCCCTCCGAAATCGCCCGGGCGGCGGAAATCCTGCGTGGCATCGGCATGTTCCCGCTTCATGTGCGCAAGGAAATCGACGCCCATATCGCCGACCGTTTCCTGGAAGCCGTCTGGCGCGAAGCACTCTGGCTGGTCAAGGACGGCATCGCCACGACGGAAGAGATCGATGAGGCGATCCGCATGGGCTTCGGCTTGCGCTGGGCGCAGATGGGCCTATTCGAGACCTACCGCATCGCCGGCGGCGAAGCCGGCATGAAGCATTTCATGGCCCAGTTCGGCCCCTGCCTTTCCTGGCCCTGGACAAAACTGATGGACGTGCCGGAATTCACCGACGAACTGGTCGACCTCATCGCCGGCCAGTCCGACGCTCAGTCAGGCCACCGTTCCATCCGCGAACTGGAACGCCTTCGCGACGACAACCTGATCGGCATCATGCGCGCGCTCAAGAAGAGCGGCAGCGGCGCCGGCGGTGTTATCAACGCCCACGAAAAGGCGCTTGCCTCCCCGGCCGAGCTGGATCTTCCTATCACTGCGGATCGCCAGATCCCGCAGAGCTGGACCGACTATAACGGTCACATGAACGAGGCCCATTATCTGGAGGCGGGCGCCGCCGCCACCGACCGCTTCATGGAGATGATCGGTGCGGATCTCGACTATGTCGCCTCCGGCAAGAGCTATTTCACGGTCGAAAACCATCTGCGCTATCTGGACGAACTGAAAGCCGGCGAACGCCTCACGATCACCACCCAGGTCCTGCAGGGGGAAGGCAAGAAGATGCAGCTCTTCCATTTCCTCAAGAACGGCGACGGCAAGCTCGCCGCCACCATGGAATCCCTGCTGCTGCATGTCGATCTCAACACGCGCGCAAGCTGCCCGCCGGAAGCCGCGGTGGCAGCCAGGCTTCAGGCCTACACCGACGCTCACAAGTCCCTGCCGCTACCCGAAGGCGCGGGCCGGTTCGTGGGGCAGAGAGCGTAGTTCGACCATTGCACTAAAAACACCGGACGCTTGCCGTAGCGCCCGGTGTTTCGCTTTACTCCTGATCGGCAGGGGCCGCAGCCGTTGTGACGGGTTTCAGGCCGTCGCGCCACGCGTATTGGTCTGGTGAATTTCTATGAGGCCCGGCCCCGCCTCTCCGGCGAAACGCTCCAGCGCGGCCGGAAGCTCTGAGATGTCCTCCAGCCGGACGGACGGAACACCATAGGCTTCGGCGATCTTCGGAAAATCCGGAGCCGACGGCGTTACTCCTTCCGGTTCGATGCCGCAGTCGAGCATGTAGCTGCGGATCTCGCCATAGCCGTCATTGTTCCAGACCAGGAAAATCACCTTCGCACCGCAGTCCCTCGCCGATCCGATTTCAGCAAGGGAAAACTGGAAGCCGCCGTCGCCGACGAGGCAGACGATCGTCGTCTCCGGCTCGCCGATACTGGCGCCGATGGCGGCCGGAGGGCCGTAGCCCAGCGCGCCGAAACCGGTTGCCGCGTTGAACCAGCCTTTCGGACGGCCGGCTTCGAAGGAGAGGTTGCCGGAATAGACCGCCTGCGTACTGTCGCCGACGATGATGCAGCCCGGCAGCGTGTCCCGGATCGTCTCCAGAATGCCGATTTCCACCTGCATCTTCGCATCGAGCCCGGCCAGTGCCATCTCGTGACAGGTCCTCGCCCGCTCTTCGCCGCCTCCCTTGCCGCTCATGCCGTCGAGCAAGGGCAGCAGGTCGCCCAGAAGCTGTTGTACCGTCGACAGGATCGGCAGCGACGCCGGATAGCCTCTGGTCAGTTGCAGCGGATCGACATCGACCCGAACAAGATCTTCCAACATCGGGAAGCCGCCGTCGGCATACATGTCGTAGTCGGTCTGGCCCATCTGGGTGCCAAGCGCGACCACCAGATCGGCCCCCGCCAGAAGATCCCTGACTGCCGCCAGGCTCGGGCTTGCCGACACAGACAGCCTGTGGCCGGACATCATGCCCCGCGCGTTGACGGTGGTGACCACCGGCGCATCGAGCCGCTCCGCCAGTGTCCTGACCTGGGGAGCTGCCGACACCGCGCCGCCGCCGCACAGGATCACCGGCCTTTGCGCTTGCCGGCACCTCTCCGCCAGTTCCCCGATCTGAGCCGGCGCCGCGCGCGGGCCGCAGACCTTCACAGACCTTATGGGTCCGAGGTCGATCTCCTTCCCCATCACGTCGGTCGGGATCTCGATATGAACCGGTCCGGGCCGTCCCGATTGCAGAATGGCAAAGGCCCGGTCCATGACGGCAGGCAGATCCGCCGGGTCGAGCAGCGTGTGCGTCATCAGTGCGAGTGTTGCCATCATCGCGCGCTGATCCGGCAACTCGTGCAGCCTGCCTGCGCCGTGGCCGAGGCTGGAGCGCTGATTGACGCCGGAAATGACCAGCATCGGCACGGAATCCTGATAGGCCTGTGCCATCGCCGTAATCGTATTGGTCAGGCCCGGGCCGGTGATCACAAGGCAGACGCCCGGCTTGCCGGTGACCCGCGCATAGCCGTCCGCCATGAAGCCCGCCCCCTGCTCGTGCCGCGGCGTGATGTGGCGGATCTTCGATGTCGCAAGCCCGCGATAGAGCTCCACCGTGTGCACGCCCGGGATGCCGAAGACGACCTCGGTGCCGTTGACCTCCAGAATATCGATCAGCGCCTCGCCGACGGTCTTCATGCCAATGCCCATTTGCGGTTCCCTTCACCCGTCTGAAGACTGCTCGCAAACGCGGAGATCCTGTCGGTTGCCTCCGAGAGAACATCATCGGCAACCGTCAACGACAGTCGGATGAACCCGGCCGCCTGTTCGCCGAAGGACGAGCCCGGCATCACCGCAACCTGCTTTTCCGCCAAGAGCCTTTCTGCAAATTCTGCGCCGTCGAGGCCCGTTGCACTGACATCCACCAGCAGGAACATCCCCGCCTGGGGCATCATCGGCCTCAGCGCACCATGACCGGCAAGGTGATCGAAAATGAGCCTCGCCCGGCGCAGGTAATTCTCGCGCATGCGCTCCGCCGTATCGAAATTCCCGGCAATCGCCTTGGCCGTCATGTCGGCAATGAAGGGCTGCCCGCCGAACAGCATGGTTTCGGAAACGGCCAGGAGACGCGTTGCGAATTCCTCCGGGCCGACCGCCCAGCCGGAACGGAAACCGGGCGCGGCATGGGACTTGGAGATCGACGAGACGACAATTGTGCGGTCCGCCAGTTCGGGCAGGTCGAAGGGCGAGGCAAAGCTCCCCTCGAAGATCAGTTTCTCGTAGACCTCGTCACAGACGATCCAGAGATCGTGGCGCTTGCAAACCGCGCCGATGGCAGCAATTTCTTGCGCGGTCAATGTCGCACCCGTCGGATTGTGCGGCGTGTTGAGCAGCAGCACCCGGCTATCGGGAGTAATCGCCCTTTCCAGGTCTTCCGCCTGCAGGTGAAACCCGCTTTCGGGCCGCAGGGGCACTGGAACCATGCGTGCGCCGGTTGCGGCGACCACCCCTTCATAGGTCGCATAGAGCGGATCGCCGACAAGCACGGCGTCACCGGTCTCCACAAGCCCGAGCATCACCGCGAAGAGTGCAGTCTGCGTGCCCGGGAAACACAGGATATTGCGCTCCGTCACATCCGGCCGGCGGACGCGGTACTTCTCCGTCAGCGCCTTGACGATGCTCGGCTCGCCGCGGCCGTTGGAATAGCGGATCCGGCCGGCTCTCATGGCACGCTCTGCCTCGTCCATCAGCGCGATGTCCGGCATGATGTCTGGCTCGCCGATAGTGAGCTCTATGACGGGAACCCCGGCAGCCGCCATTTCCCGTGCCTTGATATGCACGGTCCATTTTCCCGAGCCCAGATGGGCAAGACGGTCGGTAATCGACGCAAAACGCATGTTCGAGGTCTTTCAGGTTTGCGGCGTCTCGGCTGTCAGCCGAATTCCGCCGAGTAAGGCTTCAACGGAGCGGATGGCAATGTCCGCAAGGGGAGTTTCGGCAAAGAGATCGCCGACCAGGGTGCCTTCGATCCACAGACCGTCGATCACGGCGTTGATGGCAATCGCAAGCTTCTGGCAGCGTATCGGGTCAGGAGGCTCACCTGCTTCTGCCAGAACGTCGGCGACAAGCGTCTCCAGAACAGCGCGGAAGGCGAGATAACTCTCCCGGTGAATTTCCGCAAAAGCCGGGTCGGCACGTACATGGCTGATGAAGGCAGCCCAGAAGGACAGTGTCCGTCCGTCGGCAACGGGCGGCGTCAGGTTGGCAGCGACGAAATCGTGCAGCTTCTCGCGCGCACTTGCCTGGCCGCCGTTCGCGGCGGCCGCCACCGCGCCGGTCATTCCGGTCATGACTTCGCGGTAAGCATCCTGCAGCATCTGGTCCTTGCTGGTGAAATAATGCCGGATAAGCCCGGGTGTCACACCGGCCCGCGCCGCGATTCTGCGCACGGTCGCGCCCTGAAGGCCGAATTCGGAAATGCAGTCCAGCGTGGCGGTGAGGAGATCTGCCCTCCTCTCTGCTTCGCCGGCGCGATGGAAGGGACGACGGCTCATCTCCCCCTCCACGCAAGACAGCGCAGACAAACTTGTCGGAACAGAAGGTCGGACGATGCCGGGCAATCTGCCGCTGCCGTCACTTTCACCTCCTGTGCCATCTGGAGTCCTCCGCCGGGGTGTCGGCGGAAATTCGAACCGGCACCGCATTTTTTCGTTATTATACGGTTGAATAATTACGAGACAAGTGCAAAGCTGACAATACTCTCCGGGTGGAATGCTGGCACCGCACCGGCAAAAAGAACAGGACCAGCAGGGAACAGTAACAACAGCTGCACCGGCTTGACCGGGCAATGGCGGTAGGATGGAAGCAGCGGCGCCAGCCATCGAGGTGCGCGACCTCTTTAAACGTTTCGGAGCCCTGGAAGTACTCAAGGGCGTCTCGCTGACGGCACGTCAGGGAGATGTGATCGCCATCATCGGCGGCTCGGGTTCCGGAAAGTCCACCTTTCTCAGATGTATCAACATGCTGGAACTGCCCAGCGCCGGATCGGTCACGATTCATGGAGAGGCCATCGCGCTGCAGGATGACGGCCACCACGGCCTGCGTCCCGCCAACCGCCGGCAGATCCAGCGGATCCGCAGCCAGCTTGCGATGGTCTTCCAGAGCTTCAATCTGTGGCAGCACATGACGGTCCTGCAGAACGTGATCGAGGTTCCGATCCACGTTCTCGGCATGAAACGCGACGAAGCCGTCACCATTGCAGAAACCATCCTCCGCCGCGTCGGCCTGCACGAGAAGCAGGACGTCTACCCGGCATTCCTCTCCGGCGGTCAGCAACAGCGCGCCGCGATCGCCCGCGCGCTTGCCGTCCAGCCGCTCGCCATGCTCTTCGACGAGCCGACCTCCGCTCTCGACCCCGAACTGGTCGGCGAGGTCCTGAGCGTTATCGGCGACCTTGCCCGTGAGCACCGGACGATGATCCTCGTCACCCACGAGATGAAATTCGCGCGTGAAGTCGCAAGCCACGTCATCTTTCTGCACAATGGCATCATTGAGGAACAGGGGCCGCCGGACCAGGTGTTCGGCGACCCGAAATCGGAACGACTGAAGAAATTCATCAGCTCGATCCACTAGGTCAGCGGAAGCTCAATCGATCCCGATTGAACTTCCGGAAGCTGATCGATCCAAGTGTGATCCGGGGCGGTGCCGGCGAAACGTCTGCTCACCCGGATCGGCATGAAGAACGATCCTCCCGCTTGAAACGCGGGGAGATCCCGCCGGGAACCCGGCAAGGAAGTCGAAAAACAGGGGAACAGCATGAAACACATTCTGAAAGCAGCTTTGGTCGCAACTGCCATGAGCGCCACCGCCTTCACCGGCGCGATGGCCGAGGAAGTCAAGGTCGGCGTCGCCGCCGAGCCCTATCCGCCCTTCACGTCGCCCGATGCCAGCGGCAAGTGGGTCGGCTGGGAAGTCGAATTCATGGAAGCGGTCTGCGCCGAGGCCCAGCTTGACTGCGTCATCACCCCCGTCGCCTGGGACGGCATCATTCCGGCACTGACCTCGGAAAAGATCGACATGATCATCGGCTCCATGTCGATCACCGAGGAGCGTCTGAAGACAATCGATTTCTCCGACAAGTATTACAACACCCCGACAGGCATCATCGGTGCCAAGGGCGATGACTTCGAGGCGACGCCGGAAGGGCTTGCAGGCAAGATCATCGGCGTTCAGGTCTCCACCATCCATGCCGACTACGCCGACAAGTATTTCGGCGAGAACGCTGCGGAGATCAAGCAGTACCAGACCCAGGACGAAGCCAACCAGGATCTCGCGGCCGGCCGCCTCGACGCCGTGCAGGCGGACGCCATCGCCCTCGATGCCTTCCTGAAGTCCGATGCCGGATCCTGCTGCGAACTGAAGGGCAACGTCGCCGACGATCCGGCGATCCTCGGCGCCGGCGTCGGCGTCGGCCTGCGCAAGGGCGACACCGAGTTGAAGGAGAAGGTCAACGCCGCGATCAAGGCGATCCGCGACAACGGCACCTACGATACTTTCTCCAAGAAGTATTTCGACTTCGACATTTACGGCGGTTGAACGACCGGTTCCTCAAAGCCCGGTCCGCGCCATTGGGTGCGGGCCGGCCCTTTTCCTGACAAGGTTGACCGCTGCCGATGGCTGCCGACTCCGGTTTTTTGAATCTTGACCTGCTCGCCCTCTCGCCACCGGGCTGGGGCGGCGTTCTCCTGGCAGGCTTCGCGGCCTCCCTGCAGCTTGCTGTCGGCGGCTACGCGCTGGGCCTCGTGATCGGTGTCGGCGGCGCCTTCGGCAAGCTCTATGGCGGCCCGATCCTGCGGGATCTTTTGGAGGTCTACACCACGGTCATCCGGGCGGTGCCGGAACTGGTGCTGATCCTGCTGCTCTATTATGCCGGCACCGACGCGGTCAACGCGCTGCTCGTGACGGTCGGGCTGCCGCGCGTCGACATCAGCGGCCTTGCCGCGGGCATCTTTGTCATTGGTGTCGTCCAGGGCGCCTACTCCACCGAGGTTCTGCGCGGCGCCATCAAGGCTGTACCGCCGGGCCAGATCGAGGCGGCTCGCGCCTACGGCATGTCGCCCTTCAGGACGCTGCGCCGCATCACCCTGCCCGCCATGCTGCCTTACGCCATTCCAGGCCTTTCCAATCTCTGGCTGATCGCCACCAAGGACACGGCGCTGCTCGCCGTCGTCGGTTTCTCCGAACTGACGCTGGTCACCCGTCAGGCCGCCGGCAGCACAAAGGCCTACATGCTTTTCTATTGCGCGGCCGGGCTGATGTATCTGACGCTCACCCTGGTTTCGAACCAGGTGATTTCGCGGATCGAAAGACGCGCCAGGCGCGGCATAGCGGGGCCGGTGTGAGATGAGCGATACCGAAACCACCATGCCCGCCTACGTGCCGCCACCGCCCCGCCGGCTGCTGGAACCGCACCGGATTTTTCTCATTGCCGTCTTTGCCGTGATCGTCTTCTGCATCGTCTGGTACATGCGCTGGGACTGGCTGCCCAGATACCGCTGGAAGCTGGTCGAAGGCATCGGCGAGACCCTGTTCCTTCTCTTTACCACCGCCGGGATCGGCTTCCTGCTGGCCTTGCCGATCGGACTTGTCCAGGTGACCGGACCCCGTCCCCTGGCCTGGCTCGCGCGTGGTTTCTGCACCCTGATCCGCGGCACGCCGCTCTTGCTGCAATTATGGCTGCTTTACTATGGCGTTGGTTCGGTCTTCGCTCAGTATCCGGAGATCCGTCAATCGGACCTCTGGCCCTATCTGCGCCAGGCCTGGCCCTATGGCTTCACCGCCCTGATGCTGTCCTTTGCCGCCTATGAGGGCGAAGTCATGCGTGGCGCCTTCGCAGGTGTGCCGCGCGGCGAACTGGAAGCCGCGCGCGCCTTCGGCATGGGCCGCTTCACCATGTTCCGCCGCATCTGGCTCCCGCGCGCCTTCTACCGCGCCCTGCCGACACTGAGCGGCGAAACCGTGCTGCAGCTGAAATCGACACCGCTGGTTGCCACGATAACTGTGGTGGACGTCTATGCGGTCATTTCGCGGGTCCGGCAGGACACCTATCTGACCTATGAACCGCTGCTGCTGCTCGCACTGATCTATATGTGTCTTACCGGGATTCTGGTATTGCTGTTCCGTTTCCTGGAAAACCGGATCCCCAGCCGTGGTGCGTAAATGAACGTTCAGTCGTCCAACATTCTGCCCGATCTCGTCGCCACCCGGCGCCATCTGCATAAGATTCCTGAAATCGGCCTGTCGGAATTCAAGACCTCCGACTATGTCGCCGCCGAACTTGCCGCCATGGGCTACGAAGTCACCCGCGGCCTTGCGAAAACCGGCATCGTCGCGACGCTGCGCAATGGCGCCTCTACCAAGAGCATCGGCATCCGCGCCGATTTCGATGCTCTGCCGATCCTGGAAGAAACCGGTGCCGACTATGCCAGCACCCATCCAGGTTTGATGCATGCCTGCGGCCATGACGGCCACACAGCCATGCTGTTGGGTGCGGCGAAGATCCTTGCCGAACGCAGGCGTTTCGACGGCACGGTCCACCTCATTTTCCAGCCGGCCGAGGAGAATTTCGGTGGCGCGCGGCTGATGATGGACGACGGCCTCTTCGAACGTTTCCCCTGCGACGCGGTTTTCGGTCTCCACAACGACCCGTCCCTGCCCTTCGGCCAGTTCGCTTTTCTGGACGGTCCCATGATGGCCGCCGCCGACGAGTGCAAGATCACCGTCATCGGCCAGGGCGGCCACGGCGCGGAACCCCAGGCCGCCGCCGACCCGATCGTCTGCGGCGCCAGCATCATCATGGCGCTGCAGACCATTGCCTCGCGCAACATCCACCCGTTGCAGGCCTCCGTCATCACGGTCGGCGCCTTCAACAGCGGCGTTGCCAGCAATGTCATTCCGGAACGCGCCGAGATGCGCCTCACCGTCCGCTCGCTCGATCCGGACGTGCGGGACGAGCAGGAACGCCGCATTACCCTCATCGCGGACGGCCAGGCGGCCAGCTACGGCATGCGCGCCGAGGTCGACTATGAGCGGGGCTATCCCCCGATGATCAATCCGAAGGCCGAGACGGACTATGTCCGATCGCTTGCGGAACGCTTCGCCGGCGCGGACAAGGTGACCAATCTGACCCGGCCTTTCATGGGCAGCGAGGATTTCGCCTATTTCCTGGAAGAGCGGCCCGGCTGCTATTTTCTCCTCGGCACGGCGAGGACCGACAACGACCCGCCGCTGCACAATCCCAAATACGACTTCAACGACGACATCCTGCCCATCGGCGCAACCTTCTGGGTGGAACTGGCGGAAGACTTCCTCTCCGGGAAATAACTGTTCTCCCGGCTTGGCTGCTATCCGCGAGCGGGCCGGCAAGACCTGGATCCCGTGAGGTCAGCGCATTCCCTTTTCGCTCACCGGAACCGGTGAAAAGCCGGGCTCACGTGAGAGCATCTGCGCGGCGATTTCCTTCCCGGTGCGGATGGCTCCTTCGACAAAGCCTGGGAACCTTGCGGCCAGTTCCGTGCTGGCGAAGGCAATGCCGTCCACACCTTGCCGGATCCGCTCCACGGCGCCGTCCGCATCGGGCCCTGCTGCATAGGCATTGTATCCGCCCGTCCCGAGCGGATCGGCGCCCCAGTCCCGCTCGACATAGTCGAGCGGCGTCGTCGCCTCCTCTCCCAAGGCAGCGGAAAGGTCGGCGAGGACAAGCTCCCGCCGCTCCTTGCCCGCAAGCGTGCGCAGCGCTGCCGCGCCGGGCCCGCCCGCAAAGCCGACGAGCATCGGCTTTTCCGGCGAAAGACTGGCATCGCCGAACCATATGCCCGAAGGCTCGCTCCATTGGCAAAGTCCGCTGAGCCCCCTGTCACGCCAGAACGCCCGCTCATACCGGATCAGGAACTTGTACGTATCCGTCGGATGGAAGGCATGAAGAGCCCGCATCAGGTCTTCCGGAAGCCCCGGCTCAAAGGCAATTCTGCGGGCCTGCAGCGGCGATGTCGCGACGAGTACCGTGTGCGCCTGATAGACTTCATCACCTGCCTCGACCCGGAACAGGCCAACCGACCGCCCGACGGAGCGGACCGGCCTCCCGAGGTCGACGCAGCCGAGGTCTTCTGCCAGCAGCCCGGCGATCCGGTGCAGACTTCCCTCAACGAAATACTGCATCTCGGTGAAGCCCTCCGGTCCGGCCTCCCGCATGCGCAGCAATTCCTTCAAGGGCAACAGCTCGGCAGAGACGCAGTTGGCGCATTCTGCCATGGAGCGCGCAGCGCGACGCACACCTCGGTCCTCGATTGTCCGCTCCATCCAGCCGGCAACCGACAGCCCGGCTTCCAGCGGCGTCACCTGCGCCGAGGACGGCAGCTCGTGGTAATAGAGCCTTGAAGCCTCAGTGAATGCTACCGTATCTCCGGCGCCGGGAAGGCCGACAGGCTGGCCGTCGGTCACAGGCGGCGCGATCAGCCTGCCGTTGTAACGGCCAATGAGGTCGAGGACGTTCGGCATCTCGTCGGAAACGAACTGACCACCGATGTCGACCCGTTCACCGAGCCCGTTGACGATCGAATCCGTGCGTCCGCCAACACGGTCCCGCGCTTCGATCACGCGCACCTTCCGCCCACTGGAGATCAGCAGGTCCGCCGCGCTCAACCCCGCATAGCCGGCACCGATGACAATGCAGTCGTGGATCATATTCGAGGCTCCATTCTGGCTGAACGTTCATTCAATATTGCACATCTTTTCTGCATTCGGCAATCGCTCCTGCCGGAATGGTCGGCATCATTGGCAAGCACCTCGCGACGGCTCTCGTCCGGCGGAGGCCACCGCCCCCTGTGAGGCTCGCGTTGCAGGCCCGATTGACAGGAGCCTCTCCCGGTTTCCGTCTCGATCTCAGGATCGAAGCCCTGTCCTCCTTCGATCCGCGAACCGTCCCTCTGTTCTTGCCACCGCCATCCGCATAAACAGGAGGGACAGCGGCAAGGGGCGTCAGATGACATCAGAGTTTTCCGGAAGAACCATCCTCATCACCGGTGCGGCACGCGGTTTCGGCAAGCTGCTTGCCGAACGGCTTTCGCACCTGGAGGCCAATCTCGTTCTGGGCGACATCAATGCCGAAGGTCTTGAGGAGGTGGCATCGAACCTGCCCAGCCCGGCCGCAATCATGGTTTGCGATGTCACCCAGGAGGCTGCAGTCGCATCCCTGTGCGCTTTCGCCCGCGACACCTTCGGCCGCCTGGACATTGCCGTCAACAATGCCGGCATGGCCCCGCCGATGAAAAGCCTTCTGGAGACGACCGAACAGGATCTGGACGCGGTCTTTGCCGTGAACGCCAAGGGCGTCTTTTTCGGCATGAAGCACCAGATCCCCTTGATGTTGGAGGGAGACGGCGGCTCCATCCTGAACATCGCCTCGGTGGCAGGTTTGAATGCCGCCCCGAAACTGGCCTCCTATGCGGCCGCCAAGCATGCGGTTGTCGGCCTGACCAGAACCGCGGCGGTCGAGTTCGCGCGCCGCAACATCCGCATCAATGCCATCTGCCCTTTCTTCAGCGCGACCCCGCTTCTCACCGAAAGCGGCTTCGCGGAGCGCCGGGACTTCCTTTCGGCGGGCGTTCCCATGAAGCGTCTCGGCGAGCCTGCCGAAATCGTCGAGACAATGCTTTCGATCCTGCGTCCGGCAAATACATATCTCACCGGTCAGGCCATCGCCGTTGACGGCGGCGTGACGGCCCTTTGAAGACAGGCCGTTCTCGCCGAGGTCGCCAACCGGCCGGGCTGAGCACAAGACGTGGGCCGGGACGGCACTTCGTCGTATTTGGGCCACCGCGCGGGCAAATCAGACAAGCAGCTTCGGCACGTTTGTGCCTAGCATGTCTGCATGCTCATCCGAGCCGATGACGGATGAACAAGTGTTCCTTCCTTTATCGGTTCCACGAGTGCCGGCATGACAACCTCGAATGCCCTGAATTGGGATCGCAATCCTGCGGTCACCAGCATCGTCTGTATCCTGGGGGCAGTCGTCAGCTTTTCGCTCGGCGACATGACGATGAAGCACATCTCGCAGACATCCGTTCCGCTGCATCAGGCGGTGGCTTTCCGCTCCGCCATCGCGCTCGTCCTGACGCTGCTCCTGTTTCGGGGCGGCAGGTCGCTCATTGAGGCGTTCCGGACGGACCGTCCGTTTCAGCATCTGTTTCGCGGTCTGGCGGTCTCGGTTTCCAACATCACCTATTTTGCGGCACTTGCCGCCCTGCCGATGGCCGATACGGCGGCAATCTTCTTCATTGCGCCCATGTTGCTGACGGCACTGTCCGCAATTTTCATCGGCGACCGCGTCGGCCCCTTCCGCTGGGCCGCCCTGGTGGCCGGATTTTGCGGAGTGCTCCTCATCATCCGTCCAGGGTCTCCGGATTTTCAGTGGGTCTATATCCTCCCGGCCCTCTCGGCGGCGGCTTATGCAGTGATGCAGACGATCACGCGCGGCATGGGCCTGCGCGAAAGCACCCTGTCGATGGCGATCTATGCCCAGGTCGGCTTTCTGGTCGGCTCGCTGGTGCTTGCCGCAGCCCTCGGCGACGGGCGCTTTGCGGGATCCGGCGGACCGGCCTCCGACTTCCTGCTGCGGCCCTGGACCCTCCCGACCTACCGGGAGATGGCGCTGATCGCCTTCACCGGCGTCACCATAACCATCGGGAGCTACCTCGTGAGCCAGGCCTACCGCCTGTCTTCGGCCAGCATCGTCGCCCCCTTCGAATACACCAGCCTCGCCCTGGCGGTCACCTGGGGTGTCCTGATCTGGGGCGACATACCGGACACATTGGCAAGCCTCGGCATTGCCCTCATCCTCATCTCCGGCATCACCATCGCCATCCGCGAAGCCCGCGCCGGCCGCAAACATCTCTCCGCCCAACGAATGGCAATCCGCCGCTAGCAGATCATGCGGCACCATGGTGAACAAAGGAAAATGGTGGGCCCGGAGGGACTCGAACCCCCAACCAATCCGTTATGAGCGGACGGCTCTAACCAATTGAGCTACAGGCCCATGGCGAAGCGGTCCGGGTGGAGCGCCTGCCTTCGGTTCCCTATACCATGGCCAAGTTTCGGGGCAAGGGATTTGCGGGGGGAGGCTGAAAAAGGTCTGGAAAGAGCCGGTTTCGGTTCTTCCAGAAAGCGGCTGAAGGCAGCGGGCGAAAAAGCGGTTCCGTTCCGCGGTGCCATGTTGTCTAAAGGGATGGACTGAAGTGCGTCCGAATCGCCGGCTTCGGTTTCGCCGCCCGTGACGCATGTTTCGTGCCGGTTGCCGGGCAACTTGCCGCTCCATTCGCCGGAGTTTCGATGCGATCGCCGCTTGTCACCGTCACGCTGAGTGTGCTGCTCGTTTGCCTGATCGGCTGGCTGCTCGTGGTCGGCCGGTCGCTGATCCTGCCCTTCGTGATTGCGCTGATCGTCTGGTACATGATCAATGCCCTTGCGCATCTCTTTTCCCGGATACCGCTCGCTGGCCGTTATCTGCCCGGTTTCGTCTCCTTCTCGCTGGCACTCTTGACGATCTTCTTCGCCGGCACGATGGTGCTCGACATCGTCACCGTCAACCTGACACAGCTCGCCCAGGACGCCCCCACCTACCA
>ENA-ORCZ01000198-ORCZ01000198.1-marine-metagenome-genome-assembly--contig:-NODE-198-length-41598-cov-4.033886_pt1 | contig 41598 bp, 35 predicted proteins | sample MGYA00237785_ERZ508519 | MGnify/ENA primary metagenome ERZ508519 (study PRJEB26189, sample SAMN06268790) | marine metagenome | isolation source: Bioluminescent Bay, La Paraguera, Puerto Rico | place...
TCGGAGCCCGCATCACCGAAGCGTTCGGCGTCCTCCGCGCCGCCAATTCCGAAACTGTCCAGAACGCACAGAATTGCACGAGGCATGGGCATCTCCTCAATTATCTTTGCCGGCCGAATGACCGGAGGGCGCCGGGCAACCATTCGCCCGGCGCGGAGTTAGTTCAGGGAGCGATGCGCTCGACCACGCTCGGCCGTTGAACCACATCGGCCGCAGAACCGATGGTGTAGGCCTTGCGAACGGCGATCGCTGCTTCTTCGGCATCGGCCTCGGATCTGGCATGGACGATCGCCAGCGGCGCATCTGCATCGACCGTGTTGCCGACCCCGGCAAGGCTGGTGAGGCCGACGGAAGGATCAATGACATCAGCCGCAGCGCGGCGACCGCCGCCGAGGGCGACGACGGCAACACCGACCGCGCGGGCATCGATGCCGGTGACGACACCGTTGCGCTCGGCATAGACGGGCGCTTCGACGGGCGCCTTGGCAAGATAGACTTCCGCCTTGTCCATGAAGTCGGCCGGCCCGCCGAGGGCGTGAACCATCCGCGCGAATTTCTCCGCCGCCCTGCCGCTCTCAAAGGCTTCGCGCATCATGTCGCTGCCTGCTTCCGCCGTTGCGGCGATACCGCCGGAGGCGAGCAGTTCACCGCCCTGGGCCACGGTGACGTCCCAAAGGCGGTTGTCGATGGCGGTGCCCTTCAGAAAATCGACGGCGTTCTGCACCTCGACGGCGTTGCCGGCGGCGGAGGCCAGCGGCTCGTTCATGTCCGTCAGGAGAGCCGTCGTCTTGAGGCCGGCACCGTTGGCGACCAGCACCAGGCTCTCGGCCAGCGCCCGGGCGTCTTCCAGCGAAGCCATGAAGGCACCGGAGCCCCACTTGACGTCCAGCACCAGCCCCTGCAGGCCCGCTGCCAGTTTCTTCGACAGGATCGACGCCGTGATGAGATCGATGCTTTCCACCGTGCCCGTCACATCGCGGATGGCGTAGAAGCGCTTGTCGGCCGGGGCGAGATTGCCGGTCTGGCCGATGATGGCGCAGCCGATCTCCTTGACCACCTTCTTGAAGAGGGCGTTGTCCGGCTGGGTCTTGTAGCCGGGGATGCTGTCGAACTTGTCAAGCGTGCCGCCGGTGTGACCAAGGCCGCGGCCGGAGATCATCGGCACGGCGGCGCCACAGGCGGCAAGCGCCGGCGCCAGCATGAGCGAGACGTTGTCGCCGACACCGCCGGTGGAATGCTTGTCGAGGATCGGCGCATCGATGCCGGACCAGTCCATGACATCGCCGCTGTCGCGCATGGCAAGCGTCAGCGCGACGCGTTCGTCGACGGTCAACCCCTTGAAGAAGATCGCCATGGCGAGCGCGGACACCTGGCCCTCGGTTACCGAACCGTCGGCAAGACCCTTGACGAAGAATTGGATCTCCGCCGCGTCCAGCGTTCCGCCGTCGCGCTTCTTGCGGATGAGTTCCTGCGGCAGCATTTTTTGTCCTTCTTGAAGCTGTCTCAATAGCCGTGGTGGGAATGGTCGACGATCTCCTGGCCTTCGATCACCGAGATCAGCGCGTCCAGGAGGCCGCTGGCACCGAAGCGGAACGTATGTGCCGACACCCAGTTCTGGCCCATGATCTTGTCGGCGAGCGCCAGATAGGCGGCCGCGTCCTCGGCGGTCTTGATGCCGCCGGCCGGCTTGAAGCCGATGACCCGTTCGGCATTGTCCCGCCTTGCTTCCTCGATGGCGGTCAACATGATCTCGGCCGCCTCCAGCGTCGCGTTGACGGGGACCTTGCCGGTGGACGTCTTGATGAAATCCGCACCCGCGCCGATCGCCAGGTTCGAGGCAGCGTGGATCAGGAGCGGATCCTTGATCTCGCCGGTTTCCAGGATGACCTTGAGCAGTGCGGGGGCGGGAATTGCCGCCTTGACGCGGATGATCTGTTCCTCGGCAAAGCCCTTGCGGCCTTCGCACAAGGCGCGATATGGCATCACCAGGTCGATTTCGTCGGCCCCGTCGGCCAGCGCCTGCATCGTTTCGGCAACCACCGCCCCGGTGTCCTCGCCACCGTTCGGGAAGTTGACGACGGTCGCCACCTTGACGCCCGTACCTCTCAACTCCTTCGCCGCCTGGGCGACGAAACGCGGCCAGACGCAGACCGCGGCAACGGAGCCGTGGGACGTAACGGTGCGGCCGGTCAGTTTGGTAATGTCCGCGGCCGTGCAGTCGTCATTGAGATTGGTCAGATCGACCAGTCCGAGGGCGCGTGCCGCAATTTCGATCATGTCGCTCATTCGCCGATCTCCTTTACAAAGGCCCGCACCAGCTCCTTCATGCGCTCCATTCCCAGGAGGGCGACGGACTTGGTTTCGTCGTGGGACAGGCCATGGGCCTGCATGCCTGCGCCGTAATTGGTAATGATCGACATGGCCGCGACGCGCATCCCGAGGAACCTTGCCATGATGACTTCCGGCACCGTCGACATGCCGACCGCGTCCGCTCCCAGGAGCTTTGCCATGCGGATTTCGGCCGGGGTCTCGAAGGACGGGCCGGAGAACCACATGTAGACGCCTTCGCTAAGCGGATCTCCGGTCTGTGCGGCGACCTTCTTCATGGCGGCGCGCAGGTCCGGATCATAGGCCGCGCTCATGTCGAGAAAGCGGCGCTCGTCTTCCTCGCCGATCAGGGGGTTCTTGCCGGACCAGTTGATGTGATCGCTGATCAGCATGGGTGAACCCGGCGCCACTTCCTTGCGCAGGGAACCGGCGGCATTGGTCGCCAGCAGGATTTCGCAGCCGAGTTCCTTCAGGGTTTCCACGGGCGTGCGCATGACGGTCGGATCGCCGCCTTCGTAGTAATGCGCCCTTCCCGACAGGATCACCACCGGGACACCCGCCAGCGTGCCGGCGACCAGTTCGCTTGAATGCGAGGTGACGGTGGAAACCGGAAACTCGGTCAGGTGGGAATAGGGAATGCGCACGGCATCCTCCACCTCCTCGGCGAGCGCGCCGAGGCCGGAGCCGAGGATCATGCCGATCTTGTACGAGCCCTCACGGGCCGCGCGGACGATATCCGCGCATTCGCGGCCGAAACCACTCATGTGGGTCAGTCCTTCTTATCTTGTCTTTTCTTTCAGCTCGAAGGCGGCCGGCAGCAGCTCATCCATGGAAAAGCTGCGGCGAATGCCGTCGAGATCCGCGACATGGACGACAAGATCGTCCGTGCCGAATTCCTTCAGCCGCTGGCGGCACATGCCGCAAGGCGTGCACAGCGCCGCGTCACCGATCACCACCGCCTCCGCAATTTCACGGTAGCCTGCGGCGATCATGGCGCTGACTGCTCCGCCTTCCGCGCAAACGCTTACCGGGTAGGAAGCGTTCTCGACATTGCAGCCGGTAAAGATGGTGCCGTCCGGCGTGCGGAAGGCTGCCCCGACCAAAAAGTTGGAATAGGGGGCGTAGGCCTTCTCGCGCACCGCCTTGGCGGCCCGAAACAGCCTGTCCAGATCGCTCATGAACGCTCCTTGAGATAGGGAATGCCGGAGGCTTTGGGCGGGATCGCCTTGCCGATGAAGCCCGCGAGCAGCACGACCGTCAGGACATAGGGCAGCGCCTGGAACACCTGCAGAGGAACTTCGCCGATAACGGGAAAACTGACGCCCTGCAGGCGAGTTCCGGCTGCATCGAGGAAACCGAAGAGCAGACAGGCGAACATGGCGTTGAACGGCTTCCACTTGGCGAAGATCAGCGCGGCAAGCGCCATGAAGCCCTGGCCGGCGGTCATGTTGACGCCGAAGCCGGAGCCGGCCGCCACGGAAAGGTAGGAGCCGGCGAACCCGCACAGGACACCGCAGAGGATGACCGCACGATAGCGAAGCCAGGTGACGGAAATGCCCGCCGTATCGACGGCGGCCGGGTTTTCGCCGACCGCGCGAAGACGCAGGCCGAACCGGCTGCGGAAGAGCACCCACCAGGTCAGCGGCACGGCAAGAAAGGCGGCGTAGACGAGGATCTTGTGGCCGGAGAGCAGCTCCGAATAGATCGGGCCGAGAACCGGAATATCGCGTATCTCCGCCGCAAGTGGCCAGACGATTTCAGAGAACCGTCCGCCTTCCGGAAGGGCCGGCGTGCGCCCGCCTTCCCGGAACCATGTCTGGCCCAGCAGCGCCGTCAGGCCGGCGGCCAGGAAGTTGATGGCAACGCCCGAGACGATCTGGTTGCCCCGGTTGGTTATGGACGCAAACCCGTGCAGGAGGCCGAGGGCGACGGAGACGCCTATGCCAGCCAGCAGCCCCAGCCAGGCGCTGGCGGTGAGATAGGCGACTGCACCTGCACCGAAGGCGGCACCCAGCATCTTGCCTTCAAGGCCGATATCGACAACGCCGGAGCGCTCCGAATAAAGGCCGGCGAGGCAGGCCAGCAGCAGCGGGGTCGACACGCGAATGGTGGAATCGAGGATCAGGATGATGGTCTCGAACATGATCACGCCTCCTTCGCTCTCAAGGCCCTGGCGGGCGTGAACAATCGGATGATGGCCGGACGGAACATGTGCTCAAGCGCACCGGCAAAGAGGATCACCAGACCCTGGATGACGATGATCATGTCGCGGGTGATGTTGGGCATCTCGAAGGAGAGCTCTGCGCCGCCCTGGTAGAGCATGCCGAACAGGATCGAGGCCAGCACGATGCCGACCGGATGGGCGCGGCCCATCAGGGCGACGGCGATGCCGACGAAGCCGTAGCCGGTGACGAAGTCGATCAGCAGCCGGTGCTGGGAGCCCATGATCTCGTTGATCGCCATCATGCCGGCGAGACCGCCCGAGATCAGCATCGTGACGACGATGATGCGCACCGGCGAGATACCGGCATAGACGGCCGCGGTCGCATTGGCGCCGAAGGAGCGGATCTCGTAACCGAGCTTGGTGCGCCAGATCAAGAGCCAGACGAGCACGCAGGCGGCCAGCGCGACCACGAGCGACAGGTTGACGGGGGCGTAGCCGAAGCCGAGAGACGGGAATAGGTCATTCAGGAACGGAATGCGGCCGCCGTCTTCGAACGTGCGGGTTTCCGGCTGCATGGAGCCCGGCTTCTTCAGCGCGTTGTTGAGAAGATACACCATCAGCGAGAAGGAGATGTAATTGAACATGATGGTGGTGATGACGACATGGCTGCCGCGCCTGGCCTGCAGCCAGGCCGGTATGAAGGCCCATGCCGCCCCCGCGATCGCGGAGCCGGCAATGGCGAAGGGCAGCGTCACATACCAGGGCACATAGCGGTCCAGCGCCAGGCAGGCGATGGCCACACCGAGGCCACCGACATAGGCCTGCCCTTCGCCGCCGATGTTGAAGAGCCCGGCATGGAATGCCACCGCCACTGCAAGCCCCGTGAAAATGAAGTTGGTGGCATAGAAGAGGGTGAATCCGAAGCCCTCGGCATAGCCGAGCGAGCCCCAGAGCAGGATCTTTACGGCATCGAGCGGGTTCTCGCCGATCAGGATCACGACCAGGCCGGAAACCAGGAAGGCCGCCGCCAGATTCAGGAACGGGATCAGGACGTAGTCGACCCAGCGGGGGAGCTGACCGGCACTCATAGGGCGACTCCTTTGGCGGCGTTCCTGTTGTCTTCCACACCGGCCATCAGCAGGCCGAGTTCGCCTTCCTCGGCATCGGCACCGCGTTCGCCGACGATCCTGCCGTCGAACATCACCAGCACGCGGTCGGAAAGCGCGCGGATTTCGTCCAGTTCCACCGAGACCAGAAGAATGCCTTTGCCCGCGTCGCGCAGTTCGACGATGCGGCGGTGGATGAACTCGATGGCACCGATATCGACGCCGCGGGTCGGCTGGCCCACCAGCAGCACTTCCGGATCGCGCTCGATCTCGCGGGCAAGCACGATCTTCTGCTGGTTGCCGCCGGAGAAATTGGCGGTCTTCAGCATCGGGTTCGGCGGTCGGATGTCGTATTTCTCGATTTCGGCGACTGCGTTCTTCTTGATCGCGCCGAGATCCATCAGGAGGCCCTTCGAGTAGGCCGGGTCACGGTGATAGCCGAGAATGGAATTCTCGTATTCGGAGAAGCTGTTGATGAGGCCCATGCGGTGCCGGTCTTCCGGCACGTGGCCCATGTTCTTGGCGCGCATGTCGGCCGCATCCAGCGTACTGGTGCCGAGATCGATGGTCTCGCCATTGATCTTCAGCGAGCCTTTCGTCGCCCGCCGGATGCCGGCAAGCGTTTCCAGCAGCTCCGACTGACCGTTGCCGGAAACGCCGGCAATGCCGACGATTTCGCCGGCGCGCACGCTGAAGGAAACGTCCTTGACGACCTGGACACCGCGGCTGTCGGTCACCGTCAGGTTCTCGACTTCCATGACCGGTGCCTTGGGCTCGGCAGGCGTCTTGTCGACACGCAACAGCACACTGCGGCCGACCATCAGTTCGGCGAGTTCCTCCATCGAGGTCTTTGCCGTTTCGCGGGTCGCAACCATCTCGCCTCGGCGCATGACGGAGACGGTATCCGTTGCCTTCATGATCTCGCGCAGCTTGTGGGTGATGAGGAGAACCGTCTTGCCCTCGCCCTTCAGCACTTCGAGGATCTTGAAGAGGTGGTCGGCTTCCGCCGGGGTCAGCACACCGGTCGGCTCGTCCAGGATCAGCACTTCGGCGTTGCGGTAGAGCGCCTTCAGGATTTCCACGCGCTGCTGCAGACCGACAGGCAGGTCCTGGATCAAGGCGTCCGGATCGACGCGCAGTTCGTATTCCTCTTCCAGGCGCTTCAGTTCCACCCGGGCACGACCGAGGCTGCCGGACAGCAGCGCGCTGTCCTCAGCGCCGAGCACGACGTTCTCCAGGACCGAAAAATTATCCACCAGCATGAAGTGCTGGTGCACCATGCCGATGCCCATGCCGATGGCGGCCTTGGAGTCGGAGATGGTCACCTTCTTGCCGTTCACCAGGATATCGCCGTCGTCGGCGTGGTAGAAGCCGTAGAGGATCGACATCAGCGTGGACTTGCCCGCGCCGTTCTCTCCGATGATGCCGTGAATGGAGCCCTTCTTCACCACAAGGTCGATATCCTTGTTGGCCTGCACGGGTCCGAAACTCTTGTTGATCCTGCGCAGTTCGATTGCCGGCGTATCGCTCATGCGTTCCCCCAGGCCTGACTGTTTTTCTTTGTCATTGTTGTTGCCCCTTCGCCGTTTCCGGCCGCGTCCTTTTCTCAGAACGGACACGTGCCTTCGGTGACGACATCGTGAACCTTGACGGTTCCGTCCGAAATTCCGGCGACGGCCGCATCGGCCGCGGCCTTCATATCCGGCGTGATCAGGTCCTTGTTGTTGTCGTCCAGAACCCAGTCCATGCCACCGGCGGCGACGCCCAGCACCTGGATGCCGGGCTCGAACTTGCCGTCCTTCGCCGAATGGAAACTGTCATAGACCGCATTGTCGACGCGCTTGCGGATGGAGGTCAGCACCTTGCCGGGATGCAGGCCGTTCTGGTTGCTGTCCGTGCCCATGCCGAGAACGCCCGCGTCGGCTGCGGCCTGCAGAACGCCGAGGCCCGTGCCGCCGGCGGCCTGGATGACCACATCCGCACCCTGCTTGATCTGCCCGCGCGCCAGCTCGCCGCCGCGCACGGGATTGGCAAAAGCGGCCGGCGTATCGCCGGTCATGTTGAAGAGAATCCTGATGTCCGGATTAACCGACAGCGCACCCTGCTTGTAGCCGCACAGGAAGCGGTGGATGATCGGGATGTCCATGCCGCCGACAAAGCCGATTGTGCCGCTCTTCGATGCCATTGCGGCGAGAACGCCACCTATATAGGCGCCTTCCTGCTCCTTGAAGACATAGGAGCGCACATTCGGCTGGTCGACGACCATGTCGACGATGGCAAAGTCGGTTTCCGGAAAATCGGTCGCCACCTGCCCCAGTGCATTGGCCTGGTTGAAACCGATGGCAACGACCGGCGAATTCCCCCTGGCGGCGAAATTGCGCAGCGCCTGCAGGCTCTGTGCGTCGCGCTCCAGCTCGAACTCGCGTACCGGATCGCCGCTTGTCTCCTGGAACCGTTTCACGCCGGAATAGGCGCTTTCGTTGAAGGAGCCGTCGAACTTGCCGCCGACGGAATAGACGATGGCCGGTTCGGCCAGACTTGCCGTCGCGCACATGAGGACGGCGCAGGCCGCGGCAGCGACCCCTGATGTGAAACGGAGCATCCGGTCCCCCGAGACTGGCTGGGCGATAGAAACTGAATTGCGGATCGGACCCCGCGCTGTGCGCGGGGTCCTTTGCGACTGCCTTACCTTACAGCTGCCTTACATGGGGCAGGACTGGTCGGACATGAAGTCGTGGACTTCGATCTCGCCGGAGATGATCTTCTGGGTCGCTTCCTCGACCTTGGCTTTCATCTCGTCGCTGACGAGTTCGGCGTTGTTGTCGTCGAGTGCCCAGTCAACGCCGCCTTCCTTAAGACCGAGAACCTCGAAACCGGAGGACCAGCTGTCGTTCTGGGCGTCTTCGAAGGCCTGGTAGACGGCGATGTCGACGCGCTTCAGCATGGAGGACAGGACGGAACCCGGATGCAGGCCGTTCTGGTTGCTGTCGACGCCGATACCGAGCTTGCCGGCGTCGGCCGCTGCCTGCAGCACGCCGATGCCGGTGCCGCCGGCGGCGTGATAGACGACGTCAGCGCCGCGGTCGAACTGCGATTTGGCGAGTTCGCCACCCTTGACCGGGTCGTTCCAGGCGGCACCGGTGGTACCGGTCATGTTCTCGAACACTTCCGCGTCCGGGTTGGTTGCCACCACGCCCTGCTTGTAGCCGCAGGCGAACTTGCGGATCAGCGGAATGTCCATGCCGCCGACAAAGCCGACCTTGCCGGTTTCGGATGCCATCGCAGCCAGCATGCCGACGATGTAGGAGCCTTCATGCTCCTTGAAGAGGATGGAGCGCACGTTCGGCAGGTCGACGACCATGTCGACGATCGCGAACTGGGTGTCCGGGAATTCCTTGGCGACCTTCTCAACCGCGTTGGCCTGCGAGAAGCCGATGGCGACGATCGGGTTCATGCCGCGCTTGGCGAAGTTGCGCAAGGCCTGCTCGCGCTGGCTGTCGTTCTGGATTTCAAAGTCGCGGTATTCGACGCCTGTGTCTTCCTTGAACTTTTCCGCGCCGTTATAGGCGGCTTCGTTGAATGACTTGTCGAAGCGGCCGCCCAGGTCGTAAAGCACGGCCGGCTGAATATCAGCCGCCAGCGCGCCCGCGACAGAAAAGGCCAGTCCGGCAAGCGCAGTGCCGATGGTAAGAAGCTTTTTCACGTTTATGTCCTCCGACATGCGGGGGCCCGCCTTTTGGCCGGCCCGTTTCCCCTCGTGACCCAGCCGCGTCAAGCGGACTGTGCCAGTTGCAATCCGGCCCGTGCACTCAGAGCCCTCGCAAGGGTCTCGTCACTCACAAGGTCGGTAATGACACCGGTGCGCAAAGCCGCAAGCGTGGCATCCACCTTGCTCTCCCCGCCCACCAGCGCAATCACGCGGCGTCCGCGCACTTCGTCGAAATGCAATCCGACGGCACAATCGCCGAGCGGATCGGGCGCCAGCTTGCCCTCGATCGTCAGGAAGCGGCCCATCAGATCACAGACGGCCCCCCCCGACAGCAAATCTTCCTGTTCCTTTTTGGAAATCATGCCCCGCTGCACGAGATGGCCTTCGTTCTCAACCGAACCGATACCGATCAGAAAGGCTTCCGACTGGCGCGCACGGTCCATCAGGTCCTGAACGCTGCGCTGGGTCAGGAACATCGCCTTTTCGTCCTGGTTCTCGGCAAAATAAGGCACAGGAAGGTAATAGCCGATGCCGCCGGTGCGCTCCTGCATCTTCTGGACGATATCGTAGGGGTTGGCGGCCAGCGTGCGTGTCAGCGACCCGCAGATCGACATGATCTCCAGATCGGGTCGCGCAAACTTCGGCAGAGCCTCCACCGCGGCCGTCAGCGTGCGGCCCATGCCGACGCCGAGACGCGTGACGTTCTGGCCGCTCAGAAGCCCGGACAGGAACTGGGCGGCGGACACCGCAACCGCGCGCAGAGCGCTGTCATCATCGCCTCCGCCGAGATCCGGTGCTATGATGCAGTTGGTCAGCTTGAAATGCTGGGTGAGTTCCTTTTCCAGCTCCAGGCATTCCATCGGCCGACCGTCGACCTGGAACTTGACGAAGCCTTCGCGCTGCGCATGGGCGATGAGACGGTGCACCTTGGCCGGAGAGACGCCGAGCTGAGAGGCGATTTCCCCCTGCGTGCGGCCGCCCACAAAGGACAGCCATGCCGCACGGATGGCCATGTAGGATGTCCAGTCGTCGTCACGCGCCTGCATTTCGCGTCGATGCCTTCCCTCTGGCCGGATCTGCGGCAAACCGCATGTCGCCGGCGCTGCCTCGCCCTCTTCCGGGGCTTGTTTTCGGTGCACCTGATGGCGCATCCGAAAAATTATTCACCAAGTGAGAATTTCTTCAGATCATGACCAGCCTTGCGACTGTCGTCAACTAAAAAAACTGCCGATATTTTCGCCGGTCGCTGCATTTCTGAGCAGCAGAGCGCGGCGGCAACCACCTCTGATCGCGGCAATTTCTGCCCCTTGCCGCCGCCTTCTCAGGCAAACCCGGCAAATTTTGCCTACTTGCTAGGCAATTTTTGCCTATTTCATTGCGGTACCGTCCCGGTTTTTGCGCGTGCACGACGGCGCAGCCTGTTTCCTCAGATACACACAGGCTGAAAACGCGACCCGTTCCCGGCCCGTTTTTTCATCACGATTTTTCCACTTAAGGTGCAGAAACCCTTGACTGCAGCCGTTCGCAGGCGCGCCTCACGAAAAATTTTACGAAAAATCTTTCGAATGAAATCTCTAACAAATCACGATCTTACGTGCACGTGAGCTCGTTGCCGGGAAGCCGGCAGAAATTTTTGCCTAGCATTTCCCGACAATGGACACCATCTGTGGATATTATACGCACTCCGTGCACATTCGCTTTGTCGGCAAAGAAAATTACGCTACGTTTGGCATGTAGCTTGCTAAGTAAATTTCAAAGCTCAAACAAGGCATTTGCCAGTGCCTTGTCAGGAATGACGAGAAACGGAAAGATAAGGAATACAACGACAAAATAAACAGGGGAGACGTGTCACCACAGCCGGAAGGCTGGAATAAGGAGAACGACCATGCGTCTCGACAGAACAAAAAAACTCTGTGCACTGACAGTTACAGGTATACTGTCCCTCATCTGCGCGGTCACCCTGACCGCAGCCCCTGCCGCGGCCCGGGATTACCGACCGGCACTGCTGGCATCGTCGCAATACAGCTACGACCCGGCCAACGAGGTTGACGTTGAGCTCGTCCTGGCGGTCGACATCTCACAATCCATGGATACGGAAGAACAGGAAGTCCAGCGCGCAGGTTATGTCGCGGCTCTGACGTCCCGTGAATTCCTCGATGCGATCCAGGTCGGCCCGATCGGCCGTGTGGCCGTTACCTATATGGAATGGGGCGGTGTCGACGAGCACTTCATCGTCGCAGAGTGGATGGTCATCCAGGATGCCTCCTCCGCCGCTCATTTCGCCTCCAAGATCGCCGAAGCGCCGCTCCGCCAGGTGCAGCGCACCTCCATTGCCTCGGCGCTGGAGAAATCCGTCTTCCTGGTCCAGAACAACCAGTATCAGGGCCTGCGCCAGGTGATCGACATTTCCGGCGACGGTCCGAACAACCAGGGTGGTTCCGTGACCGCGATGCGCGACCGTATGATTGCCTCAGGCGTCACCATAAACGGCCTGCCGCTGATGATGAAGTCGAACAAGAACACCTGGCAGGCCATGCTGAACCTCGATCACTATTACGAGGACTGCGTCATCGGCGGCCCGGGTTCCTTCGCCATCCCCGTCCGCAGCCAGGAAGGTTTCGCCGATGCCATCCGCATGAAGCTGGTCATGGAAATCGCGGGCCTGCGCATGCCCGAACCCGATCCCTATTTCCAGAAGGTGGCCGGACGCGAACCGATCCGCTGCAATCTGTTCGACTGAACTCCACATCTGCGTTCTCCAGTCAGACTGCCGCGTTCCGGACAGGAACGCGGCATTTTCCATGTCCGCGGCCACCTCGCCTTCCCAGTGGTCACAGGATCCGCACCCTTCTCTTGCATCTTCCTTTGCCTAAAGCGCTTTGACCGGCTAAACACGTCGCGCCGCCATTGCTTCGCCGCTGAGCGACCTCAGTCTCACGGATGCCGAAAGGTTGTTCCGGCGCTTTGGAATTGGCCGGCTTTCGGATATTCAATCGTTTCAGATTGATCGTCCGCCCGCACTAGAGGATGACTGATGCCAGCCACGCCCACGCTTGCGCTCGTCGCGCATGACGCCAAGAAAGACGCCATGGTCGAGTTCGCGATGCGCCACCAGGACAAGCTGGCGAGCTTCAACCTGGTCAGCACCGGCACAACAGGCGGGCGCATCCTCGAGGCCTGCCCGCAGCTCAACATCACAAGGCTGAAAAGCGGACCGCTCGGCGGCGACCAGCAGATCGGCGCCATGATCTGCGAAGGCAAGCTGCAGGGCCTGTTCTTCTTCGTCGATCCGCTGTCGCCCATGCCGCACGATGTCGACGTCAAGGCGCTGATGCGGCTGGCACTCGTCTATGACATGCCGATGGCTCTAAACCCCTCGACGGCCGATATCATCTTGAGATCCGCACGCCTGCAGGGCCTCAAGACCACCTCCGCGACCCCAGAAGTTGGCGCCCGTTCCTCATGAGCTTCTCAATCAGCCCCCAATCCTTTGCCTACCCGGTTCTGGTGGCCGATATCGGCGGCACCAACGCCCGCTTCGCGCTCGTAGACGACGCTGCGGCGCCGACCCGCATGTGCGGCAAGACGGCGACCGCCGACCATCCGGATATCTCCTCGGCCATCCGCCAGGTCGTGCTGTCGCAGGCCGAGCCGAAACCCCGCACCGCGATCATCGCCGTCGCCGGCCCGGTCACCGGCGACCGCATTCCGCTCACCAATGCGGCCTGGGTGATCGAGCCGCTGAAGATGATTGCCGATCTCGGCCTTGAGGAAGTCATCGTTCTCAACGATTTCGAGGCCCAGGCCCTGGCTCTTCCCGGCTACGGCGGCAACGACATCGAACAGGTCGGCGGCGGTGCGGTCCGCGGCGAAAGCGCCAAGTTCGTGCTCGGCCCCGGCACGGGCCTCGGCGCCGCAGCGATGATCTATGCCTCCAACACCTGGATCCCGGTTCCGGGCGAGGGCGGCCATGTGGAACTCGGGCCCGTGTCTGCGGAAGACGTCGCCATCTGGCCGCATATCGAACGGGTCGGGGGCCGTCTCGGCGCCGAGCAGATCCTCAGCGGCACCGGTCTGCCGCGGCTCGCCCGCGGGATCGCCGCCTATCTGAAGGCCGACCGCAGCTTCGTGACCCCTGCCGACATCACCACGGCTGCCGAGGACAACGACCCGGTGGCGGTGAAGACGCTCGAAGTCTTTGCGCGCGCGCTCGGCCGCGTTGCCGGCGACTTCGCGCTGACGGTGCTTGCGCGCGGCGGCGTTTATCTGACCGGCGGCGTCACCCCCAGGATCAACCGCTTCCTGACCGACGGCGGTTTCCGGACGGCCTTCGAGGCGAAGGCCCCGCATGAGGCGCTGATGGCAAAGATCCCGACCTTCATCGTCCGCCATCCCGATCCGGCGCTCGAGGGCCTTGCTTCCTATGCCCGCGCACCGGATGCCTTTGCCGTCGACATGCAAGGCCGGCACTGGCCGGCGCTCGAGCCGGGCTGACGCGGTCCGCGATGCCCGACGTCCCCGCCTTCGGGACACCGCTGCCGATCGACGGTGTCCTGCCTGAGCTGCTGCAGGCGCTTGAGCGCAGCACCAACGCGGTGCTGGTGGCAGAACCGGGCGCCGGCAAGACCACCCGCGTGCCGCTGGCGCTGCTCAAGGCCGGCTGGCGCGGTGACGGCAGGATCCTTGTGCTGGAGCCTCGGCGCCTCGCCGCCCGCGCAGCCGCCAGACGCATGGCCAGCGAACTCGGCGAAGTGCCGGGCGAGACGGTCGGCTACCGGGTGCGCATGGAAACGAAGATCAGTGCCAGGACGCGCATCGAGGTGATCACCGAAGGCGTCTTCACCCGGCTGATCCTGGATGATCCGGAGCTCACCGGTGTTGCCGCAGTGCTCTTTGACGAGTTCCACGAGCGCTCGCTCGACGGCGATCTCGGCCTTGCCCTGGCGCTCGACGTCCAGTCAGCCCTGCGGGACGATCTCAGGCTGCTGCCGATGTCGGCGACGCTCGATGCGGCGGGCATTTCGAAACTTCTGGGCAATGCGCCGGTCATCGAGAGCAAGGGCCGCAGCTTTGCAGTCGAAACGCGTTATCTCGGCCGTGCGCCGAACGAGCGCATCGAGCCGCAGGTCGCCCGCGCCGTCCGCCAGTCGATCGCGGAAGAAAGCGGCTCGGTCCTGGTCTTCCTGCCGGGACAGGCCGAGATCCGCCGCACCGCCGAAATGCTTGACGGCAAGCTGCCCGCACATTGCCAGGTGGCGCCGCTTTATGGCGGGCTTGACGCCAAGGCGCAGGACGCCGCCATCCGGCCGGCAGAAGCAGGCACCCGCAAGATCGTGCTGGCCAGTGCCATCGCCCAGACGTCGCTTACCATCGAGGGCGTCCGCGTCGTCATTGACAGCGGCCTGGCGCGAGTGCCGCGATATGAGCCGCAGACCGGACTGACCCGGCTGGAGACGGTGCGCGTCTCGCGCGCTTCCGCCGACCAGCGCCGCGGCCGCGCCGGCCGGACAGAGCCCGGCGTCTGCTACCGGCTCTGGGACGAGGCCCAGACCGCCGCACTGCCGCAGGCCGAAACGCCGGAAATCCTGGAAGCCGATCTCACCGGCCTGGTGCTGGACCTTGCAGCCTGGGGCACGTTCGATCCTGCCGGCCTCACCTTTGCCGATCCTCCGCCCAAGGCAGCCTGGAACGAAGCCAAATCGCTGCTCACCGATCTTCACGCGCTTGATGGTGACGGACGGCTGACCGGGGACGGCAAGGCCCTTTCCAAGCTGCCGCTGCATCCGCGGCTGGCGCATATGGTGATCGACGGCGCCGCAAGAGGCCTCGGCTTTACCGCGGCCCTCATTGCCCTCGTCCTCTCCGAACCCGGCCTCGGCGGCCGCGACCCGGATCTGCGTGCCCGCCTGCAGTCCCTGCGGAATGACAGGAGCCAGCGGGCGAAGGACGGACGCATGCTCGCCGAACGCTGGCTCAAACAGGCCGGCGGGTCCGGTCACGACTACGATCCGGAGAGCGCGGGTCTCCTCCTGGCACTCGCCTATCCCGACCGGGTCGCCCAGCAACGCGGCCAGACGGGGCGCTTCCGTCTTGCCAACGGCCGTGGCGCCGAACTGGCAGCCGAACATGGCCTCGCACGGGAAGCCTTCCTGACGGTTGCCGATATCCAGGGCAAGGCGGCCAGCGGCCGCATTCAGCTCTGCGCGCCGATCTCCAAGGCCGATATCGAGGAGCTCTTTGCCGCCGACATCATCGAGCAGGACGAGGTCCAGCTCACCGGTGATGGTACGCTGAAGGCGCGGCGCGTCACCCGCTACAAGGCCGTCGAGTTGAAGTCGGTGCAGATCCAGTCGGCGAATCCCGAAGCCGTGGAACGGGCGCTGGTTGCGGAAATGCGGCGTCGCGGTGTCTCGTGCCTGCCCTGGAGCAAGGAACAGGAACGCCTGAGGAAACGTGTTGCCTATGCTCGGGCAAACGATGCGGACGACCTGCCGGATCTTTCGGACGCAGCGCTAGCCGAAACGCTGGAAAGCTGGCTGCAGCCCTATCTGGCCGGGGCGACCGGCCTCAATGCCATCAACGCCGCCACCCTCGGCAACGCGCTTTCCGCGCTGTTGCCCTACGACGCCGCCGCAAGGCTCGATGCACTTGCCCCGTCCCACTTCACCGCGCCGACGGGCAGCAAGGTGCCGATCGACTACGGCGCCGCTGCCGGGCCGACGCTGTCGATCCGCGTGCAGGAACTCTTCGGCCTCAGGGACCACCCGAGTGTCTGCAACGGAAAACTGCCGCTGATCCTGGAACTGCTTTCGCCGGCCCAGCGGCCGATCCAGATCACCAGGGATCTTCCCGGCTTCTGGAAGGGCTCCTGGGCGGATGTGAAGGCGGACATGAAGGGCCGCTATCCGCGGCATCCGTGGCCGGACGACCCGACAGAAGCCGAGGCGACACGCAGGGCGAAGCCGCGGGGGAGTTAGGCAGTCACCGGTCCGAACAAGTGACCCATCCTTCGAGACGTCGCTTACGCGGCTCCTCAGGATGAGGCTGAAATTTGCGGCTCATCCTGCAGACCTCAGGCCTTCAACACCCTCATCCTGAGGAAGCGCGCGAGCGCTGTCTCGAAGGATGGGCCGCTTGTTCCTTGGCACATCGCGATGCAGATCCGGCTTCGCCAGTTACTCCTTCCCCGGCCCCTTCCCCAAAGGGGGAAGGGAACAGTTCTGAAAATGTGGCCGATGCTTCCCCGCCGACACCTTGGCAGGCGTAGATGACCACCCTCAATCGTCCGACGCCGCCACCAGGCTGGCGTTGCCGCCTGCCGCCGCAGTGTTGATCGAGACCACCTGTTCCAGTGCAAACCGTGTCAGGTAGGCCGGGCCGCCGGCCTTGGGACCGGTGCCGGAAAGGCCGGAGCCGCCGAAGGGCTGGGTGCCGACGACCGCTCCAATGGTGTTGCGGTTGACATAGACGTTGCCGACGGAGAGCCGGTCGACGACCTTCTTCACCGTCGCGTCGATGCGGCTGTGAACGCCGAGCGTCAGTCCGTAGCCGGTGGCGGCAATCCGCTCCAGCACCTTGTCGAGGTCGCCCGCCTTGTAGCGGACCACATGCAAAACCGGACCAAAGACTTCGCGGGTCAGTGCTTCGGCCCTGTCGAGCTCGATGATGTGCGGCGCGACCCAGGAACCGTTCGCGAGCTTTCCTTGAGGGGTCTTGCCGGCATAGCGCAGTTTCTGGCTCTCCTTCATGTCATCGACATGGGAAAGGATGCCGTCGCGGGCTTCCTCGTCGATGACCGGGCCGATATCCGTGGACGGCAGGCGCGGGTCGCCGAGGCTCAGCTCCTTGGCGGCGCCTTCCAGCATTTCCAGGAGATGATCGGCAACGTCCTCCTGCACATAGAGCAGGCGCAGGGCCGAGCAGCGCTGGCCGGCGGACCGGAAGGCGGACATCATGACATCGTCGCAGACCTGTTCCGGCAGCGCCGTCGCGTCGACGATCATGGCGTTGATGCCGCCGGTCTCGGCGATGAGCGGAACGATCGGGCCGCGTTTTGCCGCGAGCGTGCCGTTGATGGCCCAGGCGGTTTCCGTCGAGCCGGTGAAGGCAACGCCGGCAACCGCCGGATGAGCGGTTAGCGCCGCACCAACGTCGCCCTCGCCCGGAAGAAGATAGAAGACGTCCTCGGGGATACCGGCCTCGTACATCAGCCGGGCGGTCTCGAAGGCAATCAGCGGCGTCTGTTCGGCCGGCTTTGCGACGACGGCGTTGCCCGCCATCAGCGCGGCACTGATCTGGCCGAGGAAGATCGCCAGCGGGAAGTTCCAGGGCGAAATGCAGACGAAGACGCCGCGGCCACGGTAGCGGTAGCGGTTTTCCTCGCCGGTCGGTCCCGGCATCAGCCGGCCTTCACCGAAAAGATTGCGCGCTTCGGCGGCATAGTAGCGGCAGAAGTCGACCGCCTCGCGGATTTCGGCAATGCCGTCGGTAAGGCATTTGCCGCCTTCGAGCGACAGGATGGCCATCAGCCGGTCGCGGTTCTTCTCCAGAAGGTCGCCGACCTTCTCGATGGCGGCGGCCCGGTCCTCGACGGGCTTGCGCGACCAGACCTCAAAGCCCTTCTGTGCGTTTTCGATCGCCCGGCGGGCCGTCTCCTTGTCGGCAAAGCGTACGGTGCCGACCCTTGTTGAGCAGTCCATCGGCGCGAAGACCGGATGGGCATCACCGGTTGGCTTCAGGCCCGCGCCAAGCGGCCCGGCTTCGGTGAAGGGGGCCGAAGTCTTTGCCATGCCGCTTGTCAGCGTATTGCGCTCGGCCGCACAGCCGAACTCGACACCGTCGGAGTTGCGGCGGGCATCGCCGTAAAGGTCCTTTGGAAGCGGGATCGACCGGTTGGTGGCGTGGTGGCCATTATCCAGCAGCTCCTTCGGCCGCTTGAGCATCTTTTCGACCGGAACGGAAGCATCGCCGACTATGGTGACGAAGGAGGAGTTGGCACCGTTTTCCAGCAGGCGGCGGACGAGGTAAGCGAGCAGATCCTTGTGGCCGCCGACCGGCGCATAGATGCGGCAGGGAAAGCCGTCACGTTCGACGACGGACTTGTAGAGGCTCTCCCCCATGCCATGCAGGCGCTGGAATTCGTAGCCTTCGGCCTTGCCACCGGAAAGCTCGATGATCTGGGCCACCGTCAGCGCATTGTGCGTGGCAAACTGCGGATAGAGCACGTCGCGGGCCGCCAGCATGCGCTTGGCACAGCACAGGTAGGAGAGGTCCGTCGCCGCCTTGCGCGAGAACACCGGGTAGCCTTCCGCGCCGCCTTCCTGCGCATGCTTGATTTCCGTGTCCCAGTAGGCACCCTTCACGAGCCGCACCATCAGCTTGCGGTTGGTCCTGCGGGCGGCGTTGACCAGCCAGTCGATCACATGGATGCCGCGCTTCTGATAGGCCTGGACCGCCAGGCCGAAACCGTCCCAGCCCTCGGTGACCGGGTCGGTCAGCATGGCGGCGATGATGTCGAGGGAGATTTCCAGCCTGTCGGCTTCTTCCGCGTCGACGGTAAAGTTGAGATTGCGGTCCTTGGCCATCTGCGCCAGCTCGCGCAGCTTCGGCAGCAATTCGTCGCGCACGCGATCGCCGTTGACGGCCTGGTAGCGCGGATGCAGGGCGGAAAGTTTCACCGAGATGCCCGGACGGTCCGGCAGCGCCTTGTCGCCGGCGGCCTTGCCGATGGCTTCGATGGCCTTTGCGTAGGACTGGAAGTAGCGCTCCGCGTCCTTGTGCGTGCGGGCGCCCTCGCCCAGCATGTCGTAGGAATAGCGGTAGCCCTTGGCTTCCTGGCCCCTGGCGCGCTCCAGCGCCTTCTGGATGGTTTCTCCGAGCACGAACTGGTGGCCGAGCAGGCGCATTGCCTTGCGGGTGGCAACGCGCACGGTCGGCATGCCGAGGCGCTTGACGAGACTGGAAAGGATCGACTGCGGGGTATCGCCCGGGTGCAGCAGGCGGGAGGTGACGCCGAGCGCCCAGGAGGATGCGGACACCAGCCAGGTGTCGGATTTGGGGCCCGACGGGTCATCGAAGCGGGCGGCGGCCAGCTTGTCCTCGATCAGCTTGTCCGCGGTCTTTGCGTCCGGAACCCGCAGCAGGGCTTCTGCAAGCACCATCATGGCGAGGCCTTCGCGGGTCGTCAGGCCGAATTCGCGCATGAAATCTTCCACACCGCCGAGGCCGACCTGGACGGAGCGCATGTCCTCGATATAGCCCCGGGCGCGCTGATCGATCAGCTTTTCGACGACGGGATCTGTGGCGGCTTCCTTCAGGAGCGCTTCGACGAGCGGCTTGTCATCAGGGGCATAGGCCGCGCGAAACGGCTCGAGTTCGGACGTATCGACTGTCTTCATGGCTGCAACGGTTGCGGTCATGAGAACCTCCCAAAGAGGCCCCGCAGGGCCAGGTCATTAGATTTCGCCAAAATATCCGAATTTGATGGCCGATTTTCCCTGTTTTTTCACTCAGCTTCCGTGTATTTCTTGGCACAATGGCAATTTTAAGAGAAAAAACACTGTGCTCGATGCTATCGATCGGCGCATCCTGAAAGTGCTTCAGGAGGACGGCCGCATAACCAACACGGATCTTTCCGAACGGGTGAGCCTGTCGCCGACCGCGACCGCCGAAAGGATGAAGCGGCTGGTGCGTGAAGGCTATATCGAGCATTTCTCTGCCAGCCTCGATCCGAAGAAGGTCGATCGGGGTCTTCTGGTCTTTGTCGAGATCCGTCTGGAACGCACCACTCCAGAGATCTTCGATGCCTTCAAGATCGCCGTCGAACGCTCTCCCGACATCCTGGAATGCCACATGGTGGCCGGTGGTTTCGACTATCTCATGAAGAGCCGTGTCAAGGACATGGAGGCCTACCGTGCCTTCCTTTCCGATGTCGTGCTTGCCCTGCCCGGCGTGCGCGAGACCCACACCTATGCGGTGATGGAGGAAATCAAGGACACGCATATCCTGCCGGTATGAACCAGCAGCCTTGAGGAGACAGCACGTTCACGAAGCCTTGTCTTGACCGTGCGATGTGCCATGCGCGAGGGAACGGGACCGACAGATCCGCGAGATCCGCAATCCAGATCCGTGAAACGGGGGAATTTCATGAAACGCTTGCTTGCAGCCGCGCTCGGCCTTGTCGGCACCTTCGCCGTTCCGCTTGCGGCCGGCGCTCAGGAAGGTGCCCCCACTCCAGAATGGCAGAAGGTGCTGGACGATGCGAAGGGCGAGACGGTTTACTTTCACGCCTGGGGCGGCGAGCCGCGCATCAACGCCTACATCGACTGGGCTGCGCGTGAGGTAGAGCGCCAATACGGTGTTCGCGTCCTCCATGTGAAGGTCAGCGATACGGCTTCCGTCGTCTCGCAGGTGCTGACGGAGAAATCCGTCGGCAAGACCTCCGGCGGCGCGGTGGATCTCATCTGGATCAACGGCGAGAATTTTGCTGCCATGAAGGAACAGGGCCTGCTGGCAGAGCCCGGCTGGGCCGAAACCCTGCCGAACTGGCGCCACGTTGACGTGGAGGACAAGCCCACCGTCACTGTGGATTTCACCGTTCCGACCGACGGCCAGGAAAGCCCCTGGGGCATGGCGAAGCTTGTCTTCCTCCATGACAGTGCACGACTTGAAAACCCGCCCGCAACCCTTGAGGCGCTGCTTGCCCATGCAAAGGCCAATCCCGGCCGTGTGGCCTATCCGCAGCCGCCCAACTTTTACGGCACCACGTTTTTGAAACAGGTGCTTGTCGACACCGCCCCAGATCCCGCGGCGCTGTCGGAACCGGTCGATCCGGCCCGTTTCGAGGAAGTGACTGCACCGCTGTTTGCCTATCTGGACGACCTCCAGACCGTGCTCTGGCGCCAGGGCAAGGCCTATCCGAAGGATGCCGCCCACATGCGCCAGCTGCTGGCGGACGGCGAACTGGACATTGCCTTCACCTTCAACCCCTCCGATGCTTCCGCCGCCATCGCCAATGGCGAACTGCCGGAGACCGCACGCAGCTTCGTGCTGGACGGCGGCACCATCGGCAACACCCATTTCGTCGCCATTCCCTTCAACAGCTCGGCCAAGGCAGGGGCAAAGGTGTTTGCAGATTTCCTGCTGTCGCCGGAAGCGCAGGCCCGCAAGCAGGATCCGGAAATCTGGGGCGACCCGACAGTTCTGGACGTTGCAGCGCTGCCGGAAAGAGAAAAGGCCCGGTTCGACGAGGTGGATCTCGGTCCCGCGACGCTGACGCCGGAAGAACTCGGCCCGGTGCTCCCCGAACCGCACCCGAGCTGGGTCAGCGTGCTGGAAGACGCCTGGGCCACCCGCTACGGCGCCGAGTGAGCCCGGGTCCTTGCGGACGCGGCCGACTGCCATTGCGGATCTTCCGACCGTCCTGGTAAGCGTATTGCTGGCCGGACCGGTTCTCGCAGGCCTTGCCGGCACGGCCCTGCCCGCCTTCGGCTATCTGCCGGTTCTCGGCCAGCACGGTTTCTCGCTTGAGCCGATCCGACAACTTTTTGCGATTCCCGGGCTCGCAACGTCGATTGCCCTCAGCTTCGGAACAGGCCTTGCCGCCTCGCTGCTGTCGCTTGCCATTGTGCTTGCGTTCACCGCCGGCTGGTCGGGCACGGCCACCTTCAGCCGTCTCACCCGGTTCCTGTCGCCGCTCCTTTCCGTGCCGCACGCGGCGGCGGCCATCGGCCTGGCCTTCCTGGTCGCGCCTTCCGGCTTTCTTGTGCGGCTTGTGTCGCCCTGGGCCACCGGCTGGACACGCCCGCCGGATGTCCTGATCCTCAACGATCCCCTCGGCATCGCCATGACGCTCGGACTTGTCGCAAAGGAAGTTCCGTTTCTGTTTCTGATGATGCTCGCCGCGCTCAACCGGCCGCATCTGCAGGACTACGCAAAGGCCGGCGGCAGTCTCGGCTACGGCCGCATGGCGGTCTTCTTCCTGATCGTGCTGCCGCAGATCTACCCGCTGATCCGTCTGCCGATGCTGGCAGTCATCGCCTATGCGACCTCCGTCGTCGACGTCGCGCAAATCCTCGGGCCGACGACCCCGGCGCCGCTCGCGCCGCGTCTCGTCACCTGGATGAACGATCCGGACCTTGGCAAACGGCTGATGGCCTCGGCCGGCGCCCTGGTGCAGCTCGGTGTCAGCGCAGCGGCGCTGGTTTTTTATCTCGGACTTGAGCGTTTGATTATCAGCGTGTCCCGGCGCCACAGGGGCAAGGGGCGGCGTTACAGGGAGGACGGCCTGGCCCGCCTCGCCGGTCTCATGCCGATGGTCGCGATCGTCTCGGGCATGGTGCTCGCTCTCGCCCTGCTGATCCTGTGGACCGCGGCACGATCCTGGTGGTTTCCGGCCGCGCTGCCGCAAAAGTGGGATCTGATGCGCGTAACCGAGACGCTCGGCATGAGCACCCCGCTCCTGACGGTGACGCTGATGCTTGCCGGTGCGTCGGCGGCGATCGCGACCGCGTTGACATTGTGGCTGCTGGAAGCTCGCAGCCATCGCGGCAAGACGTCGGGCCGGCAGCTGAAGACGCTGATCTTCCTGCCCATGCTCGTGCCGCAGATCGGCTTCCTGTTCGGCCTTCAGATGCTGTTTCTTCTGCTCGGCCTCAGCGGCAGCTTCCTGTCGGTGCTGTGCGCGCATCTCGTCTTCGTGGTGCCCTATGCGGTCCTCGCTCTCAGCGATCCGTGGAACCGGCTCGACCCGCGCTACGGCAAGGCGGCCGCCTCTCTCGGCGCTTCGCGGATGAGGATCTTCTGGCAGATCCGCCTGCCGCTGCTTCTCCGGCCCGTTCTGGTGACTTTCGCCGTTGCAGCGGCCGTATCCGTCGGCCAGTATCTGCCGACGCTGATGATCGGTGCCGGCCGCATTGCCACCGTCACCACGGAAAGCGTCGCGCTGGCCAGCGGCGGCAGCCGCCAGGTCGCCGCGCTCTATGCACTCCTGCAACTGCTGGTGCCGCTTGCCGGCTTCACACTCGCCGCCCTGGTACCCGCCCTCGCCTTCCGCAATCGGGCAGCCTTGCGGCTTAGAAGATGAGATCCCGGATGATCGCACAGACCGGCCCGACGTCAGGCCTTGTTCTCGACACCGTCCGACTTCGTCTCGGCGGCACGCTCCTCGTCGATATCGACTGCTGCATAGAACCCGGCGCCGTGCTGACGATCATGGGGGAAAGCGGCAGCGGCAAATCCAGCCTCCTCGATTTTATCGCCGGTTTCCTGCGGCCCGATTTCGATGCCAGCGGCCGCGTGCTCCTGAACGGCGAGGACCTGACGCGTCTGCCGGCCCAGGACCGGCATATCGGCCTGATGTTCCAGGCGCCGCTGCTCTTTCCGCACATGTCCGTGCTGCAAAACCTTGTCTTCGCCATACCGCCTCTCATCCGGCAGCGCTCACTCCGGCGCGAGATTGCGGAACAGGCTCTGGAAGACGCAGGACTTGCCGGTTTCGGCAGCCGCGACCCGGCGACCCTTTCCGGCGGACAGCAGACCCGGGTCGCGCTGATGCGCACGCTGCTGGCAGAGCCGAAAGCACTGCTTCTGGACGAGCCTTTCTCCAGCCTCGACAAGACCCGCCGGGCCGATATCCGCGCTCTGGTCTTCGAGGCGGCCAGACGCAAGGGACTGCCGGTGCTGCTGGTCAGCCATGACGATGACGACGCGGTGGCCGCCGGCGGCATGGTGCATTACCTGGATGGAAGCGGAACCGGCGTCGGGTGCGGATAACGACACGGTACGCGGGGAGAGGTCCGGCTTACCGCCGAACCTCTTTCATACCAGCGGCGGACCTTACTCGGCCATATCGGCTGATTTCGCCTGCAACAGCGAATAATTGTCGATGCCGATGCGCTCGATCAGATCAAGCTGGGTTTCCAGAAAGTCGATATGGCTTTCCTCGTCGCCGAGCAGCTTTTCGAACAGCGCCATGGAGACGTAGTCACCGAGTTCGCGGCAAACCTCGCGGGCCTCGTGATAGAGCGCGCGGGCGACGTATTCGGCCGCAAGATCGCCTTCCAGGCATTCCTTGACCGACTGGCCGATGCGCAACGGATCAAGCGTCTGCAGGTTGGGCAGGCCTTCCAGGAAGATGATCCGGTCCATCAGGTCCTGAGCGTGCTGACGTTCCTCGTCGGCTTCCGCAAGTTCCTTGTCGGCCAGCTTGCCGAATCCCCAGTCGGCGAGCAGCCGGGCATGCACCCAGTACTGATTGACCGCAGTCAGCTCGTGTTTCAGGGCCTTGTTGAGATAGTCGATGACTTTCGGTTCGCCTTTCATGGCCCTCTCCCGCTTAAAGCAAATAACGTTACCTGTTGACGGCCTGCTTCACGGGAGCAGGCACGGCTTCAGATTGGGTTTCGTCTTCAGAACTCTTTTGGTGAATGATGTCAATGACCGACGGAAAGCATCCACCGCAGCGCGGCCGGCAGCCCAGGTGCCGGAAGACCGCGCCCGGTGTCGGCACCTTGCCGTTCGGGTCCGCACGCATTTCCTCCGCCGCCTTGCGCAGTTGCGTGTCAGACAGAACGTTACAGGAGCAAATGATCATTGTAGGATCCGGCGCGCGTCCTCATGTAGAAGCATATCGGCGTTGACGAATTCCAGCGCAATAGCGAAACTCGACTACGAGAGTCAACTTTTTCGCGACTCCAGCGATCCCTCTAAGGAACAAAAATGAGCGCCATGCCCATCTCCGACGACCGTCCCACAATCGTGCTGACGGGAGCCAGCCGCGGGATCGGCCATGCCACCGTGAAGCGGTTTTCGGCGGAAAACTGGCGGGTGATCACCTGTTCCCGGCAGGCCTTTTCCGACAAGTGTCCCTGGCCGATGGGACCGGAGGACCATATTCAGGTGGATCTGTCCGACCCGGAGAATCTGGGCTTTGCCGTCCAGGAGATCCGCAAGCGGCTGGAACCGAACGGCTCGCGCCTGCATGCACTGGTCAACAATGCCGGCATCAGTCCCAAGGGGCCGGAAAAGGAACGGCTGGATTCGCTCACCACGCCCATGCACGAGTGGCGGACGGTGTTTCAGGTGAATTTCTTCGCCCCGATCCTGCTCGGCCGTGGGCTGTTCCAGGAATTGAAGCGGGCGGCCGGATCCGTCGTCAACGTCACCTCGATTGCCGGTATGCGGGTACATCCGTTTGCCGGCACCGCCTATGCCACGTCAAAGGCCGCACTCGCCTCGCTGACCCGGGAGATGGCTGCCGATTTCGGACCTCACGGCATCCGCGTCAACGCCATCGCACCAGGAGAAATCGATACGTCCATCCTGTCACCGGGCACGGAAAAGCTGATTGAGGATATACCGCTGCGTCGACTTGGCCTGCCGAACGAAGTCGCCGATACCATCTATTACTTATGCTCCACCAAATCTTCCTACGTCAGCGGCGCGGAAATACACATCAACGGCGGACAACACGTATAATTTGACACCACAACCCGCAATTTTGATACCTTACCTAGGCCTAAACACTGCGAGCAAGCCTCAGATCTTCCAGGAAAATCAATGCCGCTAAATAACATCTGAAGATAAATCCGGCGATTTACCTAATGTTCACTGGCATCCGGGACACTCACCAAACGACAATTCAGTTGTTCGGCTGTGCGGGGGATCCAATGAAGAAATATCTGAAAGTGCTGACGGACCTCAGGTTCGGCTACAAAGTCGGTGGCGGTTTTCTGGCAGTTCTCCTTCTAACCGCCGTTGTCGGTGCGGTCGGGTTCCTGGCCATTCACTCGCTCTCCTCGCGTTTCGTCGTCGCGGACACGGCAGCCAACGCCGCCGGTCAGGTCCAGGTGACCTCGCTGCAGCGCGAAGATTATCTGAACGCTCCGTCCGAAACGCTCAGCCTCTCCGTAAAGGAGGAAATCTCCAAACTGGAGGCTGCGCTCGGTACACTCGCCGCGGAAGTCGAAGGGGATGCGACCTCCGAAGCGCAGGTGGCGGGAGCCAGTGAAGCTGTTGCCGGGTTCGCCGAGACCTTCAACGAAGTCACCGTACAGATGACCGAGCAGGCCGAGAGCCTCGCCACGCTGCAAAAGAGCACGACCGATCTGGAGGCCCTCGCCCATTCGATCAGCGATGCGGTCCTGACGGAAGAAAAGAAGATCAGCGCCGAGGTTTTCTCCGCGAACAGCCGTCTCGACGACGCCAACCATCTCCAGCTCGCCGTGTTCCAGCTGAAGGACGAAGTCGTTCAGCTTCACATGCTTTACCTGCAAGGCAGCGGCAACCTTGACGGCGAGGCTCTCGACAAGGCCATCGATATCGCGCGTGACCTCGTCGCGTCGACCAAGCAGATGAAATACATGCAGATCGAGGGCATCGACAGCAAGACCGTCAGCAAGCTTGCCGCCCAGTCCAACAGCTTGAAAGCGGCGGTTGAGAACCTGACGCAGGATCTCGGTTTCTCCGAAGCCTATGATGCCCGCCTTGCGGTCGGCACAAACATCCAGGCCATGAACGATCTCACCTTCGCGATCCTCGGTCAGGCCGCACCTGTCGTCGCCAAGGCGAAAACCGACGCCTTGACCGCGTCGACCCGCCTCGCGACTGTGCGCACCATCGCGGACAAGGCGACGAAGCTGAACGAACTGGCATTGGCCGCACGTGCGGAAACGCTGCTTCTCTTCGGTGCTTATGGTGCCGACGACCTGACCGCCGTGGAAACGCAGATCGCGAACCTGGAAACGCTCCAGAACGACATGATCAAGTACGCCACAATCCTGCCGTCCGCCGGCGATGCCATCAAGGCGATACCGGATTCGGTCGCAACGCTCGACAAGTCCTACAAGGAAATGCTGACGGCAAAGGCCAACCTCATTGCCAAGCGGCAGCAGCTGGACAGCCTGACGCGCAAGGTCAGCGCCGACATCACCGCCATTTCCGACGCCCAGTCGCAAGCTGCCAACGGCGCGGCAACGGCTGCGAAGGCGCAGATCGCCGTGACGATCCTGCTGGCCATCCTCGGCGGCGTCGGTCTGGCAGTGGTTCTCAATCTGGCGATCACCCGTCCGATACGCACCATCACCGGCGTCATGGACCGTCTGGCGAACGGCGACAACGAGGTCGACATTCCGGGCATCGACCGGGGTGACGAGATCGGCGACATGAGCCGCACCGTGCAGGTGTTCCGCGACAATGCGGTGGAGCGGACCCATCTGCAGGAACAGAATGCCCGCGAGGAAGCGGCGCGCCAGGAACGCCAGGAGCGCATCGACGCCCTGATCCTGTCCTTCCGCACCAAGGCGGAGGAAGCCCTCGGCTCGGTGGAAACGACCGCCGGCGGCCTGGACACGACCGCTCAGGCGCTGACCGAGATCGCCCGCGACAGCGCCGGCTATGCCAGCGAAACGCAGGCTTCTTCCAACGAGACCACCAACAACGTTCAGACAGTGGCAAGCGCCGCAGAAGAACTGGCGGCCTCCATCGGCGAAATCTCGCGCCAGGTTGCCCAGACGACGGAAATCGTCGACCGCGCCACCACCGGCACGAGGATCACCAACCAGAAGGTCGAGGGCCTCGCGGAAGCGGCGACCAAGATCGGCGAGGTGGTCACGCTCATCCAGGCGATCGCCGAGCAGACAAACCTCCTGGCTCTCAACGCCACGATCGAGGCCGCGCGCGCAGGCGAAGCCGGCAAGGGCTTTGCGGTCGTCGCGGCCGAAGTCAAGGAACTGGCAACCCAGACGTCCAAGGCAACCGAGGAGATCTCCAGCCAGATCACCGAGATCCAGAACGCGACCCGGGACTCCGTCGTTGCCATCGGCGAGATCGCGGAGACCATGACGGAGGTCAACACCTACACCACCGCCATCGCCTCGGCCGTCGAACAGCAGGGTGCGGCGACTGCGGAAATTTCGCAGAACGTCCAGCGCGCCGCCGAGGGCACCGGTGCGGTGTCCGCGTCCATGACCCAGCTGTCCCAGGCGGTCGACCAGACCTCTTCGTCCGCGGACATGGTGCTGTCGGCCTCGGGTGAACTGACCCGGAAGACCCACGAGCTGAAGCGGGAAGTCGAAGAGTTCCTCGCCGAAGTCGCCGCGGCGTAAGGCCGGTCCATTCCATCAAAAGGGCGGGAAGCTTCGGCTCCCCGCCCTTTTCTTTTGCCGGCAGCAACGCTAAGCGTTGACCTTCGACCGCCAGACGAATATGGCGGGATACCTCCAATGACAGAATATCGAGTGAGCATCGTGGCGGACCAGTCCAGCGCCCTTTCCTATGCCCCCTCCGGCAAAGCCCCGGTTCAGAAATGGCCGGTGATCCTGGAAACCAGAGGCTGGCAGGACTACCGCCTGTTGGACATGGGCACGGGCGAAAAGCTGGAACGCTACGGACGCTTCACCATCGTGCGCCCCGAGCCGCAGGCTATGGGGGCAAGGCGTCTGAAGGAAAGCGTCTGGAACAGAGCCGACGCGGTCTTTTCCGGCGACACGGAGGAAGAAGGCCCCGGCCGCTGGAAATTTGCCGGCAACGTGCCCGAGATCTGGCCGATGTCCTACGGGCCCGTGCGCTACAACGGCCGCTTCATGTCCTTTCGTCACGTCGGTGTCTTTCCCGAACAGGCCGCCCACTGGGACTGGGTCAACGGCAAGATCCGTGCAGAACGGCAGCGTGCGCCGGACAAGCCGCTGAAGATCCTGAACCTCTTTGGTTATACGGGCCTTGCCTCGCTGCTGCCGGCAACGGAGGGTGCGCAGGTGACCCACGTGGATGCCTCCAAAAAGGCGATCGGCTATGCGCGCGAAAACCAGTCGATGTCCGGCCTCGATGATCTGCCGATCCGCTGGATCTGCGAGGATGCGTCCAAATTCGTCGCCCGCGAGGTCCGGCGCGGCAACACATATGACGGCATCATTCTGGATCCGCCGAAATACGGCCGCGGCCCGAAAGGCGAGGTCTGGGACATCTACACCAGCCTGCCCGGCATGCTTGCGGACCTGAAGCAGCTTCTGGCGGACGATGCGCTCTTCATGATCCTGACCGCCTATGCCATCCGCTCCAGCTTCGTTTCCATTCACGAACTGATGGCCGAAACGCTCGACACGCAAGGCGGTCTGCTGGAATCCGGCGAACTGGTCATCCGCGAGGAAGACGGCAAGCGCGCGCTCTCCACGTCGCTCTTTTCCCGCTGGAGCAGCAGATGATCGAAAAACGCCAGGGCGCGGTGAAACAGGTCACCAGCCATTCCAACCCGATCGTCAAGGAAATCAAGGGCCTCGTTGCCCAGCGCAAGCACCGCAGCCAGTCCGGCCTTTTCGTCGCCGAAGGCCTGAAGCTGGCGACCGACGCGCTGGATGCCGGCTGGGGCGTGCGCTATCTCGCCCTCGGCCCGGAAGCACGTGACAATCCGGTTGCCCAGAAAGCGGCTGCCACTGCCAAGGCCCGCGGGGCGTTGATCCTGGAAGCCTCCACCGCCGTCATGTCGGCGATGACCCGCAAGGACAACCCGCAGATGGTCGTCGGCGTCTACGAGCAGCAGCTGCTCGGCCTCCGCGACATCGACCCGGCCGGTGCAACCCTCTGGGTCGCCCTTGACCGGGTGCGTGATCCCGGCAATCTCGGCACGATCATCCGCACCGTCGACGCGGTCGGCGGCGCCGGCGTGATGCTGGTCGGCGACTGCACCGATCCCTTCGCCGTGGAAGCGGTGCGGGCGACGATGGGCTCGCTCTTTCACGTACCGCTGGCAAAACTCACCAAGGACGAGTTCAAGGTGCTCGCGGGCAAATGGCCCGGCACCGTCGCCGCAACGCATCTCAAGGGCTCAGTCGACTACCGCACCCCGGACTATGCCGAACCGGTGCTGCTCGTCATGGGCAACGAGCAGAAGGGGCTTGAGGACGACATGGCGGCAGCCTGCCGCACGCTGATCCGCATCCCGCAGGTCGGTCAGGCCGACAGCCTTAACCTGGCGGTCGCAACCGGCGTCGCGCTTTACGAAATCCGCCGCAAGCATCTGGAGCTTTGAAAGCCATGCGTCTGTTTGTTTTCGGCGTCGGATTTTCCTCAAGAGCCTTTATCGACGAAGTCCGCAGCCGGTTCGACTGGATCGGTGGCACGACGCGGTCGCAGGAGAAGGCAAGGGCCCTGAAGGAAATGGGCGTCGAGCCTTTTCTTTTCGATGGCGAAAGCAAGGGCGACGGCATTGCCGATGCGCTGGCAAGCGCGACCCATGTGCTGGTCTCGATTGCTCCCGACGAGGCCGGTGATCCTGTTCTGAAACTGCATGGAGCTGATCTTGCCGCCGGCAGACCGGAGTGGATCGGATATCTTTCGACCGTCGGTGTCTATGGCGATCATGACGGCGCCTGGGTGGATGAGGAGACGGTTTGCAGACCGGTTTCCAGGAGATCGGTACAGCGCGTTGCCGCCGAAGAAGCCTGGCTGGACTTTGCCGGGAAGAACGATCTGCCGGTGCAGATCTTCAGGCTTTCCGGCATCTACGGTCCGGGCCGCAATGCCTTCGAGAATTTCAGGAAGGGCACGGCCCGGCGCCTCGTCAAACCCGGTCAGGTCTTCAATCGAATACACGTCGCCGATATTGCCGGAGCGTTGAGCGCCGCGATGGACAAACCCGCGACCCGGATCTTCAATGTCACCGACGACGAGCCCTGTCCGCCGCAGGATGTCGTCGCCTATGCCGCCGATCTTCTCGGCGTCGAAGCGCCGCCGGAAATCCCCTTCGAGACGGCAGAACTCTCGCCGATGGCGCGGTCGTTCTATGGCGAGAACAAACGCGTCTGCAACCGGCGGGTCAAGGACGAGCTCGGTTATACCTTCCGCTATCCGAACTATCGCGTGGCGCTGAAGGCCCTGCTCGAGACAGTGTGAGGTTCTTGGCCGGATACAAGGTTGCTTGGCTCCAAGACAACTTATGTATCTCATACAACCAGCATTTTGACCTTCAGCGTCACTCCGGGCGAGCATGGCGAGACCCGGGGCCTACTCGTTTCCAGAGTGCATGTTCGGTAAACCGCCGCTTAAGTCAATCAACGTGTTAGCAAGGTGCTCCGCGAGTTGGCCCCGGCTCTCCGCTTCGCTGCGGCCGGGGTGACACCGAGAGGACGACTTCGGCAGATCTTACAGCCGGCGCATTCTCCCTTCTCTCCCTCGTCTTTCCACGCAGGGGTTGACGCGTCCGCCACAAGACCCCAGCTTCGGGACAGGTTGGCAAATCAATTTGTCCGATAATTCAAAAGCTTGAATGGGTGGAAATCATGAACAACTGGCGCGTTTACCTTTCCGGGGAGATCCATACGGACTGGCGCGAAACCATTGAGAACGGCACAAGGGCGCTTTCCCTGCCGGTAGAGTTCTCCGCGCCGGTCACCGATCACGATGCCAGTGACGATTGCGGCGCCGTCATTCTCGGCGGCGAGGACAACAAGTTCTGGTATGATCACAAGGGCGCCAAGGTGAATGCGATCCGCACCCGGACCCTGATCGAAAAGGCCGATATCGTCGTCGTCCGGTTCGGCGACAAGTACAAGCAATGGAACGCAGCCTTCGACGCGGGCTATGCGGCCGCGCTCGGCAAGTCGCTCGTGGTCCTGCACGATCCGTCCCTGACCCACCCGTTGAAGGAAGTTGACGCAGCTGCACTTGCCGTCGCCGAAACGCCCGATCAAGTGGTCGATATCCTCAGTTATGTCATATCCGGCAAGCTCGATCGCAACCGTCGGTCTTGAAATTAACGATTAAGTTACCATACTAGAAGAGACTATTGTAAAGCCCGACCCATTTAGCCGGGCATTCGGCCCCCAACTACAACGGTTCTGCGTTTCAGAGCGATGCCGTCTAGCAAGACTGCGCGCCGGATGATTAGTTCCGTCTTTGGACCGACAAGTACTTTAGGCTTAACGACACAACTGTCATCAAGACGTTGAAAAAGGCGGCTATTCGTGCCGTCGCATGACTTGATGCGATAAATTGGAAAGAAGAAGACTCCATGCTGCATGGAAACGTGAAATGGTTCGACACAAGCCGAGGTATCGGCACGATCGAACCCCAGGACGGGGAAGACATCCTCGTTGATATCGTGGCTCTCCGCCGCTCCGGCATCGACACCCTGAAGGAAGGCCAGCTCGTGGCTTTCGATCTGGAGTGGCGCCGCGGCCAGATGGTGGCTGAAGACCTGAAAGTCCTGTAAGGTCACTTCAGGTCTTTGCCGGGAACAAGGGCGGTTCGACCGCCCTTTTTTGTTGCCCGATCGATTGCGGAGCATCGAATGGAACTTGACGCCAGGCTGCACGAAGGTATAGCGGCCCATCGCAGCGGCAATCTTGAAGCGGCCCTGGCCGCCTACAAGGACGTGCTCACCGCCGATCCCGATCATGCCGACGGGCTCCACTTCCTGGGCCTTCTGCATTTCGAGGCCGGCAAGGCGGACAATGCGGTGATCCTGATCCGCAAGTCGCTGGAGCAGAACGACCGGAATGCTTCGGCCTACAACAATCTCGGCAATATCCTGAAGCTTTCCGGCCAGTCCGACGAAGCGCTGAAAGCCTATGTGCACGCGGTCGAGATCGAACCGCGCCACGAAGAGGCGTGGAACAACATCTCGGTGATGCTGGAGGGCGCTGCCAACAATGACGACCTCCTGCCGATCCTGAAGGAAGTGGTGCGGCTCGACCCGGACAATCCGAACGCATGGCACAATTACGGCCTTTCGCTGATGCTGGCCGGGCACCGGGACGAGGCTGCCGACGCGCTGGAACGCTGCCTGGAATTCGGCGCGGATGTGTGGTCCGACAAGATCTGGCATGCTCGCGTCCTGTGCGCGCTCGGGCGAAAGGACCGGGCAATCGCGCATCTGGAAAGCCTAGTCGCGACCGATCCGGACAACACGGTCGCCCGTTACCAGCTTGCCGCCGTGCGCGGCGACAATATGGATCACGCGCCGGAAGACTATGTCAAAACTCATTTCGACAGTTTTTCGGAAAGCTTTGACGAGGTCCTTAAAAATCTCGGCTACCGCGCGCCGGAACTGGTTGCCGCCGAGGTGGCGGAACTTGCCGCCCAACGGACGGAAAGGTTCCGGGACGTCGTCGATCTCGGCTGCGGCACCGGTCTCTGCGGCCCGCTGATCCGCGAGCATTGCGTCCGGCTGACCGGCATCGACCTGTCGTCCGGAATGCTGCGCAAGGCGGCTGCCCTCAAGGTTTTCGACTTCCTTGTCGAGGGCGAGCTGGTCGGGTTCCTAACCTCAGACCTGCCTGCAAAATTCGACCTCGGCGTCTGTGTCGACACGCTGTGCTATATCGGTGACCTGCAGCCCTTCATGACCGCGCTTGAAGAAGCACTCCAACCAGGAGGCATCCTGGTCGCCAGCGTCGAGCACCTGTCGGATCCGTCCGGCCCCGACTACCGTGTCGATCCGACCGGCCGTTATGCGCACAGGCCCGCCTACTTGAGGCACTGCGCCGAAGCTGCGGGTCTTGTCTTTGACAAGGAAAAGCCCGTCGTGCTGCGCCAGGAACTGGGCAAGGAAGTGCACGGGCTGATCTTCCATCTCCGCAAACCGGACACGGATCCGTCCTGAGTCGGTCCGTCGGTCAGCCGCGGATGGTTCTTGCGCTTCGCCGCCACTCCGGCAGGGCGGCAGGCCGCAGCGCTCCAGTCCTGCACCGTAAAGCAACCGGCACTGGCCGCCGCCGGAGAGTTCGGTTATGAAGGCCGGGCCGGTCACCGGCTGAAATCAACCAACGAACGGGTGGAATACGTGCGGTCCGGCCTCAGCAAGCGCAGTGCGCTTGGCTTCATTCTCGTCACGCTGACCCTGAATTCCATGGGCATCGGCCTGATGATGCCGGTGATGCCGTCGCTGCTGACCGAACTGACGGAACTGCCCGTCAGCGAGGCCGCCCGCTGGGGTGGCGCACTCAGCGTCGTCTATGCGCTGATGCAGTTCGCCTTCGGTCCGACTCTCGGCAACATCTCCGACCGGTTCGGACGGCGGCCCGTGCTGCTGGTGTCCATGTTCACGATGGCGATCGACTACCTGATCATGGCCTTGTCCTGGCATCTGGCCATCCTGTTCATCGGCCGCATCCTCTCCGGCGTTGCCGGCGCAACCTTTTCAGCCGCTTCCGCCTATATCGCCGATGTCTCGACGAAGGAGGAACGGGCGAAGAATTTCGGCCTTGTCGGCGCCGGTTTCGGCGTCGGCTTCGTGCTCGGACCGATGATCGGCGGTTTTCTGGGCGAATACGGTTCGCGGGCGCCGTTCTATGCCGCGGCGGCGCTTTCCTTCGCAAACTTCCTCTTCGGTTACTTCGTGCTGCCGGAAACGCTCCGCCAGGAGAACCGGCGCGCCTTCGACTGGAAACGTGCCAATCCGCTTGGCGCCCTGAAACAGCTTTCTGCCCATCCCGAAGTCCGGACGCTGCTTCTGGCGGTCTTTCTTTTCGACATCGCCCATTACGTCTACCCGGCCGTCTGGAGCTACTATTCCGAAGAGGTCTTCGGCTGGTCGCCTGCCGATATCGGCTTTTCCCTCGCCTTTGTCGGTATCGGCTTTGCCTTCGTTCAGGGCTATCTCATCCGGGTGCTGGAACCGAAACTCGGGCCCGGTAAAACCCTGCTGGCCGGGCTTTCCGCCAATCTGATCGCCTTCGCGGGCCTGGCTGTCACGAGTTCCGGCACAATGGCTTACGCACTCATCTGTTTTGCCGCACTCGGTGCCCTGGCTACACCGGCGTTTACCGCGCTGATGTCGAACCGCATCGATGACAATGCTCAGGGAGAATTGCAGGGTCTTATTTCCAGCGCCGCCGGACTTTCGATGGTGGTCAGTCCCTTCGTGATGACGCAGGTTTTCGCCACCTTTTCCGGCCCGGACGCTGCGGTGTCCTTCCCTGGTGCACCTTTTGCGCTCGCGGGGCTTCTTATCCTGGCATCGCTTGCAATAGCACTTCCTTTCATCCGGCTTCGCCCGGCGCCGCAATCGGTAACCCGCCCGGGTGACCGGGAAACTCCGGCGCAATGATCCCATCTCTCGACGGCCCCCGCCTTGCCCCTGCCTCCGGCGACCCTGCCCGTCAGCTCGTCGTGATCCTGCACGGCTATGGAGCGGACGGCGCCGATTTGATCGATCTCGGCCGGTCCTGGCAGGGTCAGCTGCCGGATGCCGCATTCGTCGCACCAGACGCGCCGGAGCATCTGCCCTTCGAGGCCCTTGGCGGACGGCAGTGGTTCGCGCTGAACGAGCGCTCTCCCGACGAATACCGGATCGGCGCGGGAGCCGCCCAGGCCGTACTCGACAGGTTTCTGGACGAGGAACTGGCCCGCCTTTCCCTTGACGGCAAGGCGCTGGCAATTGTCGGCTTCAGCCAGGGGGCCATGATGACCTTCCAGTGCGGTCTGCGCCGCAGAACGCCTCCTGCAGCGCTGATCGGCTACTCCGGCTTGCTTCCGGGTGCCGGGCGGCTTGACGGCGTGACCACGGCAAGCCCGGTCCTGATCGTCCACGGCAGGGAGGACGATGTCGTGCCCGGCTATCACGCGGAAGCTGCGCATGCGGCACTGACCGCAGCGAATGTCCCCTTGCAGCTTCATCTTCTCTCCGGTCTCGGCCATTCCATCGACGAACGCGGCATGGTGCTCGGTGGACGCTTTCTGGAAAAGGCTTTCTCCGGCGCCTGAGAAGGCACCCCGCCTGCGGATTGGTTAATGGCCTGTTAACCGTTTTGCACCATGCTCCTCTGACCTATGACGGGCCAGGATGGCCCGGAAAAGCCGGGACGCAATGCGATGCAGATTTCCGTCGAGACCACGACCCAGAGCACAAGCCTGTTTTCGGCTTCCTTTTCAAACGGCAGCACGAAGGGTGAAAAGCAGGGCCCGAATGACGGGGTCGGCGGCAATGGTTCCGAAAAGGCTCCCGCCGTCAGCGTGCTGGAAGCTGCCAGCAAGAAGGCCGAGGAAGACGCGGTGGTGATTGCCGCCCTGCAGGACGCTGTCGAAAAGGGCAAGGGCGAAGATGACGACAAGAAAAAGGACGGCGCGCTTGCGACCGTCGAGGACTACCAGAAGACAGCCGGCAAACTGAAGGCGGCCCTCGGAGAAGAGGACAGCGGCCCATCCGCCAACGTCGCCTACGAAAGCGCGACCATTTCCACGACCACGATCGAGGCCGAAATCGGCGGAGAGACGGTCTCGGCCCAGTTCGTTTCCTTCGAGCGGGTTTCGTTCAATAGCGAAACCGGCCTCTCGGTCCGCTCCGCCAGCGCATCGTCCATCGAGGGCGATTTCAACGGCGGCTCCTTCAGCTACCAGAATGCCTCGGTGAGCGAGCTTTACGCCGGCACCGGCGAGCAGGTATCGAACCTCAGAAGCCTGGGGGCGTAGGCAACTCCTTTCCGGAAAAACCTCACGATTGTCATCCCGGTCAAGCACAGCGCGAGCCGGGAACCGGGTCTCCTCGGAATCTGCCATGACGCAATTCGGCAATCCATGAGGTGCCCTCGGTCCCCGCTTTCGCGGGGATGACACGCATTGCTATTGCATCCAAGAGGCTGAAATAACAATCAGTTGAAACAAAAAAGGGGAGCCGAAGCCCCCCTTCTTTCATTTCATCAAGCCTTCTTCAGATAGGCGACCATGATGTCCAGCGCGGCCTGGAGATCGTCCTTGTGGATCATCTCCGTGACCGTGTGGATGTAGCGTGTGCCGACAACGATGCCGACCGCCTTGGCGCCGGCCGCGGCCTGCTGTGCCGCCGCGCCGTCCTGGCCGCCGGCGGCGAGCATCGTCCGCTGGAAGGGGATCTTTTCCTTCACGGCGATCGCCTCGATCTCCTTGACCAGATCCCGGTCGGCAATGAAGCTGGAATCCTTGACATGCAGGCCGAAGCCCTTGCCCTGGACGGTGGTGCGGTCTTCCTCCGGCACGCCCGGCGTGTCGCAGGAAAGCGTCGTGTCGATGCCGAGGCCGATGTCGGGCGCGATCGCGTAAGCCGCGGTGCGGGCACCGCGCAAACCGACTTCCTCCTGGCATGTGAAGGCGACATGGATCTCGCATTCATGCTTCGTCTTGCCGAGGCCCTTGATGGCCTCGATGCCGAGCCAGCAGGCGATGCGATTGTCGAGCGCCTTGGAAACCACCTTGTCGCCGATCTCGATCAGCGGCTCGTCCATGGTGACCATGTCGCCGACCTTGACGATCTCCTTGGTCTTTTCCCCGAGGCCGAGATCGATGACGAAGTCCTTCGGTTCCGGAATCTTCTTGCGCTCTTCGGGCGAAGAAATATGGATCGGTTTGCCGCCGGGGTTCATCACGCCCTTGAAATCCCCCTCGTCAGTGGAGACCAGCACGCGGCGGGAAAAGAGGTTGCGCGCATCGAAGCCGCCGACCGGCTGCACATGTACAAAGCCCTTGTCGGTAACATGGGAGACAAGAAAGCCGATCTCGTCCATATGGCAGAGCAGCATGACTTTCTTCGGCGCGCCTTTCTTGGGGGCCTTGCGGCTGTCTCGCCGGCACAGAAGCGACCCCATCGGGTCGACGGTAACCTCGTCGAAGAGATCCTTGATTTCGGCCTGGATCAGGTCGCGCACCCGATGCTCGTGACCCGGGACGCCGGGGGTTTCACACAGACGGCGAAGAAGATCGATATTCATGGAAAGTCCTGTGGGTTTGAAAATCGAAGCGATCCTAGTCTGAAAGGCGCTGCGGGATAAAGAGAGAAGAGAACGCCGCGCCCAAAAGAGAGGATTGTCGCGACCGGCAAGCCTGCGATAAGACCCGTTGCATCATTCTAAGCGCGCAGGCCCCGCGAACGTGACCGGTGAAGATTCTGAGCCTGATGCGCTCGGGCATCGTGCCGCTTCGTCCTCGCTTGTCCGGCCGCACACCAGGGAAAAACGTTCAACTTGACTGCTTCAGCATCCGTAACCGTCGGGACTCAGGATCGTGAAATCGCCAACGGAGGAGACACGATCCATGTCCGTTGCTGGACGCCTCAGACAGCGCAGGCCGGCCGCGCGCCTGTGCTGCTGTTTCACGACTCGCTCGGATGCATCGCCCTCTGGCGGGACTTCCCCGCGGACCTCGCCCGCGCCTGCGGACGGACCGTCATTGCCTACGACCGGCAGGGGTTCGGCCAATCCTCTGCCCGCACCGACACCTTGCCGGCCAGCTTCATCGCAGACGAAGGCAAGACGGTCGTGCCGGCTCTCTGCGAGGGTCTTGGCCTTTCCCGCTTCGTCGCCCTGGGCCACAGCGTCGGCGGCGGCATGGCGGTTCATGCCGCGGCACACCTTCAGGACAGGGTGGAGGCACTGGTGACGATTTCCGCCCAGGCCTTCGTCGAAGCGCGGACGCTGGAAGGTATTCGGACCGCCAAGGCCGGCTTCGAGGATCCTGCCGCTTTCGCACGCCTTGCGCGCTACCACGGCGACAAGGCCCGCTGGGTGCTGGACGCCTGGACGGAAACCTGGCTGTCGCCCGCCTTTTCGACCTGGACACTGGAAGACGGGCTGAACAACGTCCGCTGCCGAACGCTCGCGCTCCATGGAGATCAGGACGAATACGGTTCGGTCCGTCATCCGGAGCGGATTGCCGAGCTCACCGGAGGCAAAGCGATTGTCCTGACCGGGAAAGGCCATATGCCGCACCGGGAATGTCCCGCGATGTTGACAGAAGCCATTCGCAAATTTCTGGATATTCAGGCCGCATCGCCCGTTTGAAATGATCGCCATGGTGCACAAGGGGGATCGATTTACATCAATCCCTTTAACGGCTTGGTCGCCAATTTCGAAAAAACGTACCCTTTCTGCCGATTTGCCATTGCAGTGTCGCATTTGGTGACAACATTCTTGAGGATAAAAAGGTGCCTTCCGCGTTCGGGGAAAGGCGCAGCCCCTTCCATTTCGACCATTCCGGGGAACGATCATGGCCCAGAAAAAGCGTTTCATTCTATCGATTGACGGCGGCGGTGTGCGCGGTCTCATTCCCGTGCGCCTGCTTGAGACCCTTGAAAGCCGGCTCAGCCAGCGCGGCGTGAGTGCGCCGCTCCACCAGATCTTCGACCTGATGGCCGGCACGTCCACCGGCGGTCTGATCGCCGCCGGCCTCAGCGCACCGCGCCCGGGCGGCAACGCCAGCGAGGCGGCAGCCACCATCGGCGAACTCAGGACCTTCTTCGAGCGCGAAGCCCGTGAGATCTTCACCTCCTCCATCACGACGCGACTTGCGAGGGCCGTCACCAGTCCGCTCGGCCTTTTCGACGAAACTTATGACGCCCGCCCCCTGGAGAAGCTCCTGAAGGAACGGTTCGGCTGGACGTCCATGGCGAGCGGCCTCACACAGCTCGTGCTGACGGCCTATGACATCGAGCAGCGCAAGGCGGTTTTTCTGACCAACGGGCTTGAGGGCAACGGCGGCCGTCCGGATGACTATTATTTCTGGCAGGCGATCCGCGCGACCACCGCGCTGCCGGCCTATTTCGAGCCGGCACGAGTTGAAAACCTGACGCGCCGGCGCGACGAGGCACTGATCGACGGCAGCGTCTTCCTGAAGACACCGGCCATCCCTGCCTATCTCGAGGCATGCAAGCTCGGCTGGCAGGAGGATGAGATCGTCATCCTGTCGCTCGGCACCGGTCGGGCTCCCGGCCGGTCCTTCCGCTACAAGGACGCTCTCGGCTGGGGTTCGCTCGGCTGGATGCAGATGTCCAAGGGCGTACCGCTTGTGTCGATCATGGCCGACGGCCAGGCCCAGACTGCGGACTATGCGGCGGAGCACCTCTTCGCAGCACTGCCGAACGTCTCCTATCACCGCCTGGAAGCAGAACTTCCTGCCGAGGCCGAAGACCCGGACAATGCCCGGCCTGGCAATATCATTGCCCTCAACGGGGCTGCGGACAGGGTGATCCGGGACAACACCGTTTTTCTGGATGGCTTCGCAGATATGTTGACAGCTCACATGGTGAGCCGGGAAACGGATGCGGATCCGGCCGAATTGGTGCATGCTGCCTGAAGACTGAACCGGCCGGTGCGGGCGTATCCGCCAGTCCTTCGACTGCCGAGCAGACGCACCGCCGCATGGGAGACCGCAGGACGGGTCCCCGGCCGGGCATCACGACTGGCACACGAGGATCCTTTGTGACCATGGGGAGCTTAAATCCGGAGAAGACAGTGGTCTGGCGCAATCGCCTGGTCAACGTGGGCGCCCTCGCTGCTCTGAATGTCTTTTCTGCGGTGCTATTGACTGGCAGCCCGTTTTCCGTTGCCGAAGCCGCAAGTGTGCCGGTGCCGGCAGAAAAACCTGCGTCTGTTACCGTTTCGGCGCCTCCCTTGGAAGAAGCCTACCAGCCAGGCGCGGAGTTGGTGGCGGGTGTTCCCGTTCCGGAAAAAAAACGCGATGTGCCGCAGGGCTATGTCGCCGATACGCCGAAGCTCGTTCTTCGCGGCGACCAGCCGGCCAGGGACTATTTCGGCGCTGCGAATGGTCCGGCCAACCTCAAGGCCCGCTCGATCGGCTCCTATGCCAAGGGCTGCCTCGCCGGAGGTGCGTCACTGCCCGTCGACGGCAGGACCTGGCAAGTGATGCGACTCTCCCGGAACCGCAACTGGGGTCATCCGGCGCTGATCGAATATCTTCAGGATCTTGCCAACGACGCGCCGAAAGTCGGCTGGAACGGTCTCCTTGTCGGCGACCTTGCGCAGCCGCGCGGCGGGCCGATGACGTCAGGCCATGCCAGCCACCAGATCGGTCTCGACGCGGATATCTGGCTGACGGAAATGCCAGGCCGACGCCTGAGCCACCAGGAACGCGAGGATATTTCGGCGATTTCCATGCTGAAAGGGCCCCTGGACGTAAAGGGAGCGGACCGCCGGGTCGACCCCAGGATCTGGACCGACACCCACGCCCGCCTGATCCGGCGCGCCGCCTCCGACCGGCGCGTCGCCCGGATCTTCGTCAATCCGACCATCAAGAAGGCGCTTTGCGATTTCGATAGGGGTGGCGACCGGTCATGGCTGCGCAAGATCCGGCCCTGGTGGGGGCACCACTACCATTTCCATGTCCGTCTTTCCTGCCCGGCGGGCAGTGTCGGCTGCTTGGACCAGAATCCGCCACCGCCCGGCGACGGCTGCGGCTCGGACCTTGCCTACTGGCTTTCAGACGAACCCTGGGTGCCGAAGAACCCGCCGAAGCCGGGCGAGAAGCCCAAGGTCGTGAAAAAGCGCCCGATGGCCCTCGCAGCGCTCCCCAATGACTGCCGCACGGTGCTGACG
>ENA-ORCZ01000199-ORCZ01000199.1-marine-metagenome-genome-assembly--contig:-NODE-199-length-41189-cov-4.378819_pt1 | contig 41189 bp, 47 predicted proteins | sample MGYA00237785_ERZ508519 | MGnify/ENA primary metagenome ERZ508519 (study PRJEB26189, sample SAMN06268790) | marine metagenome | isolation source: Bioluminescent Bay, La Paraguera, Puerto Rico | place...
TGCTGACGGCCGCCCAGAAGTTCCAGATAGACCTGGGCAAGAAGGTCGGAGTCAAGCAGGGCCCCGTGAAGGGTACGGTTGGAGTTATCGATCTTGAACCGGCGGCACAGCGCATCGAGGCTGACCGGGGATCCGGGGAATTTCTTGCGCGCCATCTGAACCGTATCAAGGGCGCGTTCCATGGCAATGCGCGGCTTATTGAGCCATTCAAGCTCCGCATTGAGGAACTTCATGTCAAAACTGGCATTGTGAATGACCAGAACCGAATCCTCGCCAATGAATTCGATGAACTCATCGGCGACCTCGGCAAAGACCGGCTGGTCTTTGAGGAACTCATCACCCAGACCGTGAACGTCGAATGCCTCCTTGGGCATCGGGCGCTGGGGATTGATATACTGGTGATACTGCCGCCCGGTGGGCATGTGATTGATCAGTTCGATACAGCCGATTTCAACCAGTCTGTGGTCAGCATAGGGATCAAGGCCGGTGGTCTCGGTATCAAGAACAATCTCACGCATGTAGTCGTTATCCAGTCATCAACTGAGTTGGTCGATAATACCCTGAATATATTGAAAAGTGACGGCACGCCCCAACCCGGTCGGGATGATGAAATCAGCGCGCTTTCGCTTTTCGATATCTGGCATCTGTTTGGACAGAATGGCGGAAAATTTTGTCTCCGTCATCCCTTCTCGCGAAAGAACACGCTGGCGTTGTATGAACCCCGGGGCCGATACAACCGCAACATGATCACAGCGCTTTTCACCGGATGTTTCATATAAAAGCGGGATGTCGAGAACGACCAGCTTGCGCCCCAAACGACGTTGGGCGGCAAGAAACCGATTTTCGGCTGCGCGCACCAGCGGATGCAGGATGGTTTCAAGCGTTTTTAGAACATCCGGATTGGAAAAGGCGATCTTGCCCAATGCCTGCCGATCAATCCGGCCATTAACGATCACATCGGGAAAGGCCTTGGCGATCGGGTCAAAGGCAAGGCCATCTGGGGCCATCAATTCATGGGTTGTGGCATCGGCATCATGAACCGGCACACCAAGGGTGCGAAACATCGCCGCCGCGGTTGACTTGCCCATGCCGATAGAGCCGGTTAACCCAAGAATTTTCATGATAAGATTACCCTTCGGATCTTAATCCGGCGAAAGAACGAAATCGCGCAGTTCCTGGGTGACTTCGGGATCAATCCCGAACCAGCGATGGAAACCCGGTCGCGCCTGATGCAGCAACATGCCAAGCCCATCAACAATCGGATTGCCGCGTTGCTTGGCCTGCACCAGCAAATCAGTCATCAGCGGCGCATAGACAATATCAGTGACAAGGGCTGTTTGCGGCAAACCGGCCAGATCAATTTCAAGCCTAGGCTGACCAACCATGCCAAGGCTTGTGGTATTAACGACAAGCGATGCGCCTTCAAGGGCATCGGGTGCAAGCGGCCAGTCAACGACCTTGATGCGTGGATCGTTGATTTCAGCGGCGACATCCTCGGCGCGTTTGCGGGTGCGGTTGGCCAGACGGATTTCCGGGCTGCCTTCATCCAGCAGGGCGACCAAAACCGCCCGGCAAGCCCCACCAGCGCCGAGAACCACCGCCGGACCGCTGGCAAAGGCGATATCGGGGGCTTCCTGGCGGAGGTTTTCAAGGAAGCCAAACCCGTCGGTATTATCGCCCAAAAGACGACCATCCTTGGCAAAGGTCACGGTATTGACCGCGCCGATGCGGCGTGCGCGATCGGATAGTTCATCACATTCGGGCATCGCCATTTCCTTTTGCGGAATGGTGACATTGACCCCGGAAAATCCCAGATTGCGCAAGGAAATCAAGGCGGCCTGAAAGTTTTCCGGCTCCACAGGCAGTGGCATATAACAGCCATCAATGCCGTATTTCGCCAGCCAGTAGCCATGCAGGCGCGGCGATTTCGAATGCGATACCGGCCAGCCCATCACGCCGGCAAGGCGCGATGTGCCCGATAGGGTGCGATAAGGAGTTCGCGAAGTCATTGCGTGCTGTTTCCTGCCTGATGGGTTTTTGATGCGTTTTTGTGATTATGCCTTGAGAACACCGTGATCGCGCAAGAAGCCAATCAGCGGCAAAAGCGGCATGCCCAGCACGGTAAAGTAATCCCCGCGCACCTCGGTAAACAGCTGCGCGCCAAGGCCTTCAAGCTGATAGCCACCGACACAGTGATAAATTTCTTCGCCGGCGGCATCGAGATATTCTTCGAGCCATTCATCGGTGAAGTTGCGCACGGTCAGATGGGCGGTATCAATCGTGCCCCAGATGCGCGAGCCTTCCTTATATATAACAGCGGCCGAGACCAGCTTGTGACTTTTGCCCCGCAGGGCCAGAAGCTGCGCGCGGGTATTGTCACGGTCCATCGGCTTGTCAAACCAGATGCCATTGCATTCCAGCATCTGATCGGCGGCAATCACGATGGCATCGGGTTGCTGGCGATACATGCGCAGCGCCTTCATTTCGGCCAAGGTTTCTGCGGCTTCGGCGGCTGTGGCACCTTCGGCCTTCATCGCCTGTTTATAGCCATCCTCGTCAATCATCGAGGCAACGGCTTCGCAATCGACACCGGCATTGGTCAGCATCGCATGGCGGGCCTTGCTGCTGGAGGCGAGAATAAGACGATGGGTGCTGGGCATATGTTTATCCTGTTGGTGCAGCTTAATGACCGCGGCGGTCATACATGGTCGATAAAATGATGGCGGCGGTTTCTTCGATGGACCGGCGGGTCACATTAATGATCTTCCAGCCACGTTCGGTAAAGTATCGCCGTGCCTGATGAACTTCATCGCGGACTGCGACCGGATCAACGTAATCGCCGCCCTCGCCGCGTTCGATCTGACGCAGGCGGTTTTTGCGGATCGAGACCAGCTGATCAACATCCTTGATCAGGCCAACCACCAGGGGCTTTTTGAGCTGATCAAGTTCCGGCGGCAACGGACAGCCCGGCACAAACGGGATATTGGCAGTCTTGATGCCACGATTGGCCAGATAAACCGATGTCGGGGTTTTGGACGTGCGCGAGACACCGACAATCACCACATCGGCGTCTTCCAGATCCCAGCCCGATTGGCCGTCATCATGGGTCAGGGTGTAATCGATCGCCTCGATCCGGTTGAAATATTCCTCGTCCATTTTATGGAGCGCACCGGTCCGGCCGTGCGATTGCTGCCCCAGATACCCGGCCATCATAGTGACGGTATTATCAAGCACATGGCTGTGGGGGACCTGAAGCCTGCGACAGCCTTCTTCAAGCTTGCGGCGGATGTCGCTGTCAAAGACGGTGTAAAGAACGATGCCAGGATTGCGTTCGATATCGGCCAAGACACGCGCCAGCTGGGCATCGGTCCGGATCAGCGACCAGACATGTTCATGGGCACGCACATCGGGAAATTGCGCAACACAGGCGCGCGCAATGCCATCGACCGTCTCGCCGGTTGAGTCCGAGACCAGATGAAGATGGAAAATTTTGTCCGTCCCGACCATGCCTGTCCGTTTCTTTGGTCAATTTTTGGCGACCCAAGCGAAATCTTATCCACTTTTTGCCGACCAAACGATTTTTCTAACTTTATTCAAACAACGTTACGGCTGTTCAAAATACCGATCACTAACCGGATGGATAAGAGTTTTATCGCAACCCGAAGTTAGCGGATCGGAGTCGGCCCTGTGGATAAATGTGGATAACGGGTGCGACTCCGGCCCGATTTTTTCCACAGGAATTATCCTCCCGCTCATACAAAGTTTCTCAAGTGCTCTGTCCCGAGCGGGATAAGTGCCAAATTTTTCCCGTAATAACAGGGATAAGACTGCAAAAACCAGACTTATTCACCTTATCCCCATTATTCAAAAACGTCTTTTCCCAAGGCAGAGTCCGGGAGTCGTTCGGAGTCGTACACAGTTTTCCCCAAGGCGGCTTGAGATGAGTCATTTTTCCCGAGTCGGAATGTGAATAAACTGTGCGTGAAATTTAATCCCTGTTATCCACAGGGAACCACTCACAAACAACATCCTTTTTTATTAAATAAGGTTTTGTTAGGCAGAACGTGGAAAACGTCTTGGCAAAGGCCCCAGGACACATTTCACGAAATAACAAAGCCGGTTCTGACAGGTGGCCGAACGCCACGTGTCAGGCCAAAGATCAAAAAAGCGATCGGGAAGAGAAACAGGAAACCAGATGCCTAACACCCAAAAGACCTTCTTGCGTGCCCTTGCCGGAGAAACTCTTCCGGTACCGCCGATCTGGCTGATGCGCCAAGCTGGCCGCTATTTGCCAGAGTACCGCGCAACCCGCGCAGAAGCAGGCTCTTTCCTTGATCTTTGCTATAATCCTGATCTTGCTTGCGAAGTTACGTTGCAGCCCCTGCGGCGCTATGACTTCGATGCGGCAATATTGTTCTCCGATATCCTCGTTATACCGCAGGCACTTGGACAGCATTTGGCCTTCAAGCAGGGAGAAGGCCCACAGCTTGAGGCCATCCGCGATGCTTCAGGTCTGGGCAAGCTTTCAGTTGAAGGCATTCATGACACGCTTGGTCCGATCTATGAGACGGTTTCAAAGCTTTCACACGCCATTCCATCCAGTACAGCACTGATCGGCTTTGCCGGTGCACCTTGGACCGTTGCGACCTACATGGTCGAGGGCAAGGGATCGAAGGACTTCCCGAATATCCGCCGCTTTGCCTATGGCGATCCGGATGGTTTTGCCAAACTGATCGACATTCTGGTCGAGGCAACCACGCAGTACCTTCTGAAGCAGGTTGAGGCCGGTGCAGAATGCATTCAGCTGTTTGAAACCTGGGGCGGGGTTCTGTCCGAGACCGGCTTTAATCGCTGGGTGATCGAGCCGACCAAACAGATCGTTGCCAATTTGCGCGCCGTGCACCCGGATCTGCCGATTATCGGCTTCCCGCGTGGCTGTGGCTTGCATCTGGTTGATTTCAAACAGAAAACCGGTGTGACCGCGGTTGGCCTTGATAGCGGGGTCAAGCTCGACTGGGTGGCGGAAAACCTTCAGAAACTGGGACCCGTGCAGGGCAATCTGGATCCGATGTTGCTGATTACCGGTGGCGATCCGATGTTTGATGAAACCAAGCGCATCCTTGATACGCTGGGCAAGGGGCCGTTCATCTTTAACCTTGGCCATGGCATTACGCCGGAAACCCCGCCGGAACATGTTGGTCAGCTGGTGGACTTCATTCGGGATTACAAAGGGTAAATGTCGGCAATTGCTGCATTTTATTTTGTGATTTTTGAAATCAATCAAATCGATTGAAAAATTCAATGCGTATGATGGGCGTTGCCTGTTGCGCTTGGGTCCGGTTTGACCAAAATAGGCGCCGGAGCGCGACGGGTTTACATCATTCCCGGTTTGTCGGGAACCGGTTCAGACACGATCTGACATGAAGGATAGCCAAATGTCCGAGACGACGCGCAAGAAACGCGCCATTGTTCTTTTCAATCTGGGGGGGCCGGACAGTCCGGCAGCTGTTGAGCCGTTTCTGTTCAACCTGTTTAACGATCCGGCGATCATCAGCCTGCCCAATCCGTTCCGCTTTTTGCTGGCAAAGCTGATTTCACGTCGCCGCGCACCAATTGCGCGTGAGATCTATGATCATATCGGCGGCAAATCGCCGCTTCTGGAGCTGACCCAGGAACAGGCAGATGCGCTTCAGATTGCCTTGAACGCCGAAGATGACGGCTATGAAAACCGTTGCTTTATCGCCATGCGCTATTGGAAACCGTTTGCCGATGATACCGCAGCCGCGGTCAAGGCATGGGGGGCGGACGAACAGATTTTGCTTCCGCTTTATCCGCAGTTTTCAACCACCACCAGCGGATCGTCGGTCAAGGACTGGAAACGGGCCTGTGCCAAGGTTGGCCTGACATCCCCGATCAAGACCGCATGCTGCTACCCGACCAATCCGGGCTTTGTTGAGGCCTCGGCCGAGATGATCAAGGCGGGCTATGAGCGCGCACTGGCCAAGGCCACCGAACTTGGCATTGATAAGCCGCGCGTCCTGTTTTCCGCCCATGGTGTGCCCAAAGCCGTGATTACCAAGCGCGGTGATCCCTATCAGTCGCAGATCGAAAAAACATCGGCCGCCGTGGTCGAGAAAATGGCGATCGAAGGATTGGACTGGAACGTTTGTTATCAAAGCCGGGTCGGCCCGATGGAATGGATTGGCCCATCGACCGAGGACGAGATCGAACGTGCTGGCAAGGAAAACAAGGGCATCGTCGTGGTGCCGATTGCCTTTGTCACCGAGCATTCGGAAACCCTGGTCGAACTCGACATCGAATATGGTGAACTGGCACATGAAAAACACGTGCCGATCTATGAGCGCGTGCGCACCGTCTGCTCTCATCCGAAGTTTATTTCCGGACTTGTTTCGGTTGTAAAACAAACCCAAACCGAGCTTGATGAAAAAGGACCGGATGACTACACGGTCGAAACGCGCGGCTGGTGGTGCCCGGATGAACATTCCTGTGCGGTCGCCAAGCAGCCATCGCTGAAACCTGCCGGGGCCTGAATTGGCCTAAAGCGCGACGCGCTTTAGATCACAGTTATAACGCCAATCGGGCCGGTTCTGTTTTTGGATCGGCCTGATTGCTGTTATGGTCGGGAAAATTCAAAAAATTCCCGCTTGCGCGGGCTTAAACTTGCCGATCCTGACCGTCACATCCAGAGAAGAGAGAGATGGATAGCTATAGCATTATCAAATCCCTGCATGTCATCAGCGTGATCGCCTGGATGGCGGGTCTTCTTTATCTGCCAAGGCTTTATGTCTATCACTGTGAAGTCTCGCCGGGCTCAGAAGCCAGCGAGAAATTCAAGGTGATGGAACGCCGTCTTTTGCGCGCCATCATGAACCCGGCAATGATCGCGACCTGGATTTTTGGCGGCTATCTGATCCATGCGGCCGGTGTCATGACCGAAGGCTGGTTCCACGTCAAACTGCTGTGTGTGGTTCTGATGACCATCGCGCACATGATGATGGCACGTTACCGCCGGGCGTTTGAGGCGGATGCCAATACGAAATCGCAGAAATTCTATCGTATTTTCAATGAAGTACCGACGATCCTGATGATCATTGTCGTCTTCATGGTAATTGCCCGTCCCTTCTGATCGGGTCTGTTTGACAGCCAATCAGTAAAAACGTTTCGGTTTTAAAATAAAAAGGCCGCCAAACTGGCGGCCTTTGTTCTGTAATCGTTTTGGTATCGAACCAAAATCTGATGGATGAGGTCAATCAGGCATTACCAGCCGGCTGACCTTCCATCTTGGATGCGAATTTCTTGCGGAAAAGATCAGCAAAATCAATCTGCTGCATCATCAGCGGCGGGAAGCCACCGTCTGCGGTCAGATCGGAGATGATCTTGCGAACATACGGGAACAGCAGGCGCGGAACTTCGATCATCAGAACCGGCAGGCGGTGTTCGTCAGAAACATTCAGCGTCACAACGCAGCCATACTGCAGTTCGGCAATGAAGGCTACCTTGTCGCCAACGTCGGCTTTGACGTTGATCTTGATGGTGACTTCGTGAAGTTTCTGGTCCTGGGTGGTGCGGGCCTCAACATCAACGTCGATATTGATTTTCGGCTGCTGCTGCAGGGCAACGCTTTCCGGTGCGTTCGGGTTTTCGAACGACAGATCCTTGATGTACTGGGTGTGGATCGTGATCGGATTTGCGGCCGGCTGCTGCTTCTGTTCTGCTGCGCCTTCTGCACCGGTGGTATTCTCGGCCATTAAAGTCTAGCTCCCTTAGAGGTCATTTCGTCTTGATCAGAAAAAAGCTTTCGGCCTGAAGGCTTTGCCGTGGCTGAAATGCTTATTACTGACGCCGCCCCGTTGCGGCAGATAAATTGGACTTGTTGGCCTAGCACGTCTGGCCTGCACGGGCAAGCCAATCAGAGCGGGTCAAAGCCCACATCAAAGCCCGTATTTCCGGGGGTTTGGTTGTCCTTATTATTGCCAAAGGCCTTTGAATCAAAGAAGGTTGACCGACACCCCCGGTCAGCCTTCTGATTTTGTGATTTTCGTATGAATTCAGCGGGTCTCGTCACGGGGCGGCAAATTGCGCGGCGTTTCGGGATCGTCGCCCGGATCGTTGCTGCGATCGGTGTCGTTTGACGGATCATCCGGGCTGACATCTTCGAAATCGCCATCAATGATCGGCCCGGCACCGCGCGGCCGTGATCCGCTAGGTCCACCGGTGCCATGTCCGCCGGGTCCATTGGGTCCGCGCCCGCTTGGCCCGCCTTGCGCACCGCTGGAATAGGTTGCGCCGCGGAAGTTTGTCCGGATATTGCCCGACTGGACCAGCTTCATGATGACCTTGGCCCCGATCAGCTGGCGCAGCGGCGGGACGAGCAACAGGAAGCCAAAGGTATCGGTGACAAAGCCCGGGGTCAGCAACAATACACCGGCAATCAGAATGCAGATGCCGTCAAACAGGGCACCAATGGGCATTTCGCCCTGATCCATCTGGCTTTGCGCCTTGGCCAGGGTTTGCAGACCCTGGGCACGCATCAGGGACGTGCCGATGATGGCTGTCAGAACAACCACGCCAATGGTCGGCCATAGCCCGATCAGTTCGCCGGCCTGAATGAAGACCGCGATTTCGATGATTGGCATGGCGACGAATATCGCGAGAAAGTAAAAGCCCATTGTTTCTCCGTTTACTGGCGATGGATTGCCTGTATGCGCCGCAAATGTCGCATTATCACATGCATTTTACGGCCAAAGCTGACGTCTTGCTGAAACTATTGCAGAAAACAACTTGGTTTTCAGCGATTTCTCATTAATCTGCACACTTAAGTTCGTTGGTTAGTTGGTGGGAACGCTAATGTGACAACGCGACAAAAATGCGGCAGATCGTCATCTTGGCCTAGCCCCGGCGCATATCGCACCGGTGAAGGGTGAAGATGATCACATCTTGCCGGGTAATCGGCAGTTGCCCTTGCATTTGGTTAAGTTCATACCATCTCTCCACCACGGTTGTGATATACAGACAACCAGTTTGAAACCATTAGGATCACGAGACCGTCTTGCAGTATTTCGATATATTCTTATTCGCTCTGATTGCGGTTTTCCTTGTGCTGCGTTTGCGTGGCGTGCTTGGCCGTCGCACCGGCAATGAAAAGCAGGGGCCGTCCGATATCTTTGGCCGTCAGACTCATGACAATGAAGGCCAGAAAGACGCCGCAGCTCAGACCGATAATGTTTATCGCCTGCCGGACTCCGGTAACGATCAGGATGCGGCAGATGTTCCTTCGGGCACGTTTGCAACCCTGCAGGAGATCCAGAAGCACGATCCGAACTTTACCCAGCAGGACTTCCTGAATGGCGCGCGCATGGCATTCGAAATGATTGTCGAATATTTTGCCAAGGGCGACAAGGATGGTCTGAACCCGTTGCTTTCGGCCGAGGTTTACAAGAACTTTGCCGCCGCGATTGATGCCCGCGCCGAAAAGGGCGAGCACGAGGAAACCACCCTGGTCGGTATCAAGAGCGCGTCGATCCATGACGCCAGCCTTGAAGGCCGTACGGCCTATGTCACGGTCAAGTTCGTGTCCGAGGAAGTCTCGGTCATTCGCAATGCCGAGGGCGATGTTGTCGATGGCGACCCCAACAAGGTGGTCGAGGCCGAAGACCTTTGGACATTTGCGCGCAATATCGAAAGCCGCGATCCGAACTGGCAGCTGGTTGCGACCGAAACCCCGGAAGAAGAAACCGCCGATTAACGCGGGTTTCGCAAAGACCAAACATATCAAAGGCGATCCGATCAACCGGGTCGCCTTTTTTCATGTCTGCGCCTGTTTGGGCTATCGCCAATTATCGGCTTGTTAAGCATGTCAGGGGCAAGATCAGATTTTCGTAGAACTGTTCTGAAAAACGGATTCCATCTTGAAAAGACGACTGGTTTTATCGCGCAGCCTGTCCCTGATTTCCGTGCTGGTGGGTGCGGGGGCGGCATTGATCTGGATGTTCTGGCCACAAATCACCGGACAGATCGAACCCCCGGCCGAGGTGGAAGACAAACTGACCCTGCGCCCGGCGACTTTCGCCGATCTTGATGGCTGGAAGGGCGATGATATGCGCGGCACCGTGCGGGCCTTTGCCCGGTCGTGCCAGGCGATGCTAAGACGCAGTGATGACAAATCCGTCGGGCCCGATCCGCGCATGGGCACCATTGGTCAGTGGCGGGATCGTTGCGAGACCGCGGTCGCGCTGGATGTTGAGAGCCTGCGCAAGGAAGACGCCCGTGCGTTTTTTGAAAGTGGTTTCAGACCCTATCTCAGTGGCAATCGCGATACGGCCGAGGGCCTTTTTACCGGCTATTACGAGCCGGAATTGCAAGGCCAGCTGACCCGTGGCGGGGCGTATCAGACGCCGCTTTATCTTAAGCCCAATGACATGGTCTCGATTGATCTTGGCGATTTCCGCGAGGATTTGAAAGGCACCAAACTGGTCGGGCGGATCGCGGGTGATGCTATCAAGCCCTATTACGACCGCGAAGCGATTGAGGAAGGGGCATTATCAGACCGTGATCTTGAACTGGTCTGGGTCGATGACGCAGTGGATGCCTTTTTCCTGCAAATTCAGGGATCTGGCCGGGTGGTTCTGCCCGATGACAGCGTGCTTCGGGTGGGCTATGCCGCGACCAACGGTCATCCCTATTTCGCCATCGGGCGGGAATTGATTGCGCGCGGGGTCCTGACGCGTGAAACCGTATCGCTGCAATCGATCCGCAAATGGCTGCATGACAATCCGGGCGAAGCCGACGCGGTGATGAATACCAACGCATCTTACGTGTTTTTCCAACCGCTTAAGGTTGATCCGAACGACCCCGATGCCGGCCCGCTGGGATCGCAAGGGGTGCCGTTGGAGCCCGGTCGATCATTGGCCGTGGATCGCAGGTTCCATGCCATGGGGGTGCCGGTCTGGCTTGAAACCGCTGATCCGATGAATGCGGACCGCACATTCCGCCGTCTGATGGTGGCCCAGGATACCGGCGGGGCCATTCGCGGGCCGGTGCGCGGTGATATCTTCTTTGGTCCGGGCGAGGATGCAGCCCTTTATGCCGGGCACATGAACCGGCAGGGCCGGAAATATATTCTGTTGCCCAATAGCATTGATCCGGCAAACTGGCAGGATGCCGACAATCAGACAGGAAACAGTTCATGATCCGTCATATTGTTTTGTTGCAGATTCCAAGCCACGTCCCGGATGCCGAGATCAATGCCATGATCAGCCATCTTGAAAAGGCCGCTCTTGCCGTACCGGGGATGGTGGCCTTTTGCGGCGGGGCGAAACGGCCGGGATCAGGCCTGAGCCAGGGATTCACCCATGCGGTCAATATCGACTTTGTGGATGAGGATGCACGCGATGTGTATCTGTCAGAACTTGACCACGACCGGGTGGGTATCCGATTATCTGAAATGACCGAAGGGGGCCTTGGCGGCATCCTGATCATGAATATCAGCATTGACGATATCCGCACCCAGCAAGGCGGCCGGGATAAGAAACCCGAACTTCGCTGGATCTAGAATATCGTCAACTAAATGCTATTTTGTAATCCTATAATCAGGATATGACCGGTTTTCTGCGTGAAAACAGTTTCATTAGCTTTCCGCCAAACACATTGATTAGCAATCCCGCCATGACCAGAAGGGCGGCGATGATCTTGATCGGCCCGAAATCCTCGTCCAGCACCAATGCGGATGTCGCCATGCCGACAATCGGCACCAGCAGGGTAAAGGGTGCCACAAGCCCAACCGGCAGGGTAGACAGCAACCGACCCCAGATCGCAAAGCCCAGCAACGTCACCGGATAGGCGAGATAGAGGATGGCACCAATGCCAATCCAGCTGATCTGATCGGGCAGCATGGCAAGGTTTGCGCGCTCTTCGGTGATCATCGACAGGATGAAAAGCGGGATCGGCGGGACGAGACTGGCCCAGACAACAAAGGACAGCATCTGAACCGATCCGGCCTTTTTCATGATGATATTGGCAAGGCCCCAGGCGGCGGCAGCCGCAATCACCAGCGCAAGCCCAGTCGCGGTGATCGATCCGTCCGAGACAAACAACAACAGCCCAACACCCATGAAAGCCACGGCCATGGCAACAACCCGGTGCGGCCCGACTTTTTCACCGAGTAAAAAGATACCCAGCAACAGGGTGAAGAAGGCCTGAAGTTGCAGCACCAGCGATGAAATCCCCGCCGACAATCCCAGATCCATGCCCAGAAACAGTAGCGAAAATTTGATACAGCCGAGAACAACCCCAAAGCCGACAACATATTTCCAATGGCATTTGGGGCGCGGCAGGAAGAAGACGGCGGGTAATGCGGCAAAGGCAAAGCGCAAGGATGACAGCAGGATCGGCGGCATTTCACCCAGACCCAGCTTGATCACGGTGAAATTCGCCCCCCAGATGGTGACGACCAGTAAAATGGCGAAAAACTGCCCGACGGACATGCGATGAAATCCCTTGCGATACGATGCGAAATTCACGCTATGCCCACCCGTGCAACCGGACAATCAAAACAATGTCACAGCGACAATTTTGCGCAAGGATCTGAAAAAAGGGCCATAACGCAAAGAAAAACACCGGACAGCTTGGCCATCCGGTGTTGATCAATATTGGGTCGTCGTTGGTGCCAGACTTACTGGGCGGCAACGATGCCTTCGTTGCCGGCATCCGATTTCCCGCAGCCACCTGCGTTGCCCGCGGCACCAACGCGCGATTTGCGCTGACGCTGGCTTTCGGATTTGAGCTGCCCGCAGGCGGCCAGAATATCACGGCCGCGCGGCCAGCGGATCGGCGCTTCGTAGCCGTTATCGAGCAGGATTTGCGCGAACTTCTTGATATCGTTGGTCGGCGTGCATTCGTAATCCGAACCCGGCCATTTGTTGAACGGGATCAGGTTGAACTTGCAGTGAACGCCTTTGACCAGCTTGGCCAGCGCGCGCGCATGTTCCGGCTTGTCGTTCACGCCTTTCAGCATGACATATTCCATGGTGATCGGACGGGCGTTCGACATGCCCGGATAGTTCCGGCACGCATCCATCAGTTCTTTTAGCGGGTATTTCTTGTTGATCGGCATGATTTCGTTGCGCAGATCATCATCAGGCGCATGCAGCGAGATCGCCAGACCAACGCCAAGGTCTTCGCCACAGCGCACGATTTCCGGCACCACGCCAGAGGTCGACAGCGTAATACGGCGGCGCGAGATCGAAATACCTTCGCCGTCCATGGCAATGCGCAGGGCATCGCGAACGTTTTCATAGTTAAACAGCGGCTCGCCCATGCCCATCATGACGATGTTTGACAGGCGGCGGATGCCATTGGCCGGGGTCGGCCATTCGCCGTAGCTGTCACGGGCGACCATGAACTGGCTGACGATTTCACCCGGTGTCAGGTTGCGCACCAGAAGCTGGGTACCGGTATGGCAAAACTTGCAGGTCAGCGTGCAGCCAACCTGCGATGAAATGCAGACAGCGCCGCGATCTTCGTTGCGATCAGGGATATAGACCGTCTCGGCCTCGTTGCCGTCATGGAACTTCATCAGCCATTTGTGGGTGTCGTCAGTGCTTTTCTGATCGGCTGTCAGAACCGGACGCCCGACATAGAAATCCTGAGCCAGGCGATCGCGCAGCTTTTTGGAAATGTTGGTCATGTCCTCGATGTCGGTGACACCGCGGTTATAGATCCAGTTCCAAAGCTGTTTGACGCGGAACTTGCTTTCACCCATGCCAGCCATGAGTTCGGTCAGTTCTTCGCGGGTGATGCCGACCAGATCACGACGCCCGTCGGCAGCCTGCCCGTTGGCGGCGCGCGAAACGAAGTCGGACAGCGACGGCCCGTCCTGCTTGGCAGGGGCATCGGTCTGGGGTGCGTTTTCGGTCAGGACGTCGGTCATCCCGGGCTCTCTCTTTGTTTGGGTGGTCTGGCTATTTTTCGTCTGGCCGATCACATTCGGCATTCTCGGTTTTTCCGATGCGGCGGACTATACCAGAAAAAATGCCAGATAGCTTTGGCGCATAAATGCTTGGCCCCGCATATAGCGGGGCCGGGTCGATTTAGAAACGATAAATTTCACATTGCAGCTATCACAGCACTGCAATCACGGTTGCAAAGAAGTCTGTGACGGCCCCACCAACCGGTTCGATCAGCTATTGATCAGTTGACCGGCTTGGTGTTGCAGGCCTTTGAAATCGCGTTATAGGCGTTGGTAAAGCCCGACAGCGAATAGGTATCGGTGGTCTTGGTATCGCGTGACGAATAGCCAACCACAACCATGGTCGATCCGGCTTTCATCGCGCTGACCAGTTTGCGGTCTTCTTCGCTGTTTACGGCCCAGGCGGAGTCATCATGGGTGAACAGCTTGAAACTTTTGGAATCGATTCGAAGATCGACTTCGCTGCCCGACTTGTAGGTATAGCCGGTGATGAAGCTGACTTCATTGAGCAGCTTAAGTGCGGGGCGATGGGTGACCATGACATAGATTTTGCCACGCTGGGTGTAGTCGCCTTTGGCCGAGGTCGGCTGGCTGCCCATATAGCAGACTTTCTGGCCATCCTCGGAATAGGTATAGGCTTCCCACTTGCCGTAAACATCAATCAGCTGCGGGGAGTTCTGGGCCTGTGCCAGGTTGGTCGAAAAACCAAGCGCAAGCAGACAGGCAACCGCGCCAAAAGCGGCGGCAAACGAATTTCTGACGAGACGATGGGCGTGTTTTTTCATGAGGTCGCGTATCGTGTCTGAAGTTTCGGGATCGGTCCGACCGGACCACGTTAGGACGCATAAAATCCAAAGGATATGGCAAATTTATGAGGTTCGTTTTCCGAGATTGCCGCCAAAAGGTAAAGATTAAACCAAGGAATGCGCCCAACCGGGTGCGAACAGGCAAATTTTACAAATTATTCGGTGGATGGCGTCAGCCGCGTGCGAGATTCTTTTTGACCACCTGATCAAGGCAATCCTGAACCGTGATCGGCTGATTTCCGCGCCGCATGCGGGCCAGCATGTGACGGAGTTCACGGGGTGCGCCTTCGGTTGCTGGGGCAAAGAAGGCATCAAACGAACATTGATCGGATCTGTATTGCCAGACGCGGATGTCGCCTTCGCCGCGGATCATTTCCGGTTCGCCGATTTTGGCTTCGACTTCCGGTTCTGACAGACCCTTGAGCGATGCGTTGGGCACCGGCTTGAACGGGATGGCGGCCGTGGTGGTGCGTGATCTTGAATTTTCAGGCCGCCTGCGGGCTTCGGGCTGGGTCGTGGTGATATTGCCCTTGGTATTAAGCTCGCCGTAATTGGTATTTGTCGAACCCGGTGGCACTGACGACCCGCCCCCACAGGCCGAAAGACCCATGGCAATTGCCGCCAGAAGCAAAATCACCCCGAATGGACGGGTGACGTCTGTTCGGGGTGAGGTTTGGGTCAGGGCAATCATGCGCGCTAAAAATCAGGAATCGTCAGATTTGCGCGGGATGGTGATTGCGCCGGTGCTGCCGCCGCGGCTTATACCGGTGTCAGCACCTTCGACATATTCCAGCTCGCCCTTGATGCGGGCACCATTTTCGATCTGAAGCGCGCCATAGGTGATCTTGCCGCTGATTTCAGCCGAATGGATGACAACCACACGGCCAGCCGTCAGTTCACCTTCAAACTTGCCGCTGATTTCGGCCTCATCCACCTGGGCAGAACCGATGAAGCTGCCGCCTTCGGAAACTTCGAGGCGCGAGCATTCCTTGATCTGGGCTTCGACAACGCCCTCGACGACCAGAACGTCACAGGAACCGATTTCACCTTTAAGCGTGATGTCGCGACCAACTGTCAGTTTCTTGCCCTCGGAGGAGTGGCTACCCGATCCTCCCGGGCGACCGGAACTGCCGCGGGTCGGGATTTCAAGCGGGCGCTTCGGGATTTCCGGGCGGAAGTTGGTGGAGTGCGGTTTGCTGGACATTTGCGGTTCATCCTTTGTGCGCGGTTGGGTGAAGAGCCGCGGCTCTGTTCGTTTTTCTGTTTTTTCGAACGTGCGGGTTTCGCTGGCTTTGTCAGATGCAGCATCAGAGGCCGAGGTCATCGTCCCGGAAAGCTTGTCTGATCCATCCAGGCGAGATGTATCTGACGAAGTCGCACTTCTGTCGACTGTTTTGTTGGCTTTTTTCTTTCCAAACATGGGATGACCAGATCCTTAGAGTTGCAGTTTCGATGTTGGTCTAGGTGTATCGGCCTTGCGGTTACCGGTCAGGCGGTCTCGGGCACATAGGTGCCAAGACGCACAGAATAGTGAACCATAAAGGCGGTGGCGATGATCGGCGCGACCAGATTGACCAAGGGAATGGTCATCAGGAAGGTCAAACCGACCCCGGCAATCCAAAGCTTTTTCTGGCGGCTTTTGCGAATGGCCTCAACCGTTCGCGCATCATAGCGGCGTGCGGCAACCAGTTCAAAATATTCACGCGACAAAAGATAGCCATTCATCCCGTAAAACGCGATGACATAGAGCGGCCCGGCCAGAAGAAGCGGCAAAATCAAAATGTTAAGCGCCAAAGCCGTCAGGGCGAATTTAACACCGCTGATCAGCGCTTCAATGATCGGCTGCGGACGGGTATCGGGCAGGGTCGGATAGTGCTTGTCTTCGACCGCATCGGCAATCTGATCGAGCAGAAGGCTCGAGATCAGGACCGTGGCCGCGGGAAACAGCAAAAGCACAAGAAGGGTCAGACCAATGCCCAGAAGCCAGTCCACGGCGGTTTCAAGCCAGCCACCATCGGTAAAGAAGGTGATGGAATTCAGGCCGAACCAGATCAGGACCCACAACCCGACAATGGTTGCCAGCGCACCGGCAACACCGATCAGCACAACTTTGCGAAAACGCGGGTCGGAAAACTGCGCAACGGATTTCAGAAAGTCATTGATCATGGAAGATGTCGGTCCTGTCCTGTGTCGAGTTTGTCCCGCAAGGGAATCATGCATCACTTTAGTAGGCAATTAAAATTAACAGCCTGTGAAATCAGGGGGTGGCTTTGCAGATTTCCCAAGAATGCGACATCTATCGCAGGCATCAGGCAAAAAAAAGGCGTCCGGCCAGGGGGGAGAACCGGACGCCAGCGCTCCGATAATCTGGAGCGTGAGGAAAGGTAGGGGAGACCTTTTCCTCACACCGGGTTCCCGTCGTTTAGGGGAACCTTGTGACAGACTCTCATATAGGAAGCACAGGGCGTCCATGCCATGGGTTTGGGCCCGAAAAAGCCGACAAATTTTGAAACTTTTCCCTGATTCCAATCTGCGGTGATTTCGTTACGAAATCACAATTACATTCACCCCTTGGCCAAGCAGTTGAATCAGAAAATATTCTTGATCCGGCACCGGTTTACGGGCGGTTCAAAGACATCAAAATCGGATAGGAAAAATTTTTGGCCTAGTTGCGCTGATTTGGCCAGATGCGTTCAAATTTGAACAGTTCCGGGTCAAGCTGCATGCCCTCTTCGGTATTGAACAGGGTGACCGTGGTTTCGACCCCGGTCGGGTCCTTGACGCTCCACTGACGCAGCTGCATCGGCTTTTCGGTAAACACCAGGGTTACACTCCCGGCACCCGGATCGGATTTGCGCACCAGTTCAACGCGGACAGTTTCGGCCGTGCGCCGATAATCGACAATCTTGACCTTGTCGGTCAGCGAGATGTTTTCCGCCAGAATGATCCCGGCCGGGGTTTCATCAATGTCGAAATAGGTCGGTGCGTTGATTTCCTTGTCATAATAGATGAAATCATGACCGGTCGAGACCAGCAGGATCTGGGCCGGCGGGTTATATTCAAACCGCATCTTGCCCGGGCGTTCCATATAAAGATCGCCTTCGGCCGCACCGCCATCCGATGAAATCTGAACGAACTCGGCCTTAAGCGTCGTGATCCCGGCCAGATAGTTTTCGATCTTTTCGATCATCTCAGGCGTGATCTGATCGCTTGCTTGCGCGTGGGCTGTGCTTGGCAACAGGGTCAGACTGGTGACGGCACCAAGACCGATGGCGGATGCAATGACACTGGCCGCGAGAACGGCGCGGCCTTTCTTGCCAAACAATTTCCAGCGAGTCTTCGGTTCTTGGTTCAAACGGGTCATGTGTCTTACCGGTGTTCGTAACAATTCGTTGATCGCAATCATGGCGATTGCAGAAGGTGAATGGCGGATGATAAAAATCGTGCCAAATAGTAACCACTCACTGCGAGTAACATATCGCATCATTTGGCCGGGAAGGCCAGCCGGGTCAAGCCATGCCCGCAAATGACCTTAATTGGCCGTTTTGAGCCTTAATTGCAGGTCATTTGACCACCGGCAAGCAGGAGAACACGTTTAATGAGCCGTATCGTCGCCATCCAGATGGACCCGATCGAGAGCATCGACATCAAGGGGGATTCGACCTTTGTCATGGGCCTTGAAGCCCAGGCGCGGGGATATGACCTTTTGCATTATCATCCCGATGACATGTTCTATGACCGGGGCCGGATCAAGGCGGAAGTCCGCCCGATGACGTTGCGCTACGAACATGGCAACCACCATGATCTGGGCGAAGCACGGGTGATTGATCTGGCGCGCGAAACCGATGTGATCCTGATGCGTCAGGACCCGCCGTTTGACATGAACTATATCACCGCAAGCCATCTGCTTGAGGCGATCCACCCGGAAACCTTTGTGGTCAACCATCCGGGCCATGTCCGCAATGCGCCGGAAAAGATCTTTGTCACCGAGTTCCCTGATCTGATGCCGCCGACCCTGATCACGCGGTCGGCAGCCCGCATCAAGGAATTCCGCGAAGAGTTCAAGGACATCATCGTCAAGCCGCTGTTTGGCAATGGCGGGGCGGGCGTGTTCCACCTCAAACCCGGTGACGAGAACCTTAATTCCCTGCTGGAACTGTTTGCCGCGCAGTCGCGTGAACCGTTGATGGTGCAGGCCTACTTGCCCGATGTGCGCAAAGGCGACAAACGCATCATTCTGGTTGACGGCGAACCGGTGGGTGCGATCAACCGCGTGCCGGCCGAGGGTGAAGCACGTTCGAACATGCATGTCGGCGGTGTGGCCGAGAAATCGATGCTGACCCCGCGCGAACGCGAGATTTGCGATCGCATTGGGCCGGAGCTTAAGAAACGTGATCTGATCTTTGTCGGGATCGACGTGATTGGCAATTACATGACGGAAATCAACGTCACCTCGCCGACGGGCTTGCAGGAGATCAACCGGTTTGACGGTTCCAAACTGGAAAGCCTGATCTGGGATGCGATTGAAACGCGGCTTGGCTAAGCCATCCCCATATCGCTAAAACGAAATCGGGCAGGTGATGATCACCTGCCCTTTTTGTTGGGTGATTTTGTGGGGCTTGAGGCGGGCTTTGATCAGCGCGCCTTGACCTCGACCTCGACAAAGGTGATTGCAAAGTCATTGTTGTTAATGACGTTATGGGACACGCCTGTCTTGCGGGCATAGGATTTCCCGGCGGTCATGTCGGACGGAAACGTTGTGCCGTCATCATTAACAATGGTCAGGGTGCCGGTTGTCATCGGGACGACGACATAATCCATGCCGTGAACATGATCACCGGTTTCCGAGCCGGGCGGGAAGTGCCATTCGGTCACCTTGACGGCGTCGTCATCGACCTGAACGGTGGGAATGGCTTTGGGGCGCTGTGCAGTCACTGGGTTTCTCCAATTTTTGCGGTTAACCCGGTGATGATAGCGACAAGTCCCTCATGCTGCTTGCCTTTTTTATGTCCGTCTGTTGTGTGACTTTGACGATGCCGTCGCCGTCCGGTTCCGCTAAGCTGGAACTAACGCGGCGATCAAACGTATGTTTCAAGGGTCAAGTTCACATCATTTTGGCAGGTAGTAACAGCGCATGACCAGCTCCGAGGCGACAAAAATCACCGATCAGGATCTTTTCGGGCCGTTCCTGTTTGCCCGGGGTGCTGATGCCAAGACAGCAAAACTCGCCGCCCTTGTGGTTGCCGATGATGGTGCAGAAATCCCGGAATTTCGGGCTAATGGCCGTGATGTCATTGCGCCGTCGAAGCTTGCCAGTCTGTTTGGCCGAAGCTATTGGCGGTTTGATTTTGAGCTGCCGTCAAACCGGGCGGTATCATATAGTTTCGGAAACGAAACATATGAGGTTTGCACCGATCTTGGGGGTGATCTTCGTATCGGCTTTGTATCGTGCAATGGTCAGGAAGACGGTGATCTGGACCGGCCGCTTGAAGATCGCAATGCGCTCTGGACGGATTTGGGCAAAGAACACGCAAAACAGCCCTTCTCGCTTTTGCTGCATGGCGGCGATCAGATTTATGCCGACGGGGTCTGGGAATGCCATCCCGATATCATCAAGTGGGACGAGGCCGGACGCCGGGAACGGTTGGCGACCACCTTTTCCGATGTCATGCGCGATGCGGTTTTAAAATTCTATCTTGATCATTATCTGGCGATTTACGGTCAGCCCCAGATCAGTCACATGCTGGCGCGCGTGCCGTCGCTGATGATGTGGGATGACCATGACATCTTTGATGGCTGGGGCAGTCACAAGAAGTGGTTTCAGGGCAGTGCCGTTGCCAAGGGCATGTTTGCCTGCGCGCGTGAAGCCTTTTGCCTGATGCAGCTTGGCTGCACACCCGATGATTTGCCCGATATGGTCAAGGATCGCGATGGTATAAGCCTTGGCTGGCGCACCGATTTTCCGGGGGTCAGTATTGTTGCGCCCGATTTGCGATCCGAACGGACACCAAATGACGTGATGGGGGCGCATGGCTGGCGCGATTTGCCCGAGATGCTCAAAACCGTGCCGGATGGCAATCGTATTCTTCTGATGTCGAGCGTGCCGGTGATCGGCCCGCGATTATCATTGATCGAGATGGTGTTGCATCTCTCCCCCCGTGCCCAGAAATACGAAGATGACCTGCGCGATCAGTGGCAAAGCCGCTGGCACCGGCGCGAATGGTGCCGTTTCCTTGAGCTGATCGAAGAAATCGCCAACGAGCACGACCATGAGATCACCCTGCTTTCGGGGGAAATCCATGTCGCAACCCGGGGCACCTTTGAAACCAAGGGCAAAACCATCCATCAACTGGTGGCATCGGGCATCTCGCACACCGCACCACCCCCAACCTTTGCCCGGGTTTTGGGCCTTTTGGCATGGATCGGGGAGAACCCGCTTCCGGGTCGGCCGACAGAGTTAAAACCGCTGCCGGAACGCAAAGGTACCTATTGTGCGGCGCGAAATTACCTTACACTGTTACGTAAAGACACCAACTGGCATGCCAACTGGCATCTCGAAGGAATTGGCTGGACGCCGGATTTGCGCGTTTGAACGCAAAGCATAGCCGACGGAAATGTGCCAATGGCAAGGGGCTTTGGATCATGATGCAGCTTTATTACGCGCCAACTTCACCCTTTTCGCGCAAGGTGCGCGTTGTCTTGCGTGAGTTGGGTCTGGAAAAGCAGATAAGTGAAATCCTGATCGATCCTTGGACGGACGAGGCGCTGCGTGCCCATAACCCGCTTGCGAAAGTGCCGACACTGATTCTTGAAGACGGCATGGCGGTTTTTGAATCGGCCGTGATCTGTGATTATCTTGATCAGCTTGCCAAGTCCCATGGCATTTCAAAGGGTGTGATCCCCGAAAGCGGCTCGGCCCGCCTGAGTGCCCTTAAATGGCAGGGATTGGCGGATGGTATGATGGCGGCAACCGCTCGGCTTTATGCCGACTCCCAACGCGAAGACGGTGATCGTTCCGAAGACGTAATGGAAAGACAGTCGCAAGCCATTACCGCCGGGATCGCAGCGATCCTTGATGGCTTGCCCAACCTTCGCACCGAACAGCCGCATCTTGGCACCTGGTCGGTGCTGATTGCGCTTTATTACATTGATTTCCGCTGGCCGGATCGCCGGTTTGATATCCCGGTGCGGGTACGCGACTGGATGGCGATCATGTCGGAACGTGAATCCTTTACCGAGACCACCTTCCACCTGCCCCATGATGGCGACTGATCATATCTGGGACGCGAGCTTCAGATAAAAAAGCACCGCCCGGGGACAACGGGCGGTGCAGGACAACGCATGGATATGGCGCAGGGGGATGGGGAAAATCTGTCCACGCCAAAAAGGTTGCGTTGATAACGGGTTGAGGAGGGCTGAAATCAGGCGGCCTTTTTGTCAGCTTTTTCCCAGGCAAAACGCTGGAACGGTTCATCGACCGGCGTTTCCGCAACGTGGTTGACGTAGTTCGACATCACTTTCTGAGCCAGACCCAAAATGATCTCAAGCACCTGCTGCTGACCGTATCCGGCCGCGTAAAAGGCATCGAGCTGATCGCTGGTGACATTGCCGCGACTGCGGGTCATGGCGAGGGTAAAGGTGCGAAGCGCTTCGAGTTTTGCGTCGGCAAGCGGCGTTTCATCGCGCAGCGCGTTGATGGTGTCGGCATCGACTTTCATCATATGGGCGATGGCGGTGTGAGCCGGAACGCAGTAATGGCAGCCATGCTCAACATTGATCGTCATCCAGACAACGGTCAGTTCGTTGGCATCAAAGCTGGTCTTTTGAAACAGGTCATGCAGCACCTGATAGCCTTCAAGCGCAGCCGGGGCTTCGGCCATGACACCATGCAGGCCCGGGATCATGCCAAAGGCATCAAGGGAGTTCTGCAAAAGCGGTTTGGAATCGGCAGGCGCAGAGTCTTTATCGTAAATTTTGAAGTCGGACATGGACAGTATTCCTAGAATTGTTGAGTGATTGCTCAATAACGATGGGCCGACGCTACCTTGACGATTTGACATTGGCAAGTTATTTTTGAGTGACTGCTCAATAAACAAGGAAATATCGTGGCGAGACCAAGTTCATTTGATCGTGAAGATGCCCTGTCAAATGCGCGTAACCTGTTCTGGCGCAAGGGGTTTCATGCGACCTCGCTCAAGGATATCGAAGCCGCCCTGTCGCTTAAGCCCGGCAGCATCTATGCTGCCTTTGGCAGCAAGAAGGCGCTGTTCTCCGAAGCGCTGAACTATTATGCGCGCAGTGTCGAAGGCGAATTTCAAAGCTTTATGGCGCAATCGGGCTCCCCGCTCTCCGGGCTGATCGGCTATGTGCGCAGCATCACGCAGGGTGGCCTGAACAAGATGCCGTCAAATGCCTGCATGGTGTTCAAGACGGCTCTTGAACTGGCCAATGACGACTCCGATTTGAAAGATCTGGCCGCACAGAAACTGGCCGGCATGGCCAAACTGTTTGCCGGCGCCTTTGAGCAAGCCCGGATTGCTGGCGAAATCGCACCGGATGTCGATCCGCATCGCGCAGCGCTTAAGCTTCAAACCAGCATTACCGGCCTGCGTGGCATGATCGAAAGCGGCCTTCCTGCGGGTGATGTGAAAAACCTGATCGATGATATCATTGCGGAGATGGAACGTTTGCGGGTAACGCATTGAGTATCCATCTGCATTGATTGGGTGCGACAAACGCTGCCAGACGTGCTATCGCCCCATCCTAACGCCTGAACCGCGAACGGAACTGCAAAAAATGACCGAACCGACCATTACCAAAGCCATGCGTGAACGCGCCTGGGTCCGTGCCGAACGGATTGAGGGCGAAGACCCCAAGGAAGTGCGCAAGCACAAGGAAAGCGGCATCACCATGAAAAAGGCCAGTTTCGGCAAGTTCCGTAATTTCGGCTGGACCGTGGTTGATGAGGTTGCCGTGCCGTGCCGCAAGGAATTCCTTCCGCCGCGCGAAACGGATGACGAATCCTCGGACTAGGCCGCTATCGCAAATGTGATGGCCGATGCCGGTGGGCTTGATTGACAAAGTAGCCGATGAAGGGCGCTATGAACCGATGGTTCTTGCGCCTTTTTCTTTGCCTGAGTTTGGTCTTGCCTGATGACAACCCGATCCGATGCGATTTCGTTTGGTTCGCTTGACGATATCGCGCCCGCAACCCTGATTGCCCATATGTCCGACCCGCGCTTGGCGAAGCATATGCCGTTGCTAAACGGTCCGTGGGATCAGGATGACGTCGCCCGGTTCATGGCGGCCAAGAAAGCCTATTGGCAACGCGATGGCCTGTGGGGCATTGGGCGATCTTTTATGATGGCACCTATGTCGGCTGGGGCGGGTTCCAGAAAGAGGGCGATGACTGGGACTATGGGCTGGTGCTGCGGCCTCAATGCTTCGGGCTTGGCACGGCGATCACACACAAGGCGCTCGCGTTTGTCCGATCCGATCCCCGTATTTCGTCGGTGACCTTCCTGCTGCCACCGAGCCGTACCAAGCTCGCCGCGTTAAGGCGCCTTGGTGCCGTGTTCGAAGGAACGGTTTCCCATGATGGGGCCTGCTTTCAAAAATTCCGGCTTGAGATCGGCTAATCCCGCCTGGCATTACCAAAGCCCGGCTTAGGTGCCCGGTTCCTGAGACAGGTTGATCAAGGCTGCCAGAAGCTGCTTTGGGTCCGTGTCGGCGACCTGATTTTCCAGCTGTTGTTGGGTTTCCTGCCAGATCGGGAAGGCGCGACTGAGGAGGTGTAAGCCGTCCTTGGTCAAAGCTAGCAGGCGGCCGCGCTTGTCTTTGGGGTCGGGTGTAATCTCAATCAGTCCACGCCTTTCAAGCGGTTTGAGATTGGCCGTCAAGGTGGTGCGATCCATCGCCAGAAGGTCGGCGACATCTTTCATGTGCGGCGGATATGGTCGGTTTAACGACATCAAAAGCGAATATTGCCCGCTGGTCAGATCAAGGGGGCGAAAGGCGTCGTCAAACCGCCTTGCGACGGTGCGGGCTGCACGCCGGACATGCAGGCAAAGGCACGAGTCCCTTACCATTATGGTGTCGGCATAGGGGACGATCTGATCGCTATGGTTGAAATCTTTTTTTGACATGGATAAATTATGTTGATATCAACGTATTTGTCAAATGGGAAAACAAGAAAATGCTGATAAATCGCCCTTTTTGATCGTCACCGCGTTAAATCCATTCTGCTTGGCAAGGAGAATGCCCCATGCAGAAGATCAGTCCTTTTTTGTGGTTTGATCAGACCGCTGAAGAAGCCGTGAATTTCTATGTTTCGGTATTTGCCGATGCCAAAATCGGCAAAGTCATGCGTGCAAGTGCGGCCGGTCCCGGCCCGGAGGGACGTGTTCTGACCATTGGCTTTGAACTGTTCGGGCAAAGCTTTACCGCGTTCAACTTCCCCACGGATTTCAAGTTTACCGAGGCCGTTTCCTTCGTCGTCGACTGCAAGGATCAGGCAGAGGTCGATTATTACTGGGATTGCCTGTCCGACGGCGGGCAGCCACGCGATTGCGGCTGGGTCAAAGACCGGTTTGGTGTGTTTTGGCAAATCACGCCAAACCGCCTGATTGAATTGATGAGCGATCCAAACCCGGCCATCGCCGCACGCGCAGCAACCGCAATGATGACCATGCAAAAGATCGATATCGCGGCACTTGAGCGTGCGGTTGCCGACGGCTGATCAGGCCTGAGCACTCATGAAGCCAAACCCTTCGCACCACCAACGCAAGGATATGTCTGATGTCAGAAAAACAAGCCAAGGATCGCCAGGCGATTGCCGATCTGTTTGATCGTTGGGCGAATGCCAATCACAGCAAGGATATCGATGCGATCATGGCGCTTTATCACCCCGATATCTGTTCCTATGACGCGGTTGGACCGCTGCAATTCAATGGCGCCGCCGATTACCGTGCCCATTGGGAAAAATGCCTGCCCAAGGACGCCGAAATGATTGTCGAGATGCAGACACCAACCATTCGCGTCTCAGGCCATCTTGGTGTTGCGCATTTCCTGATCCGCTGTGGCATGCGCGATCCGGATGGTACCGAACATTCAAGCTGGATGCGGTCAAGCACTCAGCTTGAAAAGCGCGACGGCCAATGGCGCATCGCGCATGAACATTTTTCCGTGCCGTTTGATTTCGAAAATGGCCAAGCCCAGTTCGGGCTTGAGCCATAAGCTGTGTCCATCAACGCAATCTTACAAAGGAAGCTCCGATGAAAGTGATCAGCTATTTGAATTTTGATGGTAATTGCCGCCCGGCAATGGAGTTTTATCAATCTGTTCTGGGGGGTGAGCTTATCACCATGTCCTATGGCGAAACTCCGATGGCCGACGAAATGCCCGCCATGGCCGACAAAATGGCCCATGCCTGCCTTGTCGGTGATGGCTGGAACATCATGGCGTCTGACAGCCCATGTGATCATTTCGAGGCGATGAAAGGCATGAATATCTCGATCCATGCCCCGACCGCCGAAAAGGCGCGTGAATATTTCGAAGGTCTTGCGGTTGGTGGCACCGTGGTCATGCCGTTCGAAGAAACGTTTTGGTCAAAGGGCTTTGGCTTGGTGACTGACAAGTTCGGCACGCCCTGGATGGTCAATACCGATATGGAACCGGCATAGGCGCCGACCTGCACCAAGCTTGCGGGAGTCAGGCGCATTGGGGCAATCTTTGAGAAAACAGTCAGTTGCGAAATCGAAATGTTTTTACGCTTCCGCATTTCAAATCACATAAACAACCCGGCACATCAGTGTGCGTGCCGGGTTGTTTGGTTTAATCGCCCCGGTTCAAGGGAATTAAGAGCTGGATACGTGAGTGGGATCAGATCGTTTGGCCGCCTGACACCTCGATCCGTTGGGCTGTGACCCAGCGATTGTCATCGCGCAGCAGGCTTGCCACCATCGGACCGATATCATCGGGCAAACCGACCCGGCCAAGGGCGGTCATGCTTGCAAAGGCCTCGTTATAGGCCGGGGTATCGCGGACTGCACCGCCAAGGAAGTCGGTCTCGATCGCGCCGGGGGCAACGCAATTGGCCGTGATGCCGCGTTCGCCGAGTTCCTTGGCCAGATAGACGGTCAGAATTTCAATCGCACCCTTTGCCGCAGAATAGGCAGAAAATCCGGGGAAGGACACGCGTGTCAGCCCAGATGAATAGGTAATGATGCGTCCGTTATCGGCAAGCACCGGCAAAACCGCCTGGACTAGGAAGAACACGCCTTTGACATGGACATCAAACAGGGAGTCGAACTGTTGTTCGGTGGTTTCGGCGAACGGGGTCATTTCGCCGTGGCCGGCATTGTTGATCAGATGATCAAAACTGTCGCGTCCGAAGGTTTCGGACAGGGCCTTTTTCAGGGTGGCGACAAAGGCCGGGAAAGTCGAGATTTTGGTGACATCAAGTTGCAGGGCAACGGCCTTTTGGCCAAGGGCACGGATTTCTTCGACGACTTCCTGTGCCTGCGCTTCGTTGCCGCGATAGGTGACGATAACATCGTTACCCGCCTTGGCAATGCTGATGGCGGCGTTGCGGCCAAGTCCGCGGTTGGCACCGGTGATCAGGGAAATTTTCGACATGATGTTTCCTTTCAGGTTTATCGATGCCGGAAACCTACGCCTGTCTTGGGGGATGTTGTTGCCTGTCTGTCTATGAATTTTGCCTGTTTGTCCAAATGATGGAAAACGAATTGCAATATTGGGGCATATGCTTACCTATTAATCCAATCGACTTGTCCAAAAGACCCGCATGAGCGGTGAAAGGCTGATGGTGCAAACCCTGTTTGATCTTGTTCGGCGCTATGCCGATGCGCATGCAGACCAGTCCGGTGTGGCCCAAACACCGGTGCCCGGCCTTTCGATGGTGCGGGTTCTTTATCCCGGTGCGCTTCAGGTGGCGATCAACCGGCCACTTGTTGCCATGGTGCTTCAGGGGCGGAAGCTTGTGACAATGGGCGCGGAGACCTTTGATCTTGGTCCGGGCGATGCGCTTTTGATTTCGGCAGACGTGCCGACCGTCAGTCAGATTTCCAAGGCAAGCGTTGCGGCGCCCTATTACTCGCTGATCCTTGAACTTGATCTGGCGATGATTGCCGATATTGCGGCGGCAATCGGCCTTCCGCAGGGGCAAGGCGGGCCGATCTCTGTCGAGCGGCTTGATCTCCATGTCGAAGATGTGGCAACCCGGCTGATGCAGTTTTTAAACCGGTCCGGGGCGATTTCGGTCCTTGGTGACGGGCTGCTTCGTGAAATGCATTACTGGATGCTGTCGGGGTCACATGGCATTGCGATCCGCAGGCTGGGAACCGCAGACAGCCATGCCCAGCGGATCAGTCGCGCGGTGGCACTGATCCGTGCGCAATTTGCCGAGACCCTTCGGGTAAACGAACTTGCCGATGCCGCCGGCATGAGCATTTCGTCATTTCACCAGCATTTCCGCGCGGCAACGACGCTTTCGCCCCTGCAATTCCAAAAGCAGCTGCGCCTGATCGAGGCACGACGAAAAATGATGGCCGAAGGCGCGGCGATTGCCGACGCTGCCTATGCGGTCGGCTATGAAAGCGTGCCGCAGTTTACCCGCGAATATAGCCGCCTTTTCAATGTCTCACCGGGGCGCGACCTGCGTCAGACCCGGACGGGAGCATCTGGCCTGCAACCGGCATAAGCCCATTTCGACCATTCGACCAATAGGCCGACCTGACAGGGTTTGGTCTTGCCAGTTTTTGATGTAATTTCGTTTTCGTAATGATATACGGATCCTGACATAACTGCATGGTATTTCCGGGCTCAGGCGGATCGCCAAGTGATTGCCCGTAAACGATATGTTGCCTTACCCCCGGTTTCCCGTCAAAGTGATGCAACTTGGGGTTATGGGGGCAGGCAAATTGACAGCGCGGGTTACCACAGTTGCCTTTGCCGGGATTGAAACGATACCTGTTGATGTTCAGGTACAGATGGCAAGTGGCCTGCCGGCCTTTACCGTGGTGGGTTTGCCCGACAAGGCAGTGTCCGAGGCGCGTGAGCGCGTCCGGTCTGCGCTTTCGGCCATGGGGTTGGCCCTGCCGCCCAAGCGGATCACGATTAATCTGGCCCCGGCCGATTTGCTGAAGGAAGGATCGCATTTCGATCTGCCGATTGCGCTGGGGATTTTGGCCGAGATGGATGTCGTCGGCCATGACGATATCGAACGGTTCTTGGTGCTGGGTGAATTGGGGCTGGATGGCAGCGTCACCAAGGTTGGTGGGGTGTTGCCCGCTGCCATGGAAGCCGGAATGCAGGAATGCGGTATCATTTGCCCCGAGGCCAACGGGGCGGAAGCCCTTTGGGCTGGTGATTTGGAAATCCTCGCAGCCCCCAGCCTTGTGACCCTGATCAATCATTTCAAAGGCACGCAAATTCTGCCCCGCCCGATCCGGCGTGACGCAGACGAGATCAATGATTTCCATGGTGATCTGCGCGATATCAAGGGACAGGAAAGTGCCAAGCGCGCGCTTGAAATTGCCGCGGCCGGTGGCCATAACCTGTTGATGTCCGGGCCGCCGGGATCGGGAAAATCCATGCTGGCCGCCCGTTTACCGGGCATTTTGCCGGATCTTGATGCAAGGCAGGCACTGGAAACCACGGTTATTCATTCCGTTTCCGGAATGCTACCTGAGGGCGGGTTGATCCGAACGCGCCCATTTCGGCAGCCGCATCATTCGGCGTCGATGCCTGCCCTTGTCGGCGGCGGGCATCGGGTTAAGCCGGGCGAGATATCCTTGGCTCATAATGGCGTTTTGTTCTTGGATGAATTGCCGGAATTTCAGCGCAATGTGCTTGATGCTTTGCGTCAGCCGCTTGAAACCGGGCAGGTATCGGTTGCGCGCGCCAATGCGCATGTGACCTATCCGGCGCGCGTGCAATTGGTGGCGGCGATGAACCCGTGCCGGTGCGGCTATCTTGGTGATAACGAGCTGGCCTGTACCCGCGCCCCACGCTGTGGCGAGGAATATCAGGCACGGCTTTCAGGGCCGCTTCTGGACCGGTTTGATATCCAGATCGAAGTGCCTGCGGTGAAGCCCGAAGATCTTGATTTACCGGCCAAAGGCGAAACCAGTCAGGCGGTGCGCGAACGAGTATTTCTGGCCCGTGAATTGCAAATGTTGCGATATAAAAACGAAAACATCTCCACCAATGCGCTGGCCGATGGTGAAGTCTTGCAAGAAGCTGCCGCCCTTGATGTTGACGGGCGTGGGTTGCTTCAGGATGCCGCACGCCAGATGAAGTTATCGGCGCGCGGCTATCACCGGATTTTGCGGGTGGCGCGCACGATTGCCGATCTGGCGGGCAGTTCGGCGGTTAAGCGCGGCCATATTGCCGAGGCGCTGAATTACCGACAGATGGTCTATCGGCGCTAGGGTCTGAACCCAATTGATCATATACGCGACAAGCCGTTTTGTTTTCGGATGATGTTGATCAGGCCGTGCAAGCCCGGATGATTGTTGTGGCGGCTGCTGTAATACATATGGAAGGGATCATCAGATGATGCATGGTCTTCCAGCACGATTTCAAGCTGTCCGCTGGCAATCTCATCGGCAATGCGCGACTCCAGCAGATAGGCCAGTCCAAGTCCGGCCTTGGCGGCCGAGATCGTGGTTGCTGTGTCCTGAATGGTGATGTGGCCGGGCACGCGGTAGCTTTTCTGATCCGGGCCAGTGCCAAGTTCCCAGGGAAAAGGCGAATTATCACCGAGAAGAAGTTGCAGGCATGTGTGATTGCGCAAATCTTCGGGGGTTTCAGGCTTTCCGTGCTTAGCAAGATAATCCGGTGCACCGACCACGACCCAGCGCTGCTGTCCGCTGAGTGCGACGGCAACCATGTCTTCGGGCACGAGATGGCCAAACCGGATGCCGGCATCATATCCCTCTGCGACGATATCAATCGGCCGGTTTTCAACAACAATGCTGAGACTAACGTCGGGAAAGGTTTTGGCAAATTCTGGCAGTGCGGGCGCGATGAGAAGGTGTGCGGCATCTGAAAAGGCGTTGATGCGGACCTCGCCAAAGCTGGCCGCACCGGGGGCATCAAGCGTCTGGAGTGCTTCATCAAGTTTATCAAAGCCCTCGGCAAGCTTGGTTGCAAGGTCCTGACCCAGTTCGGTTGCCACGATCGACCGGGTGGTTCGGTTGATCAGCTTTACGCCAAGGCGGCTTTCGAGGCGCCGGATCGCGTGACTGGCCGCCGACGGCGAAAGTCCGAATTCAATCGCCGCAGCCTTGAAGCTCTGGCGGCGGACAATCGCCAGAAACAGGCGTAGATCGGCAAACTCTGCGCGGTCGATTCCAGCCAAGTTGAACTCTATTCACTTTTTGGATGATTTCAGTTCATGAAAAACCACACCACACGGGCCGGTGCAACAAGTAATCTGGCCAAAAGTCAGACAATTTAGCCGGAGGAATGCGATGAGTGATATTCAGGCAGTCAGGATTCCAGACCTGATGTCGCGGCGTGTTCTGGTAACCGGGGGCTCGACCGGGATCGGGGCCGAGATTGTCAGGGGGTTTGCCGCACAGGGTGCCAAGGTTGCGCTTCATTATAATGAAAGCGGTGAAGCAGCACGCGCCCTTCAGGCAGAGTTTCCCGAGCATGTCGTAGCTGTTCAGGGCGATATGAGTGAAACGGGTACACCGACGAAAGTTGTCAGGGAAGCCGCCCAGATGCTTGGCGGGCTGGATGGCCTGATCAACAATGCCGGTGGCATGCTGGGGCGTGTGCCGACAACCGAGGTCGCGCCCGATCATCTTGACCGCGTCTTTGCCCTGAATGGTAAATCGGTCTGGGAAGCCACCGTGGCGGCGTATCCGTACCTCAAAGCGGCAGAGAACGGCTTTGTGGTGAACACCACATCGATTGCTGCGCGCAATGGTGGCGGCGGTGGTGCGGTGCTGTATGCTGCGGCAAAATCGTTTGTCAGCAGCCTGACACGCGGACAGGCCAAGGAATTTGTCGCAGACGGCATTCGCGTCAATGCTGTTTCGCCGGGTCTTATCCAGACGCCATTTCACGACCGATATACACCACCCGATGTTCTTGCCGCGCAAAGCGCAACAGTACCGATGGGCCGCGTGGGTCGCCCTGATGAATGTGTTGGGGCGTTCCTGTTTCTCGCCTCGAACGCCATGGCGGGCTACATCACCGGCCAGATCATCGAGGTCAATGGCGGCCAGTTAATGCCTTAGGAGCAACGATAAATGAACTACAGAAAATTTGGTAAGACAGGGCGCACGATATCCGAAGTCGGTTTCGGTGCTTGGGCCATTGGTGGCGCGTGGGGCGATGTTTCAGAAGCTGACGCGCGTGCAGCCCTTCATGCGGCCCTTGATAACGGCACGACTTTTATCGATACCGCCGACGTTTACGGTGATGGCCGGTCGGAAAAAATCATCGCCGATGTCATGAAGGAACGCGGTGGCGAACGTCCGTTCATCGCAACCAAGGCCGGACGTCGTCTCGATCCGCATGTGTCCGAGGGATACAACAAACAGAACCTGACAGCCTTTGTTGAACGCAGTCTTACGAACCTTGCGACCGATTGTCTTGATCTGGTGCAGCTTCATTGCCCGCCGACAGAGGTTTTCTATCGCCCGGATGTGTTCGAGGTGATGGAGGAGATGGTCACCGCCGGGAAAATCCGCAATTACGGTGTTTCGGTCGAAAAGGTCGAAGAAGGGCTGAAAGCCATCGAATATCCCGGTGTGGCGTCGGTTCAGATCATCTACAACATCTTCCGCCAGCGCCCGTCCGGCCTTTTCTTCCGCGAGGCGAAGGCAAAAAATGTCGGGGTAATCGTGCGTGTACCGCTGGCATCAGGCCTTTTGACCGGCAAGATGACAAAGGATACGGCCTTTGCCGCAGACGATCACCGTGCGTTCAACCGCAACGGTGAGGCGTTTGACAAAGGCGAAACATTCGCCGGTGTGCCGTTTGATGTTGCGCTTGAGGCTGTTGAAGAAATCCGTCGGCTGGTCCCGGAAAACATCACCATGGCGCAGTTCGCCCTGCGCTGGATTTTGATGGAAGAGGCCGTTGGTGTTGTGATCCCGGGGGCCAAGAATGCAGCCCAGGCAGCGGCAAATGCTGCTGCAAGTGATGTGGCACCCCTGCCCTCAGAGGTGATTGGCGAGTTGCGCAATATCTATCAGCAGCGCATCGCCCCGCACGTTCATCATTTGTGGTGATCACACGTTTCCATCGGCTTTAAAGGCCGATGACGCAGATAAAGGGGCACCATGCCGTTGGTGCCCCCTTTTTTGCGTTTTTGGAAGACGAAGCAGAGCCGTGCCGTTGCGCCCGTTACCCGCAGGCTCTAAGCCGCAGAATTTGAATGAGCTGAAAAAGACGGTCGGTTTTGAGCACATGGTGATAGCTGCTGACATAATGCTGGCAACAGCAGTGTGAGAGACAAAGCCGAGGAATTTCAATAGGTGGCAAAAGAGCTGCCGCTGCAGGAGCTGTCCATGAAACTCGCATCCATCCGCATCATCGCTGGCGATATAAAGAATATGGTTGCCTTCTATGAAAGGATCACCGGCGTAACGGCACAGTGGCCAGCGCCGGTTTTTGCCGAACTTGTCATGCCCGGCGCCGTCCTTGCGATCGGTTCGGTGGAGACAGTGCCGCTGTGGCAAGAAAACAGTGCAGAGCCGGGTGTCAACCGCACGGTTTTCAGCGAGTTTCAAGTTGATGATATTGATGCAGAATATATGCGCCTGAAGGACAGTGTCCCACTCGTGCATGATCTTAAAACCATGCCCTGGGGCAACAAGACCTTCCAGTTCCGAGATCCGGAAGGCAATGCGGTATCGTTCTACATGCCGGCGACGGAAGAAGCTAAAGGCAGGTTCGCCGGCCGGGGATAAGAACAATCTCAGTGAGTACCGTGCCCTATGCATCACTTTTGTGAGTGGCAATCCTGCGGGAAAGGTGATGTTGGCGTTAGCTGGGATGCTCTCCAGGATGTTCCAGTTCTGTGGTCGATAGACTTGTTTTTTCGTTCCACTAGCCGGATCAGGCGGTTTTGCGGACGTCGGTCACGATTTCCGGGCGGCTTTTGCGTTCGATCTTGTAAACTGATGAGGGCGGCATGTTACGCACGGTCGTTCCAATGCGCGTTGCCTGAAGATCAAGCCGGGCCAGGATGGCCTCCGGCACCGGGCAGCGCGGGCCATATGTGAACTGATAAAACGCGCCGTCAACGCGCAGATACTCAAAACTGCCCGACAAAATCCCCATGATCTGGCGCGGCTTCATCGACAGCAATGGCAGGCCGCTGATCGCGCTTGCCAGTTCGCCGGCGCTAAACAGGCCCTTTTTGCCCAAACGGCAGGCATCCATTTGCAGGATGCGGGCCCTGGGATAACGCTTTGACAGCAGGCTTGAGAAATCCGGTCCGGCTTCGATCAGGGTCAGGTCATCTTCGCGCAAGCCGCGATCCAGAAGGGCGCGGGTAAACACACCTGTCCCCGGTCCAAGTTCCAGAACCGGGGTGCTTTGGGCGGTGACTTCGGATGTGATCAGCCTCGCCAGTGCCGGGCTTGAGGGCGAAATGGCTGATATTTTTCTGGGATCACTGACCCAGGCACGAATGAACGGCAGAAAATCCGACATCGAATGGCCTGTTTTGGTTGCGAGGAAAGCGGCATTAATCTGCCAGCCTTTTATGTCGCTACAGGTGCATGTTTGTGTTCATTTTGCGAAATGCCACCCCAGCGATACGTGAGGTGGCATTTTTTAATAATCAGGCAGCGCGATTGCGGCGCAGGATATCGATGATTTCGGCTTTGTGCGGATCGGCATGAAACGCATCTGCCATGATCATCACACCCTTGGTGCCGTCATTGGCCTCGATCATGAACAGGGTTGCCTCGTCACCCGGATCGGTGCCGTGGTCGGTGCTGTTGGAATGAACAAGGCGCAATTCGTCCGGGGTGTAAAGCTTGCCGGTGCCGTCGCTGCGTGCACCACCCTCCTCGGCCATGAAATGATGTTCAAAGCCGTGCTCTTTGGCGTTTTCCTGAAGTTCGGCCAAGGTCATTGCGGGCCTCCTTGATCAAAAATTGTCTGATAAGGGTGAAACGCAAATCCTGGCTGCTTGTTCCGAAATCAGCTGTGCTTGCGGCGAAGGCTGTCGATCAGGTCGGCCTTGTTCCGGTCAGTATCGAAACTGTTGGGCACAATCAGCATGCCGCGCGTGCCGTCGCTGGCCTCGATCATATAAAGGGTGGCATCATCGCCCGGGTCGGTCCCGGCATCGACAGAACGGGAATCGATAATGGTGAGGTCGTCAGGGTGATATTTCGCTTGTTTGCCATCGCATGTGACATGGTTATCCGATGCACTGAACATATGCGAAAAGCCGCGTTCACGGGCCAGATCCTGTAATTCGCTCAAATTCATGATGGTCCTCCGTTCGATGGATGCAGCCGTAAGGCCAGCGTTCATCAGACCCTATCACGAAATGCGCCCGGCGTATCTGCGTGTGCGCAATCTGGCAGAAAACAAGGGCCTATTTCGGATCAAGAGCCATCTTCATGCCCTCGTGGCTGGCAACAAAACCAAGCCGTTCATAGAAGCGATGGGCATCCTTGCGGGTCTTGTCCGTGGTAAACTGTACCAACGCCGCACCAAGTGATTTTGAAATCGAAATGGATTGCTTGATCAGTTTTTCGCCGATCTTCTGGCCTCGGGCAGTACTTGCCACCCGCACCCCTTCGATCTGGGCGCGCAATTGGCCGCGCCGCGACAATCCGGCGATCAGGGTCAGCTGCAAACAGCCGACAATATCCGTGCCCTTGATGGCGAGAAGGTACTTGTTGGGCAGGGTATCGGTGGATTGGGATTCCATCGCATGAAACGCGGCGTAATAGGCATCCGGAAGCGGATGGGTGAATTCCTCGCGGGTTTTGCCTTTTTCATCATCTGCCAGAAGGGCAACGATGGCAGGCAGATCATCGCGGGTGGCGTAGCGAAATGTGATGTCGTCGGCGAGTGTGTTGTTGTCGTTTGACATTGATGATCCCTTTCCTGATGGCGCGCCATCATGGGCAAAGCCCGGGATCTAGGCAATATGGCAATGATGCCGCCTGTTTTACCTCAGGCGACATCATTGCCAGCATCGCGGGGCCAGATCAGAAAATCGGCACGGGGATGGGGGAAATCATGCTGATATCAGACCAAAAACCCCAGCAAGCAGATGGGTTTGCCTGACTTAGGCAAGGCCGCCATTGGCACGGATGGTCTGACCATCAACCCAGCCGGAATCAAGTCCAGCCAAGAAGGACACGACACCGGCGATGTCATCAGGTTCACCGAGCCGTTCAAGCGGGGGCATTTGGGCAAACTGGGCGATTTGTTCGTCGGTTTTACCGTTCAGGAACAGTTCGGTCGCGACCGGGCCCGGGGCAACGGCGTTGACCGTGATCTGACGACCGCGCAGTTCCTTGGCGAAAACACCCGTCATGGCCTCGACCGCGGCCTTGGTGGCGTTATAGACGGCATAACCCGGCAGTTTCAGATGCAGGGCGGTGGTTGAGAAATTGATCACCCGACCATGATCGCGCAGGTGTTTTGCGCCTTCGCGCAGCATGTTGAAGGTGCCGCGCACATTGATGTCCATCATCGCGTCATAGGTGGCATCATCCATGTCGGCAATCGGGGTGGTCGTCATGACACCGGCATTGTTGACGATGACATCAACACCGCCAAATTCGGCAATGGTCTTGTCAAACAGTGCCTTAACCGCATCCGGCCGGGCAATGTCCACTTTGATTGCGATGGCGTTGTGACCTTGGGATTTCAGGGTTTCAGCCAGTTCTTCTGCCGGGGCGGCAGAGCTGGCATAGTTGATGACAACGTTAAAGCCATCCGCCGCCAGACGCTTGGCAAGTGCCACGCCAATGCCGCGCGCGGCACCAGTGATGATGGCAGTTTTGTTTTCAGGTACAGACATCAAAAGTCTCCTTGGTGGTTACGGGGGCCTCAAGGGCATGGGCCCACTATGCCCAAGATGACTTTTTGGATAATTAGGTTATATTCGACATCATTATTCGAAATTGAATAACAATCAGGATGGCGAATGGACCGGTTTGAGGAAATGCGCAACTTCGTGCGTGTGGTGGAGCGCAAAAGCTTTACCAAGGCGGCGAGTGATCTTTTGATCCCGCGTGCGACCATGACCAATTCCATTCAGCGGTTGGAAGAACGGCTGGGCACCCGGTTGCTGGAACGCACAACGCGCACCGTCAATCCAACCCGTGACGGGGACGCATATTATCAACGCTGCGTTCGGATTCTGGCCGATCTTGAAGAGGCCGATGGCAGCTTTACCAATGCCGATCCCAAGGGGCTGCTTCGGGTTAATCTGCAAGGCACGCTGGCGCGGACCTTTATCATCCCGGCCCTTGGCGATTTTCGGGGTCGCTATCCGGGGATCGATCTGGTGCTGGCCGATGGCGATCGCTTTGTCGATCTGGTGCATGAAGGTTTTGATTGCGTCCTGCGCAGTGGCGATCTTGCCAGTTCATCCATGATCGGGCGGCGCTTGGCGCTTTTGCACGAGGCGACCGTGGCCAGCCCCGACTACATTGCCCGCATCGGCATGCCCGAAACCCTTGCAGACCTGAAAGGCCAGGGTCACCAGATGGTTTGTTTTTTATCCGGTGCCGATGACAAGCCGATCCCGCTTGATTTCAGGGTGGATGGCAAACTTTGCGAGATCATGCTGCCGGCCAGCATTTCAGTCACCGGGGCGGACAGCTATGCCGCCTGTGCCACGGCAGGTTTGGGGATTGTTCAGGTGCCGCGCTACCGCGTTGCCGAAGATTTGAAATCCGGAAAACTGGTCGAAATCCTGCCCGGTTGCCCGCCCGATCCGATGCCGGTTTCGGTGCTGTATCCACAAAACCGGCAGCTTTCGGCGCGTGTGCGGGTGTTTGTCGACTGGCTGACAGAATTGCTGGCCGGGCTTGATTTTGCCGGGTCAGGCCGGGCTTGAGCGGCTTGAAAGCAGTTTGATCCGGTTTCGCAATGAAACCAGATGCGCCTGCCAGTAATGGGTCATCATCGGCTTGAAACGGTTGTCATTCAGGCCATTGCGCCCGGGATGGGCCATCGAAAGCTTTTCAAGACCAAGATGTTCCAGCGTGATGCGGGTGTAATCGCCCTGGGCGGCAAAGCGGATGTCGACAAGCGTTGCTGGCTCTTTCGGATCCGCCATCGGCCACTGCCATTTAAAAGCAAGGCGTTTGGCGGGCTCCCATTTTGTGACCTTACCGGCGCGCACGATGAAATCGGGGCGGCGTTTATCGACTTCCTGCAAATAGCGCACGCCATCGCATTCGCCAAATTCCATGATGCCCGGACGATTGCCAAGCAGGCGGTTGCGCGGCCCCTGTTTCCACCAGTGATCAATGTCGCCTGTGAACTGGTCAAAGGCGGTGGCGGCGTCACAGTCAACGCGAAGCGCAACAAAGGTTTTGGCTGACATCGAAAATCCCGTTTAACAGCAATGACGCCGACCGCGTGGGTGGCTGTTCCTGTTTTGCAGAAAGCCCAGGGGCGGACAAGCAAAACCCGATCCGGCAGGCATAATGCGCCGGATCGGGTTTGAGTGGTGTGTGTGGTTTGAGCTTTGCCGGCTTAGTAGCCCACCTCGCGGTTCACAAGCCCGCGCGGGGTTTCGCCGCGGGCCAGACGATCAAGGTTTTCGGCAATCTGATCGACCGATTCTTCAAACCGGGTGGCCGCAGCAATGTGCGGGGTGATGCGGATTTTCCCGTGATCCCAGAACGGATGGCTTTCGGGCAGTGGCTCGGTTGCCGCAACATCCAAAAATGCACCGCGCAGATGGCCGGTATCAATCGCCCGCAGCAAGTCGGCCTCGTTAATCATCGCACCACGGGCGGCATTAATGATCGCAGCCCCCTTGGGCAGGAAGGAAAGCGTGCTGCTGTTAAGGACGTTTTCGGTTTCGGACGTGCGCGGCAGAAGACAGATCAGGATATCTGACTGACCGAGGAATTCGGCCAGGGTCTCCTTGCCGGCATAGGTTGAAATGCCCTCAATCGCCTTCATCGAGCGGCTCCAGCCCGACACGGTAAAGCCGAGATTGGACAGCGACACAGCAACCGCAGAGCCCAGTGCACCCAGCCCCATGACACCGACCCGGCACTGCGAAATGCGTGCGACGTCATGCTGGGTCCAGTCGGCCTTGGCCTGCTGGGCGCTATAGACATCAAAGTCGCGCATGAAATGAAGCGCGGCATAAAGATGATACTGCACCATCTGATCGGCCATCCCGGCATCTTCCAGACGAATGACTGGTAGTTCCTTGGGCAGGCTGGGGGATGAAACAACATGATCGACCCCGGCACCGAGCGAGAAGATGGCCTTGAGCTTCGGCAGCGTCTTGATCAAGCCCTGTGGCTGTTTCCAGAACAGGGCATAGTCAATCGTTTCAGGATCGTAATCGTCTTCCTCGGTCACGATATTGGCGTCCGGCAGGCGGTCAACCATCACGCTTTTCCACTTTTGATCGTCGCCTGCAGCGGAAATCAGAATATTGAGCGGGGCGTTGGTGGTTACCATCGGGGTCTCCTGGTCAAAACGTCGAAAGTTGGGGCGATGAAAAAGGTTTGCACATATCAAACGCGCCAGAGCGCAAAGCGTTCCGGCGCGTCAATTGGCGCTTCAGCTACAGTCTGTCATGGACCGGCCTGCTTTCACAAGGCCGGGTCGGTGTTCGATTTGCGCAGCCTTAATGGGCAAAGATCATCGCCGGATCGCGGAAGGTCTTGAATTCAAGGCCATTTCCCGCCGGGTCTTCGACAAAGAAGGTGCCCTGTTCGCCCGGTTCACCCTTGAAGCGGATCTTGGGCTCCAACAGGAATTTGACATTGGCCGCCTTAAGCTTGTCGGCCAGTTCGTGCCATTTTTCCCATTCCAGAACCGCCCCGAAATGCGGGATCGGCACCGCATCTCCATCGACATTACCGGCCCCCTTGTTCTGACCGGCTTCCGGACGAACATGGGCGGAAAGCTGATGCCCAAAGAAGTCAAAATCAATCCAGACCTCGGTCGAGCGGCCTTCGTCACAGCCGAGGATATCGATATAGAACGCACGGGTGTCAGATATCGATTTGATCGGGAAGGCCAGATGGAACGGGGGCAGCGACATGGGTGTCTCCTAGATAATCTAATGCTGTGTTGTTAGAGACAGTCTAAATCAGCATAATACCGGGCGTAAAATCAGAAGTTCTGAATTTAAGATCAGGAAAACTATCGATATGGCGCTGCGCCCGACCACCCCGCCACTCAATGCCCTGCGTGCGTTCGAAGCCGCCGCCCGGCTTGGCAGTTTTGCCCGCGCGGCAGAGGAGCTTTCGGTGACATCGGGCGCCATCAGCCAGCAGGTCGCCAATCTGGAAGCCAGCCTTGGCATGAGCTTGTTTGAGCGTAATGGCCCGAAATTGACCTTGCGCGAGGCCGGTCGGGCTTATCTGCCCAGTTTGCGCCGGGCCCTGGACGAGATCGAGGCCGCGACCCTTGATCTGGTGACCCATGGCGCGGGGGAGCGGAAGCTTGTCATCGGCGCGCTGCATACATTGGCGAGTAGTTGGCTGATCCCAAAATTAAATCGATTTCAAAACGAATATCCTGATATCCGCCCGGTGATCGAAACCCTGGCGCTTAATTTTGCCACCCCGGAACGCAGTCCGGACCTTGGCGCACGCCAGATGGATGTCGGGCTTTATTTCGGTGATGGTCGCTGGCCCGGCATGATCTGCGACAAGCTTTTTGATGAAATTCAAGTGGTTGTCGCTAAACCCGGATATGTTGCCTCAGGTGATGCAACGGGCGAATACAGCCCTGTTGGTTCGGCAGAACTGATCGGACGCTACCCGCGACTGGTGCATACCACCCGGCCCAGGGCATGGCATGACTGGGCGCAGGCAAATGGCGTTGCCATCACAGGTGCGCCGGGACCCGCGTTTGAGCACTTCTTCATGCTGATCGAGGCGGCCAAGTCGAGCATGGGAATCGCCCTGTTACCAAGGGTTTTGATCGAAGGCCCCCTTGCCGAGGGAAGTCTTGAAATCGTTAGCGAAGCCCGCCTCAAATCCAGCGGCGGATACTATCTGATCACGCCGGAAAACCGAATGGACGTGCCGGAAGTGCGCGCCTTTCGCGACTGGATACTGGATTTGACAGGTCAATCCAAAGTATCAGAATAGCGTCGCAAGATATTGAAAAGTTGATTGTATTTTCTTTAATTCGGGCTGCTAGGCGCGGCGATAGACGCTGTG
>ENA-ORCZ01000200-ORCZ01000200.1-marine-metagenome-genome-assembly--contig:-NODE-200-length-41167-cov-4.157532_pt1 | contig 41167 bp, 42 predicted proteins | sample MGYA00237785_ERZ508519 | MGnify/ENA primary metagenome ERZ508519 (study PRJEB26189, sample SAMN06268790) | marine metagenome | isolation source: Bioluminescent Bay, La Paraguera, Puerto Rico | place...
CGGTGGCGCCATCCCCATCCAGACCGTCACCATCGACACCACGACCACCGAACTTTACGACGCTGCCGACCAGTCCGGCATCCTCGACCAGGACCGCGGCTTTGCAGCCCTGACCAACATCACCGGCAACGGCATTGCGGATCTGGACATTTCCGCCGTGACCGACGCTGATCTTGCTGGTCTGGACACTGTGATTGCCGGTGTTGACGCCGCTCTCGGCGACATCACCAACGCCGCAACCACCCTGGGTTCCGTGAAGAAGCGCGTCGACCTGCAGAAAGACTTCGTGTCCGCTCTGCGTGACGCCATCGACCGTGGTGTCGGCCAGCTGGTCGACGCTGACATGAACAAGGAATCGACTCGCCTCCAGGCTCTGCAGACCCAGCAGCAGCTCGGCATCCAGGCTCTGTCGATCGCCAACCAGGGTTCGCAGAACATTCTGTCCCTGTTCCGTTAATCCGACAGGTCATCTGACCGGATTACAGGCAAGAGAACCGCGCCCTCCGGGGTGCGGTTTTTTTGTTTTGGAGCCGGCGGCCGGCGGTAACAGGCTCGCGCAAGCTCCGCTGCCGATAGTGACGGCAACAAAACGATACGCGCATGAAGGGGTTATGCATGCCGGGCCGTGAACACGCCGAAAAACTCTGGGCAAACCTGATGGAACTGGGCCTGCGCCGCTTGATCGCGCTCGCCTTGATCGGGCTCGCCACAATCGCGACCGTTGGCGCGGGCGCATATTACCTCAGCCGCCCGGAGCAAACGGTCCTCTATACCGGTCTCGATGGGGACGACGTCACCCGCATCGGCTCCGCGCTGCGCGACGCCGGTATTAATTTCGATATCAGCGCCGACGGCAGCGCGGTACTGGTCAGTCATGCACAAACCGCAAGGGCGCGCATGCTTCTTGCCGAGAAGGGGCTGCCGCGCGGGGCCAATTCCGGCTACGAACTTTTCGATGAGCTGGGATCGCTCGGACTGACTTCCTTCATGCAGGAGGTCACGCGGGTTCGGGCGCTCGAAGGCGAGCTTGCCCGGACAATCCAGCTGATGCAGGGCATCCGGGCTGCCCGCGTCCACATCGTCCTGCCGGAAAAGGCCTCCTTCCGGCGCGACCAGCAGCCGCCATCTGCCTCCGTCGTCATCCGTTCCGACGTGCCCGACGATGTCCGCACGGCCGATGCCATCCGGCACCTGGTGGCCGCCGGCGTACCGGGAATGGAGGCGGACAAGGTGACCGTTCTGGACACATCCGGCGGCATCCTCGCCGCCGGCAAGGACCCCACCAAGGCTTCTGCCGGCCAGCTGGCGTCGCTCGAGACCGCCGTCAGCAGCCGCATTCAGGAGAATGTCCGCAAGACCCTGACGCCCTATCTCGGCCTCGACAATTTCCAGGTAAGCGTCGCGGCGGAACTCAATACCGACCGCAGGACCATTGCCGAAACGATCTTCGATCCGGACTCCCGTATCGAGCGGTCGGTGCGTACCGTCCGTGAAAACGAAAATGCCCAGAATTCAAGCGTCTCCGCGCCGACAACGGTTGAACAGAACCTGCCGGAAGAGGATGTCGCGGCAGACAACGGCGAGCGCTCCAGCGAAGAAAACGAACGCCGCGAGGAAACCGTCAACTACGAGATTTCGTCGAAGCGGATCGAGACCGCACAGGACGGCTATCGTGTCGACAAGCTGTCCATCGCCGTTCTGGTCGACAGGGCCAGGCTCATGCAATCCCTGGGAGATGATGCCAGCCAGGCCCGGGTCGACGAACAGCTTGCGGAAATCGAAGCGCTGGTTGCCTCTTCCGCCGGTGTTGAACGCGAACGGGGCGACCAGGTGAAGGTGGCAGTCGTCGACTTCATCGACGGCGGCCGCGCGATGGACCCCGTTCCGCCGATCAGCGTCAGTGAGTATCTGCTGCGCCAGTCCGGCAACATCATCAACGCTCTCGCCATTCTGACGGTCTCGATGCTGGTGATCTGGTTCGGCTTGCGTCCGGCGGTTGCCGCGCTGGTGCCGCAGGTCTCGCGTCCTCAGGTGGAAATGGCGGAGATCGGCATGCTGCCGGCAAGTGTGGAAGGCCACGCCGAGCCGATGGAAGGCGAACAGGCCTACCTGGTGCCGCCGGATCATTCCGACATGCTTCAGGATCTCAACAGCAAGCGCAACAAGTCCGCTCTGCGCAAACTGGAATCTCTGCTGGAGTTCAACGAGGAACAGTCCGCGGCGATCCTGCGCCAGTGGCTATATGAATCGGAGCGTATCTGATGACTTCGACAGCCGCCGCACACATTCCTGTTTTCTCCGCCGCAAAGCTCAGGTCCTTTGCCGCCTTCGATCCGGCTCTGGTCGATGTGCTCGAGCCGTGCGACGACGTTGCTCCGGAGCCAAGCGTCGAGGAACGCCTCGCCGCTGAATACGAGCGAGGGCTCGATGAAGGGAGCGCGCGCACACGGTCTCACTACGAAACGATCCTGGAGGCGGAGCGGGCTGAACACGCCAGGCTGCTGGAGGAGGAACGGATCCGGTTTGACATGCGCGAGTCGGCAAATGTCAGCGCCTCGATCGATGGGTTCCTGCATGTCATGGAACAGCGGATCTCCTATTCGCTGGCACGGCTCCTGCAGCCTTTTCTGCATGAGCGGATTACAGATCAGTTGGTCACGGCATTTGCCGACAATCTGCGCCAGCTCACGGAAGAAGATGCCGGCAGGACCATCCGGCTACGCGGACCGGAAAGCCTCGTCGGCATGGTGCTGGATCAACTGCCCGCACTCAGGCAGCGGATTGATGTCCAGATTGCCGACCAGGTCGAACTGGTGGCGCTGCTCGACGAAACCACGATCGAAACGCGGCTCGGCCAATGGCTCGGCCAGCTTGAAATGCTGAAAGCGGAGAAGGATTGATGTTTGACAATGTCCCGAATGAAATCGTCATTGTCCGGCGCAAAAACAGCTGGGATGACGATCACCTGCCGCATGGTGTCTGGAAAATCGCCTATGCCGATTTCATGACGGCACTCATGGCTTTCTTCCTGGTTATGTGGCTGATCAATGTGACCGATGAAAGCGTGCGTCGGGGCGTCGCCCAATATTTCAACCCGGTCAAACTCGCCTCGACCGCGCCCAATCGCAAGGGATTGAACGACCCGCAGATCGACGGCGAAACCAACGAAAACGGCACCAAGCTCTTTAACGGCAAGCTCGGTGGTTCCGATGAACCGGTGGATCAGGACGCGAATTTCGGTAATGGCGTCGAGGCCGGTAACAAGATGGAAGAGATCGAGGAATTGCCGGAGCAGGGGGGGACACGCGCGTCCGGTCAGTTCACCCAGATCCATGCGGAATCGATCCTCTTTTCCGATCCTTACGCCGTCCTCGACACGCTCTCGGAAAAGATCCGCGTCGCGGATACGCGGGAAGACAATCCCCAGGGCATCGGCACCGGCCTGCAGAAAACCGACGGCGCGCAAGGTGGCCAGGCTTACAGGGATCCCTTCGACCCGATGTTCTGGCAGTTCCGTCCCGGGCGCGGTGTCGACGGGTCGGAGCCGGCCGCTGGCTTGAACACCCCCGCTGAAACATCCGGCCCAAGCCAGGCGGCGCTCTACGGGCAATTTGCCTTTGGGGCACCGGTCGAGGACGGTACGTCGGAGGATCGGGGCGAGGCGCTCTTTCTGCCCAAGGACGAAGTTGCAGCCGCTGTTCTGAGCAAGAGTGGTCAGGAAGGCACGACCACCTTCGAATTCTCCGGCAAAGGCGACAGACCGAATGCGGGGGAAAAGACCGATCCCGTGGTCGCTCATGTGCTCGGCCGGACCGGCCTGCCTCACGACGACACGACGAGCGAACGCCTGCAGGCCGCTGAAACGCCCATCGAGCAGGGGCAGGATACGTCGAAGGCTGAAATACTGGTCGCCCGACTGTCGGAAGTGCTTGAACTGACGGAAGGGACCGTTCTTGCGGAAACCGCCGGCCGCATCACGGTGACACGTGAGGGCGATGGCGCTCTGATCAGTCTGACCGACGACCAGAATTTCGGCATGTTCGCCATCGGTTCCGCCGAACCACGCCCTGAACTCGTCAAGCTGCTGGAGCGGATCGGTAAGGTCGTCGCGGAAACGCCCGGGCGGATCGTGATCAAGGGACATACGGACGCACGGCCCTTCAAGTCGGCGACCTATGACAACTGGCGTCTGTCTTCCGCGAGGGCACACATGGCGCTTTACATGCTCGCCCGCGGCGGCGTCGACAAGGCACGGTTCGACCGGGTGGAGGGCTATGCTGATCGTCAGCTCAAGGTTCCGGGCGATCCATTCGCAGCCCCCAATCGGCGAATTGAAATCTACCTGATGGAGGCGATGCAATGAACTGGTTTGCCGGCAGCCTGAAATTCGCTTCCGCTGCCCTGGTCCTGGCCCTCTTCTGCGGAATCAGTTTCTTTGAGGCCGTTAGTGCCCAAGAGACGGGACGGGGAGACACGGATGCGCAGCCCTACGAAATGATCCGCACGCTGCAGGCGCTGCAGGAGCAGATCGCTCAGGGCAACAGCCACGCCATACGGGCACAACGAGCGCTCCTCGGCGAGATGGACACGCGTTTCATCGCATTGATTGCCGACACCTGGCAGGAGCCGCGAAACGCGAGGGCGGCCGTTGTTCATCTTCTCAGCGGCGGTCATCCGCAAGTCATGCGGCGCCTGCTTACACTCGACCCGCTTCCTGCAATCGATCGCCGGCTGCTGGAGGCTTCGCTCGCCTATGTCGAGGGTCGTGAAGAAGACATGTCAGTGCTGCTTGAGGACATCGATCCGCTCGACCTGCCGGCGAGCCTCGGCGGACATGTTGCCCTCGTCAAGGCAGCGCCGTTCATCCGAACCGACCCGGCGAAAGCGATGGAGCTTCTGCAGGTTGCCAGCCTGCTGATGCCCGGCTCCCTGATCGAGGAGGCGGCCCTGAGGCGCGAAGTGTTCGTCGCGGGTATGCTTGGCGATGTCGATCGCTTCCGGATCGTCAGCATTCGCTATCTGCGCCGTTTCAGAACGTCCGTCTATGCGGGTGATTTCCGCCGCCGGTTCGCGCTGGCACTCGACACGCTCGGTTTCGTCAAGAGCGAAGACAAATTCGCGCTCCTCGATGATGTGTTGCACGAATTCGACGCCGACAGCCGGCGCGGTCTCTACATTCGGCTCGGCCGATCCGCACTGCTTGCAGGTCATCTCAACGTGGCACGCAAGGCGACGGCGGAGGCGTTGGCGCTCTCCATCGAGGGCACCAAGGAAAACGAGATCCTGAAAATCTACCTCGCCGCCACACGGCTTGATCCCGAATTCATCACGGCCAACCGCGATCTGCTCTGGTCCGTCGACAAGACTGTCCTGTCGCCCGAGGACCTGGCCCTATTGGACGGGGTCTATGTGGTGCTCAATTCCGTCCGCCAGTTTCCGGAGCCACCGCCGAACGTGATCGGCGAATTCAACGTGGCAACTAACATGGCAGAGCCCGAGGCGCGGGACTGGGTAACGGCAGATATGGAGCTGGCGGAGGTGCTGCTCCGCCGCACCGGCGAGGCTCTTCAAGATCCGGGAGAACAGAATGAGCGTTAACACGCAGGCGCTGGTTGGTGGCACTCCGAAAACCGGCAAGGCGGTGGACGGAGGCGCAGGCGATCGCGGTCATGGAGGCTCGAAGTCGGCCGCAGCCGCATTTCAGTCCGTGCTTCAGGGGATGAAAAAGGGCGACGCCGGTGAAGGCGGCAGGAACACCGCACAGACAGCGGAGGCCGTGGTGGAAGGCGAACCGGGCAAGGATGTCACTGTAGCCGGCGGCCAGACTGACGCTGAAGCTGCCATGGCCAAAGGAGAGGCGGCCGGTTCGGTCGCCTTCTCGACAAGCAACCTCGTCGATGCCCTGCGCCAGGCTTCCCAGAATGCCATGGCACGCAAGGCGAAGGACGGCGGCAAGGAAGGGGCGCCAGAAGGAGAAAGCGATCCGAAGGCGGCGACGATGCTGCAGACCGGAGCCGCGCATGCCGGCCTCACGCTCAATGCCGTGCTCGCCGGAAGAGCGGGGCAGGCGCAGCCAACCGCCCCCGCGGCACATCAAGGCGGTGCGGGGATGAACGGGCCGACCGGCGTGCCCGCGCAAGCGGTCGGTATTGTGGACGACGGCGAGGCCGGATTCCGCACGGGCACATCTTCCTTGTTCGCTCAGTTCGGTGTCGAGCCGGACGCGGCTTCGGACGGGAAGACAGGCCTCGCATCGCAGCGTTCGCTGTTGCCCGATGAAGCTGCCGGAACCGTGAAGGTTCTGCGGCAGGAAACGCATTTCGCCCCGAACATGCGTCTTTCTCCCGCGCAGCAGGTGGGTGACCAGATGGCGACGGCATTGAAGGAAATGGCCGCCGGCAATGCGTCTGGACAGACCGGTCTGAGCGCAAAAGCCGAGGGGCCGGTTCTGAAAACGCTGGATATCCAGTTGAACCCCCATGAACTCGGCACCGTGAAAGTGTCGCTGCGGATGGTCGGTGATAGTGTGGAAGTCTCCCTGGTGACCAGCCGGGCGCAGACAGCCGAACTCCTGAAACAGGACAGGCTGCTGCTCGACCAGATGCTCAAGGCGACCGGCTTCAAGGCGGACGCCATCACGATCCAGGCGGGCGATGACCGGATAACTGTGCAGGCGGGAAGCGGCTCCGCCGGATCCCAGGCACAAAACCAGAGCCAGAACGGTTCTGCCGGCGGCAATTCGTTTGACGGTCAGCCGCAGAATTCCGGCAATGGCGCGGGGCAGCAGCAGGGCCGTGCGGGTCGGGAATCGCGCGAAGACGCGTTTCAGGTCTTGCAGTCAAAGGAGGGAAATGGTCATGAAGACGGTCCTGGCGTCAGCCTTTCTGACGGCCTCTATATTTAGTGGGTCGTTCTCCGGCCAGCCGGCAGTGGCCGAGACGCAGAATGTCTGCGAGCGCGAAATGATTGCGGCTTCGCAGAAATACAAGGTTCCGCTCGGCGTGCTTTATGCGGTTGGCCTGACTGAAACGGGGCGGCGCAATTCGCTTTATCCGCATGCGCTCAATATCGAGGGCAGATCCGTTTTTCCGCCAAACCGCCGGGCGGCCGAGCGGGATGTGCTGGAAGCGCGGCAGCTCGGCAAAAAGCTGATCGATATCGGCTGCATGCAGATCAACCACCATTATCACGGCGAAAAGTTCCGCTCGGTCGACCACATGCTTGAGCCCCGGGCGAATGTGCAATACGCGGCCCGGTTCCTGAAGGACCTGCACCGGAGCCAGGGCTCCTGGACGATGGCCGTTGCCCGCTATCATGCGGGGCCGAACAACGATCCGGCGCAAAAGCGATATGTCTGCACCGTCATTCGCAACATGGTCGCGACCGGATTCGGCAACTGGACGGAGCAGTCCAGACAATTCTGCGACGCTTGAGCTGGAAACAATTGTGCTTTCAAGCGCGGAAGTTCCGCTTGTCGAAAGCGACCCAACTCGTCGTTCCGGACTCAGTTAGCGACGTTCCGGGAAGGAGATAGTGATTAGGTTTTACTTCTGGAGCATTGGTGCGGGACCGCGCCAATGCTTTCGTTTTATTTTGTAGATAGAATTTTACATAATTAAGTATCAGAATATAAATGAATATTTCTCGTGCCAGAACAGCTTCGCGCAAGGCACGCGGGTTTGACTGTCTCCAGTTGAATTGGACACAGGAGACCTGTCATGGGCCTTTTCGGAGTGATGCGCAGCGGCGTTTCCGGCATGAATGCGCAATCGAGCAAACTTGGCACTGTTGCCGAGAACATCATGAACTCCAGCACGACGGGCTACAAGAGAGCCCAGTCTGAGTTTTCCTCGCTGGTCGTCTCGCAGGGACCGGGCTCGTTCAATTCGGGCGGCGTCGAGGCCAAGACCCAATACCAGATCACCAAGCAGGGCAATATCAGCTTCACCACGTCCAAGCTTGATCTTGCTGTCGACGGCAACGGCTTCTTCGTCGTCGGTAACGAGGCGGGTGAAAACTTCCTGACCCGCGCCGGTCATTTCGTGCCGGATGGTGAGGGTTTTCTCTTGAACACGGCAGGCTTTTACCTGCAAGGCTACCCGGTCTCCGGCGCCACCGCACCAACCACGGTTGCCAACGGGCTTGGCGGCCTGGAGCGGATCAACATCACCCAGAACCAGCTCGAAGCCGTGCCGACCGGCTCGGCCTATCTGAGGGTCAACGTCAGTGAGGATGCGGCAATCGTCCCTGCCGCAGACCTGCCGTCCGCAAACGCTGCGACCGCCACCTATTCCCACAAGACATCGATGATCGTCTACGACAACCTCGGCAACGAGGTGAAGCTGGACGTCTACTATTCCAAAGTAACCGAGACCGCGGTCGACAGCGACTGGGAAGTGACGGTCTACAATGCGGCAGATGCCGGGCCTGGCGGCGGTTTCCCCTATACGGCCCCGGCGCTGAACAGCCAGACGCTTAACTTCGACATCACGACCGGCAACCTGACCGCGGCAAGCGCGACCGTAATCAACATCGCCGTTCCGAACGGCGGCACGTTCGATCTCGATCTCGACCAGTCAACCTATCTCAATGCGGACTTCACGGTCACGAACGTCGACGCAGACGGCAACGCGCCAAGCGCGGTGAAAAATGTCGAATTCGGCGACGACGGCACCTTGTTTGCCATCTACGCCAACGGCGACCGTCGCGCGATCTACAAGATTCCGCTCGCCGATGTGCCGAGCCCCGACCGGCTGTCACCCCTTTCCGGCAATGTCTACAGCACTTCCTTTGACAGCGGCGATGTCCGGGTCGGCTTCGCAGGCGAGGGCGGCATGGGGAAAATCAAGGTGGGCGGCTTGGAAGACTCCAACGTCGACCTCGGCAACGAGCTCACCTCGATGATCGAGTCCCAGCGCACCTACACCGCCAACTCGCAGGTGTTCAAGGCCGGTTCCGACCTCCTCGAACAGCTCGTGAACCTTGTCCGCTAACGCAGGTTTAACGCCAACCGGAAAGTACTTGTCATGAGTTTGTCCGTTGCCCTCAAGGTCGCCCAGTCCGCTCTGGCGGCCCGGCAGACAGAGTCCTCGGTCGTTGCCCGCAACATCGCCGGGGCGCAGGATCCCGGGTATTCGCGAAAGTCCGTGCTTCTGAGCCAGACCTATACCGACAGCGGTCAGGCTGGAGGCCTCAAGGTCGATGGTATCGGCCGTGTCACAGACAGCGCGCTTTACTCCTCGCTGCTCCAGTCGACATCCACCGGGACGTCGCAGGAATCGGTCCTGGCGGGTATGACCCGGCTTGCCGAGACCACCGGCGACACCCAGAACAAGATGTCGGCGGCGGCCAAGCTCGGTGAACTGAAACTTTCGCTGCAGAATTTCGCGGCCGATCCCAACAATGCCATTCAGGCGCAGGACGTGCTGCAGGCGTCCAAGGAGATGGTCCGCACGCTCAATTCCGGATCGACGCTCATCCAGAACGTGCGCGCCAATGCGGACGCCGATATGGCAACCTCTGTGCGGGAGATCAACACGCTGCTCAAGCAGCTTGAGGACCTGAATTCGGTCGTCGTCAATGGCACGCAATCGGGTGCCGACGTGACCGACGCCCTCGACAGTCGCGACCAGGTTTTGCTCAAGCTTTCCCAGGAAATCGGCATCACCACGCTCAATCGCAGCAATGGCGACATCGTAGTCTATACGGACAGCGGCGTGACGCTGTTCGAAACAAAGGCCCGGGCCGTAACGTTCCAGCCGACCGTGGTCTACGGAGCGGCAACCACCGGCAACTCGGTGATGGTGGACGGAGTGCCGGTCGCCGGGCCAGGGGCGGTCATGGAGGTCCGGTCAGGGCGATTGCACGGCTTGGCCGAGTTGCGCGACGAGGTGACGGTAACCTATCAGAGCCAGCTGGATGAAGTTGCCCGCGGCCTGATCGAGGCCTTTGCCGAAAGCGACCAGAGCGGCGGCGGCGGGCCGGATCAGGCCGGCCTCTTCACCTGGTCGGGCGCTCCGTCGGTCCCGGCTGCGGGCACGCTTGTGCCCGGTCTCGCAGCCCAGCTTGTCGTCAACACCAACGCCGATCCGGATCAGGGCGGCAACCTGGACCGTCTGCGTGACGGCGGCATCTCGGATCCCCTCGACCCGAACTACAACTACAACCCCTCCGGCGCGGCGGGCTTTTCCGATCGTCTTCAGGAACTGGTTTCTGCCTTTGACCGGGACACCGTCTTCGACGGCGGCGTCGAGCTGGATCCGACGGACTCCTTGAGCGGTTTTGCGGCGTCTTCCGTCAGCTGGCTGGAGGCCGGACGCAAAACGATGACCGGCAATGTAGAGGTGCAGGCCGTCATTCTCGGACGGACAGCCGAAAATCTCAACAACAAGACCGGCGTCAATATCGACGAGGAAATGACTCTGCTTCTGGAAATCGAACGGTCCTATTCGGCCGCGACCAGGCTTATCAGCGCGGTCGACGCCATGCTTGAAGACCTGTTGGCCGCAGCGAGGTAAGCGCCATGAAAACCACCTATATCTCCACGATCTCCCTTGCGGATGCCTCGCGCCGGCAGATCCAGACCCAATCGAGCCTGGTGCAGCGGCTCAGTATCGAACTGTCCTCGGGGCGCAAGTACGATGTCGGCCTGGATCTCGGCACACGGACCGGCGAAAGCGTATCGCTCCGGGCCGAGTTTCACTTCCTGGACGGGATCGTCGACACAAACGCGCTGACCCGTTCGCGGCTCGATGTAAGCCAGGCAGCGATGGGCGACATGCTTGCGGACGCGCAGGACTTTCTGTCGAAACTGGTTGCCTTGCGCGAGAACGACAGCAGTTCGGACATCGTCAAGGCCGATGCCGTCGGCAATCTGGAACTCCTGACCTCGCGGCTGAACACGCAGCTCAACGGCAATTTCGTCTTTGCCGGCATCAATTCCGATCAGGAACCCTTCGCCGACTATTCCGATCCGGCCTCGGCGAACAAACTGGCGGCAGACGCGGCCTTTTTGACCGAATTCGGCATCGCCCAGTCCAGTCCCGGCGTTTCCGGCATCACGCCGGCAGCCATGAGCACGTATCTGAACGGCGCCTTCGATGCGATGTTCCAGGATCCGGCCTGGGGCGCAACCTGGTCGACGGCCTCGAGCAACGTCCTCGTCAGCCGGATCTCGGCCAGCGAGACAGTCTCCAGTTCCGTGAGTGCCAATCAGCAGGCGTTCCGCGATCTCGCCGCCGCCTACACGATGATGTCGGATCTCGGCAACGAGAACCTTGACCCGGGCACCTGGAAAACAGTGGTCGACAAGGCCATCGAGAAGCTTGGCTCCGGCATTGCCGGTGTCACCAGCCAGATGGGCAAGCTCGGGAATGTGCAGGAGCAGGTGAAGCTCGCCAGCGACCGGCTCAAGGTGCAGACCGACATCCTGAACCGTCGCATCAACGATCTTGAAAACGTCAACCTGGAGGAGACGTCCGTACGGCTCAACACCGCACTGACCCAGCTCGAGACCACCTACGCCGTGACGGCCCGCATGCAGGGCCTCAGCATCCTCAACTATCTTTGAGGTCAAACAAGTGCCTGAAATTGCGCATCAAACCCAAGCTTGAGAGGGCTCATGTACAATCTGTCATATGCCGAGGTAATGGACGATCTTTGTTCTGACCAGCGGCTTAACGAACATGAGGCTATGTCGATCGTCATCGACAAGCTCAATGTCGCCAGCGAACGGGGGGTCAAATCGCCCGAAGCCGTCGATGCGCTGTTCTACACGCGCCGGCTTTGGAGTTACTTCCTGGAGCATCTGGCCGATGACGCCAACGAGCTGCCGATCGAGACGCGGGCGAACCTGATCTCCGTCGGGATCTGGGTCCTGAAGGAAGTCGAAGCCTTGCGCCAGTGGGAGCAGGAGGACTTCGGCGACATTATCCAGATCAATTCCATCATTCGCGACAGCCTGGACGGTTAAACAATATGAAAATCGGATTGAAAGCCGGCGAGCGGCTGTATCTGAACGGCGCTGTGATCAGGGCCGAACGCAAGACCAATATCGAGCTTCTGAACGATGCGGTCTTCCTCCTGGAAGCTCACGTGCTGCAGCCCGAGGATGCCACCACCCCGCTGCGCCAGCTCTACTTCATCCTGCAGACCATGATCATTGATCCGGTATCGGCTCCCACGGTGCAGGACATGTTCCATCTGGTGCTCGGATCGGTGAAAGCGGCCTTTTTGACGCGGGAAATCCTGGAGCGCCTCGACGAGGTCGAGGATCTGGCGAGGTCTGAACGCTGGTTCGAGGCGATGAAGATCGTGCGCGGCCTTTATCCGCTCGAAGCCAGCCTGATGCTGGCCGAGAAAATCCAGGCCAACCAGACCGGTCCGGGTGGACCGGCCCATCGGGTCGCCAGGCCGGCGCAAGCGGCCCAGCCAACCCACCGGGCGGAAGCACGGCAGCGATTTCAAGGCAGCCCCCGGCTGGCCGTCGTTTGAGGAGTGACGGGAATGACAGGTGTTGAAGGCGTAAGCGCCACACAGGCGGGCGGGTCAACGGCCGCAGCCCAGAAGAAGCTGACGGTCGACTACGATACGTTTCTGCAACTGATGATGGCACAGATGCAGAACCAGGATCCGACGGAACCCATGAAGGCATCCGAACAGCTCTCACAGCTCGCAAGCTTCAGCCAGGTCGAGCAGACTATCCAGACCAACGCCAAACTGGAGACCCTGCTGACCAACCTTTCCTTCGGCCAGGTGGACGACCTGATCGGACGTACGGTGACAGATGCCAACGGCACCACCGGCGTTGTGGAAAAGGTCGAGGTCTATTCGGATGGCACCGTGCTGGGGCTCGACAATGGCAAGGCCATTCTGCTCGGCCCGGGCGTGACCATATCCTGATCCTGAACGGATGAAACCACATGAATGAAGTTGATGCCCTGGACCTGGTCCGGACCGCAATCTGGACCATCCTGGTCGGATCCGCCCCCGCGATCGTTCCGGCCATGGTTGTCGGCATCGGCATTGCGCTGATGCAGGCCCTGACGCAGGTTCAGGAAGTCACGCTCACCTTCATTCCGAAGATCGTCGCCATCCTGGTGATGATCGTCGTCGCCGGCCCGTTTATCGGCGGCCAGATCCATTCTCTGACCACGCTCATCTATAGCCGCATCGAAACCGGGTTCTAGTTTTTGAAAACGGGCTGGTCCTTCTCGGCCTGCATCTGCGCGGATGCAGGCCGCTTCTCTTTGAGCTGGACGCTCTTTGTGGCTTGAACCCGACCGTCTGACAGCCTCGCGCAAGCTTGCGAGGCGAGGGTGCCCTCATCAGATCCGCAGCAGAGAGACGGTATGACAGACACATCCCTTTCGCCTGTTTCCGAAGGCACGCCGGACGGACGCCGCGACATCGGCTTTGCGGTCGCCATCGTGCTGATCCTCGCCGTCCTGTTTCTGCCGATCCCGACATTCCTGATCGACATCGGGCTTGCAATGTCGATTGCGCTGTCCGTGCTGATCCTCATGGTGTCGCTGTGGATCCAGCGGCCGCTGGATTTTTCATCTTTCCCGACCATTCTCCTGATCGCGACCATGTTGCGGCTGTCGTTGAACATTTCCACGACGCGGGCGATCCTTGCCAATGGCCATGAAGGGCTGAATGCGGCCGGATACGTCATCAATGGTTTCTCGCAGTTCGTGATGAGCGGCGATTTCGTCATCGGCCTGATCGTCTTCGCCATCCTGATCATCGTGAACTTCATGGTGATCACCAAGGGTGCGACCCGTATCGCCGAAGTCGGGGCCCGCTTCACCCTCGACGCCATCCCGGGCAAGCAGATGGCGATCGATGCCGATCTTTCCGCGGGCCTCATCGACGACAAGGAAGCGCAGCGCCGCCGCAAGGAGCTGGAAGAAGAAAGCTCCTTCTTCGGCGCCATGGACGGTGCCTCGAAATTCGTTCGCGGCGACGCAATCGCCGGACTGATCATCACCGCGGTCAACATCCTGGGCGGCATCGTCATCGGAGTGACGCGCTACGACATGACCGTCGCCAACGCGGCCGATGTCTTTACCAAGCTTTCCGTCGGCGATGGCCTCGTCTCGCAGATCCCGGCCCTGATCGTTTCCCTTGCCGCGGGCCTGCTGGTCTCCAAGGGCGGCACCCGGGGCTCGGCCGACAAGGCCGTTCTCGGTCAGCTTGGCGGCTATCCGCGCGCACTCTTCGTGGCGGCGATCCTGATGGCGATCTTCGCCCTGATGCCGGGCCTGCCGATGCTGCCCTTCCTGCTGCTCGCCGGGTTGATGGGCTTCATCGGTTATGCGATCCCGCGCCGTCTGGCGGCAGCCAGGAAGGTGGAGGACGACAAGAAGCGCGCGGCAGAGGAAAAGGCGCGGCTCGAGGAAAAGGACAGCGTCAAGGAAACGCTGAAATCGGCCGAAGTCGAACTGGTGCTCGGCAAGCAGCTGTCGGCAGAGCTTCTCACCAAGACCGGCGAACTCTCGCGCCGGGTTGCCAAGATGCGCCGGAAATTTGCCGAGCAATACGGTTTCGTCGTACCGGATATTCGCGTCACCGACAGCCTCATCCTCGATCCGAAGAGCTACCAGATCAAGATCCACGGCACGATCATCGCTTCGCAGCATCTGAAGGTCGGCGAACTCCTGGTGATCCCGGCGGGCGACGAACCACTGCCGGTACCGGCGGACCAGACGCGCGAGCCGGCCTTTGGCATGCCCGCCTATTGGGTGCCGCCGGCCTACAAGGACGAACTGAAGCGGCGCGGACTGATGCCGGCGGAAAACATCACCGTGATCCTGACTCACCTGAGCGAAGTGATCCGCAACAACCTGCCGCAGCTGCTCTCCTACAAGGACATGCGCAAGCTCTTCGACCGGCTGGACACCGAATACCAGAAGCTGCTCGACGACATCTGCCCGGCGCATACGTCGTTTTCCGGCCTCCAGGCAGTCCTGAAACTGCTTCTCGCCGAGCGGGTCTCGATCCGAAACCTCAACCTGATCCTTGAGGCGATCGCAGAAATCGTGCCGCATGTGCGCCGGTCCGAGCAGGTCGTCGAACATGTGCGCATGCGAATTGCCCAGCAGATCTGCGGCGATCTTGCCGAAGGCGGACCGTTGAAGGTGCTGCGCCTCGGCAACCGCTGGGACCTCGCCTTTCACAATGCCCTGAAACGCGACGGCAAGGGCGACGTCATCGAATTCGACATCGAGCCGCAACTCGTCGAGGAATTCGGCACGCAGATGTCGGAAGCGGTCAAGAAACACATGAAGGATGGAAGCCGTTTTGCCATCGTCGCTGCGCCCGATGCCCGCCCATACGTGCGCATGATCGTCGAACGCATGTTCCCGACCCTGCCTGTGCTGTCGCATCTGGAAATCGCCCGTGGCGTCGATGTCGCGGCACTCGGCAGCGTGTCGTGATCACCGGCGGGCTCCTCTTCAGCGGCGCCGGCTCGTCGCTTCTCCTGGCTGTCTTTCTGCTGTTCTGCCGCATCGGTGCCTGCCTGATGGTGATCCCCGGTTTCGGCAGCAACCGCGTGCCGGTGCAGGTGCGGCTGTTTATCTCGCTGTCGGTCGCGCTCGCCCTGTCGCCGCTTCTGGCGCCCGGCGTGCAGGCGGCGCTGCCGGACGAGCGGCTCGGCACCGTTGCCGGTTTTATCGGCGCGGAGCTGCTGACGGGGGCTTTCATCGGTTTTCTCGGGAGGATCTTCCTGGCAGCGCTCGAAACCCTGACGACGCTTGTTTCCATGGCGATCGGTCTTTCGAACATGCCCGGTATGCCGGTGGACGGGTTCGATTCCCTGCCGCCGGTGGCCAACATCTTCACCGTGACGGCAACGGCCATGGTCTTCATCACCAACCAGCACTGGGAAATTCTGCGCGGCCTGACGGCATCCTACGAGGCGATACCGGTCGGCCAGCCGCTGGCGGCTCTGACGAGCCTTGAGCAATTCGCAGAGCAAATGGGCCGCACCTTCGTGCTGGCGCTCCGGGTCTGCAGTCCGTTCATTGTCTACACGGTCGTGGTCAACTTCGCCGTCGGTCTCGTCAACAAGCTGACACCGCAGATCCCTGTCTACTTCATCTCGATGCCGTTCGTCATCGCGGGCGGCCTCTACTTCCTCTATCTGGTCATCGCGGAAGCCATCATGATCTTCCTCGACGGCTATTTCTCTTGGCTCCAGTTAGGATAGTTCGATGGCACGCAACAGTCAGGAAATCGAACGGTTGTTCCGGATGCAGAAGCAGATTTTCCTGTTCTCCTCGTGGCTTTTGCAGAAGCTCGACGCCCAGGTCTACCAGCTCAACGAGAAGGAGCGGCGCATCCTGCTGGCGCTGTCCAGCGGCGACCTTGCCCAGCACGACCGCTTCATCGCAAATGCGGCAGAGCGCCTGCGCCGGATCATCGAGGAGATGTCGCGGCTGAGCGAAGCCCGCGCCAGGGTCAATTCGGAATTCGACAGGCAGCGGTTGATGCTGAAGCTGATGGCCGAGCGGCTGGCGAGAATGCGCGGCGAGGAAAAGCGCGCGGAGGAAGAGCGCGACCTGATGGAACTCTTGGAACGCCGCTACGGCTGAACGGATGCAGGGCAGGGCGCAAGCCTCCCGCAAGCTGAGGCTGCTACACCTTATTGCGCAAACGGGATCCGGCCAAAGCTCATTGCTAGCCTTGCCCTGTCGCCTGCCGGGTCCCGCTTGCAGCAGACTGTAATCAAGGAGCCTTCCATGGCGATCTCGCCTCCCTCGGACCTGATCCTCGATGTCGCCAGGGCCGCCGACCCGGTTCTTCTGGCCGACGCAACCAAGCGGCTGAAATCCATTTCCGCTGGAGGATCGGGCGAAGGGTTCCAATTGGCTTTTGCCGGTGCCACAAATCGGACGAGCGCGGACATGACACCTTTCCGCTCTACGGGGTCCGACGCAGGCGCCGTTGCCAGGTCACCAGCGAAGCAGTTCGAGGCGATGATCCTCACCCAGTTTGTCGAAACCATGCTGCCGCAGGACTCCGAAGAAATCTTCGGCAAGGGCACGGCCGGCGAAATCTGGAAATCCATGCTTGCAGAACAGGTTGCGAACCAGCTGGCCGCCAGTGGCGGTGTCGGCATCGCCGACCTCATATCCGATACGCTCAACAAGGGAGTGAACGCCTGATGGACGCCGCCAATGACATTGCCACGCGCGATGCCGTCGTGACCAACCTTGTCCCGCAGGCCGCCGCGCCGGATCATGCCCGTTCCATGCCGCTGGTCGTTGCGGTGCGCCGTGCCATCCGCGCCGTCGGCGATGAAACCAGGGCGCTTCGGGCCAACCCGACCGCGGACTTGAAGGTTTTCGAATACGGCAAGAGCCAGGCCCTTTTGGACCTGACAAGGGCGCGCAACCTTGTGCCGCCGGCAGCCTACTCGGACGAACTGCGCGAGGAGCTTGCCATCTTCAAGGACGTACTCAAGGAAAATGCCGGCCTGTTGCAACTGCACATGAACGCGGTCACGGAAGTGGTCGCGCTGATGGCACGGACCATGCTCGATTTTGAATCCGACGGCACTTACCAGGCACCGTTCCCGGAGCCGGCGCGATGATGAAGATCCTGGTCGCAGGTCTGTGGATGTCCGCCACGATGCTGGCCTCGGGTTATGGCACAACGCAGTACCTTGCCGCCCAGAAGCGCATCGGCGGGGATGAACCGGCCTTCGTCGGGCTCGACTACGAGACCGTCAAGCCGGTCAACGTACCGATCCTTTTCGATGGAACCTTGCAAGGCTACGTGGTGATCAAGATGGTCTTCACCGCCGACGGCGACACGCTTCGCCGCCTGCCGGTGCCACCGCATCCCTTTCTCGTCGACGAGGCTTTCCGCGTGCTCTATTCCGACGAGACACTGGATTTCCGCAACCTCGAACGCTACGACCTGGAAGCCTTCACCGAAAATCTCAAGAAGACCACCAATGCCAGGCTCGGCCGTCCGGTGGTGCATGATGTCCTGGTGGAGGAATTCAATTATTTCGACAAGGCGGACGTGCTGACGCACTGAAACAGTGCGACCTGCAGCCTGATTTCAAAGCTCACCTGCCGCCTCCCAGGCATTGGCGTCCAATTCCGGTTGGGCGCCGCTTTTTTCCGTCGGGAAATCATTTAGATGGATCTCTGACCTCACTCAGCAGGGCTGAAGATCGTGTCGATCGCCTGGAAGATCGTCTTGTAGACCCCGATTTCGTCTTTTGCAAAATCCCCGTGCGGCACAGCTTTTTTCGCCTCTTGGATCAGGTCCGCCTTGATTGCTTCGAGATCGACTCCCGCACTGCCTTCTTGGTTTGAAAGTTCGTTGTGCAAGCGTTTAGCGATGCCTGCATAGGCGACGATTGCCGTCACCATATGGGTTGGGTTTTCCGGGATGGGGATCTTTTTCATGTGCAGGCTTTCAGGATCGAAATGTTGTTCGGAAGACTGAGATTTTTTCGGTTTGGCCGCTTTCTAGCACGACACGTAACACCGGTATTACGCAGGGTTGAAAATCCACGCCAGATCGGACGGTCAAGGACGTCCTCTTGGCTTTGTCCTGACAGGCGGCGAGATCTCGGACTACAGTGCCGTTCCCGATCTTCTGGATATGCCTTGCCGCAAGCCCCGGCTGTTCCTGGCTGACAAGGGATACGATGGCGCTGCCGTGCGTCAAAACTTGCTGCTCGTTGGCATCAGCCCGGTAATTCCGCCAAAATCAAATCGCAGGGAGCCGATACCTTGCGACTTCCGAGCCTACAAGGACAGGAACCGGATCGAGCGAATGTTCAACAAGGTCAAACAGTTCCGCAGGATCGCCACCCGGTACGACAAAACCAAAACGTCCTTCTCCGCGTTCCAAAATCTGGCCGCAGTGCGTCTCTGGTTACGCGACTTTGTCACCAGGATCTAGCGCCAGGTGCAGAGATGAAGGTATTTTGAATATGGAACAAGTCTTTCAACGCTTCCTTTGCCATTCGAAACAATTCAACCCAGAACCGCAGGCAAGTCCGATTTGGGTCAGCATGATCAGCGTGAGGAGATGAAAATGACCGAAGGTGTCGTCTATGCCATTGGGACAAGGGCAGAGGCCCCGCATACGATTGGGTGTGCTCTTTTGGACGGTGATGTCAAAAAGATCGAATATGTCGATACAACTCTTGATAAAGGACACACTCCTTTGTTTGAAGCCGGCGAGCTGTATGGAGGTCGCGCAGTCAAGCCAGACCACGTTCCAACGCGTGCGCAGTGGGAAAGCAAGCGGTATCCCCCCTGATGTTGTGCACAAACACAAGATGTATTTGGTGTCCGAGGCCTTCAAGGACATCATTGAACGGCATGAACCGGGCGTTCATCAGTTTTTCCCCGTCGAATTTCTCTACAAGGACGGGTCTTTCGCGCGGCAGATGTACTTCTTTAACATCTGTACTCGCCTGGACGGGATGGACCGGGAACAGGCGACCGCGAAATTTGCGTACTCTTCATTTGACCCGCGCACCGGGGAGTTTGTGTTCAGTCTGAAACAGATTGGCGATGCCCATGCCTGGGTCGACAAGCACGTGATCTATGGCAACTTCCTTTCCAGTACCGTCGTCGATGAAATGAAACAACGGGGCCTGACGGGCATCGTTTTCAATCCGTTCAAAGCTGTCTAATCGCATGATATTTTTTAAAGAAGGGTTTTCTGATGAGTTGGGGCGGAATACGGCCCTATCTCAACCGCGCGTCCTTCAGCGCTTCCAGCAGCATCTCCGTCTCCTTTACCTTGTCGCCGCCGGCATCCGGTGCTTCGACGTAGGAAACGTTGACCGCATTGTCCGGCCAGGCGAGCACCACGGTGAAATAGATCCAGACGCCCTTGTTGAAGAATTCGAGGTCGAGGGAAATCTTCGGCGTCGCTTCCCACTCGACGTCCGCCTGCGCCGCCATGGAATAGCGCAAGGAGCCTTCCTTGAAGAAAAGCTCGGCGGAAGTCTTGATCAGCTCCTCGATGTTGCCGTGCTGGTCGGTTCGGATATAGGCGACGAAATCGACCACATCGACCAGTTTCAGATCCTCGATGAAATCGGTGAGGGCGGCGGCGATTGCGTGCTGGCGCTGCCGGTCGCAGTCCAGGGACGCGGGTCGTTTTCCGTTGCCTTCAGGCATATCGTGCATTCCCTGGAGCTCCGAATACATTAATTTATACAGCAGTTTTGGTCTGGCGTGAGTACACGTAGCAAATGATTTCCGCAACTGCCCTATAGAATTCCGGGGGAATCATCCTCTCGACTTCCGTTGCGGCATAAAGGGAGCGGGCCAACTGCCTGTCCTCGATCACCGGAATGTTGTTGGCTTCTGCAATTTCCCTTATCTTCAGTGCGATAAGATCCTGCCCCTTGGCAACAACGACAGGCGCGGGATTTTGTTCCCCGTCGTAGCGCAGCGCGACGGCGAAGTGGGTCGGGTTGGCGACCACCAGGGTTGCCTGCGGCACGGCGGCGATCATGCGGTTTCTCGCACGGTCGCGGGCAAGCGAGCGCTGACGCGCCTTGACGATGGGATCGCCCTCCATCTGCTTGTGCTCGTCCTTGATCTCCTGCTTGCTCATGCGCAGGTTCTTGCGCCAGTGAGCGCGAGACCAGAGGATGTCGACGGTGACCAGGAGAATGGTGACGATGCAGACCCCGGCGATCAGTTTCATGGAAATCTGAAGGATCGCCTCGGGCAGGGCACTTGGATCTGTGAACATGGCGTTGATCAGTTCCGCTTCATTCGCGCGGAACTGGCCATAGACGATGGCACTGACCGTGGCGAACTTGAAAACGGCCTTGAGGAATTCCACGAGGCCCTGGGTGCCGAAGATGCGGCTCCAGCCCTTGGCGGGCGAAAGCTTGGAGAAATCCGGCTTGATGCGGTGGAAGACGATGCTCGGCGTGTTCTGCAGGAAAGCTGAGGCCAGGCCGGCCGCTGCCAGCAGCGCCACAATGGGCGCCAGAAAGCGCATGACCTCGATCGACACCGTGTGGGTGAGCAGCAGGGCATCGGCGCTGTTTCCAAGATCCACTCCTCCCGATATGTCCAGAAGATGCGTCAGCTTGGCGACGAGCTGGCGCGAGGCGTCCATCACGACGAAACTGCCGATCAGAAGAGCCGCGACGAAGGTCGCGAGCACCGGGGCTTCCCGGGAAACCGGCGTGTTGCCCTTTTCGATGGCATCGCCGATCTTCTTCTCGGTCGGTTCCTCTGTTTTTGAATCCTTGTCTTCTTCTGCCATTCACCCACACGCGGTCCGGTCTTGAGCGTTTTGGTCCGGCGAGCCGGGGATCAGGCGAAAAAGGCTCCCTCGTCCTGTTTCGGATTGAGTTCGATCTCGCCGCGGGCCGCCATTTCCAGCGCCAGGTTGGTAATGGTGCTGCGGGCATCGAGCACGTCGCGTTGTGCTGCCGGTTCTCCGGCCGCCAGCTCGTGTTCGGCAATGCGGCGCGCGCGGGACGTCAGCGAGGACAGGATGACCTCGCGGAACTGGCCGTTGGTGCCCTTCAGCGCCAGCACGATCCGGTCGGTCGGGATCTGGTCGAAGATCGCCATGCGGGTGCGGGCGTTGAGGTTGGTGATGTCGTCGAAAGTGAAGAGCAGACCCTTCAGGAGCTCGGCCGTCTTGGGTTTTACCTCGTTGAGGTTCTCCAGGGCGTCTTCCATGTGCTCGCGGTCCATCTTGTTGAGAATGTCCGCCATGCGGGCATGGCTGTCGGCCTCCAGCGTGCCGGAAAGATTGAGCATGAAATCCTCATGCATGGTCTTTTCCACGTCGCGCATGATCTCCGGCACGACTGCCTTGATCGACAGCATACGCCGGACGAGCGAATTGCGTGTCTGGGCATTGATCTGGCCGAGCACCTTGGCGGCCGCGCTCGGCTTGATCTTTGTCAGGATCAGCGCCGCCGTCTGGGGATGCTCTTTCAGGAGATAATTGGCAAAGACGGTTTCGGAAACAGTGGTCAACCGGTCCCAGATCGAGCGATTGGAGTTGCCGAGAACGTCGGACATGATGTCGGCGAGCTGGTCATCCGGCAGCACGCCCTCCAGCATCTTCTCCACCTCGTTGGCGGAGCCGTAGAGCGTCGTGCCGTGGGAAAACTGCTCGATGAATTCTTCCGCCAGGCGGTCGAGCTCTTCCGAAGCGACCGTGCCGAGCTGCGCCGCGCAGACAGTGATCATGCGGATCTCTTCCTGATCGAAATGCCGCAGCAGCTTCTGTGAGCTGGTCTTGCCCAGCGACAGCAGAAGGGCGGCCACGCGCTGCACGCCGTTGAGGCGGCGGGCGGGTGGTGCCGGGGGCCTGGCAAGTTGCGCGGCGGTCGCGGCGGCAGCGTTGGCGGGGCTCGTCATGATCACTTCATTCCTGGAAAGTCGGTTTGGAAATAATTGGAGGGCGGGACCGCACGGCCCCGTCCTTACATCTCCAGGGCGCCGGTCTGGGCGCTGATGATTTCGGTGAGGGATACGCCGAAGCGGGAGTTGTCGTCTTCAACCACCACGACCTCGCCGCGGGCGATGACGCGGCCATTGACGACGATGTCGATCGGCTCGCCGACCCGGTGGTTCAGCGGGATGACGGCGCCGCGTCCGAGTTTGAGAAGGTTCGAAACCAGCATCGTGGCCGAACCCAGAACCACCTGGATATTCACCGGAATGCCGAGAATGGTGTCGAGGTTGCGGTCGTCGCCGATGGTTTCGCCCGTGCGGTCCTTTTCAGGGGCCTCCACCTTGGCAAAATTGGTCGCATCGGCCGGGCGGGTCTTCGGAGACTTTTCGCTGTCGATATGATCGATGATCGTGTCGGACATTACATCTTATCCTTCTGGTTCATGGAGACGGTACGGAACGGGCTCTGCAGGGTGTTGTCGATGCGATGGATACGCGTCTGGACTTGCGGCACGTTCTGGCCGCGGTGGATCGACGGTTCCTTCCGGGTACCGGCGTGAACTGCCACCGGTGCCGAGACGTGGTCTGCCGCCAGTTCTTCCTCGAAAAGTTCCAGATCGTCGCGCACCGGTTCATAGGTCCTGGGCGCCTGCAGCGTCGCAGTTGCCTTCGACAGCTCCTTCAACTCGGCTTTCAGCACCGATTGCTGCCGCTTGGCTTCGCGGGTGAGGCCATCGATCTCGGCGATCAGCTCGCGTGCATCGTCCATGCGGCTGCCGAGGGCGTTGAGGATCTGTGCACCCTTGACGTTGATTTCCTGGATCGACACCTCGATCCCGTCGAGCGCAAGCGCGGTCTGGTCGAAGATGCGCTGGTAGTCTTCATGAAAGGTGCCGAGCCGGCGGAGTTCCCGATGCATGGCCAGCATCCGAACCGTGGTCGCGACCAGCGCGATCAGGAGGACGCCATCAACGATTGCGGAGATCATCGAACAGATCCTTTTCTTCCTCATGGATGAGCTCATCGATCTGCAACGTGTAGGAGCCGTTCAGCTGGCCAAGCTGGCAGGTGAAGATCGGCTGGTCGTTGCAGGCAAGGGTAACGGGCGAGCGCGCTGTTGCCTGGAGTTCGATGACCTGGCCGACCCTCAGGTTGGCAAGATCGCCGAGTGGCATCTCGCGTTCTTCAAGAATGGCTTCCAGCTTGACTTCCGTACGCTGGATCTCGTTGTGGAAATGCTGGGTCCACTGCTTGTCGCGGCTCGACATTTCGCCGGACAGGACCTGTGACAGACGCTGGCGCAGCGGGTTCAAGGTCGAATGCGGCATGACGATGAAAACCTCGCCGCCGCGGCCGATCGCCTGCTGCAGGAGCCGCGCCACCACTGCCGGATTGTTGCGCCGGCCGACGACAGCAAAGTCCATGCGGCTTTCGATCCGCTCCATCTTCAGCGTCGTCTCGGCAATCGGCGAGAAACTCTCGGCCAGAGCCTTTGCGGCAACCTCGAACATCGTCCTCGCGATGCGGGTCTCGATGTTCGAGAACGGGCGTTCGTCGTCGATGGGTGGCTCGGTGCCGTCGGCGCCGAAAAGCACATCGACCAGGGTGAAGATGAAATCCCGGTCGAAGCCGACAAGTACGCGGGCGTCCCATTCGGGTGAATAAAGCACGGCGACGAGGGCGTTCGATTCAAACTCGTCCAGCACGTCGCCGATGCGGTTGTTCTCGACATAACTCACCGAGATATAGGACGGCGAGGGGGATTTCTGGCGCATGGCGTCGGCCATCAGGCGGGCCATGCGGTCGAACACCACCGGAAGCATCGGCAGGCGGTCGACGGATATTCCGGCAGCATCCAGCAGGCGGTCGGCGATCATCGCCCGTTCAGAGCTGGAGGCCTTGGAGCTGGCGGTCGCGGCTTCGATCATGGCTTAGGCAGCTCCCTGCAGGTCCTGGACATTGTCGGCACCGGAGCCGCCGCTCATGGTCTCGTTCTCGACTTCGTCGATGGTCGGGCGGTCATAGTCGGAAATGGTCTTGCGCCCGTGCTCCAGCGCGATTTGCGGATCCGCGCCGTTCATGAAGGCAAGCAGGGTCTGCTTGACGACGATGTAGGTCCGCATCCGCGTCTCACGGACGCTGCGGATCTTGGCCGCGATCGGACCGAACAGCGAATAGGAGAAGAAGATGCCGACGAAGGTGCCGACGAGCGCCGCCCCGATGAGGCTGCCGAGCAGCTGCGGCGACTGGTCGATGGCTCCCATGGCCTTGATGACGCCGAGCACGGCGGCGATGATGCCGATGGCCGGAAGCGCGTCGGCGATGCTGCTCATGGCATGATAGGGCTTCATCTGGTCGCGGTGGATCGTGTGCAGCTCTTCATCCACGAGTGCCTCGATTTCATGCGCCCGGGCGTTGCCGACGATGATCAGCCGGAAGTAATCGCAGATGAAGGTCGTCAGGCTGGCATTGCGCAGCACCGAGGGATACTTCTGGAAGATGGGCGAGGTGTTCGGGTCTTCGATATGCGGCTCGACCTGGTTGCGTCCCTTGGCGCGCAATTCGCGCATAAGCCCGTAAAGAAGCGCCAGCACGTCGAGGTATTCGCGCTTGCCCGGAACAGCGTTGCGCAGGGCGTCGGTAACGGCGACCACCGTGCCCTTGATCACCTTCATCGGATTGGCAACGACAAAGGCGCCGATGGCGACACCGAGAATAATGACGAGTTCCCATGGCTGCCACAGCACGGAGACCTTGCCTCCGAGCGCGGCAAAACCGCCGATAAGGGACACGCCCGCAATGATCAGGCCGATTAGAATAGTCACCTAACAGCTCCCATTTGGTGCGAATTTCAGTTCATGTCTGCTGGACGCTAGACAGCGAGACTTGTCCGAAGCTGACCGGAAGGCGAGGGGCCGGAGGGCGTGGCCCCGTCAGCCTGGCGTAAGCTTTGGCGCCGATGGTCTCCCGACCGCTTGCCCGCTGGTGGGCACTCGAACGGGAAGAACGCCATGATCAACACGTTGACGCAGGTTCAGCTGGTCAGAACCAACATGGAGCGCTCGCTGAAGACAGTGGCCTCCGACCCGATGGTGGAACGCCAGAGCAAGTACTACCTGGAGAACATCCGCAGTATCAGGTCCATCGACGAGTTTCTCGCCGATGACCGGATCTTCAACTATGCCATGACTGCCATGGGCCTGGAGGACATGACGTATGCCAAGGCCTTCATGCGCAAGGTGCTGGAGGAGGGCACAGACGACCGCGAGGCCTTTGCCAACCAGCTCGCGGATACGAAATACAAGACTTTCGCCGAGACCTTCAACTTCAAGCGCTATGGCGAGACCACCACGTCCTTTTCCAGGACACAGGACGCCATCGTGGCGAAATTCCACCGCCAGACACTGGAAGTGCGCGAGGGCGAGCAGAACCAGGGCGTGCGCCTGGCGCTTTATTTCGAACGGCGTGCGCCGGACATCACCAATGCCTATGACGTCCTCGCTGACCGGGCCCTCTCCGAGGCGGTCTATACCTCGCTCGGCCTGCCGCAGGAGTTTGCCATGTCCGACATCGACAAGCAGGCGGCCTACCTGGAAGAGCATCTCGACTTCGACAAGTTCGGCGACGCCGAATACCTGTCGAAATTCCTCAACCGCTTTTCCGCCCTTTATGACCTTTCCAACGGTCCTGGCGGTGGCATGTCACCGACGCTGACGCTCTACGGCAATGGCCGCGGCATTGTCCAGATGGGGCAGGGGCTGCTTGCCAGCATCCAGAATTTTCGTCTCGGAGGCTTTTGATCCATGCAGGATGCTCTCTACGTTGCGCTATCCGCGCAGGTTGCGCTTTCCAACCGTCTCGAGACGGTGGCGCGCAACGTCGCCAACATGAATACGGCCGGCTATCGCGCAGACGAAGTCAAATTCGCGGAACTGATTTCCAAGGCCGGTCAGGACAATGTGAGCTTTGCAACGGGCGGGGAGAAATACATCTCGCGCCAGGGCGGCAGCCTGAACAAGACCGACAATCCCCTCGACCTGGCAATCGAGGGCGAAGCCTGGTTTGCGATCCGCGATGCGGGGGGAAGGCTGTCCTATACCCGTGACGGACGATTGGAAATCGGTCAGGACGGCACCTTGCGCACGTTGACCGGACAGCAGATTTTGGGCACCGGTGGCCAGCCGATTGCCCTGGATCCGGATGCCGGCATGCCGTTGATTACCCAATCCGGCGAGATTTCCCAGGTTCAGGCGGGGGTGGTCGGCCAGGTAGGCCTGTTTCTCATTCCCGAAGATGCCCAGCTGACCCGCGCGGAGAACTCCGCGGTCATTCCGGACAAACCGGCCATCCCGGTCCAGACTTATGACAGGAACGGGGTCCGCCAGGGTTATGTCGAAGGGGCCAACATCAATCCGGTGCGCGAAATGACCAAGATGATCATGATTTCACGCGCGTTTGAAAGCGCCACGAAGATGATCGACGGCAGCAACGAAAGCCAGGAAAAGGCCATCCGTGAACTCGGGGCGACGTCATGAGCGCGGTCGACGGCGCATCCGCGGTTGGTCGGCCGATGGACCTGACTATGCCGGTGGAGGGCATCGCACCGAAAGCCGTGCGCAGGTCCGATGCCGAAAGAGCGGAAACATCGTCCTTCAGTTTTGGCGACTTCATAGATGTCATCAATCCGCTGCAGCATATCCCGGGCATTGCCGAACTCTATCGCTCGGTGACCAACGACCGGATCTCTGACGAAGCGCGCAAAACCGGAAACGTGCTTTATGGCTTCGCACTGGGCGGTCCCGTCGGTCTCGGAGCCATGCTCGCCTATAATGCGGTCGGCGACCGGTTTAAGGGGGCGGAACAGACGGCTGAAAACGAGGTGGCGGCCGCCACTGCTCCACCGGATACTGCACCGGTGCCGGCACTCGAAAATGTGCCCGAACCAATGCATAAACCGGCTACGAGCGGTTCTCAGTCGCCCGCCGCTGCGGAAAATCAGGCACTGCTGGGCGAAACAGTCGCCGGAACGGGCACGGCCGGCCGGCCAGCGCCGGCCCTGACGGAATTGCTGAGAGGCACCGGTTCGGCCGAAACCCGCGGCGCGGGCAACGCGTCGTCGGTCGCGTATTTTGATCTCCCGGCCGCGCAGGTCGCCGCCGCACCGGTGCTCCCCGACGAGCAGGGGCTTGATCGCCTCGCCGCGCACAAAGCCAACCGTTTGCCGCTCGACGTCTTGAAAACCCTCCAGGAACGCCATGCCGAACGCTCCGCATCTGAACGCTCTTGATCAAATCGCGGCTTCCCTGTCCGCGCTCGAAACTGAAACAGGGCCGGTGAAGCTGAGCGGACGGGTGACGCAGGTCTCCTCGGAGGCCGTTCGTGTCTCTGGCCTGTCGCGTGTCGTCTGTCTGGGAGACCTCGTACAGTTCGAAGGCAGGGCAGGGGTCCGCCAGGGCGAAATCATCCGGCTCGATCAGAAGGATGTCGTGGTGAAGCCACTGGAACGTGTCACCGACATCGGCATCGGCAGCGTTGCCTCCGTCATGGGCGGTTTTACCATTCATCCCGACATGAGCTGGCGCGGGCGGATCATCAACGCGCTCGGTGAGCCGATCGATAACGCCGGGCCGCTCACCCATGGCGTCGAAGCCTTTCTCCTAGACAGGGCACCGCCACCCGCGATGAACCGGAGCAAGATCTCCGAGGGTGTGCGCACTGGCGTTCGGATCATAGACCTTTTCACTCCGCTCTGTATCGGACAGCGCGTCGGTATCTTCGCCGGTTCGGGCGTCGGCAAGTCCACATTGCTGGGCATGCTCGCCGGGTTCGGCGATTTTGACACGGTGGTCGTCGGGCTCGTCGGCGAACGCGGCCGCGAAGTTCGTGAGTTCATCGACGATATTCTCGGCGAGACGCTAGCCCATTCCGTCGTCGTCGCATCGACCGGCGACGAAAGCGCCATGCAGCGCCGACTGGCGCCGAAAACGGCCATGAGCGTTGCCGAGTACTTTCGCGCGCAAGGGCACAATGTCTTGCTCATCCTGGATTCCGCCACGCGCTTTGCGCATGCGGCACGCGACGTTGCCCTGGCTGCTGGTGAACCTCCGGTCGCGCGTGGCTATCCGCCGAGCGTCTTTGCCGACCTCGCCCGACTGATTGAGCGGGCAGGGCCAGGCAGTAGCGGAGAAGGTTCGATCACGGGCATCTTCTCCGTCCTTGTCGATGGCGACGATCACAACGATCCGGTTTCCGACGCCATTCGCGGTCTGCTGGACGGGCACATCGTGCTTGACCGACAGGTTGCCGAATCCGGCCGTTATCCGCCGGTAAGCGTTCTCAAATCCACCTCCCGTCTTGCCGACCGCGCCTGGTCGCGGGACCAGCAGGAACTGATTCACCGCATCAAGGGGCTGATTTCCCACTACGAAGACACGAAGGATCTGCGGCTGATGGGAGGCTTCCAGACCTCGGGAGACGAGAAACTGGAAAGAGCCTGCCGGCTTGTACCGAGGATCTATGAGGCCCTCAGACAGCGGTCCGACCAGGTCGCGCCATCGGATCCGTTTGCAGATCTTGCCGCGGCCTTATCTGCCGATACGTAAACCATTTTCCACATTAAAAGTATAAACATTGAATTGCCGCTTCTTTTGGCGGCAGTTTTTGTATATATGTGGACTAATCCTTGTTGAGGGTCGCGGAAATAGGCGGCATTCAGAATTTTAATAAATTTTTCTCTCAGTTTATTCGCAAAGTCCGCCTGTTTTTATTTAGTTTTCCATGTGGATATAAGAACTTCCACCACCTTGATTTTTGAAATAGTTGCCCAGATAGGGAAGAAACGTTGACCTTGTGAAGCTCCAAAATTACGGATTCCGTATTGGTAAATCCAAGGGGCTGATATGTTTATAATCGTGGACTCAAGAGAAATAGTGACCGCAGGCTATGCCTCGGCATTCGAGCGGGAAGGCTACGCCTCCCTGGAACTTCAACCGACCGAACTTCTGGACTGGCTGGAAATCACCTGCTCCCAGGACCTTGCGTCCGTCGACGCGATCCTGCTGGGCGAGTGCGAGGACCGCTGTGGTTTTGTCACACCGATCCGCGGCCGATGCCCGGAAGCCCAGATCGTGGCGCTGGAAGACACCGCCAACCTGGAAAGCACGCTCGACCTGTTCTCCGCAGGACTGGACGATGTGCTGAAGAAACCGGTTCATGTCCGGGAAATCATCGCCCGGGTGGGGGCTTTCAGGCGGCGGATCGCGTCGCGGAACAATTCCGCGGGCACCGGTGCGATCGAAGTCTTCTTCGACGGCCGCGATCCGTTGGTCGGCGGCGATGTCATGGAATTGCCGCGCCGCGAGCGCCGCATTCTGGAATACCTTGTCAAGAACAAGGGACGCCGAGTGACCAAGACCCAGATCTTCAACGCTGTCTATGGTGTCATGAATGAAGGCGTCGACGAGTGTGTGGTGGAAAGTCACATCTCCAAGCTTCGCAAGAAGTTGCGCAAGAAGCTCGGATATGACGCAATCGAATCCACCCGTTACATCGGCTATATGCTCAAGGACGCAACCGCGCCGAAGCAGAAGACCACCGACACCCGCCGCCCGGTGCAGGCCTCGCCTGCGACCTCCCAGGCCGTCGATATGCCCGCCGAAACGCGTCCTGCGGCCAAGCCTTACCTGTCGGTTGTGAATGCCTGAGCGAAATAACTCCATGATCTGAAGATCTTGCAAGGAGCTCGAATTTTGCGACGGCTGAGTGGAGCGGACTGGCATGACGGATTGCCGGAAACAATTGCATGAAGCAATGCCGCTCGAAGCCGCCGAAGTCTTTCCTGTTACGGTGTCAACTTCCGGCCTTCCGTGAGGGATCAGGCCTGTTTCAATTTACAATTGATTTTTATGGAAAATTTAGAAAACCTGCCCACAATGTAAGACACAGTGACGCCCTGTTCACTTGGTCCTTGTCGCAAGGGCTCTTTGACTGGGGGTAGGGGCAATGTTGATGTGTCTGTGATTGCGGAATTGAAGAGACGGTCCGCGTCTGCGGTTCGATGCTTACCCTTTGCCGGGAACTATCGAAACAATGCGATCTGCCGGATTTTCGTGCAACAAACGGACACCGTGATTTGAGGTGGGCGTCTTGACACTGAGCGGCAGTGCGTCGTTGCCATACACTCCCAAGGAGATGGGCCGGAGCAGCCTGTCCCGGACTTTCATTCTCTATACGCTCGGTCTCTTTGCCGTTCTCGGCATAATTTTCATCGGCATTTTGACCAAGATAACCTGGGATGCCTCTCATGCCCGGGCAATACGGGTAACCGAGGCCTTTTTTCAGGCAACCAAGCGACCTTTCGAGCGCGCGATCTGGACGGTGAACGCCGATGCGACGCTGCAGCTGATCCGCGGCCTGGAAAGCCTGGAAGTGGTTGAAAAGGTCTGGGTGGAAACGCCCGATACCGGAAATTTCGGTGAACCCGCTTCCGGTCCCCGGGCCAGGGAAGCCTTGAGCTACACGCTGAACTCGCCGAGCACGATCCTGCACAAGGATGCTATCGGGCAGGTTTTCATCCTCATCGACCGCAGCACGATATCGTATGAGATTGTCTCCACGGTCGGTTTCATCGTGACCGCGATCATCGTCTACCTCTTGCTTCTGGCGATCGTGATCCGCACGGTTTTCCGGCGCCTTATCGGCCGGCCGCTGTCGGCCATCGTCGAGTACCTGTCGACGCCGCGGCTGATCGAGGATCCGCCCAAAGCCGAGCTGATGCAGGGCAGAGCCGACGAGATAGGTATTCTGGCGGCGAGCCTTCAGTCCATGGTGCAGCGCCGGCATCTCGATCTGCAAAAGATCCAGGAATATCAGACCAACCTTGAGGATCTGGTGGCTCATCGGACGGAACAGCTGAAGTTGGTGCAGGAGGAACTCATACAGGCGGATAACCTGGCGGCCCTTGGTGCTCTTGTGGCCGGTGTTTCTCACGAGCTGAACACACCACTCGGCAACGCGCTCATGGCCGCGACCACGATCAAGGATTCCACTGGCTATCTGCGCAAGGAACTAGAAGAGCAGAAACTGAGCAAGGAAGCCCTCGAAAACGAGGTGGAACGCATCTCGGACACCGCGAGCATCATCGAAAAGACGCTCGGCCGGGCCCGTGACCTTGTCGGCAATTTCCGCCAGGTGGCGGTCGACCGCCAGAGCGAGAAGAAGCGGTCCTTCAATTTCGACCATATCATTCGCGAGACCCTGGCGACCCTGCAGCCCACCCTCAAGAAGACGCCGTTCTCGGTCGAACTGGATCTGAACGCGGACGAGATAATCGACAGCTATCCGGGTGCGGTGAGCCAGCTTGTGTCCAACCTCGTGGAAAACGCGATCAAGCACGGCTACGAGGGGCGTGCGGAAGGGGTGATCAAGCTGTCGTCTCGCGTCGTCACGCCCCGGGACAAGGGCAAGGCAAATGCGAAGGACAAAAAGATTGTCTTCAAGTGCAAGGATTCTGGTGTAGGAATCCCGGAGAAGAATCTCAAGAAAGTGTTCGAGCCTTTCTTTACGACCAAGTTCGGCAAAGGGGGCTCGGGGTTAGGAATGGCGATTTGCTACCAGCTGGTAACGGAAGCTTTGAACGGCACCATTTCAGTGTCGTCGACTGTCGGCTCCGGCACGGAGTTCACCATAGAGTTTCCCGCGTTCGTGCTGAAGGATGCGAAAGAACAGTTCGGACAGAAGGTGCACTGACATGGTGATGGACTTTCTTGCGCCTTCCGAACCTGCGGTAGTCAAGAAGAGCAGCAAATCACCGTGGAAGATCCTGATCGTCGATGACGACCCGGACGTGCATGAGGTGACCAAGATTGCTGTGTCCGGTTGCAGTTTCGAAAACCGCTCTTTCGAACTTCTGCATGCCCTGTCCGCTCAGGAAGCCCGGCAGATACTGGTCGAACAGAAGGATATCGCCGTTGCCCTGGTGGATGTCGTCATGGAAAGCGACACGGCCGGCCTCGCGCTCGTCAGCTGGATCCGCTCGGAACTGAACAACCACTTCACGCGTCTGATCCTGCGCACCGGCCAGCCCGGCTATGCGCCGCAGACCGACGTAATCATGAAGTTCGACATTGACGGCTACACCGAAAAGGCCGAACTCTCCAGAACCAAGCTGATCACAGCCATCGTCACGGCGCTGCGCGGCTACAAGCTGGTGATGTCGCTGGAGGTGAACCGCAGCAAACTGAAGCAGCTGAACGAACACTTTGCCGCAATCGTCGAAAAGAATGCGTTGAGCGAATTTTCCTCCGCTGTCCTCAAACATTTCACCGCTCTTGTCGGGCAGCCTGTCGACTGCCTGCTCTGCGGATTGGAGGCGTTGCCGGAATATGGCGTTTTCGACCGTTCGAACATCCGTGTCCTTGCTGCAACCGGAGCGTACGAAGACAAGATCGACCTGCCGGTCGACGTGATCAGCGACGACACGATCCGCGCGTCGATGTTGCGCTGCATAGAAACGCAGACCAGCTGTTCGTCGCCGAAAGGCGTGGCCCTGCCGCTGGCCACGCGAAACGGCATGACAGGCGCCTTGTTTGTGGGCATGGCCGAGGAACTGATCGAAGAGCTCGTGGGTTCGGAAGTCGTGCAATTGTTTGTTTCCAACGTAGCCCTCGGTTACGAAAAGACCGGCCTTCTGGAGCATATTCGCAACCTTGCCTATGTCGATCGCGTCACCGGACTGTCCACCTTCTCCGGCTTTATCGAAACCTTTCAGCGGCATGCGGCCAATGGTGCGCCGCTCCTGGTGGTACATTCGGACATCCAGCGGTTTCGCGTCATTGTCGACGGGATCGGCGATGAAAAGGCCAGTGGTGTTCTGAAGCGGACCGGACATCGCCTGTCGCAAACCTTCCCGGAAGCGCTGACAATCGCGCGCAAGGAAAAGGACGAGTTCCTGATCCTGCTGAAAGGCGGCAAGGCCGACAGGATTCAGGACGTTGTCGCCCGTGTTGAGGAGGCGTTCCAGGAGCCGATCTCGCTGGACGACAGCCAGATCACGCTACGCATGCGCCTTGGTTTCGCAGCGGCGGAAGGGGACGATCGGAGTGCTGAAAAGCTCGTACGTTTTGCGTCTATCGCGCTCAACGACGTCCGCCAGAAGGGATTGACCAACCACGCGGTCTTTCATCCGCTCATGCAGGAAGCCGCATTCGAGCGTCTGCGCCTGGCCTCTCTCCTGACGGGAACAAGCAGCCAGACGGAATTCTCGGTTCAATACCAGCCTATCATGCAGGCCCATGACGAGAGCATTGCGTCGTTTGAGGCACTGATGCGCTTCCGCACACCTTCGGGAACTTTCCTCAATACGGCCCGGATGATCGAGGCGGCGGAGGCAAGCGGGCTGATCGGCGATATCGGCGCCTGGATGTTCAAGACTTCCTTTGCGGAGTTCGGCAGCATGTCGGGAGTTGCCGAAAATGTCCGGCTGAATGTGAACGTGTCGCCGCGGCAAGTTCAGACCAACCGGATCTACAAGGATATCGAGGACGCGGCGTCCGCCGCCGAACTGCCGCTGAACCGGCTCGTTTTCGAGGTTACGGAAGGCCTTTTCCTGAGCAGTGACCAGGTGACGCTGTCCCTGCTGACCTGGTTGCGCAACAAGGGCGCGAAGGTCGTCATCGACGATTTCGGTACCGGCTACTCATCCTTCAGCTATCTGCGGAAACTGCCGGTCGACGGTATCAAGATCGACCGCAGTTTCATCATGAACATGGATCAGGATGCCGACGCGCTGGCCGTGGTCAAGTCGATCATCGCCGTCGCCCAGGCCCTTGACCTGAGCGTCACTGCGGAAGGTGTGGAAACCGCTGCCCAGAGAAAGATCATGCAGGAATTGTCCTGCGACTATCTGCAGGGCTACTTTTATTCCAAGCCCGTGAGCAGCGGAGATCTGAAATCCTTCATCCGGAAGGCCGTTGAGCCGGGTGTCGCCTTCGGCTGACGGCCCGGGTGAAGGCTTTCGCGATTTATCAGATACCGGAACTGCCGGCCAAGTGGATTGACGGCAAATGCGGGTGTTGCATTGCCGCCTATCCCGACGGACTTCCGACAAGTCCGGCCAATCTGCCGTCTCGGTCATATAAGCGATTGAATATTTGCACGAAACACGTTCTCATGGGGCAAAGTGTTTTGGCGCTGGCGCAGTCAGACTTGAACGTTACCTAATCAATTGCAAAATTCGCCGAAGAGCGAATTGGGGAGAGAACATATGGACATGAGTGGCTCTCACCGGATTCCGGCAAAGCGGGAAACCGTCTGGGAGGCTTTGAATGACCCGGAGGTCTTGAAGGCCTGCATTCCGGGCTGCGAAAGCCTGGAGAAGACGTCCGACACCGAGATGACTGCAGCCGTTACTTCCAAGATCGGACCGGTCAAGGCCAAGTTCACCGGGGCGGTCACCCTTCAGAACGTCAATCCGCCGGAAAGTTATACGATCTCCGGGGAAGGCAAGGGCGGCGTTGCCGGTTTTGCAAAAGGTTCTGCGGATGTCCGGCTGGCGGAAGAGGGCGACGAAACCATCCTGACCTATGAGGCCAAGGCCCAGGTTGGGGGCAAGCTCGCCCAGTTGGGCAGTCGTCTTATCGATTCCACGGCAAAGAAAATGGCCGAGGAGTTTTTCACCAAGTTCACCGAAATCGTCGGAGGTCCGGCTGCGGGTGGCGCGCCCGCGGACATGGACGATGAACTGGATCCGGGACTGGCCGAGGAAGCCAAGCGAATTGCGATGGAAGATGCGCCCAGCGAGATCTTGCACGCGATCGACGATGCCGAGCATGCCGTTGAGGAGCGGCTGCACAAGGCGGAGGAAAACATCGAGGCCGCCGCCGGACGCAATTTTCTGGGTGGACCGATGGTTTGGGGGCTCATTCTGCTGGCGGCACTGATTGTCGTGCTTGCTCTTGCCAGTTGACCGGACCGTCCAATTTTTGAAAGATCGGGCCTGACGGCATCAGCGCGCCAGGCCCATTAAAAGAACACGGTGGCAAGCCGGCATTTCCGAAAAACGGACAGGCGAGATTGATCAAGTGCAAGTCCGGAAGCTGATCGGACCTCAAAGTGTTGGAACCTTTTGTCTGCAATCCGTCGGAGGCAGATCGGTTTAAAGGCTTTGGCCAAGGGAATTTCATGAGGGAGAGAAATTCATGTCGAAAGTATCGATGGTATTGAACGGCAAGACGGTTTCGGCGGATGTCGAAGACCGGACGCTGCTCGTATCGTTTGTTCGTGACGTTCGCGGACTGACGGGTACCCATGTCGGCTGCGACACGTCGCAATGCGGAGCCTGCGTCGTGCACGTGAACGGCAAGGCGGTGAAGTCCTGCACGATGCTGGCCGCCCAGGCCAATGGCGCCGATGTGGTGACTCTCGAAGGGATCGGCACTGCCGACAACTTGCACCCGGTCCAGGCAGCCTTCCGCGAACATCATGGCCTCCAGTGCGGTTTCTGCACACCGGGCATGATCATGACGGCGGTGGATATGATCAACCGACATGGCCCCGGCAACCTCGACGAGAAGACCATCCGGCATGAGCTGGAAGGCAATATCTGCCGTTGCACCGGCTACCACAATATCGTCAAGGCAATCAAAGCCGCCTCGGACCAGATGGCCGGCATGGCGCAGGCCGCGGAATAGCGGCTGTTTTCCCGAGTGTGAGGCGCGGGACATCCGCGCTGCGAAATGGAAGGGACCCATCAGCCGCAACCGGTGCCGGGAAGACCAGTGTACCGGCCGGCCAACCGCCGGGTCCTGATGAGACGATCGCCCGAACGGGCGGATGCCGGCAGCCCCGGCATCGGGAGGATGTCCGGCAGGGCGGTACCGGATCGAACAGTCTGGGAGAGAGAAATGGCAGTAGAGGGGATTGGTGCCCGCGCCTTGCGCAAAGAGGACAAGCGCTTCATCACGGGCAGGGGCAAGTACACCGATGACATGACCATGCCGGGCATGGGCTATGCGGCCTTCGTCCGCTCGCCGCATGCCCACGCGAAAGTGAAGGGGATCGACGCGGGCGCGGCGCTTGCCATGCCGGGGGTCGACGCGGTCCTGACAGGCGACCAACTGGTCGGCGACGGCATCGGCAACCTGATCTGCGGCTGGATGATCCACTCCAAGGACGGATCTCCGATGAAAATGGGTGGCTGGCGCGCCCTCGAACCGGAAATCGTGCGCCACGTCGGCCAGGCGGTTGCGGTCGTAATCGCCGATACCCAGGCGCAGGCGCGCGACGCCGCCGATGCCGTGATCGTCGACTACGAAGAACTGCCGGCCGTCATCGACCCGCTGGCGGCGCTCGCCCCCGGTGCACCACAGATCCATCCCGAAGCGGACGGCAACCTGATCTACGACTGGGAAATCGGCGACGAGGCGGCCGTGGACGCGGCCTTTGAAAAGGCCGCCCACGTCACGCGTATGGAAATCCACAACAACCGTCTGGTTCCGAACGCCATGGAGCCGCGTGCGGCGCTCGCCGGCTACGATGCGGCAGAGGAGCACTACACGCTCTACACCACCTCGCAAAACCCGCATGTTGCCCGGCTTGTGCTCTCGGCTTTCTACAACGTTGCACCGGAACACAAGCTGCGCGTGATTGCCCCGGACGTCGGCGGCGGCTTCGGCTCCAAGATCTATATCTATCCGGAAGAAATGGTGTGCCTGTGGGCCTCCAAGCGCGTCGGGCGCCCGGTGAAATGGGTTTCGGACCGTACGGAGGCCTTCCTCACCGACGCCCATGGCCGCGACCACCGCTCGGAAGCCGAGCTGGCGCTCGATGCCGACAACAAGATACTTGGGCTTCGCGTCAAGACTGTCGCCAACCTTGGCGCCTACATGTCGCTGTTCTCGTCGTCGGTTCCGACGTATCTCTATGCGACGCTGCTGTCCGGCCAGTACGATATTCCGGCGATCCACGCCAATGTGAAGACGGTCTATACAAACACCACCCCGGTGGATGCCTATCGCGGCGCGGGCCGTCCGGAGGCGACCTATCTTCTGGAACGGATCATGGAAACCGCGGCACGGGAGGTCGGGTTGTCGCCGGGAGACTTCCGGCGCAGGAACTTCATCCGCTCGTTCCCGCATCAGACACCGGTGATCATGTGTTACGACGCCGGCAATTATGATGCGACGCTGGATGCCGCGCTGGCCGCCGCCGATTATGACGGCTTTGCCGCGCGCAAGGCGGAAGCCGCCTCCCGCGGCAAGCTGCGCGGCATCGGGCTCTCCTGCTATATCGAGGCCTGCGGTATCGCTCCCTCCGCCGCTGTCGGTTCGCTCGGTGCAGGTGTCGGTCTTTGGGAGTCGGCGGAAGTGCGCGTGAACCCGATTGGTACTATCGAGGTTCTGACGGGCTCGCACAGCCACGGTCAGGGCCATGAAACCACCTTTGCCCAGCTCGTCAGCGAGCGCTTCGGCCTCGACACCAACGCGGTCTCAATCGTTCACGGTGATACCGACAAGGTCCAGTTCGGTATGGGCACCTACGGTTCGCGGTCCGGCGCGGTCGGAATGTCGGCGATCGTCAAGGCGCTCGACAAGGTCGAGGCCAAGGCGAAGAAGATTGCCGCCCACCTGATGGAGGCCGCCGAAGGCGACATCCAGATCGAGGGCGGCGAGTTGAAGGTGGCGGGGACAGACAAGAAGCTGTCCTTCACCGAAGTGGCTCTCGCCGCCTATACGGCCCACAACCTGCCGGCCGGCATGGAGCCGGGCCTGAAGGAAGGAGCATTCTACGACCCGACCAACTTCACCTTCCCGGCAGGCACCTATGTCTGCGAAGTGGAGGTGGATCCGGACACCGGCAAGACGGAGATCGTGAACTTCGTTGCGGCTGACGACTTCGGCAACATCATCAACCCGATGATTGTTGAGGGGCAGGTGCATGGAGGCATCACCCAGGGGATCGGGCAGGCCCTGCTGGAGAACGCCGCCTATGACGAGACCGGCCAGCTGTTGACGGCGTCCTATATGGACTATTGCATGCCGCGCGCCGACGACGTGCCGTCCTATAACCTGTCGACGCACGTCACGGCCTGTCCGGGCAACCCGCTCGGCATGAAGGGCTGCGGCGAAGCCGGCGCTATCGGTTCCCCTCCGGCAGTGATCAATGCGATCACTGACGCGATCGGCAACAACAGCCTTTCCATGCCCGCATCGCCTGAGAAGGTTTGGGCGCTGTGCCAGGCCGGAATGCGGCAGGCAGCTGAATAGGATCCGCGTGATTTGCGGGCGGGGCGACCCGCCCGAGAGGACAAATTCCATTTTCGGGGAGACCCAGCATGTATGAAACGACTTATCACAAGGCGGGATCGGTATCAGAGGCCGCGTCACTGATGACAAGCGCCGATGACGGCAAATTCCTTGGCGGCGGTCAGACGCTGCTGCCTACAATGAAACAGCGGCTTGCCGCTCCGAGCGACCTGGTGGACGTTACCGGTATCGCGGACATGAAAGGCATACGTGCCGAAGGCGACGGGGTGACCATCGGCGCTGCGACGACCCATGCAGAGGTTGCCGCCTCCGACATGGTCAGGCAGAAGCTGCCGGGGCTGGCCTCGCTTGCGGGCGGTATCGGTGACCCGGCGGTCCGTCACATGGGAACCATCGGCGGCTCGATCGCCAACAACGACCCGGCCGCCGATTATCCGGCCGCGCTCGTGGGGCTCGGGGCAACGGTCGTGACCAGCAAGCGGGAACTGGCCGCGGAGGACTTCTTTACCGGCATGTTTGAAACGGCACTGGACGAGGATGAAATCATCGTCGCCGTGAAGTTCCCGGGTGCCGCGGCCTGTGCCTATGCCAAATACCCGAACCCGGCCTCGCGCTATGCGATGGCCGGCGTTTTTGTTGCCCGGGGAAATGACGGTTCGGTCAAGGTTGCGGTGACGGGGGCCGGCCAGGACGGCGTGTTCCGGATGACCGCCATGGAATCGGCGCTTTCCGGCAACTGGTCGCCGGATGCCGTGGCAGGGCTCGCACCGGACGCGGACGACCTGCTTGCCGATATTCACGGCTCGGCCGCATATCGCGCCAATCTGGTGACCGTCATGGCAAAACGCGCTGTGGCCGCTGCAGGTTGAGATGTCTGCATATTGACACGTTTGGATCCCGGCCCTGATCGGCCGGGATCGTTTCGGGTTCCTGTTCTTTAGAGAACCAGCACTGGCACTTCGGCTCCTGCTTCAAGCGCCGGCGCAAATGGCGGACGGACGATGAGCGCGCCGGATCTGGCCAAGAGATTAAGCATGGAGCTGTCCTGCCGCGAGAACGGCGTCACCATCGGCCGGCCGTCTGGAGCCTCTGAGAGGATCGCCCGGACATAGTCCTGGCGCCGGTCGTTCTCCGGCAGCGCTGCGCCGAGAATCGCCGACTTCTGCCCGGATTGTTCCGGCGGCTGGCCGAGCATCGCTTGCATCAGCGGCTTCAGGAAAAGCAGACCACAGACGAGACTGGAAACCGGGTTGCCCGGCAGACCAAGCACCTTTGTTTTGCCGAGCCGGCCGGCCATGAGCGGTTTGCCCGGACGCATGGCGATCCGCCAGAAAGCAAGGTCCATGCCTTCCTGACCGAGCACCTCCTGAACGAGATCGTGATCACCGACGGAAGCCCCGCCTAGTGTCACCAGTATGTCGGCGTCTTCCTTGAGCGCCCGGCGCACGTGGCCGGCAAGCTCGACCGGGTCGTCCGGCGAGATGCCGAGATCAAGCGGTTCTCCGCCACAATCTTCCACCAGGGCTGCAATGCCGGCATGGTTGGACGCGATGATCTGGTCGGGACCGGGCGCGCTGCCCGGTCGCACCAGTTCGTCGCCGGTGGCAAGGATTGCCACTTTCGGACGCCTGTATACCGGAAGTTCGGCATGGTTCATCGCGGCAGCAAGGGCCAGATGACGGTAGGTTAGGTTCAAAGGCGGCGCCAGGAGTACGTCGCCTTCCGCAAAGTCGAGCCCGGCAGGGCGCACGAATGCACCCTTCGGCGGATTTTCCAGGACAGTGATCCGTTCACCGCCGCGGTCGGCATTCTCCTGGATCAGGATCGTGTCCGCCCCTTCAGGAAGAGGCGCGCCCGTGAAGATCCGGACCGTCTCACCGGCTTCGACCCTGCCTTTGAACCCATGCCCCGCCGGTGCTTCTCCGATTATCGTAAGCGTCACGGGTTCCAGGGTCAGATCCGCATGGCGGATGGCAAAGCCGTCCATGGCGGAGGCGGCAAAGGGGGGCTGTGTGCGCGTGGAGGCAAGAGGCTCGGCGAGGAAGCGGCCATTGGCCCTGTCAAGGGATACGCGTTCTGTTCCCAGCGGCCGGACGCCAGCAAGTAGTTTCGCCAATGCATCGTCGACGGGCATCAGGCTCATCAGGTACCGCCCAGGCTGCCGTCTCGATCAAGAGTCCAGTGGCCGGACTTGCCGCCGTCCTTTTCCACCAGACGGATGTCGCCGATGACCATGCCGCGATCGACGGCCTTGGCCATGTCATAAATCGTCAGGCAGGCAAGGGAACAGGCGGTCAGCGCTTCCATCTCGACGCCCGTCTGACCGCTGACCTTGGTCGTCGCCGTCACGATCAGGCCCGGCAGCGCGTCGTCCGCCTCAATATCGACGGTGACCTTCGACAAGAGCAGAGGATGGCACAGCGGGATCAGTTCGTGGGTCTTCTTGGCGGCCAGAATGCCGGCGAGGCGGGCGGTCCCTAT
>ENA-ORCZ01000202-ORCZ01000202.1-marine-metagenome-genome-assembly--contig:-NODE-202-length-41108-cov-3.800614_pt1 | contig 41108 bp, 37 predicted proteins | sample MGYA00237785_ERZ508519 | MGnify/ENA primary metagenome ERZ508519 (study PRJEB26189, sample SAMN06268790) | marine metagenome | isolation source: Bioluminescent Bay, La Paraguera, Puerto Rico | place...
ACACGCCCCTTGCAAAAACCGCAAGATCAGGATCGAAAAAACGTCACCAGAAAAGGCCAATGCAAGCTGGGTTGCGGCCAAGCCAAAAAGGGCACGTATCATCATCGCCTTGTGGCCGAACCGATCCCCGACCCGCCCCCAAAACGTGCTGGTCAACATGATGCCCAGCATCGGCCCGACATAAACGCCGACACTGGCGAGTGTGAACAGATCATCCGAACTGGCAAGTGAATGCAGATGAACGGGCCAAAAAGGCCCGCTCATTTCCATGGCACCCATCGACACCAGTTGCAGGACAAACAGGAGATGGATTTTCCTGTTTGCTCCAATCACGTATCCGGTCACATCAGAAGTCCGCGGTTAGCGACAACAGTGCTGTACGCGGAGCGCCCAACGAGACAAAGCGCCACTGGTTCACACCCGAATAGTAACTTTCATCGGTGACGTTCTGAACCGTCGCGCGAATGGTTACGGGGGTGTCGTAAAGTTCAGTCTTGTAACGCGCACCGATATCAAGCGTGGTCCATTCCGGAATGTCTTGAGTATTGGCGGTATCGACAAATTGAGACGATGTGTGTGTGACCGTACCGCTTAGTGTCAGACCATCGACAAACGGGGTGTCCCATTCGCCAACAAGATTGATCTGCATTTCAGGCGTTCCAACCGGCCGCTTGCCCAAGTCATCTGCGTTGACGGCTTCGGTGATTTCCGATTCAAGGAACATCACACCACCAAGCAAGCGGATATCATCCGTCACCTGGCCAAAGACATTAAGCTCGATACCACGGTTTCGCTGTTCGTTATCGGCAGTGAAGATATTGGTGCCGTCATCGGTATCACCGTCCGGCTGCGTGATCTGGAAGGCGGAGATGGAGCCGCCAATATTTCCGAAATCAAGTTTGATGCCTGTTTCAATCTGTTTGGCGACATAAGGTGCCATCGCTTCGCCCGCGTTAGCGGCACTGCTGGGTGCAATATCGCCCTGATTGAGGCCTTCAATATAGTTGGCGTAAACCGACACAGTTTCAGTCGGCTTAACAACGATGCCTGCCATCGGACTGATTTCGCTGTCATCATAGGAGCTGCTAACAACACCGCTGCTGTAATTATCAACAGCAATGCTTTGATGACGCGCGCCGAGCGTGACGAGAACCGTTTCATCAAGGAAAGACAATGTATCGGCCAAGGCAAAGCCAGTTAGTTCCGATGCAGATGTTTTGGGTTTGCTGGTTGGGGCGCTGACGGCAATCGGTGCAACCGCAGCCGTGGTATAAATGTTGGCCGACGGGTTGGATCCGGCATTGCTGATGCCCTGACGTAGCTCGTCTTCGTAACGCGTCGCTTGAAGTGAGAGCTTGTGCTTGACCTCACCGGTTTCAAATTCGCCCCGCACACCTGTGCTGGCAGACCAGCGGTCGGTTTGGAAACGGCGATAGGAAAGACCACTATCGATGTAATCGCCAGCCGCATTCTGAACCGTTGGTGTCCCGAACAGGCGATCAAGTTCGGTTCGACCACCACCAAAGCTGCCAAAGACAGTGACGTTATCGAGCACATCATATTCAGCCTGAATCATGCCGGAACGATCAACCGCATCCGACCATTCCCAGTCCTGAATGGCGTTGGTTGAGCCATCCGGCGCATCCGGTATGGCAAAGCCGGAATTGAAGCGAAATTCGCGTGCGGGTGCATCAAGGTTTTCACGCTGATCAATCAGGTCAACCGATGCGCGGAAACGATCGCCTTCATAATCAAGGGCCAGTGCACCAAGCGACGCTTCGCGTGTCTGACGATCAAGATAGGTATCACCATTGTGATAGCCACCGTTAAAGCGCACGCCAAATTCATCATCCGCCCCGAAACGACGGCTGAAATCGATATTACCGCCAGCTTGCTCACCACGTCCGTAATCGACGCTTGTGCGGGTCAGATCCTTTTCACCGGCACGTTTGGGCACGATGTTGATTGCCCCGCCAACAGCACCGGTCGGGGACATACCATTTAGCAATGCGTTTGGCCCTTTGACGACTTCAATCCGCTCAGCCAGTCCCGACATCACACGATAGGTTGGCGCCACGCCGTAGGCACCGTTGAACGAGACTTCCCCGGTGTTAAACAGGTTCACGCCAAAACCACGAATTTGATAGGTATCGAGGTTGGCCGTTTCGGCATTCGGCGCACGAACGGATGGGTCATGCTCCAGAACATCGGCAATGGTTTCAGCCTGCTGATCGGCGATATATTCGCTGGTGTAGCTGGTGATGCTGACCGGGGCATCCATGATGTCGGTATTGCCGAGCATGCCAAGGCGCCCACCAGTTGCCACCTGCCCGCCGGCATAGGCCGGGGCCAGATCGGATTGTGCGCCAGTGGCTTCAACAATCACCGGATCGGTCACCAATTCGCCACTTGCATTATCCTGCGCGCTTGCATCGGTAATGATCAATGAACGGCTGCCGATTGCACGATAAGACAAACCCGTACCGCGAATGAGCATATCAATTGCCGCCGGCACCGAAAGATCACCACGAATTTCGCGCGTCCCTGAAATCTCGGGCAGTTCGATCGTGTAGGCGATGCTCCAGCCGGAAACATCGCCAATCTGGCTGATGCCATCGGCAATGGACGTCACACTCAGATCAAAACTGTAAAGCGCCTGTGCGATTTCGACCTGATTTCCCGACAGGATCTGTTCATTGGTTTCTGCGGCCATCAAACCGGTTGGAAAACCGATTGTCGACGTCATCAACAATGCCGAGATCAGGATATTCTTTTTTGATTTTGCCTGCTTGGAATACAAATTCCCACTCCATAACTTGATTGGTTTTTCAGGCAGGTCCCCCTGCACCTAGAAAAACAAACGAGCGGGAAAATAAACTCCTCACATGAGGAAGCACTTTTTTGCGAATTTTTCGCAATCTTAATAAATAACGGTCAACCAAGGCGAGGTTCGAACAACCTTCCCATCGACCGCAAAGGCAAGCGTTTCAAGCGATCTGGCGACATCATCGGTCGGGAAACTACCCGAAACCGTTTTGTTTCCTATATCGCCCAACACCATCAGACGCCCAGGCGCAAAGTTATCAAGGCGCGCAACCAGATCATCAAGGCGCACGTTCTGAACACTCAGGCGTCCATGCATCCAGCTTTTAACAGATGCAACATCAACCGACTGCCTGAGTTGAAGATCACCATTGTAAACTGCGACGACATCGCCTGCCCCCAGCATGACACTGTCTTTCTGGCTCCGCGTTGATACCCTTACCGCGCCCTGCTCAACGCCGACTTGCGTGTCTTCGGTCAGGTAATCAACATTGAAGCGGGTCCCCACCACTTCGACGGTTGCCATCCCGGCCTGAACCCGAAAGCTGTCGCCATCACGATGCACGACATCAAAAAATGCCTGACCGCGCAAAAGCTCGATCTCGCGATGGCCACTGTCAAAATCTGTGGTCATCGCACTGTTGGCCGCCAGAAAGACGGTTGATCCATCAGGCAATCTGATTTCGCTCATGGTCTCGGTATTGGTGACGATATCGGCCTGAAGATTATCGAGCGCATCGGGGTTAAGAAAAACGGCCACCGCAAGAACTGCCGCCGCCACAGCACATGACGTCACAGTTCGAAGCGGGGAAAACCAGTCACCCGCCTTACGCCAGACAGACGTCTGCCCTGCCTTCGAAGCGGCAATTTGGCATGCTGGCTCTTCGAGCTGGGCCCAAAGGACGCGCATTTGATCGTATGCAAGACGATTGCCGGTATCTGCATTCAACCAAGCGTCAAATTCCTGTTCCTGCAAAGCCGTCAGCGAACCACCTGCACGTTTTACGTGCCAAAGGGCAGCTTCGTCCTTTTGTGCATCGGTTGGTTTGGCGGCGACTTGCATTGGCCTATTGTCGGTCCATTCGGTACTGGTCGTGATAACAGCCGGTGGCTGTAATGCGATTTCTATAACTAATAAACGGCTGAGAACAGAATATCCTCAAGCCCCTTGGCTCAAACTTTTCAATCTGTATCGCGATAGGCTTCCAGACGTTGCTGGCAATGGCGCATCGTGCGCGCAAGTTGCTTTTCCACCGCGCTGACCGATATTCCGTATTTCTGCGCCAGTTTTGCGTTTGAAACCCCGTCCACCCGATGCAGGACAAACATCTCGCGCGCTTTGGGGGAAAGCTCCAACAAGGCGCGATCAAGTGCTGAAAGGGCCTGGCGCGACTGGGCATGCTCCTGCGGGGAAGATGTTTCTTTCTGCCATAACTGTATGGGCAAGATCCGGCTCATTAAACCGTTACGCCCTGCCGTGCTTCGATGATGATCAATCACCGCGTTTCGCACAGACGCATAAAGAACCTTGACGTTTTCTTCGTCCGTCCCGTGATCCCCCGAAAGCATTAGTCTGGCATAGACATCCTGAACAATTTCATCCGCAGTTTCACGGTCACCGATACGACGGTTGGCCATCGAGACCAATTGCCGACGGTGGTCCTCAAAAAGTTTTGAGAGCGTGTTCTGCCAGGGCTTCATATTCTGATCATCTGCTTTCGCTTGGCCACAGTGCGACTTCGGATCGCACAACGACTGGTGAGCGCAAGCTAACAACAATGATAATCATTTTCAATCGCAAAACAGTTGTGCCACCCGGGACCAGATATTCTGCGGCATTGAAGGTGTATTTTTTCAGTTTCAACCGATTCCAAGAGGCTCATTGCCCAGTTTACAAACGAAAGAAACAACATCTGAGCCGCACACTCATCAGAAAAATGTTCAATTTTCCAGCGATTACAACCTGTTAGACTTTTGATAATCAGTTTCGTTAATGAAAATTTCGAACACTCATAATTTTCGCTTGCAATTATTTTGGGGCGTTCGTAACGTTTGTGACAGAACAGAACGACATTTGAGAACAGATGTCACAAATAAGAGCAATTGGGGAGGAATCGGTTGCTCACTCCAGACACATATGACATCGCCATTATTGGTGGTGGGATCAATGGCACGGGCATTGCGCGTGACGCGTCAGGCCGCGGGCTTAAGGTATATCTGTGTGAAAAGGATGACCTTGCCAGCGCGACCTCGTCGGCCAGCACGAAGCTGATCCATGGTGGCCTGCGGTATCTTGAACATTATGAATTCCGCCTTGTGCGTGAAGCGCTGATTGAGCGCGAAGTTCTTTTGCGTGCCGCGCCGCACATTATCTGGCCGCTGCGGTTTGTCCTGCCCCACGTCAAGGGCCTGCGCCCGGCATGGATGATCCGCCTTGGCCTGTTTTTGTATGATCATCTTGGCGGGCGCGAAAAACTGCCGGGGTCCGAGGGCATCAAACTCGGCAGCCACCCTGCCGGTGCACCACTGGTCAAGGGCATGGACAAGGCATTTGTTTATTCCGATTGCTGGGTTCAAGATGCCCGTCTTGTGGTTCTGAATGCCATGGATGCCCGCGATCGCGGTGCCGATATCGAAACCCGCACCGAATGTGTATCGGCCAAACGCGAAAACGGCCTTTGGACCGTGACTCTGCGCAATATCGATGACGGCTCGGAAAAAAACATTCAAGCCAAATCATTGGTCAATGCCGCCGGTCCCTGGTGTGCCGAGCTTCTTGAAAGCCGGGTCGAGGCCAAGAAGAAACAGGGCATTCGCATGGTTCAGGGCAGCCACATTGTGGTCCCCAAACTGTTTGACCATGACTATTGCTATATCTTCCAGAACCCGGACGGTCGGATAGTTTTTGCCATCCCCTATGAGCAGAACTTCACCCTGATCGGGACGACGGATCGCGATTACAAAGGCGATCCGGCCAAAGTCGCAATCAGCGCAGATGAAACCAAATATCTCTGCGAACTTGCCAATACCTATTTCGAAAAGAAAATCACCACCGATGATGTTGTCTGGGCCTATTCCGGGGTCCGCCCGCTTTATGGCGATGGCAGCGAAGACGCATCCCAGGTAACCCGCGATTATGTTCTGGAAATTGATCGGGGCGAAAACGCCGGTAATGGTGCACCGCTTCTAAACATCTATGGCGGCAAGATCACGACCTATCGCAAGCTTGCGGAATCTGCGATGAGCAAGCTTTGCCCGTTACTTGGCCGCGATGACACAAGATGGACCGCCAACAAGGCGCTTCCGGGCGGGGACATCCCCGATGCAGATTTCGAGCGCTTCCTTACTGCAATGCACAAGAAGTTTCCCTGGATTCCAAACGCACAAATCTACCGTTACGCGCAAAACTACGGCACACTTACCGATACGATCATTGGTGATGCCAAAGATCTTAAAGGGCTTGGAAAGCACTTCGGTGACGACGTATACGAGTGCGAATTGCGCTATCTGGTGGATCACGAATGGGCCAGAACGGCCGATGATATTTTGTGGCGCCGCTCCAAACTGGGGCTGCACCTTTCGGATGAGACGCGTAATGCCATTGTCCAATGGTTCAAAACCGAACCGACATTAAAAAACACCGTGAAAGCGGGCGAAGGAAACAGTGGAAAATGACCCTTACGCTTGAAAACATAACCAAGACCGTGGGTGGGGAGACCCATATCGACGATGTGTCGATGACGCTTGAACCGGGATCATTCAACGTCCTTCTGGGGCGGACCCTGGCCGGGAAAACCACCCTGATGCGGATCATGGCGGGGCTTGAGCCGCCGACCAAGGGCCGCATTCTTGTTGATAATACCGATGTGACCGGCATGGCCGTACAGAAACGCAATGTCGCCATGGTCTATCAGCAATTCATCAACTATCCGTCGATGAACGTGTTTGACAATATCGCATCACCGCTGAAGCTTCAGGGTGTCGATAAGGCAGAAATTGAAAAGCGTGTGCGCGAAACGGCAGAGCTGATGCATATCGAACATCTGCTTGATCGCCTGCCACAGGAACTTTCCGGCGGTCAGCAGCAACGTACCGCCATGGCGCGCGCCATGGTCAAGGATTGCAAGCTGCTGCTGCTTGACGAGCCGCTGGTCAACCTGGATTACAAGCTGCGCGAAGAACTCCGCGAAGAGATCCCCAACCTTCTGGCCGAGCGCGATACCATCGTTGTTTACGCCACGACCGAACCGATGGAAGCCCTGCTTCTGGGGGGCAAATGTGCTGTGATGCATGAAGGCCGGATGACCCAGTTTGGCCCGACCACCGAGGTTTATCACAACCCGGCCTCGGTCAAGACCGGCCTGATCTTTTCCGATCCGCCGATCAACCTGGTCGAGGCCGAAGTGCGCGATGGCGCGATCTTCATGAAAAGCGGTCATCAGGTGCCGCTGAAAGGGCATCTGGCGAACCTGTCCAATGGCGATTACACCCTTGGCATTCGCGCCAACCACCTGTCGGTTGATCCGACCGGGGATGATACAGTCGCGATGCAGGGACAGGTCGAACTGGCCGAAATCACCGGTTCGGAAACCTTTGTCCACGTGCATTTCAATGATGTGTCATGGGTGATCCAGGAAGAAGGCGTTCACAACCCCCGCCTTGGCGAAGCCGCCCAGTTTTATGTCGATCCGACACGCCTGTTTGCCTTTGATGCAAACGGTAAACTCGTGGCCGCCCCGCCGGTCGAAATTTCAAACGGCAAAGCGGCGTGAGGGAAGAGTAAGAAAATGGCACGTATTGATCTTAAAAGCCTTGCGCATTCCTACTTCCCAGATCCGAAAACGGACGAGGATTATGCCCTGCGTCGGATGGAACATGTTTGGGAAGATGGTGGTGCCTATGCCCTTTTGGGGCCGTCGGGCTGCGGCAAGACAACTTTGCTGAACATCATTTCCGGTCTTTTGACCCCGTCACATGGTCAGGTCCTGTTTGATGGCAAGGATGTCACAAGCCTTGCCCCGGAAGAACGCAACATCGCGCAGGTTTTCCAGTTCCCGGTCATCTATGACACCATGACGGTCTATGACAACCTGGCCTTCCCGCTGCGCAATCGCGGCATCGATCAAAAGCGCGTTGATGCCCGTGTGCGTGAAATTGCCGGGATGCTGGACCTGACTGGCAAGCTCAAGCAAAAGGCACGCGGCCTTGGTGCGGATGAAAAACAGACGATCTCGCTTGGGCGTGGTCTGGTGCGCGATGATGTTTCGGCCATTCTGTTTGACGAACCGCTGACCGTGATTGACCCGCATCTGAAATGGGTTCTGCGCCGCAAATTGAAGGAAATTCACAACAAGCTGCGCCCGACCATGGTTTACGTTACCCATGATCAGGTCGAGGCACTGACCTTTGCGGACAAGGTTGTTGTCATGTATGGCGGCAAGGTCGTGCAGTTGGGCACCCCGCAGGAACTGTTTGAAAATCCGGCCCATACCTTTGTCGGCTACTTCATCGGAAGCCCCGGCATGAACATCATGGACTGCAAGATTGATGATGGTGCGGCCTGGGTTGATGGCCAGCGTATCGGTCTTTCGGACCGCCACCTTGAAGCCGTTTCCAAACAAACCGGCAAGCTCGAGCTCGGCATTCGTCCCGAATTCCTGACCCTTGAAACCGGCAATGCCGACAAGGGATCAGACGGGATCGAGGTGAATATCACCAAGGTCGAGGACCTTGGTCAGTTCAAGATCGCGACCACCCGTTTTGGCGCATCTGAAATCAAGGTCAAGCTCGGCGAAGACGAACAGGTTGTCGGCCAGTCCGGCATTCTGCGCTTTGCGCCGGAATGGACCAAGCTTTACGCCGACAGTCAGTTGGTCGCGTAAGGGGGGATGGGGAAATGAACAAGATTACCAACAACAAGGCCTGGTTCCTCGTCCTGCCAGTGTTCTTTATCGTCGCCATCAGCGCGATCATTCCGCTGATGACGGTTGTGAACTATTCGGTTCAGGACATTTTTGATCCGCAGACGCGGTTCTTTGTCGGCACCGAATGGTTTGAGCAGGTCCTTGGCGACAGCCGCCTGCATGACGCATTGCTGCGCCAGATCATCTACACACTTTCGGTTCTGTTTATCGAAATTCCGTTGGGCATTGCGGTAGCGCTAACGCTTCCGCGCAAGGGCTGGGGCGTTTCAGCATCGATGGTGCTGCTGGCATTGCCGTTGCTTATTCCATGGAACGTGGTTGGCACCATCTGGCAGATCTTTGGCCGTGCCGACATTGGTCTTGGTGGCTATGTCATCAATCTGATGGGCATTGATTACAACTATGCCCAGAACCCGATGGATGCCTGGCTGACCGTGCTTGTCATGGACGTCTGGCACTGGACCAGCCTGATTGTCCTGCTGTGCTATGCCGGTCTGCGCTCGATCCCGGATGCCTATTATCAGGCGGCCAAGATTGATGGTGCATCGCGCTGGGCTGTGTTCCGCTTTATTCAGCTGCCGAAAATGCAGTCGGTTCTCGTGATCGGTGTTCTGCTGCGCTTTATGGACAGCTTCATGATCTATACCGAACCGTTCGTCCTGACCGGTGGCGGTCCGGGTAACGCAACCACTTTCCTCAGCCAGTTCCTGACCCGGATGGCAGTCGGCCAGTTTGACCTTGGTCCTGCTGCGGCCTTTTCGCTGGTCTACTTCCTGATCATTCTGTTGGTTTGCTGGGTTTTCTATACCGTCGTGATGAACGCCGGAAAGCAGGGGGAACAATAAAATGCAGTTCCAGAAACGACATATCGGACTTCTTCTTTATATCCTGTTCCTGTTGGTTCCGATCTATTGGCTGTTCAACATGTCAATCAAGACCAATACGGAAATCCTGGGCGCAATGACGCTGTTCCCGGACAATCCGACATTGGCCAACTATGCAACCATCCTGACCGATCCGGCATGGTATACGGGTTACATCAACTCGATGATCTATGTCGGCATCAACGTGGTGATTTCACTGGTTGTCGCCCTGCCCGCGGCTTATGCCTTTTCGCGGTTCAACTTTACCGGCGACAAGCATCTGTTCTTCTGGCTTCTGACCAACCGTATGGCACCGCCGGCCGTGTTCCTGTTGCCGTTCTTCCAGCTGTATTCAAGTGTCGGCCTGTTTGACACCCACATTGCTGTGGCACTGGCTCACTGCCTGTTTAATGTGCCGCTCGCCGTCTGGATCCTTGAAGGGTTCATGTCGGGCATTCCAAAGGAAATCGATGAAACCGCCTATATCGACGGTTATTCGTTCCCGAGGTTCTTTGCCACGATCTTCTTGCCGCTGATCCGGTCCGGCATCGGTGTGACCGCGTTCTTCTGCTTCATGTTCAGCTGGGTTGAACTTCTGCTGGCGCGTACGCTGACCTCGGTCGAGGCCAAGCCAATTGCCGCCACCATGACCCGTACCGTTTCGGCATCGGGCCTTGATTGGGGCGTTCTGGCGGCTGCGGGTGTTTTAACCATCGTCCCGGGCGCCTTGGTGATCTGGTTCGTTCGCAACTACATCGCCAAAGGTTTCGCGATGGGTCGCGTGTAATCGGAAAACAGGAGGAATATCAAAATGGCATGGATGGCCTGGACCCCGATTACCGCCGCGTTCTTTGGCTGCATCTTTTTGATGCTGATCGGGATGGGAATTTGGCAGGCGGTTTCACCAACCGTTCCGCGGCGTGGCTTTTTGCCACTGACCACCACACGCGGTGATCGCCTGTTTATCAGTTTGCTTGGAGCCGCCTATATCCATCTTGGCTGGCTGGCATTTACCGATGCCGCCCTTTGGATCGGTTCCATCATCGCACTTGTCTGGCTCGTCATTGTGATGCGCTGGGGTTAACAACCAAAACGGTACCGCGTCCTACAGCGGTGCCGTTCCTGATCGAATTCATCACGGTGGGCTGTCCGTCTTCCCCCAGCGTCGATGACCGGGTTTACCGGATGAGCAATAAGGAAGACGACCAGGGAGAAAACGACATGATCGTTAAAGCCAAAGGTGCCAAAAGCGTTGTTAAAGGCAGCGCCGTTGCAGTCGCCCTTGGTCTTGCTGTGCTGGCGAACCCGGCCATGGCAGATCAATATACCGACGCGGCGAAAAAATGGATCGACAGCGAGTTCCAGCCGTCGAGCCTGAGCAAAGACGCCCAGATGGCCGAATTGGAATGGTTCATCAAAGCAGCCGAACCATTCCGCGGCATGGACATCAACGTGGTGTCTGAAACCATCACCACGCACGAATATGAGTCCAAGGTTCTGGCAAAGGCCTTCTCGGAAATCACCGGGATCAACCTGACCCACGACCTGATCGGCGAAGGCGATGTCATCGAAAAACTGCAGACCCAAATGCAGTCGAACCGCAACATCTATGACGCCTATATCAATGACTCGGACCTGATCGGGACCCACGCGCGTTATGACGCGGTTGTGCCGCTGACCGACTGGATGGCGGGCGAAGGTGCGGACGTTACCTCTCCGACCCTGGATCTGGACGACTTCATCGGTCTGTCCTTCACCACCGGTCCGGATGGCAAGCTTTATCAGCTTCCTGACCAGCAGTTCGCGAACCTTTACTGGTTCCGTTATGACTGGTTCCAGCGTGAAGACCTGCAAAAGCAGTTCAAAGACAAGTACGGCTATGACCTGGGCGTTCCGGTCAACTGGTCGGCTTATCAGGACATCGCCGAATTCTTCACCAATGACGTTGGTGAAATCGATGGCCAGAAAGTCTATGGCCACATGGATTACGGCAAAAAAGACCCGTCACTGGGTTGGCGCTTCACCGATGCGTGGCTTTCCATGGCTGGTGCTGGCGACAAGGGCATCCCGAACGGCCTTCCGGTCGACGAATGGGGCATCCGTGTTGAAGGTTGCTCGCCTGCTGGTTCAAGCGTGACCCGTGGTGGTGCCGCAAACGGCCCGGCAGCGGTTTATGCCCTGACCAAATACATCGACTGGCTCAAGGCTTATGCCCCGCCAGAAGCCGCCGGCATGACCTTTGGTGAAGCTGGTCCGGTTCCGGCACAGGGCCAGATCGCACAGCAGATCTTCTGGTACACCGCCTTTACCGCCGACATGGCGAAAAAGGGTACCCCGGTTGTGAACGAAGACGGAACGCCGAAATGGCGTATGGCCCCGTCGCCGCATGGCCCGTACTGGGAAGAAGGCATGAAGCTTGGTTATCAGGACGTGGGTTCCTGGACTCTGATGAAGTCCACCCCGCTTGAGCGCCGTAAAGCAGCATGGCTCTATGCACAGTTCACCACCTCGAAAACCGTATCGCTGAAAAAGACCCTGACCGGTCTGACACCGATCCGTCAGTCTGACCTGGATACCCAGGAAATGACCGATATCGCTCCGAACTGGGGTGGTCTGGTCGAGTTCTATCGTTCGCCGGCCCGTGTTCAGTGGTCGCCGACCGGTACCAACGTTCCGGATTATCCGAAACTGGCGCAGCTCTGGTGGCAGAACGTTGCCGAAGCTGTAACCGGCGAACGGACCCCGCAGGAAGCCATGGACAACCTTGCGTCTGCCATGGACAGCGTTCTGCAGCGTCTGGAGCGTGCAGGCATCGGTGGCGAATGTGCACCGAAGCTGAACGAAGAACGTGATGCCCAGTACTGGTTCGACCAGCCGGGCGCACCGAAACCGCCGCTTGCCAACGAAAAACCGCAGGGTGAGACCGTCAAATATGACGATCTGATCGCGGAATGGCGTGCAGCCCAGTAATTCGGGCTACACTACTGGGGGTGTCGGGGGTGATGTTTTCGCCCCCGACCGTCCCGGACCTTGTTCATCCCTTTTGATTTTTTCATATCTGATCGCCCGGTATTTTGCGGGCAAAGGTAACTTTCCCATGCGCCTGTCATCCTCCCTCCGCCGGACTGCTTCCGCTCTTGGCTGTGCTGCCGTAACGGCACTGGCCATAAGCGGCTTTCTTGCCACCGGTGCCGCGGCGTCCTCGGCCCTTGATGACGGCATTTCCGCCTATCGCCATGGGGAATTTGAAAAGTCGGCCGATATTTTCGCACCACTGGCCAAAGGCGGTGATGCAACCGCGCAATATCTTCTGTCCTGTCAGACCATCAATGGCGTTGGCGTCACTGCCAACGAAGATGTCGGCTGGACGCTCATGGAACAGGCGTCCGAGAACAACAATCCGAATGCCAGTGTTGTCATGGCTAGGCGTCTTGAAGCGATGGGCGGTGACAAAGACAAAATTCGCGGCCTTTACATTGCTGCCGCCCAAAAGAACAACACCCAGGCGATGCTGTGGCTGGCCCTTGATGCGCTTGATCGCGGCGATGCGGCACAGGCCGAAGCCCATCTGAAACAGGCGTGGGAACTTGGCGATCCACGTGCGGCGACACTTCTTGCCAACCGCTTTGCGAAAAGCGATGTCGATCGCCTGACATATTTGCGCCGTGCTGCCCAACACGGTGAAATGCGTGCCGCTGCTTACCTCGCCGAAGAAGCCCGCACAGTTGATGACAAGGCCGAAGCCGTTGGCTGGTGCGCCATTGCCACCGGCATGCCCGGCCATAACGAAGATGTCGACTGGAAAACCATCGGTGATGCGGTCGAAAAAAACTGCGGCCAGTTCGACAAGGACCTGTCGCCCAAAGACCGCGCGATCAACCGCGAACGCGTCGATCATTTTCTGGCCGAGTTCTTCAAGAATTACGAACCGTGGCAGCCGTGGCGGGCCTGCGCGGTTGATTAATCCTGCGTAGAAACGGCGCTGGCAAGGGCGCTGTTGATCAGTTTCAAATCGTCTGGCGTATTGACGTTGGTAAACGGTTCCAACCCGGAAACAATATCCTCAAACACCACCCGCGGCGCATCCAGCGCCTGCAACGGTCCCCGGACACGGCGATCATCGCAGGCCAGCAGATCGGCAATTACCGGGGTGGCATCACGATGCCAGATGCTTGAAAGGTAATGGTCACGGTCTGCGTGGCTGGCAAAGGCGGCTTTGGCATTTTCCGCTTGGGCCGCATCCAGCAAACCTACCACCATATCAATCGGCACAATCGGGCAATCAACCGGGAAGGTCACCAGCCAGTCGACACCATCCGGCAAAGCCAGCAGACCGCCGAGAATACCCCCCAGCGGCCCCTGCCCCGGTTTGGGCGAATCACCAACCACCGGCAGGCCGTAATCCGCAAACGCCTCTGCCCCGGCATTGGATGAAATCATCACCTGATCGCATTGGGCTTGGGCAACATCGATCACCCGACCGATCAGGCTTTTGCCCCCGACCTCGCGAAACGCCTTGTTCCCGCCCATACGTCGCGCCTCGCCCCCGGCCAGAACAAGGCCAAGGATTGGGACATGTTGGGATTGGAGCGTGTTCACGATAAGACCAAACCTTTGAAGGGGGCGAATAATCAGATGCCCTTATCATAATCCAGTGCGCCCGCCCTTGCATCTTTCGTCTTGGCACCGAAGCATTTTCTCATGCTGCACTGCGTCATTTTTACATTGTCGCATTGCATCCCGTGATTTAGAGTGATTACAGACATTTCGACTTTCCACCGTGATACCGGACGACCGGTATTCCTGATCCGATCAATGGGGACGGCCCCGCAAGACAGGAGGCCCCCATGGCCTGGACAGCGTTGGTTATTGCCGGATTTCTCGAAATTTGCTGGGCAATTGGCCTGAAATACACCGAAGGCTTCACCAAACCCATCCCAAGTGCCCTTACCATTGCCGCAATCGCCGCCAGTTTCTGGCTGCTTTCAATCGCCATGCGCACCATCCCGATCGGAACGGCCTATGCGATCTGGACCGGCATCGGTGCGGCGGGTGCGGTCATCTTTGGCATCATCATGGTCGGCGAACCGGCCAACCCAGGACGATTGGTCGCCATCGCGCTGATCCTGTCAGGGATCGTGATGCTGAAGCTGTTTAGTCCGAGCTAAACGTCTGACATCTCAGGGCCCTGTCGTTTGTCAGCGCCCCTGCAGGTCAGCGGATGCAAATATCTCGGCCACCCAATCAAGGAAAACGCGCAAGCGCCGGGTAACCTGGCGGTTTTGCGGATAGACAGCGGCAAGTGGGATTGGCAACGGCGGGTAGTCAGCCAGAAGTTCTACCATGTTGCCGCGCGCGATTTCGTCAGCGAAATGGTATCTGGGGGCTTGCATGATCCCGAAGCCCAATCGGGCCAGTGCCGCCACCGTGTTCGAATTATTCGCCGTCACCCGAGACGGCAAGTTAACGTATTTAACTTTGCCGTCGATCTGAAATTCCAGCGGCATGGCCTCCCCGGTTCTTGAGGATACAAAAGCGACCATTTGATGCCCGTCCAGATCATCCGGTGTCATGGGTATGCCAAATTTTTCGACGTAATCGGCACTGGCAATGGTGACTTCGTCAAGATCGCCCAAATGGCGCGCGATCATGCTGCTATCATTAAGCTCGCCCGCGCGGATAACGCAATCAACGCCTTCGCGCACCAGATCAACAAATCGGTCCGTCTGGCCGAAATGGATGTTCAAGTCAGGATAGCGTTCAAGGAAATCCGGCAGGTGCGGCAAGATAAACGTCCGCGTCAGATAGCCATGCGCATCAATGCGCAGCAGGCCCGCAGGTGACGGGTTGCGAAACAGTCCCTCGGCGTCTTCGACATCCCCCAGAATAGACAGACAGCGTTGATAATATTCCCGACCATCAAGCGTCGGCGTGACATGGCGGGTTGTCCGCTCAAGCAGGCGCACGTCAAGGTCACGTTCAAGGACCTTGATGGCCTCTGTTGCGGTGGAGCGCGCCATTCCAAGATCCGCCGCCGCATCCGAAAAACTGCCGCGTTCAACGATCCTGACAAACAGGGACATGCGATCAAGACGATCCACTTTGTTCGCTCCAAACGAATAGTGATGTCAAAATTCAGGTGATTGTTCTGAATACACCTTGCGACTACCTTTGCCAACATCAATCACAGCCCAGAGCCGGCACCACAAAACGGCAAAAGGAGTTTGTCATGTCTGACAAGAAACAAAAAACAGCAATCATCACCGGTGCATCCCGCGGCATTGGTGCAAACCTTGCCCGCAAACTGGCCGCGGACGGTTTTGCTGTTGTCGTCAATTACAACAGGAGCGCTGACGCCGCCGAAACGCTTGTTTCCGATATCAAGGCATCTGGCGGCACCGCCATCGCGATTGCCGCCGATATCGGTGCGCCTGACGGGATTGCGCATCTGTTTGATGCCGCAAAGGCGGAATTCGGCGGTGTTGATATCCTGGTCAACAATGCAGGGATCATGTCGTGTGCATCGATTGCCGATACTGATGATGATGCCTTCGAAAAGCAGGTTGCGGTCAATCTTGGCGGTGTTTTCCGCGGTATGCGGTCAGCTGCCAATCAGCTGCGTGACGGTGGCCGCATAATCAGCTTTTCTTCAAGCGTTGTCGGACTTTATCAACCGACATACGGCGTCTATGCCGCAACCAAGGCCGCGGTCGAAGCCCTGACCCACGTTCTGGCAAAGGAACTCGGACCAAGGGGTATCACGGTCAATGCCGTCGCCCCCGGCCCGGTTGCCACCGACTTTTTCCTTAAGGGGAAAAGCGATCAACTGATTGAAAACATCATTGCCATGAACCCGTTCAAACGTCTGGGCCAACCAGATGACATCACAAATGTCGTCAGTTTCCTTGCCTCAGAGCAAGGCGGCTGGATCAGCGGCCAAACCATTCGTGCCAACGGCGGTGTTATCTAAGCACCCCAAAACGCCCATTCATCAACCACACAGCCAATCATGACATAGCCCTGAACGGAGATATCAAATGCCATTCGTCAATATCAAAACCCCGCAAGGTGCGCTGAGCACCGTCCAGAAAGAAGAGATTATCCATAAAACCACCGACATGCTGGTGGAATACTTCTCGGAAGCTGCCCGTCCTCACACGATGGTTCTGATCGAAGAAGTCCTTGATGGCGGATATGGCCGCGCCGACGAGGTCTTCATTCTGCCAGATGAATACCGCGCCAAGGAATGATCCAGCTGTTCACGGGCCGCGTCTTTCATTTTTCCCCCACCCCGTGATCAATGATGGCCCGAAACAGAAACGGGGCAGCCAATGGCTGCCCCGTTTTTTGATCGACCCTGCCCGGTTGGCTTAGACGCCCGCCGGAATACCGCTGCGTTCGACTTTGCGTGGCGAGGTGATTTCTTTCCATTTGGAAAGCGCCTTGTTGACCGCCGGATACGGTTCGCGCGCGATGAATTCGCCGTCGCCGCATTTGGCAAGAACCACACCTTCTTCGGCGGCAATCCGACCACGGCTAAGCGTGTAGCGCGGAAGGCCGGTGACCTCGATGCCTTCAAATACGTTGTAATCAATGGCTGATTGCTGGTGTTTGGCGGTGATGGTTTTCGATGCCTTCGGATCCCAGACAACAAGGTCGGCATCCGCCCCAACAAGGATCGCCCCCTTGCGCGGATAGATATTGAGGATCTTGGCGATATTGGTCGAGGTCACGGCCACGAACTCGTTCGGGGTCAGACGACCGGTGCCAACGCCATAGGTCCACAGAAGCGGCATGCGGTCTTCAAGGCCGCCCGTGCCGTTCGGGATCTTGGTGAAGTCGCCAACGCCCATGCGTTTCTGTTCGGTCGTGAATGCGCAGTGGTCGGTGGCGACAACCTGCAGACTGCCCGATGCCAGACCGTTCCACAGGCCATCCTGATGTTCCTTGCTGCGGAACGGCGGGGACATGACGCGACGGGCGGCATGGTCCCAATCGGCATTTTTATATTCGCTGTCATCCAGAATAAGGTGCTGGATCAGCGGTTCGCCAAAGACGCGCTTGCCGTTGGCACGTGCACGACGGATGGCCTCATGCGCCGGTTCGCAGGACACATGCACGATATAAAGCGGCACATTGGCCATATCGGCAATCATGATGGCACGGTTACACGCCTCGCCCTCGACATCGACAGGACGGGAGTATGCGTGGGCTTCCGGCCCGTTATTGCCTTCGGCCAGCAATTTCTGCTGCAGGGTGGCGACCACGTCACCGTTTTCGGCATGCACCAGCGGCATTGCACCCAGTTCCGAGCAGCGCGAGAAGGATGCGAACATTTCGTCATCATCGACCATCAAGGCACCCTTGTAGGCCATGAAGTGCTTGAAGGTGTTGATGCCCTTTTCCTGCACGATGGTCTTCATTTCATCAAAGACCTGCTCGCTCCACCAGGTGATCGCCATGTGGAAGGAATAGTCACAGACCGCCTTTGAGGATTTGTTATCCCACGCCTGAAGCGCTTCCAACAGTGACTGGTTCGGCGCCGGCAAGCAGAAATCGACCACCATAGTCGTGCCACCGGCAACCGCGGCCTTGGTGCCGCTTTCAAAATCGTCTTCGGAATAGGTGCCCATAAAGGGCATTTCCATATGGGTGTGCGGATCAATCCCGCCCGGCATCACATAGCAGCCGTCGGCGTCAATCACCTTGTCCCCGGTCAGGTTGTCCCCGATGGCGGCAATCTTGCCGTCTTCGATCAGGATATCGGATTTGTAGGTCAGGTCGGCGGTAACAATGGTTCCGCCACGAATAACCATGGACATGGGTGGCTCCTTGTCTGTCTGAGGGCTGAAAAGGTGCGGGCCTTCCCGGCATTTCGCCCGTTATCTGCAAACACCTCGAGGGTATTCAATCGTCGTCGTTCATAGTTCGGGAGGTAATCCCGTCCGGCGAAGCCAACCCCGCCGGACGGTCAAAATCACAAGATGGTCAAATTACATCTTGTCGGTTACAGCGTGGGTCCAGGCACCTTCCGGTTCCTTGGTGATCACCGGATCGGAACCACCTGACAGCAGGCTGTCAACGGTACGCTGATAGGCTGCTTCGTCGAGAACCGCGGAATCACCAAGCAGTTTGGCGATTTCTTTCATCATGCGGACCTGGTGTTTTTCGGTCTGGGCACCGGTCATGTCGTTATCAAGAACGATCATCGCGGCGTCTTCCGGGTTTTCCTTGGCCCAGTTCCAGCCCTTCATGCTGGCTGCAACAAAGCGCGACATTTTGTCGACGAATGCCGGATCCGAAAGATTGTCTTCAAGAACATAAAGACCGTCTTCAAGGGTGGCCACACCCTGATCTTCGTATTTGAAGACCTTAAGATCATCAGCCGGGATACCGGCATCAATCACCTGCCAGTATTCGTTATAGGTCATGGTTGAGACGCAATCGGCCTGCTTCTGGATCAGCGGATCAACGTTGAAGCCCTGCTTGAGCACGGTGACACCATTTTCGCCGCCATCGGTCGGAATGCCGAGTTTCGACATCCAGCTCAGGAACGGATATTCGTTGCCAAAGAACCAGACACCAAGGGTACGACCCGGGAAGTCATCCGGACTTTCGATGCCGGTTTCCTTCAGGCAGGTCAGCATCATGCCCGATTTGGCGAATGGCTGTGCGATGTTCACCAGCGGCACACCCTTTTCGCGCGATGCAAGGGCCGACGGCATCCAGTCAATGATCACATCCGCACCACCACCGGCAATCACCTGCGGCGGGGCAACGTCCGGACCACCCGGATTGATGGTCACATCAAGATCGGCTTCTTCGTAGAAACCTTTGTCGAGTGCCACATAGTAGCCTGCAAACTGGGCCTGCGTGACCCATTTAAGCTGCAGGGTTACCTCGTCTGCTGCCATCGCCGAAAACGATGCCAACCCGAAACTCAACCCCATAGCAGTCGAAATAAACTTATTCATTCGTCGATGTCTCCTCAGGTTATCGTCAAATCCTCCCGGCGGGTCGTCTTGTTTTATGCCTTTAATGGCGACGTACCCGGAATGACGGATGCCATGACGTTGCTTTTCTCTCGATATAAGCCACAGCCCCGTAGAAGGCGGTCCCCGCAAGGGCCGCCAATGCGATTTCCGCCCAAACCATGTCGATATTCATCCGCCCGACCTCGGTCGAAATACGGAATCCCATGCCCACAATCGGGGTGCCGAAAAATTCGGCGACGATTGCACCAATCAGCGCAAGCGTGGAATTGATTTTAAGTGCGTTGAAAACAAACGGCATGGCAGCCGGCAAACGCAGACGAAACAGCGTTGACCAATAGCCCGACGCGTATGTCGCCATCAGGTCCTTTTCAAGCTTTCCGGCGGCATTCAACCCGGTCACCGTATTCACCAGCATCGGGAAGAAGGTCATGATCACGATCACGGCCGCCTTGGATTGCCAGTCAAAGCCAAACCACATCACCATGATCGGTGCGACCCCGATGATCGGCAGGGCCGAGACCATATTGCCAAGCGGCAAAAGACCACGTTTCAGGAACGGCACACGATCAACCGCGATCGCTACGATAAAGGCCGAACCACATCCCATGATATAGCCGCTTAGCACGGCCTTCACGAAGGTCTGGTGGAAGTCGGCTGCCAGAATGTCAGTGGAATTGACGAACCGTTCGCCAATCATGCTGGGCGGCGGCAACAGAACCTGTGGCACGCCAAAGCCTGAAACGACGACTTCCCAGACAAACAGAAGCCATACGCCAAAGGCCACCGGCACGACGAAGTTCGCCAGATGCTGTTTGGTGCGATCAAGGCTGTGGTAATTGGCAATGACATCAATCCCGCGCCAGACAAACGCCCAAAGCGACAGGATGAACAACCAGAAACCAAGCCCGGCAAAGCCTGCAACACCGTGATCATACAGAACACTCAAGGCCTGCCAGCAGCCAAACACCGCAACTGCCAGAATAATTATCCCAGCTGTGATGGACCGAGCGCCAAGCCAGGTAAAGGCGGAACCCACGATCACACACAGCGCCATGGCCGCCGCAAGTCCGGGAATGTCACCAACAAAGGCAACCTGTTTGCCGGTATCGCCATCAATGCCCGCCAACGGGAAAATCAGAGCCAGCAACGCCGTAATCGCTGCAAACAGACAGAACTTGTCAAGTTTGGTCCAGGTCATGACTTTACCCCCATCCTTGCAAGCACCCTGCGTTCAAACCAGCCGACAATCACCACAAGAATGGCCGCGACAAAGGCCGCCGTCAGAAGCGCCGACCAGATTTGGATGGTTTGTCCATAGTACGACCCGGCCAGCAAACGCGCGCCAAGCCCCGCCTGCGCACCGGTCGGCAATTCACCGACGATGGCACCGACCAGACTGATCGCAATCGCAACCTTCAGGCTGGCAAACAGGTATGGCATGGCGGACGGCAACCGAAGCTGCCAGAAGGTCTGCCATTTCGAGGCATTATAGGTCCGCATCAGATCAAGCTGGATCACCTGCGGCGACCGCAGGCCTTTAACCATACTGATCGTGACCGGGAAGAAGCACAAATAGGTCGAAATGACTGCCTTGGGCACCAGTCCCTTGATCCCGATGGCGCCCAGAACAACGATGATCATCGGCGCGATGGCAAGGATCGGAATGGTTTGCGATGAAATCACCCATGGCATCAGGCTTTTTTCAAGCGTCATGACATGAACGATGCCCACCGCCAGCAACACCCCCAGCAACGTACCAATCCCGAAACCCAGAAGGGTCGAGGAAAGCGTTACCCAGCTGTGATAAACCAGCGACCGTTTGGACGTGATCTTGATGGCAAAGATGGTTTTATACATCTCGACCGCGACCTGATGCGGCGCCGGCAGGATCGGGCGATCTTGTGCCAGGGTATCTTCAATCAACTGGCCTGTGGTCCAGGCCTGATCAGCGCGTTCATAGCGGTCAATCTGGGTCGGCGCATTCATGAAGACGGCCCCGACATACCACAAAACAAGAAGGGCGATCAGGACAACGCATACCGGTCCGGTTTGGCCCGACATCATGCGCGTCCAGGTCGATGGTCCGGCGATAGTGCCGGTCATGGATGCAGCATTACTCGTCATTGCTGTGCCCCGCACGCAGCCCTTCACGTACCCGATGCGCAATCTCGAGGAATTCCGGCGTTTCGCGGATATCAAGCGTGCGGTCTTTCGGGAAGTCAGTTTCGATCACGTCAATGATCCGCCCCGGACGGGGTGACATCACGACAATCTTGGACGACAGATACACCGCCTCGGGGATGGAGTGGGTGACGAACGCCACGGTCTTGTTGGTCCGCGCCCACAGTTTCAGAAGTTGTTCATTCAGGTGATCACGCACGATCTCGTCCAGCGCGCCGAACGGCTCGTCCATCAGCAAAAGGTCGGCGTTAAATGACAGGGCACGCGCAATCGATGCACGTTGCTGCATGCCGCCTGACAGTTGCCATGGGAATTTCTTTTCAAAGCCATTGAGCTCGACCAGTTTCAGCGCTTCCTGGGCTCGCCTGACGCGCTCTTCCTTGGAGATTTCCATGATTTCAAGCGGCAAGGTCACGTTGCGTTCGATCGAACGCCACGGCAAAAGGGCCGGCGCCTGAAACACATAACCATAAGCACGCTTTTCACGCGCTTCGTGCGGCGTCACACCATTGATCGAAATTTCGCCGCCGGTCGCCTGTTCAAGATCGGCAATCACGCGCAAAAGCGTGGTCTTGCCGCAGCCCGACGGACCGATAAAGGAAACAAAGTCGCCTTCCTCGATGGTCAGATCGACATCGGAAAGGGCGTAAACGGGGCCATCTGCCGTCTGGAAAGTCAGCGACAGCTTATTGATATCAACAACGGCTTTCTTTGATGCGGGCATCTCAGCAACATTATTGACGACTTGTTTTAGCGTCATGGGGTTTCCCCTGATCGTATGTCTCTCTCAGAACCAAAAGCGTCTCTTTTGGCACAGTCGATGGAAGCCTCCCTCAGGGACGTTGCCCTGAACCTTGTCGACATTGATCAAACGCATAAAGCCTTTGCCCGGTCGTTGCCGGGAACGGGGAATGATACCCCACCTGTCGATCAAGGCAAAACGGCGAGCAGCGCTTTGACCGCTCGCCAGTATCATGAAATCAGTTCCCGTCCGTCAGACGGGTATAGGTCGACGGGCGACGGTCGCGGAAGAACTGCCAGTTGTCGCGAATTTCGCGCACCATCGACATATCCATGTCATGGACCAGCAATTCATCCTGATCGCGCGATGCCTGTGCTTCGATTTCGCCACGCGGATTGACGAAATAGCTTTGCCCGTAAAACTCGCCAATATTCCAGGGGCCCTCGGTGCCAACCCGGTTGATCGCACCAATAAAGCAGCCATTGGCCACAGCCGATGCAGGTTGTTCGAGTTTCCAGATATATTCAGAAACACCAGCAACGGTCGCCGACGGATTGACGATATATTCCGCGCCATTCAGTGCCAGCGCACGCCAGCCTTCCGGGAAGTGGCGGTCATAGCAGATATAAACGCCAAGTTTGCAATACTGGGTATCAAAGACCGGCCAGTTCGATACGCCCGGCTTGAAGAAGAATTTTTCCCAGAAACCGGCGACATGCGGGATGTGGGTTTTGCGGTATTTGCCAAGATAGGTACCGTCGGCGTCAATCACGGCAGCGGTGTTGTAATAAACACCGGTGATGTCTTCCTCATAGATCGGAACAACGATCACCATTTTGTATTTGGCGGCCAACTCACACATCAGCTGTGTGGTCGGGCCATCAGGGATTTTTTCTGCGGCCGCGTACCATTTCTTGTCCTGGCTCGGACAGAAATAGGGCTGGGTGAATACTTCCTGAAAGCACAGAACCTGCACACCTTTTTTGCCCGCCTCTTCGACATAGGGCAGGTGTGCGTCAATCATGGCCTGACGGATTTCTTCGGGGGACTGATCGGTTGAACCCTTAAGGCTCATTTGAATCAGGCCACCTCTCAGCTTTGACATCCGAGATACCTCCTTGATCTGATATTTTTATGTCCTTGCCACTTTTGTGGTCTGACGGACTTATGTCTTCTCGCGCCCCAAGAACCCTGTTTGTTTTTTTACGGGTTCGTTCCCAGACGGGACGCGATCGGAAAAATCGCGAAACAGATGTTTCCTCCTTGGCGTTGCAGAGCCGTTTGGTTTTTATGGGTTCTGCAAGCCTGTGCCCCCTGCCCGGCTGACCGGACAAGGGGCAAAATCTTTGATCTTAATCGATCTCTTTAAGCACTTCGCGCAATGTGCCAAACAGCTGATCAATGTGTGATTTTTCAAGGATCAGCGGCGGCGACAGCGCAATGATATCACCCGTGGTGCGGATCAGGATGCCCTTCTCAAATGCCTTGAGGAAGGCATTGAACGCACGCTTGGTCGGGAAGCCTTCAATCGGCTCCAGCTCGATCGCACCGATCAGGCCAAGGTTACGGACATCCTTGACCAGCGGCAGGTCGATCAGGCTGTGCACCGCATCTTCCCAATACTGACCAAGATCCTTGCCCTTGGAATACAGACCTTCTTCTTCATAGGTCTCAAGCGTTGCCATGGCGGCCGCACAGGCAACCGGGTTGCCCGAATAGGTGTAGCCATGGAACAGCTCGATCATGTTTTCCGGGCCGGTCATGAAGGCATCATGGATTTCGTCGGTGGCAAACACCGCACCCATCGGGATGGTGCCGTTGGTCAGGCCCTTCGCGGTCGTGACCAGATCCGGCTGAACACCGAAATAGTCAACCGCAAACGGCGCACCCAGGCGACCGAAACCGGTGATGACCTCATCAAAGATCAACAAGATGCCATGCTTGGTGCAAATCTCGCGCAGGCGCTCCAGATAGCCTTTTGGTGGGATCAGAACACCGGTGGAACCTGCAACCGGCTCGACAATCACAGCCGCGATGGTCGAGGGATCATGCAGCGCGCAAATGCGTTCCAGATCTTCGGCAAGATACGCACCATGTTCGGGCATGCCACGGGTAACACCGTTTTCGTCCGGCAGGTAAGTGTGACGCATATGGTCGACACCACCCAACATTTGACCGAATGTTTTACGGTTACCCGAAATACCACCAACAGAAATACCGCCGAAGTTCACACCGTGATAGCCGCGTTCGCGACCGATCAGGCGGGTCCGCTGACCATCGCCGCGTGCACGGTGATAGGCCAGTGCGATTTTAAGCGCGGTTTCAACCGATTCAGAACCGGAGTTGGTATAGAACACATGGTTGAGGTTGCCCGGCATCAACTGTGCCAGACGGCTGGCCAGTTCGAACGCCTTGGGATGGCCCATCTGGAATGCCGGTGCGTAATCCAGCTCATCCATCTGTGCCTTGACCGCTTCGACGATTTTCGGACGCTTGTGACCGGCGTTGCAGCACCAAAGGCCCGCAGTGCCATCAAGGATGTCGCGGTTGTCGTCGGTTTTGTAATACATACCGTCGGCAGAGACCAGCATACGCGGGGTCTGCTTGAACTGCCGGTTGGCGGTAAAGGGCATCCAGAACGCCGAAAGATCGTTCGGACGGCTGATTTTCGTGGTGGCTGTCATCAAAAGGTCTCCCGTACCTTTTCAAGTTCTTCCCTCGACCGGTTCGGTGGCGGGCACCGTGCACCGGCATCTGATATTCTTCATCCCGTTTTCGCGAAAAGGTATCTGGCCTAATGACCAAAATGTCGCACATTCGTTTTCCGGGACGGCCCGACCTGTTGCGGGCACACAAACGTCGTTAGCATGAGACATGCCCATGCACTAGCGCTTTAATACCACCGCGGAACTGTTTCGAATATTCGACCGTCAAACACCATTTCGGCGACCCTGATTTTTATTTACGGCGTCTATTTTGTGTTTATCTTTCATCGGTACTGTTCGATATTTCGGACAAAACCGACTCTTGACCATGGCTTGGAACGACGCGCATAAAAAGTTTCTTTTTGATATTTGCAGTAGAGGTTATTTTAACCTGACCAAACGGTCAAGATAAATGACACGATTTAGACAGCACGATTGAGATCCCTCAAAATCGGCGCGAAACGGGACATAAAAATGAGCACAAAACCCGCAGTAAACGGCGCACACAAGGCCGCAATCCGACAGGAAAACGAAGAACAGATTCTGGCCGCTGCCGAACGGGTCTTTGCCGATTTCGGGTTCAAGGGCGCCACAACCGCGCGGATTGCCGAAATCGCCAATGTCCCCAAGGCCAATGTGCATTACTATTTCAGCACCAAAGAGGCCCTTTATCGCCGCATCATGGAAGATGTCTGTGATCACTGGCTCGAAGCGGCAATGACATTCGATAACAGTGCCGACCCCGCCTTCATTCTGCGTGGCTATATCGAGGCCAAAATGGATTTGTCGCGCGTGCGTCCATACGGGTCGCGTCTTTGGGCACATGAAATCATCCGTGGGGCCAAATTTTCGTCGGAATACATCTCGACCACGGTGAAAAACTGGCTCGATAGCCGTGTTGTGGTCATTCGGGGCTGGATTGACGAGGGCAAGATGGATGATGTCGAACCCTATACCCTGATGTACATGATCTTTGCCACCACCCAGCACTATGCGGACTTTGGCCGCCAGATAGAGATTTTCAACAATGACAAACCGCTGACCGACGCACAGTTTGCCGAGGCCAAGGAAAATGTCGTGCGCATCATATTGAAGGGTGTCGGGCTGGCCTGACCACCGCTTTGGGAAAAGCATCGCGGCCGACGTCACCACTTCTGTATAGTTGTATCGGATTATCGCGGAACCAATTTTAGTTATTCCTGATAATCACGATGTTTGCAGATAATAATGGTGTGTATCGGACCATCACTTCGCACTGTTTGTGGCTGTATTTCCGTTGTCCTGATCGGCGGATTTGTGTCCCTGATGACAGTCCCGGCAGCCGCGGAAAACGCAATTTTAGCCCAGACACAGAACACCCCGCCTGCCAGCAACTGCAGGAAGCTGTCGGTTGGCGGCGCAGATGGTTGGGAGCCGATCACCTATACCCGTGATGACGGCCAACAGACCGGGCTTGCGATCGACATTTTGCAAGATTACGCCGAACGCAACAACTTGCGCCTTGATCTCAATCTCGACATTCCCTGGACACGTGCCATTCAGATGCTCAGCAAGGGTGAGCTGGATGTGATTGCCGGGGCCTATTTCACCCAAGAGCGCGATCAGGTCCACTTTTACAGCGCGCCGTTTGCCAATGACGACATCATGGTCTTTCAACGCAACGACAATCGTTTTCCGGTTGTCGAGCTGAGTGACCTGATCGGGTATGACGGTGCGCGTCCGCAAGGTGGCAGTTATGGCGATTATATCGACCGTTTTGCCGAACAACGGCTGAACATGATTTTTTCCCCCACAGGTAATCGCATTTTTGACGTCCTGATGAATGGGCGGGTCGATTATGTGATGCTGGGACGCTTTGACGGGCTGACCAATATCTATCGCGATAGTCTGATCGACGACATTATCGTGGTCGAACCACCGATTGACAGCAACAAGGTCCATTTCATGTTTTCACGCAAAAGCCCCTGCATGGGCCATGTCAGAAACCTGAATGTCCTGATCGAACAGCTTGCCGAAGACGGAACGCTTGATCAATGGACAGAGAACCATCTTCTTGATGTGTCCGAAGGGGCGAGTTAACGACGGCGTGTTGCCACCACAATAAAAAAGCAGGGCGCACATAACGCCCTGCTTCGTGTTTGGTCACAGTGAAATGGCGGTACCCTATTTTTGCATCACGGTTTCATCGGCCTTGGCCAGAACCGCGTGCAGCAGAACCTGACCACCGGCATCCGACCAGTGTTTGTGAACTTCTTCGATCTCGTTATGTGAAATGCCATCAACACACGGGATAAAGATCATCGCGGTCGGGCAAACTTGCGCGAGATAGCAGGCATCATGCCCAGCACCCGAGACGATTTCACGCGCAGAGAACCCGCCAAGTTCGGCCCCCATGCGCACTGCATCGACGCAGGATTTATCGAACGGCACCGGTGCGTAATAGAAAATTTGCTCAAGTTCGGTCTGAAGGCCGATCTCCTTGGCAATCTTTTCGACACCTTCGCGAAGCGCCTTGTCCATATCCGCCAGAACCCCGTCATCAGGATGGCGAAAATCAACTGTGAAAAAGACTTCGCCGGGGATCACGTTGCGCGAATTCGGATGGATTTGCATCATGCCGACCGTTGCACAGGCAAGAGGGGAGCGATCCAGACCAATCTTGTTGACCAGATCAACCACGCGCGACGCACCAAGCAATGCATCCTTGCGGGTTTTCATCGGGGTCGGGCCGGCATGGGCCTCGACACCGGTGAACTTGATTTCATACCAACGCTGGCCCTGGGCATCGGTGACGATACCGATATCCTTGCCTTCATCTTCTAGGATCGGGCCCTGTTCGATATGGGCTTCGAAATAGGCCCCCATCTCGTGGGCATCAATGGTCGGCTCATCCGGGCCCATATAGCCGATACGTTCAAGCTCCTCGCCCATGGTTTTGCCATCGACATCGGCACGGGAATGACCGTATTCAAGGTCAAAGACCTTGGCAAACACGCCCGATGACACCATTGCCGGCGCAAAACGCGAGCCTTCCTCGTTCGTCCAGCAAACGACTTCCAGCGGGGCTTCGGTTTCGTATTTGGCCTCATTGAGGGTACGGATAACTTCCAGCCCCGAAAGAACACCATAAACACCATCATACTTGCCGCCGGTGGGCTGGCTATCAAGGTGGCTTCCCATCACAACAGGTGCCAGATCCGGATTGCGACCTTCGCGACGGGCAAAGATATTGCCCATCTTGTCGATACGGATCGAGCAGCCCTCTGCCTTGCACCATTCGATGAACAGGTCACGGCTTTCACGGTCAAGATCGGTCAGCGCAAGACGGCAAACGCCGTCCTTTTCGGTTTTGCCGATCTTGGCCATTTCCATCAGGCTATCCCAAAGGCGATCACCATCAATTGAAAGGTTACGTGCACTGGGTTGAGCAGTCATTAGTCAGTCCTTCTGGTTTTGGTGGCGCGGGTGGCGCGTCTGGATTATTCGGCCGCCATACGCATGGGATTAAGCGGATGTTCCGGCCATGTCATCGGCGGCTTGTCGGTCTTGACCGGCTCCATGGTGATGCAATCGGGGACCGGGCAGATGTGGTAGCACAGGTTACAACCCACGCATTCCTCGTCAACGACCTCAAACAGACGGCCGCCTTCGGGCTTGTCGGTCATGGTGATCGCCTGGTGCGAGGTATCTTCACACGCAATGTGGCAACGACCGCATTCAATGCAGTTATCCGGGTTGATCACCGCCTTGGTGTCGAAGTTCATGTTGAGCTCGTTCCAGTCGGAAACCTGCGGAACGGCAGCACGGGTGAACTGTTCGACGCTGGTGTAGCCCTTGTCATCCATCCACTGGCTCATGCCGTCAATCAGGTCATCAACCACGCGGAAGCCATAGATCATGGCAGCGGTACAAACCTGAACCGCGTTCGATCCCAGCGACATGAACTCAACCGCATCTTTCCAGGTGGTGATGCCACCAATACCGGAAATCTCAAGATCGCGGGTTTCCGGTGTCCGGGCAATTTCAGCAACCATGTTCAGCGCAATCGGCTTGACCGCCGATCCGCAATAGCCGCCATGGGTGCCCTTGCCATCAACAACCGGTTCCGGAACCATGTTGTCAATATCCACCGAGATGATCGAGTTAACAGTGTTAATCAGCGATACGGCATCCGCCCCGCCCTTGAGTGCTGCCTCCGCCGACCACAGGATGTTGGTGATGTTCGGGGTCAGCTTGGTAAAGACCGGAATATCAACGCTTTCCTTGACCCAACGGGTGACCTGTTCGACCATTTCCGGCACCTGACCGATGGCCGACCCCATGCCGCGTTCGCACATGCCGTGCGGGCAGCCAAGGTTAAGTTCCAGTCCATGCACACCGCTTTCGGCGATCTGCTGCGCCAGGTCCTTCCATGCGCGTTCCTCGATCGGGGCCATCATCGACCCGATGATGACGTGATCGGGGTATTCGACCCGGCACTCGCGGATTTCCTGAAGGTTGGTTTGAAGCGGACGGTCGGAAATCAGTTCGATATTGTTGATGCCCAGCAAACGACGGTTCTGGTCATGGTGCGCGCCATAGCGCGATGACACGTTCACCACGGGCGGATCAATGCCCAGCGTCTTCCAGACAACCCCGCCCCATCCGGCCTCAAAGGCGCGAACGACGTTGTATTTTTTGTCCGTTGGCGGCGCGGAGGCCAGCCAGAACGGGTTTAGCGAATCAATACCGGCGATTTTGCAGCTTAGATCAGCCATTTTCTCTCTCCCTTTGGCTAGCGTTTCACGCGGATTTCAGGAATGCATCAATGGCGATGGCGGCCTGTTTGCCGTCTTCGACCGACTGAACAGTCAGGTCTTCGCCACTTTTGATGCAATCCCCACCGGCGAACACGCCCGGGGCGGTTGTCTGATAAGTCTCATCGACCACGATCTTGCCGCCGGTGATCTCCATCCCGGCAAGGTCATCGGTTTTGATTTTCTGTCCGATGGCCTTCAAAATCTGGTCTGCACGCACTTCAAAGGTTTCGCCTGTGCCAACAAGTTTGCCATTGGCATCAAGTTCGGTTTTTTCGAACTCCATGCCCATCAGCTTGCCATTGGCCTTGATCGCAACCGGCTTTGCCCAGTAACGCACAACAACGCCGTTGGTTTTGGCCAAATCCTGTTCGAACTCGGTCGCGGACATGTTTTCCGCACCCCGGCGGTAAACAAGGGTGACTTCCTCAGCCCCCAGACGCTTGGCCTGAACTGCGGCATCAATTGCAGTGTTGCCACCGCCAATGACGATTACGTTGTTGCCAACCGGCATATCGGATTTCGGTTCGGTCTGGCGCAGTTTTTCGATGAAATTGATCGCATCATCAACGCCCGGGAAATCTTCACCCTTAAGGCCAAGATCATTGGTCGAGCCAAGACCAACACCAACAAACACGGCATCGTATTTCGCCTTCAGATCGGCAAGGTTGATGTCCTTGCCAAGCGCCTTGTTATATTCGATTTCAATCCCGCCAATGCCCAGAAGGAATTCAACTTCGCGCTGGGCGAAATCGTTGGTCATCTTATAGGCAGCCAGACCATATTCATTAAGCCCGCCCGGTTTCGGCTTGGCTTCGAACACGACAACATCATGGCCCAGCATCGCTGCACGGTGCGCACATGAAAGCCCGGCCGGACCGGCCCCGACAACGGCAATGGTCTTGCCGGTTTTGGGGGCACGTTTGAACGGATGAGGCAGATCGCGCGCCATCAGATGATCAACCGCGTAGCGTTGCAGGCTGCCGATTTCAACGGCGGTATCTTCGGCGACGTTACGAACGCAGGCCTCTTCACACAGCACTTCGGTCGGGCAAGCCCGCGCACAGGTACCGCCCATGATGTTGGCCGACAAAATGGTTTTTGCCGCACCATCCGGGTTGCCGGTGCTGATTTTGCGAATGAAGGATGGAATATCGATTGATGTCGGGCATGCGGTCACGCATGGCGCGTCATAGCAATACAGGCAGCGGTTGCTTTCCGCCATGGCCTGAAGCGTGGAATAGGCCGGATGCAGATCGGAAAAGCCGTCATCTGCGTCTTTGTGACCAGCACCGCCATGAACGGCACCGGATTTTGAAGCTTGCTTGGCCTGCAAGGTGGTCATTTGTTTGTCTCCCTGCCAAAAAGGCGTCCTCTCCTGACGTCATCGAGAGACAAAACAAGAATGACATTACAATCGACCGCGGGCCAAAAATGATCGCAGCTGTCGCGCGATCAGAATGCAATTATGGCGTTACGTGGACGGGCGGGCCCGACCAACTCAGGGTCTCTCGTACTGACATTCTTGGCGTATCCGTTCAGACAATGCTGAACTGTTTCCCAGTATTTGATCTGCCGTGTGGTTATAGTTTCGGGGTTATCCCCGGTTGATACACGTGCAGATGCCTCTCTCTGACGGATACAGCATGTCCAATCCTGATCATTTGGTCAAGATTAAAAATCCGAATTCTTGGTTGGGTCGCAAAACACCTGCATCCGCGCCAAAAAACCGGGGTCCGGCATCACCATATCCGCATCGGATTATAGGCCAATGGACATCCGGTATGTCCCTGATTTGGCGGTATTTTATGCTGGATTTATTTAGACAAACTAAAGTAACGTGATTGCCTAAGCTCAATTCGGAAAGCCTTCGATGACCCTTGCAAACCATGCCGCCGACACCCTTCCCGACCGTCAACCGTCGGTGCGTGCCGTTGCCATGCCGTCCGATACCAACCCGACCGGGGATATCTTTGGCGGCTGGTTGATGTCGCAAATGGACCTTGCCGCCGGAACCGCCGCCGCAAGGCGGGCCAAGGGCCGAACCGCAACCGTCTTTGTCGATAGCATGTCGTTCCTGCGTCCGGTCCATGTCGGCGATGAAGTGTCGTTCTTCACCGAAATCATCCATGTCGGGCGCACATCGCTTCGTATCCATGTCCAGGCCTGGCGCCAGACCCGATTTGAAGAAACATCCGACAAGGTGACCGAAGGTATCTTCACCTTTGTCGCGCTCGATGAGGCTGGCCGCCCCCGCCCGCTTGATCCGGATGCCAAAGACGACACCTGACCAGACCGGCCGGACCCACTTTTTTTGAGCGTTTTTGCAAAACATTCCCGCGCGCGCCGAAAAGTTCGGCGCGTTTTATTTTGTTTGGTCGTCAAATGACACGCCAAAACAGAACATCTTATTTTTCAATATCAACTTTTTGGCGAATTTATTTCAGTTTTATGTATCATTCCTCAATGTCGTTTCACTTGGCGTCGGTGAAATGAAATTCGGGGGAACCGTCGTGTGCTGGCGTCAATGACAAGTTCGGCATGGTACAGGCCGACACCTGTATTGCCAGAAGTGGGAGAGTTTAATCCGACATTTCAGTCTCTGATCAGGAGAAGCACATGACCGATCAGCCAATTCTTGTGGGCTATGACGGAACAGATGCCGCACAGCGTGCCGTGGAATTCGCGGGCAAACGCGCAACAGCCGAAGGCTGCGCAATTCATCTGGTTTACGTTCTTGAATGGTCCCCCTACAGCTTCCTGTCGACACAGGAACTTGAAGAACGCCATAAACGGCGAACAGAAGAATTGTCACGGGCGGAGGAAACCCTCAAGCCCGCGCTAGAGGCACTCAACAAGCTTAAAATACCGGTTACTTCGGAAGTCCGTTACGGCCATTCCGGCGAACTGATCTGCAAGATCGCCGCAGACAAAGGTGCGTGTCAGATCATTGTCGGCAGAAAGGGTGGATCAGCACTGGGGGCAAGGCTGCTGGGCAGTTTGCCGCTGACACTGGTACAGGCATCGCCTGTGCCGGTCACTGTCGTTCCGTAAGGCAATCACGAAGTTAAACCGGAGAACCATCATGTTCTGGAAAAAGACAGCAGCGGCCAGCGCCGTTGCAATGATGTCGGCCACCCTGCCCCAAATCGCACTTGCGCAGGAAGCCGGCCTTGATGAGAAAATCAATCAGGCGATCGCACCGATTTCAAATGTGATTGCCGGCACCATGTTCTATTCCGTGCCGATTGCCGGCACAGAATTTCCCCTTATTGTCGGCTGGCTTGTAGTTGCCGCCACCATTTTCACGCTTTATTTCGGCTTTGTTCAGTTCCGTCGCTTCGGCCATGCCATATCACTGGTCAAGGGCGACTATTCCCACCCCGAAGATGCCGGGGAGGTTTCGCACTTCCAGGCCCTTGCCACCGCCCTTTCGGGCACGGTCGGGCTTGGCAATATTGCAGGGGTGGCCGTTGCCGTCTCGATCGGTGGACCGGGTGCGACATTCTGGATGATCCTTGCCGGCCTTTTGGGCATGGCATCGAAATTCACCGAATGCACGTTGGGCGTGAAATACCGCAACGAATATGAAGACGGCCGCGTTTCCGGTGGCCCGATGTATTACCTGTCAAAGGGGTTGGCTGAAAAAGGCAAACCGGGCCTTGGCAAGGTTCTGGCCATCCTGTTTTCGATCTGCTGCATCGGCGGTGCTGTTGGTGGCGGCAATATGTTTCAGGCCAATCAAGCCTTCCAACAGGTGGTCAATGTCACCGGCGGTGACGAAAGCTTCCTTGCCGGATCGGGCTGGCTGTTTGGTTTGATTATGGCGATCATCGTCGGTGTTGTGATCATTGGCGGCATCAAATCCATCGCCAAGGTGACCGAAAAGATCGTGCCGCTTATGGCGGTGATTTACGTCACCGCCGGCATGATTATTATCCTGTCGAACATCACCATGGTCGGTGATGCCTTTGCCCAGATCTTTGTCGGTGCCTTTACCGGCGCCGGTGTTGCCGGCGGTGTGATCGGCGCCCTGATTCAGGGCTTCAAACGTGCAGCGTTTTCGAACGAAGCTGGCATTGGTTCTGCGGCCATCGCCCACGCAGCTGTCCGCACCAAGGAACCGGTGACAGAGGGCTATGTTGCCCTTCTTGAACCGTTCATTGATACGGTGGTGATCTGCACCATGACAGCGCTTGTGATCACCATCAGTGGCGAGCTCAATTCCGGCCTGACCGGGGTTGAGCTGACCTCAGCCGCCTTTGCGTCAGCCTTTACATGGTTCCCGCTGATTTTGGCACTGGCTGTTGTGCTGTTTGCCTTTTCGACCATGCTGTCATGGTCCTATTACGGGCTGAAAAGCTGGACCTATCTGGTCGGTGAAGGCAAAGGCAAGGAGATCATTTTCAAGCTGTTCTTCTGCCTGTGCGTGATTGTTGGCGCATCCATGAGCCTCGGTCCCGTGATTGATTTCTCGGATTCCATGATCTTTGCCATGGCGATCCCCAATATCATCGGCCTTTATTTCCTGATGCCGGTGGTGCGCGGTGAGATCAAACAATACTGGGCCAAGATCGAAAGCGGCGAGATCAAAAAGGTCAAGTAAGCCAAAACTTTGAACCGATTCCAAACACCCCTGCCCCTTGGCGGGGGTGTTTTTGTCCATTTTCTGGCGCATCGGATTTGCGCCAAGTCAAGCTGATCGCAACAACCCTTAATGGGCCCGCATCGTTTTCTTGCCAGCACTCATTGTTTCGGCAACCGAAATCACCAAAACACAAATAGACATCAAGACCACAGAAATCGCCGATGCCGCCGGAAGGTCACTGCCGGTTTCAGCAATTTTGGAATAAAGCACCAGTGGCAGGATATTGACCTGTGTACCAACCAGCGCCAATGCAGTGCCATAGGCCCCAAAAGCCACCGCCGACGTCAGGCAAAATGCCGACACAAATCCCGGGACAAGCTGAGGCAACAGGATATCAAAATGCGCCCGAAACCCTGATGCACCCATGGTTTTTGCGGCATCGATTTGGCTTCGGTCAAAATTGATCAGCGGCGGCAAGAGGATCATCACCACGCGCGGAATCAGATAATAGGAATAGGCAAACCCCAAACCGATTGGCGAAAAGATAAATCCGCCAACAATAGCCGGGTCCGCACCAATTTCGGCCAACAGCATGGTCACAAAGCCAGCCCGACCAAATGTCAGAATGAAACCATAGGCAATAATCAGCCCCGAAAACGTCAGGGGCAATGAAATCAGAAACATCAAAGCCGCACGAAACCGTTCCGATTTTTGCGACAGATGCAGCGAAACAAAATAACCAATCACCAAAGAAAATAACGGCGCAGCCAAACCGATCACCAAGCTGCCCCGTAACCCGGCCCAAAAGACCGGATCAGAGGCGACCCTGCCATAAGCAGAGCCGCCATCTGAAAGGGAGTCCGCAACAACAAAGACCAGCGGCAGAACAAAAAACGCCCCAAGAAACACCGTTGCCGGTAATGCAAGCCACAGCAAAGTGCCCTTGTGACGTCCAACCATTGTTATATTCCTTCGCCTTTGAGGTCTTTTTATTGCGTTAAAAGGTCAATCAGTTGCCAAGAACTGCCTTGGACCAACCGGTATCGATATCGGCCTTAAGCGCGGTTGCCTTGACGATATCAATCGGACGGATCTGCGGGGATTCCGGCATTTTTTCGGCAACTTCCGGCGAAAGCTTTACGCCTGGAACCGACGGACGAACATAGCCCTCGGCAAAGGTCGCCTGACCTTCATCGGTCATGATGTAGTTCAGCCAAAGCGCTGCTGCAGACGGGTTCGGGCCGTTTTTGACCATGCTGATCGCATACGGGGCCGCAGCCGATGCTTCTTTGGGGATGACAACATCAATGTCGTCGCCCATGCCGTCCTTGTATTTTGCTTTCAGACCGTCATTTTCATAGCCGATCCAGATCGGTATTTCGCCCTTAAGGAACTGGGCATACGGGGTCGTGCCAACCGTGCGCAGGACATTGCCGCTTTCATGCAGTTTGGCAAGGTAATCAATGCCGGGCTGGATGTTATCCATGTCGCCGCCATTGCCAAATGCCGATCCGAAAACAACAACCTGGCCCTGACCGGTCGAACGCGGATCAAGATAGACAATCGAATTCTTGTATTCGGATTTCAAAAGGTCGGCCCAGCTTTCCGGGGTTTCCTTGACCAGCTTTTTATTCACAAGGAACGCAATATTGAGTTTGTGAACCGTGAACCATTTGCCATCTTTTTCGTGCAGCTCGGCAGGCAGTTTGTCAAAATTGACCGGCTTAAACGGCGCAACCACATCCTTGGCAACCGCATCAAGTGCTGAACCGGCAAAGTAATAAGCCGTATCGGCTTGCGGACGGTTACGCGACTTATCAAGGGCAACAACCGTGGCAGCCGAACCAAGATCGTTATAGACCATCTCAACGCCTGGATAACGGGACTTGAAGTTCTTGAACTGCGAGGACCAGTTTGCCCAGGTCGGTCCGGTGTCAAAAGACACAACAAGACCTTCTTCCTGTGCCTTTTCATAAAGGGCCTGCTCACCTTCATAAAGTTCCGGTCCCTCGAAGGCGCTGGCAGTCAGCGGTGCGAGGGATAAAGCAGCAACCAAGGCTGCCTTGATTTTGAAATTCATTGAAAAGCTCCTTTGGGAGGAAGAGAGATGAAGAAGTAAAATGAAGAGCTATGCACGAAGAAGCCGGACCTGCTCCGGCGCAATCGAGACACCCGCAACAGTGCCGCGATATCCTGTTTCACCTGTGATGATCTGGTCGCCGACGGCGATGTCGTATCGACGCATGGCTCCAAGGAACCTGTCCTGAACAAGATCACCGCGGAAATAATTGACTGACGTCTCGGCGTTCTCCGCGCCATTGATGACGGGCGTCACGGCTTCGGGACGGACAAGAATCGTCACGGCCTCCCCGACTTGCCAGCTTTCTGCATCGCAGATGATATCGCCAAGCGCGGTCGATACCCGGTTGGGCGAAAGCACCTTGCCCTGCCAAAGGTTGGCCTTGCCGACAAAGGCGGCCACCGTTTTATCAACCGGATGGTCATAAAGCGCACGCGGGGCATCAAGTTGCAGCAAGCCGCCTTGATGAATAACCGCCACACGATCTGCCATCGACAGGGCTTCTTCCTGATCGTGGGTGACAAGGATCGTTGCGATATTGGCCGTACGCTGAATGTGGGTGATCAAATCACGCATTTCCCCGCGCAGGGACGCATCAAGTGCCGATAACGGCTCATCAAGCAAAAGCGCTTTTGGCTGATAAACAAGTGCACGCGCCAGGGCCACCCTTTGTTGCTGCCCGCCCGAAAGCGTTGCGGGCTGGCGCCCCCCGGCATGGGCCAAGCCGACTTCGTCAAGGGCTTTGCGGGCGCGTTCAAACCGCTCGTCCCGGGCAACGCCCCGCAACTGCAGCGGATAGGCAATGTTTTCAAGTACGGTCATATGCGGGAACAGCGCATAGGACTGAAACACAATGCCAAGATCGCGATGGCGTGCAGCAACACCTTTCATATCACGTCCGGTAATTTCAATGCGTCCGTGTTGCGGATCCATGAAACCCGCCAGAAGTTTAAGAAGCGTACTTTTCCCCGAACCGGACGGCCCGATCACCGCAAGCAGTTCACCGGTTTTGACATCAAAACTGATATTGCTCAGGCCGCCTTTGCCGTCCGCATAACGATAGGTGACATTTTCAAAACGGATGGTCATGGACGTGCCTTTTGACGAAAGTGAGAGAAATGCGCCCCGGCGGCACTGGCACATGCCGCCATCAAGGCAAGAACAATCAGAACGACCGTGGCTGCGCAGGCCAGCCCCGTCGCACCATAAAAGGCCTGCAACAGAACAACTGGATAGGTGCGCGACAGGAAACCGGCAACAAGGTTGGAAATCTGGAATTCACCAATGGAAATTGCGGTCACCATCATCAGCCCGGACAGCAGGCTGTAGCGCAGCGACGGCACGACGATATCGCGAAACCGTTGCCAGAAACCGGCACCAAGCGTCTCGGCAACCCGTTCCATCCCGGAAATGCCCAACCGGTCCATATCGCCAAGCAACGTCCCCACCAGATAGGGCAGCGTTAAAACCACATGCGCACAGATCAAAAGCCAGGTTGTGCCTAGCCAGGGGGTATAGTTGCTGGAAAATACGATAATAAACCCGAAACCAAGCACCAGCTCGGGCACTGCCACCGGCAGCAAAGTGAAAATACGCGCCGCCAAACGGACCCCGCGATTGGCCGCCGAAAACACGGCATAGGCAAATGGCACGCCAAGCAGAACATTAATCACACATGTCGCAACGACGACCTGCAAACTGGTCATGAAGGCGCGCTGAAAACTGGAATCACCAGCGACCTCAAGATACCAGTCGAATGTCATGCCGCTTGGCAGAAGACTGTTGGTCCAGCTTGTCCCGAATGATCCGACCACCAACAACAGGATCGGGGTCACCAGATACAAACAATATAATAAGGTCACCAGGCCCATAAATGCTTCCAAAATAGCAAGATTTGAAATGAAACGACGCCGCCCGAAAACACGAATGGCCCGACGAATATCGTTCGCGGGCCAAGCTATGCGAGTCTACAAATTTACACAAATGTAAGTTTAGTGACATTTCATGACGCAAATTGTCATCAAACCTATGCGTCGGGTGATAACCCCAAAAACGCGCGCGCGACCTTTGGCAAAAGCGCTTCGACATCATCACAGCGCACAACATCAGGCACGACCGGCGCACTGGGCAACGCAAAAACCGGGCGATCATAATGCAGGCCATATGCCATTTCCGTGATGGTGCCATACCCGCCGCCAACCGCGATCAACAACCGTGCCGAGCGGGCAATAACCGAGTTTCGCGTTGGGCCAATTCCAGTGGCCAACGGCACACTCACATAGGTATTTGCCGTTTCAAACTCATCACCGGGCAACAGGCCAAGAACCAAGCCTCCAGCCTCATAAGCCCCGCGTGACGAGGCTTCCATCACCCCGGTGCGTCCACCGGTCATCAGGGTATAGCCGGTTTCTGCCAACACCTTGCCCAATGCTTCAGCGACCTCGCAATCTTCATCACTTGCGACCTTTGCCCCGATTACCGCAACGGGAACCTGACGCACCTTTTGGGTTTGAAACAACCACTGCACGGCTTCTTGTGCATCGACCGGGCGCAGGTTTACATCAGATACTGCATCATCCTGCGTTTTCCAGCAAAGCGCCCAAGGATCAAACACTTGCCCGGCACAGCGCAGCACAGAATTTTCCGTATCAATATGCAATTGCATGTTGCAGTATCCTTTTCCTATCGCAATCGAATGGCCCGGTATGTAAACTAATTTACAAATCGACACCAGCAAAGATTACAAGGCATAATTATGACATCGCCAACGACGCAAGATAGCCCGGTCGATCTGAGCCCCCGGCAGAACGAGATTCTTCAGATCATCCGCGATCAGGGATTTGCCACACTCGAAGCACTGGCAGACATCTTTAATGTGTCAACGCAAACCATTCGCCGCGATGTCATCGATCTTAGCAAACAGGGTTTCCTGCAACGCTTCCACGGCGGGGCTGGTTTGCCTAACAATATGGTGCGGTTGGGCCATGAACAGAAAAACCGCATATCGCCAGAAGCCAAACAACGCATTGGCGAACAAGCAGCCAAGATGATCCCGAATGGCGCATCGGTGTTCCTTGATGTTGGCACCACGGTAGAGGCGGTCGCCCGCGCACTGGGGAACCACCATAATTTACGGCTGGTGACAAACAGCATGCTATGTGCGGCCATCATTTCAGCCCAGTCCCATCAGGAAATACATGTCATCGGCGGGATTATATATGGCAGTGACGGATCAATGGTCAGCAACGATGCCCCGGCTGCCATCCGGCGCTTTGCCCTTGATTATTGCATCATTGGCTGTTCGGGGTTTGATGATGACGGCACACCGCTTGACCATGACAGGCAAAAAGTCGCGATCAAAAATGCTGCTATTCGATCATCGCGTCACAACATCCTTGTGGCAGACCAATCAAAATTCCACAAACACCCTTTCATGCGCATCGCCGAAATCACTGATTTCAAAGACTTCGTGACCGATACGCGCCCACCGGCACATATTCGTAGCTCCTTTGATCAGGCGGGTACCAACATCACCGTTGCCTGATCCGTCATACCAGCCCACTCTTTTTAATCGATCAAAAAAGCGACGCAGCTATGCAAACCGTGGGGAATATGCGATTTTAATCGGCACAGGCAGCAGGCTGTGATAGAAGCCGCGCAGAGAGATTTCCCGCAGACGACTAAATAGAAAAGACCCGCAAGTGATGAGTAATCAATCGCGCCGTTCCGAATTGCTGATGCCCGCAGGCTCGCTCGAAAAGCTGAAAGTTGCTGTGCTGTATGGCGCAGACGCCGTTTACATGGGCACGCCGGACCTGTCGCTGCGTGTTAAAAGCCAGATGTCGCTTGATGACGTGGTTGAGGGCATCGATTTTGCCCACAGCCATGGTGTGCGCGTTTACCTCACACTCAACCTGTTTTCGCATAACAAGGACATCGACAAGCTGCCGGAATATGTCGATACCGTGCGCAAGGTCCGTCCGGATGGCCTGATCGTTGCCGATCCGGGTGTTTTCATGTTTGTGCGTGAACATGCGCCGGAACTTGATTTGCATGTCTCGACACAGGCAAACGTGTGTTCGTGGCAGAGTGTCAAATTCTGGCAGAGCATCGGTGCCAAGCTGGTCGTTCTAGGCCGTGAGGTTTCCTACGAGGAACTGACCGAAATCCGCGAAAAATGCCAGGACATCAAGATTGAGGCCTTTGTGCATGGCTCGATGTGCATGACCTATTCCGGTCGTTGCCTGCTGTCGAACTTCATGGCCGAACGCGGGGCCAACCAGGGGGCATGTGCCAACTCGTGCCGCTGGAAATACAAAGTCCACATGAAGCTTAAGGACGGCACGGTCAAGGAACTCAAACTGACCGAGGAAAACCTCGAAATGTTTGACTTCTTCCTTGAAGAAGACAT
>ENA-ORCZ01000203-ORCZ01000203.1-marine-metagenome-genome-assembly--contig:-NODE-203-length-40536-cov-4.213401_pt1 | contig 40536 bp, 39 predicted proteins | sample MGYA00237785_ERZ508519 | MGnify/ENA primary metagenome ERZ508519 (study PRJEB26189, sample SAMN06268790) | marine metagenome | isolation source: Bioluminescent Bay, La Paraguera, Puerto Rico | place...
AGCGCCGTTTCCCCTGAAGGCTTGTCGGTCCAGACCGTTACCTCATGTCCGGCGAGACGGCCGAAGCTCGGCAGCTTTCGGAGCGTGTCGAAATAATCGTCGAGGATGTGAACTTTCACTTTGGGTATCCCTGAAGCATGAACTCGAAGTCGTCTGAACATCAAAACCAACAGAGGTTTTGTCTGGCCGGCTAACAATACGGCGCACGGCTCATTTATGCGTTCAATTCAACTCTTCAGGATCCAGCTTCAAGTTCCAGCCTGGGTGACAATGCCCTTGGGTCGAGCTTCAGGTGGATGATGGAAGGCACGTTTGCGTTACGAGCCTTCGCGAGCGCGTCGGGAAATTCAGCATCTTCCTTTACGGTCAGGCCCAGTCCGCCATAACTTCTCGCAAGTGCCGCGAAATCCGGATTTCTGAGGGAGGTGCCCGAAGGCCGTTGCGGATAGTGTCGCTGCTGATGCATCCGGATCGTGCCATACATCCCGTTGTCGCTGATTATCACGATGACATTCGCGCCATACTCGCAAGCGGTGCCGAATTCCTGGCTGACCATCTGGAAGCAGCCGTCTCCTGCGAGGCAGATGACATCCCGGTCAGGGTGTTGAAGCTTTGCGGCAATCGACGCCGGAAGCCCGTAACCCATCGATCCGGACGTCGGCGCAAGTTGAGTTCGCCAGCCCCGATAGCGGTAATATCTGTGCAGCCAGGCGGAATAGTTGCCCGCGCCATTTGTCAGAATTGCGTCGTCCTCGAGGACTCCGTTCAGGTGGTCTATGACCCGCTCCATCTTCAGCGCACCGGGCGTCTCCTGGAGAACTTGCCAGGCCTCGTACTCCGACCGCGCTGCAGCACGTTCAGGGCGTCTATCCGATCTGTATGCCGCATCAGCCAGCTGGATACAGGCAGCGCCCGGTTGCGCGACGACGGCGAAGTCCGGCCGGTAAACCCGGCCGATCTCGGAAGGGTCGGCGTGTATATGTATCAAGCTCTGCTCCGGAACAGGAGACTTCAAAAGCGTGTACCCGGACGTCGTCATTTCTCCAAGACGAGCGCCGAGAGCCAGCACGACATCCGCCTCACGCACCCTCCTTGCGAGGGCCGGATTAATACCGATGCCGACATCACCGACATAGTTCGGATGACGGTTGTCGAGATAATCCTGGCAACGAAACGATGCCCCCACCGGAAGGTCGAGGTCTTCGGCAAATTTCGCGAGGGCGCTACAGGCATCTGCCGACCAGCCACCACCGCCGACGATAACGAACGGGTTTTCTGCGGCCTTCAGGCGACGCACCACTTCCTCGACGTCATCTGCCGCCGCCTTGCCGGAGGGTAACACCGCCCTCGGCGCCGGCACGCCTTCAGCCGGACCGGACAACATGTCTTCCGGAAGTGCCAGCACGACAGGTCCTGGACGGCCTGATTGCGCGACATGGAATGCGTGTGAAACATATTCGGGAATACGGTCCGCCCGGTCGATTTCGGCGACCCATTTTGCAAGCGGACCGAACATCGCGCGGTAGTCGACCTCCTGGAAAGCCTCGCGGTCGCGCTGGTCGCTTGCAACCTGCCCGACGAACAATATCATGGGCGTGGAATCCTGAAATGCAACGTGAACGCCGGCGCTGGCATTGGTTGCGCCGGGTCCGCGGGTCACGAGGGCGACGCCCGGCTCACCGGTGAGTTTTCCCATGGCTTCCGCCATCATCGCGGCCCCTCCTTCCTGGCGGGAGACGACAACGTCGATGTCAGAGTCCTTCAGTCCATCCAGCGCGGCCAGGAAGCTTTCACCAGGAATGCAAAAGACACGTTTGACCCCTTGCGCGACAAGACAATCGACAAGGAGCGCGCCGCCGTGGCGCGTTGCAAGTTCACTCACGATATTTACCTCTGGATCTTTTCAGGCGAAGTCCGCACGAGCGGCCAGACGTTCCGCGGCTCTTTCGAAGCGCCTGCGTGTCGCGAGACGAGCTGCCTCGGCGTCGCTTTCCGCAAGCGCAGTGATCACGGCACGATGTTCGTTCAGAATTTCCGGTCCGAATTCCGAGGTCGCGGCGTTCTTGAGAAACGCGGAGCGCAGATTGTCCTGGATGTTGGTCTCGATCATTGTGACGACATCCACGTAATAGGGATTCCCTGAAGCAACCGTGATAGCCCGGTAGAGTTGCAGCTCCAGATCGACCCGCTCCTCCAGAGCCGCTTCGGGACCGAGAAGGTCGGCGGTCTCCATCTTTTTGAAGAGCCCTGCGATTTCGCTCATCTGTTCGTCGCTGCGAGCCTCTGCCGCGAGCGCTGACGCTCCGGCCTGTACACCCGTGCGGAGCTGCAACAACTGAACGATCTGTTTGCGCTTCTCGAAGCAGGCGGGACTAATCCGGAAGGCTGAGCGCTTGCTCGGATCTGCCACGAAGGCCCCCACTCCGCGCCTCGAATCGACCACGCCATTATAACGGAGGAAGGAAATCGCCTCGCGCACAACCGTACGGGCGACACCGAACCTTTGGGAAAGCTCGGCTTCGGTAGGGAGCCGGTCGCCAGGTTTCAGCTGCCCGTTTTCTATTGCACTGCTGATCGAAACCGCGACTTCGTCCGGCAGCCTGCGAGGGCGGTCGATACGGTCGAAAAGGGGTGAATTCTCTGTCATTCCAGCACTCCGGGCAGCTTCATCAACCTAATACATTTTGCGCCGCAAACCAACAATAGGAACAATAAATCAGAAAACAGGTTGTCTGACAACTGGTTTTATGTTTTCGTATGTCGCACAACAAGGAGGCATGGATGTCCGGAACGCGTATTTCATTGATCGGCTTGGGGGGCATGGGCCGGGGACTGGCGAAGAACATGCTGCTGAACGGATTGGACCTGACCGTTTCCGATCTTGATGCCTCAGCAGTTTCGCGTGCGGTGTCGCAAGGAGCCCGGGAAGGGATTTCGCCCACTGAGATGGCAAGAGACGCCGATGTCTTCGCCGTCTGCATCACCACCGCGGAAGCGGTTCAGAAACTGGCCCTGGGAGCGGAGGGTGTGCTCGCGGCCCTGAAACCGGGCAGCATTTTCCTCGATCACACAACAGTCTCCGTCAAACATGTCGACCTGATGCGCCAGGCCTGCGAGGAACGAGGGATTCACTATGCAGAAGCGCCGATGACCCGAACCCCGTTCCACGCCGACCGAGGCGAAGTCAACATCCTCTTCGGTGGCAGCGAGGAGATCCTGGGTCGGCTCCGCCCGATCTTCGAGAGCTATGCCGAGAATATTTTTCATGTCGGGCCGGCGGGGCACGCAATCCGCCTGAAACTGATCCACAACTACATCGCGTTCGCAAATGTTGCGACCTTCTGCGAGGGCTTCGCCCTGGCGGCCAAGGAAGGTCTCGACATGACGAAAGTCATCGGCATCATTTCGGCTGCTGGAGGCAAGTCCGGAATGATGGACCTCTATGGTGAAATGACCCTTCGCAGGGACTTCACGCCGCACATGTCCCTGGCAAACGCCCAGAAAGACGTTCGCTATTACGCTGAATGGCTCTCGTCGGCCGGTTTGCCGGGCTTCATGGCAGACTCCATCCACCAGACCTACGCACTCGCGTCCATCATGGGTCATTCCGACGAAGGCTGCACCGCCGTCATCAAGCCATATGAAGAGCTCTCAGGTATCGAAGCCGCGCTGCCGGAAAAGAGGGAGGGCTGATCGCGTCCGCAAAGCGGAACGGACGAACCACAAAGGCATTTTCAAGATTTTTTGCATCATCAGGGAGGAACCACAGATGCTTAAATCCACACTGCTTGCAACCATTGCCGGTTTGGCATTCACGTCGTCGGCGCTTGCCCAGGACGTAACATTGCGGCTGGCGCATTTCGCGGCCGAAAGCCATCCCGGTCATCTCGCCGCCGTCCAGTTTGCCGAGAACGTCAAGAAGCGCACTGACGGTGCGATCGAGGTGGAGATCTATCCCGCCAACGAACTGGGTTCACCGCCAGAACAGCTCGAACAGACCGTGCTCGGCGCCATCGAAATGAACCTGCCGACGCAGGGCGGGCTGGACAAATACGAAAAGGCGTTCGGCACTGTCATGACGCCTTTTGCCTTTTCGTCCTACGAGAATGCCCATGAAATCCTTGACGGGCCGTTCATGGATTGGGCGGCGCCCAAGCTTGAGGAGCAGGGTCTGGTAATGCTGTCGAATTGGGAATACGGCTTCCGGAATATCACCAATTCGGTACGCCCAATCGAAAGCCCCGACGATGTCACCGGGTTGAAGCTCCGGACACCGCCGGAATTGCAGATCGTGGCTGCGCTTGAAGGTCTGGGAGCTGCGACCACGCAGATTGCTTTTCCGGAGTTGCCGAATGCGCTCAACCAGGGCGTGGTCGACGGACAGGAAAACCCGATTGGCGTCATCTACCATTACAAGCTGAACGATTTCCAGGAGCATCTGGCCCTGACGCGACATGTCTACAATTCGATGGTGCATGTCATGAACAAGGATGTCTTTGACGGACTGTCCGAGGAGCAGCAACAGATCCTGCGCGAAGAAAGCAAGGCCGCAGGCGACATGATGCGTGCCGCCGTCATTGCACAGGAAGAAGAGGAAATAGCCGCTCTTGAAGCACAGGGAATGAAGGTGACCCGTCCTGATCATGCTGCATTCGCCGCAAAAATGGGGCCCGCACGTGATCGCGTCGCCGAATACAGCGGCGCAGAGAACATGACAACCTTCCTCGGCTTCCTCGACTAACCAAACGGTCTGCTGCCCCCGATCTGACGGGGCAGCAGACTTCGGGATTCCTCATGACAACCTTTCTCATACTGGGCGCTCTGGTCATCCTGATCGCGATCGGCCTGCCCATAGCCGTTTCCCTGGGTCTGACTGCGGTCGGCTTCTATGCGCTGCAAGGCGATTTTCGCATCCTGGCGATGGTGCCGCAGCGGATGTTCTCATCAACGACCGGGTTCACACTGCTGGCGATACCCTTTTTCATTCTGGCCGGCAATCTCATGAACACCGGCGGAATCACCGAGAGAATTTTCCGGTTCGCTGACGCCTGCGTGGGTCATGTACGCGGCGGGCTCGGACAGGTGAATGTCCTTGCTTCACTGTTTTTTTCCGGCATGTCCGGAGCAGCTGTAGCTGATGCAGCAGGTCTCGGGCAGGTTGAACTCAAGGCGATGGAGGACAAGGGTTATGATCCGGACTTCTCTGCCGCAATCACCGCTGCGTCGTCGACCATCGGACCGGTCTTTCCGCCCTCCATTCCCTTCGTTCTCTATTCTTCGATCACCGGCGTGTCCGTCGCCAAACTGTTCTTGGCCGGGGTCGTGCCCGGAGTGCTCATGGCATTGGCGTTGATGGTCGCCGTCTGGATTGTTGCCCATCGTAGCAGGATGCCGAAGAGGCCCCATATCGACTGGCTCGAAATCAGCCGCAGTTTTCTGGGGGCGGCTCTTTCGCTGCTGACGCCCGTCATCATCATCGCCGGCATTTTCGGTGGGATCGTCACGCCGACGGAAGCGGGTGTGGCGGCAAGTGCCTACGCCCTGATCCTCTCCATGTTTGTCTACAAGGAGATTTCGATCCGGGACCTGCCGCGCATCCTCTGGGAAACGCTGCAACATACCATACGCGTGATGTTCGTCATCGCGGCGGCTGGTTTCTTCGGCTGGCTTCTCATCCACCAACGCGTTCCCAATCAGCTCGTCAACAGTCTGATCGGGTTTTCCGATAATCCCATGGTGATCATGGCGATCGTTGTGACAATCCTGCTCGTCCTCGGAATGTTCCTGGAGGGTATTGCCGTGATCGTGTTGACTGTGCCTCTGTTTGCACCGGTCATGACGCAAATCGGCGTGGATCCGGTCCAATTCGGGGTCATCATGATCATGTGTTCCATGGTCGGGTTGTTGACGCCTCCGGTCGGAATGGTTCTGTTTGCCGTTTCCTCGATTGCCAAGATCGGCGTGGGCAGGCTTTCCAGGGCACTGCTCCCCTATCTTGCAGGTCTTAGCGCCGTTCTCCTCGCTGTTATCGTGTTTCCGGCCGTGTCGACATGGCTTCCCAACCTCTTGCTCGGGAACTAGCCATGCTTGCTACCCTCGACAACCTGACCGGCAAAGTCCTGCGCGCAGTTCCGATCCTCTGTCTCGCGGCCCTGTTCGTTCTGCTGCTTGCCAATGTGTTCGCCCGGACGTTTCAGCTCGCAGCGTTTTCCTGGCTCGATGAAGTCGTTCAGGGATTGTTCGCCTGGATGGTCTTTACCGGCACGGCCGCCCTGTGGCGTGAAAAGGATCACTTCCAGGTAGACTGGTTGCCTTCATCGCTACCTGCGTTGTCCGCGCGCATCCTGCGCCTTGCAACGACGGCGCTCTCGATCTGCTTCCTGGCAGTAATGACCATTTACGGCGCTGACCTGACGCTCAGCGCGAAGGCCCTGACGCCCATCCTCGGGCTCCCCTCCGCGCTCTTCTATCTCAGCATCCCCCTCTCCGGAGCCGTGATGCTGGTTTACTCGCTGGCCGATTTCATACAGCTGCTCAGCGGCACAAAAACCACAACGGAGACACCCCTATGATCCTTGACCATCGTACCTATACCTGCCGTCCGGGAACGATCAAGAAGCACATGAAGCTTTACCAGGAAAACGGCTGGGAAGTTCAATCGAAGCACCTGGGCCAACCTGTTCTCTATGGTGCGGTGGAGACCGGAGACGTCAATTCATACGTCCATGTCTGGATGTACGACGATGCCGCGGACAGGGCGGCCAAGAGAGCAGCGCTTGCTGCCGATCCAGCCTGGCAAGCCTATCTGAAGCTCAGCGCAGAGGCCGGTTTTCTTGTTTCTCAGGTCAACACAATCCTGACGCCTGCACCGTTCTTCAAGTCGTGATGCGATCGAAAACTCAAAAAACTGATGTGCCAACGAAATGGCCGCGCTCCGATATGTCATCTCCCATGCAGTGCCTGGACATGACTGGATCGATACCGGGAAAATCGGCTTCCTCCAGGTAGTGGCCTCATAAACGCGTAGCCGAAGGCGGATCGCCGCGAACTTCACGAATGTAGGGAAGTTGGCGGCCCGCTTGTCGTAACGTGTGGCAAGGCGGCGGCAGTGCTTGATCCGATTGAAGACCTGTTCGACCAGGTTTCGATCCCGATAGAGGTACCGGCCGAAGCAGATCGGCTCTCGCCGCTTGCGGCGCGGCTGAATGTTTGCCCGCTCTCCACGCGCCGCAACGACCTCATGGCGTCTTAATCTTGCGCCTTGTCGGCCTGTAGCCTTTCACCTTCTGGCATATCGCATAATCAGGGCTCCTTCATGGAGCTTTAATCACACTAACTGTCCTTCGTTCAATGTCAGCTTGGTTGCCAGCATGAACCAGACCCTCCTCTCTCCGACCGGAACGTCTCAAGATGACTCGAAGCCGTCATTCGATACCGTTGGGGCGAAATGGCGCTCAGCGGACTTTGCTGCCGTTCGTTTTGTTTTATTCAAGGTCCGCTATCTTGGCCTAGGCTTCTCCTGTCGTTGGTTGTCGCTCGTGGGCCCATTGCCGGGGTGACTGGCCGTACATTCGCTTGAACTCGCGGCTGAATTGAGAAGCGCTTTGATAGCCTACGTCCCACGACGCCTCCGACACGGTCTTTCCTTCCGCGATCTTCATGGCGGCAATGTTCAACCGCATCGATTTCACGAACTGGATCGGGGACATTGTCGTGGCTTCCTTGAACCGCCGATGGAATACAGCCCGACTCATGCCGACGTGGTCGGCCATATCGTCGATGGTGACCTGCTCGTTCAGGTGGGTTGAGAGGTAATCGATGGTGCGCGCGATTTCGTTGCCGACGCCAAAGGCCCGTCTTGCGGCGGCCCCAGCCTCGCCCATGAGCACCGCGTAACACAACTCGCGCATCCGCCCCGGTCCGAGCACCTCCAGATCAACCGGGTTGTCGAGCAGATCGAGAAGCCGCAGCAGTGCCTGTGTGAAACCACGATCCCAGGAAGCCAATGCCAATGCCGATGGTACGCCATCCCGCGATTGTCTGTTGCCACCAGCGGCCGTCTCAATCTCCATGGTGAGCTCGCGCATCATCCGTGGCTCCAGCGCAATCACCACGCCGAGCAGAGGATCGTCCTTGGAAGCCAATGGCGTGCCCGCCTCCACCGGTAAAGTCATGGGGCACAGCAGGTACTTGTTGCTGCCATAGACGTGGTGCTCACCGTCCAGAACAGCTTCCTTGGTGCCACTGAGAATAGCTACCACCGTGGGTTCGTAGACGGCAGGCACGCAGGGCATGGCCTCGGTCACCCGGAAAAGCTGGACGCCTTTTAATCCGGTATCGACGAGGCCTGCCTCTGGCAGACGGCGCTCGATGAGGTTTTTGATCTGGTCTTTGCTCATGCACTCTAGCTGGCAGAGGACTTTCTTCTTTGCAATGGGGTTGAGACGATTGGGCAAGTAATCGAGAGGATTTCGCCTGTTTACGCGCCCAGCCAGGTTCTATCTGTGCCTTCAAGCAACAACACCCAAACCACCAGTTCGGGCTAGCAGGAGACAGAAAATGGCAGATACGACATTCGGACCCAAAGGCTGGACATCTGAGCGCCTCGGCGACCAGTCAGGCAAGACCTACATCATCACCGGCTCCAACGCTGGCGCAGGCTTTCAAGCCGCGCGCATTCTTCTGAAGAAGAACGCCAAGGTGGTGATGCTGAACCGCTCAGCCGTGAAATCCGAGGCGGCAATCGCCGACCTGAAACAGGAATTCGGCGCGAAAGCCGATGTGAGCTTCATCGGTATGGACCTGTCCGTTTTGGACAGCGTGCGCGAGGCTGCCGAAGAGGTCCTGAAGACCGTGCCGCGCATCGACGCGCTGATCAACAATGCCGCCATCGCGCAGGTGCCGACCCGCAAGCTGACCGTAGACGGGTTCGAAAGCCAACTTGGCACCAACCACTATGGACATTTTCTGCTCAGTGGCCTGCTTTTTGACCGCATCGCTGAAAGCAAAGGCCGGATCGTGGTCGTTGCCAGCCTCGGCTACAACATGGGCATAAAGACCATCAACTTCGACGATATGAACTGGGATAAGGGCTACGGCGCAAATACCGCCTATTCGCAGAGCAAGCTGGCGCAAATGATGTTTGCCTACGAACTGCAAGACCGTCTGGCCGCTGCTGGGCGCAAGGATGTGGAGGTTTACGTGTGTCATCCGGGCTCGTCGGCCACCTCGCTGATTACAACAAGCGGCAGCCGCACGATGCGTTTCGTCTGGTGGCTGATGACCAAAACGCCGATGGTCCAGACTGCGAAACAAGGCTCATACCCAGAGGTTATGTGCGCCACCGAAGAGACCCTGACAGAACAACGTGCCCTTTACGGTCCGACGGGCCGCTTGCAAGCGGTGGGTCCAGTGGGCAAAGGCATCCTGAACGCTCATGCCCACGACAAAGCGGTCATGACACGGCTATGGGATGTGTCCGAAAAAGCCGTCAGGTTCGAGTGGAAACTCTGACCAATTGATGGAAGTCGGTTGCCAGCGTATTTGTGTCGGGAGAGCGGACATTGGTGCGCTGCGCAGCATCAGGGAGGTCTGGGCTTCGGAGTAGACCTTTGCTGCACAACCAACCAATGCGGCTAAGTCGGTCTGGCGACAATGTCGGATCGCCAGCTAAAGTCTGAGCTACCTTCAAAACCGGACATTACCGTTCATGAGTACAACGCCAAGTAACTCCACATCCTGCCGTCTGTCAGTCTGACGACCGGATGGCTGCCGGGCTGATAGCTGTAGCGTTCCGCTTCCCGTTCAGACCAAGCCCGGACATTCAACGTCGCCAATCATGTCCTCAAAAGGATACGGTCGCCACGCGAGACCGCTTCGGAGACCTCGACCGTAGTGCCTTCGTCGTCCACATTGACACCTATCGTCACCAGTACCGGCTGTGTGGGCGGGATTTCCAGAAGCAGAGCCTCATGGGCACCGGGAAGTCGGGTCATGATGGTTGTTTCGCTGCGGAAAAAGTCCTCCACCCCGCAAATCCGCAGCGCTGCAGTGACACCGCCTTCCGCATCGATGAGATCGAGAATTCCGGCAAAGCGCGGTGACAGGGGATAGTAATGACGTGCAAGCATGGCAGGCCGCCCCTGAACCAGACGAACAAACTCGGCGCGCTGGACACGTGTTCCGGTCTTGACACCGAAAGCACCGGCAATATGGGCCGGAGCTGCTTGACGGCGCTTGCCAACCATCGTCAGCTTCGTGGTTCTGCCTTCTCTTGACAGGTTGACGCTGAAGCGGGTCCGCCGCCCCAGATTGTAGATGAAGCGGTCTTCTGAGACGAAATTGCCGCGTCCCTGCCAGCCGGTAATGTGACCGCTGGATTTTAGCCGGTCGACGGCCTTGCGCACTTCGTAAACAGACAGACCACTTTCCTCGGCCATCGCAACCAGAGACGGAAGTTTGCTGCCTGCGGGCAAGCGGCCGGTTTCGATCTTTTCACGCAAGTTGCTGGCGACTGCCCGCCAGCCTTGTTCGGACAAAGGCGCATGTTGCACGAGAGCATCTCCAGGATTCATCTCATCCAAAGCCTATAGTCCCATCAGGCCATTGCACAGTCGTGACAGCGCGCACACCCGGCAAGTATGCGCGAAGCTTTTTTGAAGAGCTGATTACTCCGGCCGGAGCGTCATCGCACTGCAAAACAAGCCCCTCATTCGAGTGAGCGTCACTCATCTTTTCTCCCTGAGGAGCAAGAAATGTCCGTCTCTCGTCGCGAGTTTCTCACCTACGCCGCATCCGGCGCCACCGTGCTGACCCTGTCGCACCTTCTTGATCCGACCAAGGCACTGGCTGCCTCTCCCGACATCGTCGCTAGGATGATCGACGGGCAGACACCGAAATCGGGCGGTATCCTGACCTATGGCCAGACCTACCCCAACTGGGCGCAAGGCCAGTCCGGCCGCGGTGAGCACCCCTACTACTGGCTCGACCTTCTGACCCGTTCCGTCTGGAACGGCCTGACCTGGGTCGACGAGGATATGAACGTTCAGCTCGATCTGGCCAGCACCATGGCCCCCAGCGACGACCTGACCGTCTGGGATATTGGACTGCGCGAGGGCGTTATGTTCCACGACGGCACCGAGATGACTTCCGAAGACGTCGTATCGTCGCTGCAGTTCCACATGCTCGGTGGTGTTGGCCTGATCCGTTCGCAGATGAAGATGGTCGAACCGAACGGCAAATACGGTGTGCGTGTCCACCTCAACGAGCCGAACGCTGAGTTCCCGCACTCCCTGGCCGAGTACCGCGCCATGATGCTGAAGAAGAACGATGCCGAGACGATCGGCTTCGACGGCATCGGCACCGGCCCCTTCAAGCTTGTCGAAATCGACAACGCCCGCCAGTTCCGCGCCGTGCGGAATGAAAACTACTGGATGGAAAACGGTCCGTATCTCGATGAAATCCGTGGTGTCCTTACCATGGGCAACTCGGCGATCAACGGTTTCCGTGCCGGCCAGCTGAATGCCGTGTTCAATATCGATCCGGGCCAGGTCGGCCAGTTCGAGGATGCCGGCGGCCAGGTCCATGCCTCCGCGTCGGGTGACCAATTCTGGCTCGCCCTGCCGAAGAACCTCGACTTCCCGTGGAATGAAAAACTGGTGCGTCAGGCCATGTCGCTTGCCATCGACCGGAAGAAGATCAACACCATCATCTACAATGATCCGAACGGCTGGACAGGCAACGACACCCACATGAACGGCGTCAACGGCGAATGGGTCGCCCGTCCGGTAGAGCGTGATGTCGAAAAGGCCAAGGCGCTTCTCGCTGAAGCGGGTTTCGGTGAAGGCGTTACCCTGCCGGCGATTGCATTCTGCCCGTCCTTCCCGGAGGAGCCGCGCGTCTATCCGATCGTTGCCGAAAGCCTTTCCGAAGCCGGCATCAAGCTGGAATTCCAGGAACGCCCCTGCGACGGCTTCAATCCCTACACCGAGGCCGTCAACAAGCCATACGGTCGTCCGAAGCGCAGCCTGGTCGGACCGCGCAATCCCTTCATCAACCTGTCCCGCCTGACGAACGGCAACCCGTCGGAGCGTGGTGCATGGGAAGGTGCACAGGCAGACCTTTACGGTGAACTTCTGCTCAAGGCCGTAGGATCGTCCGATCCGGCAGAACGCATGGAAATCTACGCTGAAGCCCAGCGTATCGCCCAGGAGGAAGTTCCAGGCATCATGCTCGGCGGACGGCGCAACATGGCAGCCCATGCTGCCAACGTGAAGAACCTGCGCAGTCATAGCCAGAACTGGTCTAGCCGCTTCGAATACGTCTGGATCGACGCCTGATCGACTTGTGAGGCGCGGCCGCGGCCGCGCCCCCCCCTTTTTACAATCCGCGTTCCTGAAGACCCAACGAGGTTCACTATGCTTTCCCGTCGTGACTTCCTGGCCGGTTCGGCCGTTATCATCGGTGTCGGCGCCCTTCCCAAAGGGGCAGCAGCCCAACCCATTACAGATTTTGTCGACAGCCTGATCGAGGGCCAGAGCCCCCGGCAGGGCGGCAAGCTTGTCTATGGCAACCCGGTGCCGAACTGGGCGCTCGGTCAGTCAGATCGCGGCCAGCACCCCTACTTTTTCATGGATATTCAGACCCGCGGCATCTGGAACGCCTTGACCTGGGTCGATGAAGAACTCAACGTGGTTCCCGAACTCGCCGAGAGCTTTGAAGCCAATGACGACGCCACCGTCTGGGAGTACAAGCTGCGGGAAGGCGTTCACTTCCACGACGGCAAGGAGTTCACCTCAGAAGATGCTGTCGCTTCTGCCCGCCTGCACGCACATCCGACGCTCGGCGGCGTCGGTTTCTTCAAGCAGGACATCAAGTCGGTGGAAGCGGTCGGTAAGTACGGTATCCGCTTTCATCTGAACCGTCCAAACGTCGAGTTCCCGCATGCCACCGCCGAATACCGCGCGATGATGCTTCCGGCCAGGGAAAACCTCGAAAACATGGGCTATGACGGCATCGGCACCGGCCCTTTCAGGTTGATCGAGATCGACAACAAACGCCAGTTCCTCGCCGAGCGTTTCGAGAACTACTGGATGCCAAACAAGCCCTATATCGAGGAGCTGCAAGGTGTTCTGGCCATGGGCCAAAGCGCCATCAACGGCTTCCAATCCGGCCAGTTCAATGCAGTTTACAACGCCGATCCGGGTCAGTTCGACCAGTTCAGCTCGGTTGGCGGCGTCGCTAACTCGGCACCGTCGGGTGACCAGTTCTGGCTGGTCCTGCCGAAGAACATGAACCTTCCATGGAACGACGTCCGCGTGCGCAAGGCCATGAGCCTTGCCATCGACCGGCCAAGGGTCAACAGGATCATCTACGGCGATCCGGAAGGCTGGACCGGCAACGACACCCATATGAACGGCGTCAACAAGGAATTCCAGCCACGGTCCGTGGAACGCGATGTCACCGAGGCCAAGCGCCTGTTGGCTGAAGCCGGATATCCGAACGGGATCGACCTGCCTGCGATCTTCTACTGCCCCGGCTATCCGGAAGAGCCACGCCTGTGGGCCGTCGTCGGTGAAAGCCTCAAGGAAGCGGGCATCAACCTGGAATTCGCGGAGCGTCCGTGTGACGGTTTCAATCCGTTCACAATGGCCGTCAACAAGCCGATCGGACGTCCGCGCCGCAATCTGGTCGGTGCCCGCAACCCCAACATCAACCTCAGCCGCCTGTCGAGCCTCAACGACGCCGAACCGGGCGGCTGGTCGGGGCCGGGCTTCGAGCGTTACAACGAGCTGCTGACCAGGGCTGCCGCGGAAACGGACGATCAGGCCCGCTTGGCGATCTATCACGAGATGCAGACCATCGCCCAGGAAGAAGTGCCGGGCATCATGATCGGTGGCCGGCGGACAAACGTCGTTCATGCTCCGAACGTCTTCAACCTGCGTGCCCACACACAGCTGTGGCAGGGCCCGCGGTACGAAAGCGTCTGGATCGACGCCTGATTGTGTCGAATGCTGCGGCAGGCCGTCTGCCGCAGTTCCTTTTCCAATTGAGGATATGAGATGTCTACGGTTCTGGCACTCATCGTGCGGCGCCTGGCCCTGTCCGGTGTGATCCTGGTTCTTGTTTCCGGAATCGTGTTCATCGGAACGGAAATCCTGCCGGGCGATGCACTCGATGCCACCATTCCAGCCGATGAGCTGATGTATTACAGCGACGAGGATCTGGCGCGCATGCGCGCCGAACTCGGGCTCGACAAGCCTGCTGCGGAGCGCTTCCTCAACGTTTTCCGAGGGCTAATCACGTTTGACTTCGGCGTTACCTTGATGACTCGCGAAAGCGTGATCAATTCCATCATCCATCCCCTGCTGAACTCCCTGATCATGGCTTCCGTCGCCATCGTTCTGACCCCGCTGGTTGCCATTGCCCTCGGGATCTGGGCCTCGCTAAAACCCGGAGGGCGGACGGACGGTATCGTCTCCGGCGCAACGCTATTTGCCTATTCAATGCCCGACTTTGTCGTCGGCAACGTGTTCGTCATCGTTTTCGCCATCTGGCTTGGCCTGGCACCGGCGGTTCTGCTGATCACGGAGTCCGCTCCCTGGTACCAGATCCTCGCCGTCTCGATCCTGCCCGTCCTCGCGCTGACCGTCTCCGGCGTTGCCTATCAGTTCCGGCTCCTGCGGGCCGGCATGGTGGAAGCGCTCGCCAGCGAATTCATCGAACGCTCGCGTCTCTCCGGCGTTCCCGAGTGGCGGTTGGTGATCATCCATGCGCTTCCGGCAGCGCTCATCCCGATGCTCAACGGCACGGCGCAGTTCGTTGCCGGCATCATTTCCGGTGTCGTGGTGATCGAGGCCGTCTTCAAATTCCCCGGCATCGGCATTGAACTCATCCGCAGCGTTTCGCAGAGGGAGGTCCCGACCGTGCAGGCGATCACCTTCCTCGCAGCCTTCGCCGTAATCGTGAGCAACCTGATGGCCGACATTTCCATCCTTGCACTGGACCCCAGGGTCCGGAGGGCCAAGAATGACCGTTGAAGCCTTATCGCCCATGGCAGCCCCGGTGGCCGCACCAATTGCCCGGAACCGTCCCCTGCGGCGAGCCCTGGCGTCCCCACTGACAATGATCGGCCTGGTTCTGGTGGTCTTCCACCTGTTCCTCGCCCTTTTCGCACCGCTGATTGCCCCTTATTCGATTTCCGCGATCCTGACGGATGGCCTCACCCCGCCCTCGGCGGACTATTGGCTGGGCACCGACCAGATAGGACGCGATTACCTTTCGCGCCTGATGTCGGGGGGCCGCGTTGCCCTGCTGGTCGCGCTCACCGGCGTCAGCGGATCCATCGTGATCGGCACCCTTTTCGGCCTCGTCGCCGGTTATGTCGGCGGCTGGCTCGACGATGTCATCATGCGTCTGACCGATGCGCTCATGGCGATCCCCGAACTACTGCTGATCGCCATTCTCGTTCTCACCTTCGGCAAGGAAATCTGGTCCCTGTCGCTGATCGTGGGGATCGTCTACACACCCGGCGTCATCCGCGTGGTGCGTGCCAAGACGATCACCATCGCGGCGCTTGACTTCGTTCGTGCGGCGGAGTTGCGCGGTGAATGGCTGAGCTTCATCCTGATGCGCGAGATCACGCCGAACCTGCTTGGATTGCTGGCGGTCGAATTTGCCATCCGTTGCTCCTCGGCGATCCTGAAGATCTCCGCCCTTTCCTTTCTGGGTCTCGGCATCAGCCAGCCGACACCGGACTGGGGCCTGATGGTCCAGGAGGCGATGTCGGTGGTGTTCACCGACCCCTGGTTCCTCATCCTCCCGGCCATCACGTTGTCGTCGCTGATCATCGGCATCAACTTTGCCGTCGACGGCCTTGCCCGCGCCTATGGCGTGACCGGAACGGAGACCGACCTATGAGTGCTCATGTCAAGATCAAGGGCCTGACGATCACCTACCGCGACGACGACGGCAATGAAATGGTGGCTGTCAGGGAGGCCACCATCCAACTGGCGCGAGGGGAAACACTCGGCGTCGTCGGCGAAAGTGGCTCAGGCAAGTCAACACTCGCCCGCGCCCTCCTTGCCCATACACGGCCGGGCGCCCGGTTCGCTGCCGGTACCGTACATCTAGGCGGCACGGATGTTCTGGCACTTAAGGACGCAGCCTTGCGCCGCTACCGCGGCGGCAGGGCGGCGATGGTACCCCAGAACCCGCTGTCCTCCCTGACACCTCACATGACGATCGGTGCACAGCTGGAAGAACTTGTCCGGCTGCATACGGATCTGACGGGAAAGACGGTGCGTGAGCACGCTCTGTCCTTGATGGAGCGAACCGGACTGCCGGAACCTGAAATGCTGGCAAAACGTTATCCGCACGAGATTTCCGGCGGCCAGCGCCAGCGAGTGGTGATCGCTGCGGCGCTCGTCAGCAAGCCGGAACTGATCGTTCTGGACGAACCGACCACCGCCCTAGACAAGACGGTTGAGGCGAAGGTGCTTCAAATGGTCGCCGATGTGCAAAAGGAACTCGGCGCAACGCTGATTTACGTCAGCCACGACCTCAATGTCATTCGCGCGCTCTGCTCCAGGATCGTGGTGATGAAAGACGGCATCGTGATCGAACAGGGCGATGCGGACCGCGTCTTTAGAGCCCCCAAAAACGAATATACGAAGTCCCTGATCAAGGCGATCCCGCAGATCGATGTGGAAGGACCGTTTCCGCCCGAAGCAAACAGTTGTGACCAGCTCTTGGTGAAGGACCTGCGCTTCTTCTATCACCGACCTTCAGGCTGGCCGTTCCTCAGGCCGGCGGAAACACGTCCAACACTTGATGGTCTGTCCTTTTCCCTGAAAAAGGGGGAAACCCTTGGCCTTGTCGGCGAGAGTGGCTCGGGCAAATCAACGGTAGCCTCGCTGATTGCAGGCGCGGTCTCCGGACATCAGGGATTGATTACACTGGATGGCGACACGATTTCCGGCGCTGCAAAAAAACGCTCCCGCGGGATGCGCCGCCGGATCCAGATGGTTTTCCAGGATCCATTGTCCTCGCTCAATCCCGCCCATACGATCGAGGAGATCCTGGTCAGACCGTTGCGTCACCACTTCGGGCTTACGCCGTCGGCGGCCAGGGATAAGGCTGTCGAAGCCTTGAGGGACATGGAGCTGGGGCCGGAGTTCCTCTCGCGCCGTCCGCGTCAGCTTTCGGGAGGGCAACAGCAGCGCGTCGGGTTTGCCCGGGCGCTGGCCGCCGAACCCGATCTCCTGATCTGCGATGAAGTGACGTCCGCACTGGATGTGACTATCCAGTCGAACATGCTGGCGTTGTTCCTGAGGATCCAGCGCGAACGCGCGATGACCTGCATCTTCATCTCCCACGACCTTGCCGTCATCGCCCGCGTTTCCCACCGTATCGCCGTTCTTGAAAAAGGCCAGCTTCGCGAGATTGGGGACCGGGACACAGTATTGCATCACCCCGCAAGCGACTACACCCGAAGATTGCTGGCCGCTGCGAGCTGCCATGTTCCAGATGGAAACCAGGCCGCCGGATTTCCCCGGTCGCTGTCCGCCTGAGGCCGGCAGGCCCGGTGCAAACAACAAGACCCCGCGCTACCCGCGCGGGGTCTTTTGTTGCGAAATTTCTGACTGCCTCAATCGAGCCAGAGCGGATTGGTCCAGGCCCGGCGGCCGCTCTCATCTGAAACGGCAACACGGCACCACGCGCCCTTGAAGGCCTCGAGTGACAGGCGTGTTTCCGTGAGCGGCCCGCCTTCGCTCAGCGCATGCTTCTGACTGCTTCTTGCAACCGGACCGACGGCCATCACCGAAACCGCCGGGGATGTAGACACGACGAGGTCCTCCCCCTCGAGCCGGATGTCGCTGATCTCCGGTCCTTGGGAGGAATAGAAGGCACCGTCATGAAGCGCCGCCAGAAGGGCTTCAGGCGTGTTTTCCTCCGCCTTGACCATGACCCAGCCGCCGAAGGCGTCGTTGTTCTTCCAGTGGCTGTCATCGACGGCAATGGTAAACAGGCGCTTGCCCTCGGACAGCAACGCATCCAGCATGACGAGGCCGTCGCCTCGGTCACAGTGGACATGGCTGGTGTGGTTGTAGGCCTCGACCGCATGGGCAGCGTCCAGCGCCAGACCGTCTTCCTCTTGGAGCTGATACCAGTGCGGATGGGCAATCGCCACGAAAGCGCCTGCGTTGCGCGCGCGCCATGCCAGTTCAGGGCCGGTTTCATTTGAAGCCGTCGGGGCGAAGTCGAACGGCAGACCGACGGCGAGCACGTGCCAGATATCGCCTCTAGAGGTTTCGGGCGCATGAAGTTCCGCGCCGATGATGGTGGTGAAGGTCTCGTCCCGATAAGGACGCGTGTCAGTCAGCGGGAAATCGAACCTTTCCAGGAAGTGATCGGTCAAGGCAATGAAATCATAGCCGGCCTCCTTGTAGCGGGAACAGGCTTCCTTCGGTGTCGCCAGACCGTCGGACATATCCGAATGCCCGTGAATATTGCCTTTCCAGAAACGCCCCGGTGCCTGAAACGCTTTCAACATCATCATCTCCATGTCTTCACCGGGTTCATCCCGGCGTCTTGGCCGAGACAAGAGATGAGTTGAATGACAGGATGATTGCAGCGGCCCGTTTCCCCCGGACCGAGAACCGAAATTCACGCACACCTGGAAGCTTTGCACAGCCCTGGCACTTCGGAGCACATTGAAATTTAACGGCAAACCCAATCCTGCCAGTTCGCTTGCGGCCGCTCATCGATCATTCGTTCCGACCGCAGCAAACGCCCGCTTACCACGCCGAGTACCTTGCAGGGCTAACCCAGTGCAGTCAGCGGGGCCTCTTGAAGATGACCGGCCGACGTGCCTCGATAAGCTCTGCTGGTATTCGAAGGCCTCGGACTGGGCACGGCGCTCAGGAGACGACGCGTGTAGGGATGTTCGGGGCTCTTCAGAACCTGCTCCGTTGGCCCGGTTTCGACGATCTGGCCCTTGTACATCACCGCGATGCGGTGACTGACCCGCTCCACTACGCCGATATCGTGGGAAATGAACAGAAACGAGAGACCCGCAGTCTGTTGCAGATCCAGCATGAGATCGGTGATCTGCCTTGCGATAGATACATCCAGCGCAGAGACCGCTTCGTCGGCGATGATCAGTTTCGGTTCCACCGACAACGCACGGGCGATGCACAGGCGCTGACGTTGCCCTCCCGAGAACTGGTGCGGGAAGCGATTGACGGCGTCCCGGTCAAGCCCCACCCGCGCAACCAAATCCGCTGCAAACTCCTTCTGGTCCTTGCGTGACACCAGCCCGTGGATCCGGGCCGGTTCCGTGATCAGTTCATGCACCGGAAGCCGCGGATTGAGACTGGCATAGGGGTCCTGAAACACCATCTGCATGTCCTTGCGCGTTTCACGGAGCGCCCGTCTGGAGGAGCCGTTCAGGACTTTGCCGTCAAGCCGAACCGAGCCGCTTTCGGGTTCGATCAGATACAGGATGGACCGCGCCAGGGTCGACTTGCCGCAACCGGATTCGCCCACCAGACCAAGCGTCTCACCACGCGCCACACTCAAGGAGACGCGGTCCACGGCCAGAACACCGCCGGATTTTCTTGAAAAGATCCCGGGTTTGCCCGCAAATCTTGTCGTCAGTTGCTCCACGTCGAGAACCGTCTCCTTTCCTGCCTGCCTCGTGCTGCTGCCGGATCCGAGTTTCGGTGTCGCTGCCATCAATTCCCTGGTGTAGGTGGCCTTCGGCCGTTCGAAGAGATCAAGGACGTCGGCTTCCTCAATCTTTGCGCCGTTTCGCAGCACGACGACCCTGTCGGCGATTTCCGCCACAACACCCATGTCGTGTGTGATGAACAGGACGCCCATGCCGATCTCGGCCTGCAGGTTCTTGATCAGCGCCAGGATTTCCGCCTGGGTGGTGACATCGAGAGCCGTGGTAGTTTCGTCGCAGATCAGGAGTTTGGGCCGGCAGGCGAGCGCCATTGCGATCATCACCCGCTGGCGGAGACCGCCGGAAAGTTCATGCGGATACTGGTGCAGCCGGCGTGCGGGGTCCGGAATGCGGACCTCGCCGAGGGCTTCTTCCGCCGCACGCATCGCCTTGCGCCTGTCGAACTTCCTGTGGCGGATGAAGACCTCACCGACCTGGTCACCGATTTTCAGTACCGGGTTGAGAGAGGTCATCGGTTCCTGAAAGACCATGGAAACGGCATTACCGCGCATGGCGGTCAATTGCGCATCCGTCAGGCTTCGAAGGTCGTGGGAGCTCGTGCCGTCATTCAGCAGGATCTTGCCCCCGTCAATCTTTCCGCCTTCACGTTCGATCAGCCGTAGGATGGAAAGCGCGGTGGCCGATTTGCCGGAACCGGATTCTCCGACCAACGCAAGTGTTTCACGTGCATGAATGGCAAAGGAAATTCCCTTTACGGCTTCATGGGCACCGAAAGATATCCTGAGGTCCTGAACGTCCAGTACCGGCTGGGTCATTTGAGGTCTCCGCGGCGTCTTGCCGCAAATTCTGGATGCTGGTTGAAGTCAGGGAGTGGTGGTGTCCAGCGGTCGGCATGCGGCTTGAACGAGTGGGCAATCGGATCGAGACCCCGCACCTGCCAGGATACGGTTTCGCCAAGCTCAAGCAAACCGAAGGCACCGGCAGGTTCACCCTGGGTGGTAAAGCTTTCGGTCAGCGACTGCTGTGTCAGGTGGGTTATGCCGTCGACCGTGGTGATGGTGTTCCAATGCACGTGCCCGGACAGGCAGACCACCGGATGCCGGGACTGCGCCAGTGCCGCGCGGGCGCGCTCGGCCATCGGGTAGGTCGATGCCGACGGATTGCGTTCGAAGTAGTAGTTGCCGATCTGGCCATGACCGGAAACGGGGACGTGGCTGAGCACCAGCAGCGGCCTGTCCGTGTTCTGCGCAACGCGCGATAGCCACAGCAGATCCGCCTCATGCAGGATGAACCCGGAATGGTCCGGCGTACGATGGATCTTGCTGTCCGCGCGCCACAGCGCAACTCTCCAGTCACCTGCATCGAAAGTTGCGTTGGCGAGGGACTGACCGAGGATTTCCTCGTTGTCCGAAACATCAAGGTGATCGCGATCGTGATTGCCGTTGATGTGGTGAACGGGAGCATTGACGGCCTTGAAGGCCTCGGCGACCTCGCGTTCCAGCTGAAGGTCCGTGTCGCGGTCCATATCGGAAATCCGATCGCCCAGATCGACGATGAAATCCGGGGCGGCATCATTGGTGAACCGGGTAAACTCGGCCATCAGGTCGAGGGCGGTGTCACCGCGTTTGGTTGCGGAAGGTTTGCCGTGGTGGATGTCGGCGACAACAGCAATTCGTACGGACACGTTGAGTTTCCTGAATTTATCGAAGGTTCGGGAGTGCGCCGCCGGTGTACCGGCGGCGCTTTTTTGCTTAATTGAAAGAGATGGAGCCGGCGCGGAAGTCGAGCACGTAGGGAATGTGACCCGGCTTGGGCGCCCAGTTGACGTTGGTCTTCATCGCCCAGCTTTCATAGGGGCGATACAGCGGCAGTACCGGCGGATCCTGTTTGATGCGCTCCATCAGCTCGGCATAGGCCGCGCGGCGCAACTCCACATCACCGGAAAAGCGGAACTGTTCCCAGCTCTTGGCATAGTCCTCGTCCGTGTTGAAACGGCCTTCGGATTCAGACGGACCATTCGGAGCCCACATGACACCGAAGCTGCCGAACGGGTCGGCGAAATACATCGGATTGGACCAGTTGCGGGTCATCATGTCCGGGGAGTTGCCGCTCCATTTGTCCTGGACATTGACCTTGCCCTTGATGCCGACTTCCGCCCACATTTCCATGATCGCCTGAGCAGCCAGAAGGCCATTCGTGTAGTAACCGGGAGCGGTGTCATAGGTGATTTCGAAGCCGTCATAGCCTGCAGCCTCGAGAAGTTCCCTGGCTTTCTCCGGATCGTATTCGAAGGTGGTCAGCTCCGGCTGGTACAGTTCGCCGAATTCCGCAAGCGTGTGCGTCGACGGAACCACGGCCTTGCCGCCCCACAGGGCTTCATTCAGCGTGTCGCGGTCGATGGCGAGTGACAGGGCCTGGCGGATGCGGGCATCCTTCAGTTTCGGATGGTTCACGTTCATGATCATGACGTGGAAAAGCGCGGTGGCGCTGCCGGCGGCCTTCATGTCCGGATCGTTCTCGATCAGTTGGAGCTGGTCCGGGGCGATGTTCGTCACGATGTCGGCTTCGCCGGTTTTCAGGGCCGTGATGCGCGATGCGGTCTCGGGCATGTGCCTGACAGTAACCTTGTCGAGGGGTGCCTTTTCACCCCAGAAGTCGTCAAAACGTTCCCAGACAAGTGTTTCGCCCGGTACGAATTCGGCGACCTTGTATGGACCGGTGCCGACAGGCTTAAGGGAAAAGGCTTCAAAGTCGTCATGCTCAAGCTTGGCCGGATCGCCTGCAAGGCTCCTGGTATATTCTTCCGGAATGATCATGACCTGCTGCAGGTTCAGCAGTGTTTCCCAAAGCGGCTCCGGGCGTTTTGCATGGATGCGCACGGTGAGATCATCAACCTTCTCGGCCTTCTCGAAGTTCTCAAGACGGTCCCGTGCACGTACCTGGTAGGGCGGAAAGTCAGCCTGGTACATCCGGTTGAGGGAGAACACGACGTCGTCGGCGGTCATGTCGGCGCCGTTGTGGAACTTCACGCCTTCACGCAGTTTCAGCTCCATGATCGTCGGCTCGACAAGCTTCCACTCGGTCGCGAGTCCCGGCTGCCATTCGGTATCGGTGGTGTCGTGGTTCTTGGCGATCAGCGTATCGAACGCATTGTAGTAGAACTGCGAGCCGACATTCGAGTGATCGCGGCCCGGATCGAGGTAGCTGGACACGTTGGCCGCACCAACGGTGAGCTCTGTTGCGATAGCACTTGTCGCCATGAGCGAAACAAGAGCGGTGGTTGCCAGTAGTTTGGTCATATCGAGCCTCCAAGGCTGCTAGGGTGAAGCGTTGGCCGTTCCGGCTTCTGTGGTTGGGTTCGGTCAGCGGGACCTGAGACGGACATCCGCCTTGTCGCGCAGCCAGTCGCCAAGGATCTGGACTGCGAATGTGAGGAGCAGGATCACCATCGCAGGTGCGAGAACGATCCAGGGGGCCGTCGGCAGGTAGTCGCGGCCGATGCCGACCATGGATCCGAGCGTTGCTGTGGGTGGTTGAACACCGAGACCGAGGAAAGACAGGGTCGATTCCAGGATGACGATGTTGGAAAAGTTCAGCGTGAACTGGACGACGATCGGCGAAACGACATTGGGCAGGATGTGCCTGACTGCAATCCGCAGCGGCGTGGCACCTGCTGCCCGTGCCGCTTCGACAAAGGGCATCTGGATCAGCTTCTTCACTTCCCCGCGCACAATCCGTGTGTATTGCTCCCAGCCGTAGACGCCGAGCACCAGAATCATCACGTCCAGAGACGATCCCATGACAGCAAGAATGAGAAGCGCGATCAGCGTGAAGGGAATGGCAATCTGCGCGTCGACCAGGCCCATGACGATCTCTTCGAAGACACCGCCGATGATGCCGGCCATCAGACCCAGCGTACCGCCGATCAGAAGCCCAATGACCGCTCCTGCCAGAGCAAGGGCGAAGGTCAGCCGCAGTCCGTAGATGCAGCGGGAGAAGATGTCCCGGCCGAGTTCGTCGGTGCCGAAATAGAAGCCGTCCTTGTAGCGTTCGAACCCGATTGGCGGACGCAGCCGGGAAATGAGGCTTTGGGCATTCGGGTCGAAGGGGGCAACCCAGGGGGCGGCGAGTGCCGTCACGATCAGGATCAGGCCGATGAGTAGCGCGATCCGGACAACCCAGTTCGCATCCGACCAGATCGGCAGGCGGAATGTTCTTGTGCCGGTATTACGCGGCGAAGACAGGTTGTGCGTTGTGTCGGTCATGCGCTTATCCCTTGGCAAGGCGGATGCGCGGATCCGCGAAGGCGTAGGCGATGTCGACCACTGCGTTGATCACGATGACCGCGACAGCGACTGAAAGGACACCGAACTGGAGGACGGGGTAGTCACGCAGGATGGCGGACCGGACGAGGAGATCGCCGATACCGGGCCAGGCGAAGATCGACTCCACGACAACGCTGCCCGCCGCTGCGAGGCTGGCGATCTGTAGTCCAACCACGGAAAGCAGCGTGATCGCCGCGTTGCGCAGTCCGTGCTTCAGGATGACGATCCACTCCGGCAGGCCTTTGGCGCGGGCCGTGCGCATGTAGTCCTGGCTGAGCACGTCCAGCATGGCGTTGCGGGTGAAGCGGGTGATCGCCGCAACCAGCATGCCGGAAATGGCAAGCGTCGGCATGATGAAATGCAGCGCCGTTCCATCGCCGATGACGGGAAGCCAGTTGAGCGTGTAGGCAAAGATCAGCACCAGCAGGATGCCGATGATGAAGGACGGGACGGCATATCCGAGAAAGGCGATCACCATCACAACGCTGCCGATGATGCTGGTGCGGTAGATGGCGGCCAGAATGCCAAGCGGAATGGAAACAATGAGCGTGAAGCAGACCGCGCACAGCAGCAGTTTCACGGACGGCCAGGCACGTTCGAGGACGATTTCCGATACCGGTCGCCTCTCCAGAAAGGACAGTCCGAACTCACCTGAAAACACCGAGCTGAGATAGCGCCAGTACTGGGTGCCGATGGAGGACTCCAGGCCGTAATAGGCGATCAGGAGGGCCCGGTCTTCCTTGGTGATGCCTTCGCCGAGAACGAAATCGACCGGATTTCCGGAAAGCCTTGTGGCGAAGAAGACCAGCGTCACGATGAGGAACAGGGTGATCGCCATCCGAAAAAGGGTTCGCAGGACGTAAGTCAGCATGCGCTCGCCTCCACTGACGACGGGTGAGCGGACGGTATTGGCTCTTTCAAAGGAGCACCGTTCGCCATCGGCGAGCGCGTTGTGACGACGTGAATGAAATCGAGACCGGCAAGGGTTGCCGCCGCGCCGTCGGTCGCGGCGTTGTCGCCGACAAAGACAGCCTCGCTCGCCGGAACACCTGCAGCTTTAAGTGCCGCACCGATGAGGAACGGTTGAGGTTTGCCGATAACCCTTGGCGCGATCTCCGGGCAACAAGCCCTGAAGGCTGCAAGCAAAGAGCCGGTTTCCGGCACCGGACGACCGTTCGCATTCGGGTGGGAAAGGTCCGGATTGGTCACGACCAGCTCTGCGCCTTGCTCCAGCAATCGCAAGGCCTTTTCCAGTCCGGTCAGGGTGAACGTTGTGTCGCGGGCGAGCAGGACGACGTCTGTACGGTCGTTTGCGCGCTCAAGGCCGAGCTCCGTCGCAAGAGCGTGAAGCGGCTGTTCGGCAATTACATGGACGCGGGCGCCCGGACGTTCCGCTGCGATCGTGCGCACAGCCAGCTCACCTGCAAGAAAGATGCTTTCCTGCGGCAGCGGAAGGCCGATTGCATTCAGTTTTGCCGACAGCGTGACGCTTGTGTCGGCCGAGTTGTTCGAAACGATCGATACCCTTTTGCCGGCAGCCCGGACAAAATCTTCCGCGCCCGGCATTGCTCGTCCGGCGGCTATCAGGCAGCCGTCCAGATCGCACAGGATCGCGGCATAACCGTCAACCTCCGCGGCGCCAAGCCATTGAATTGTTGTTGTTTTGCGAGCCCGCATTGTGAAGTCCATATCTGTCCGGTTGCCTTTCGGTACCACCGATCGACATTGAGATTCCGCCGGTACAGCAGGCGGATTGTTCTGGTCAGGAAGGGCCGTGTTCCGTTGCCGTGGCCCGCTGAAGTCGCAATCAAATTGTCGTCACTCTGTGACGCTGCCGTAACAGAGCGAACCTATGGTTTGAGGTGATCAAACCTTTGGCTTTGCTAATCGGAGAAAACCTGGAATGACCCTTTCCCTGTCGCGCATTCGGGCCGTCAACGCGGTCGCGTCCGGAGGCTCATATGCTGCAGCGGCACGGGCGCTGAAGATTTCGCAGCCGGCCGTCGCGCGTCATGTGAAAGACCTTGAAGCGGAATTCGGCGTACGCCTGTTCGACCGAAAAAACGGTGTCTTGTCGCCAACACCCCTGTGCAATGAGCTATGCGACGTCGCAGAGCGCATGGCAGAAGCCGAACGCGCTGCAACACGGCTTTTGACCCGTCACAACACCTTGCTGAACGGTCGATTGAAAATCGGGTTGGGAAATTCCATGCCGGGCATGGCGTTGATCGCGCAGTTTCTCAAACGGCATCCGGGCATCGAAATCGCGGTGGAGACTGGTTCGCATGAGCGGATCACACGGGCTGTCTTGACTCGCGAGGTTGATATCGGCGTGCTGCCGGATGTGCCGGCGGATGGCCGTTTCCGTCGGGCCTTGCTCGCAAGGCAGAATGTCGTTGCCATCGTCCATCCCGACAGCCCGCTTTCCCGGGAGGCTGCCGTGACTTGTGAACGGCTAATGGCTGAACCCCTGATTTTCCGGACGAGGGGATCTTCGACCCAACGGGTGGTCGACAAGGCCTTTCGTTCTGCCGGTTTCGAGCCGTCGCCTCTTTTGACGCTGGACACCCGCGACGCTGTCTATGAAGCGGTGGTGAACGGCCTCGGCGTCGGCTTTATGTGGCGATTTGGCACCGGGCGGACAGACGTCGTGCATCGCGTCCCTGTCTCGGACATGCAGCGGCAGTATGAGGAAGTGGTGTTCTCCCTCGGAGATGAGCGCAGCATGCTTTTCGACGTGTTCTTTTCCGCAGTCGAAAGCTTCCGGACCGAGGCCGACGTCATTTTGGAGCACTGACGCGTAACCCTTCATGGAACTACGAGCCATTCTGGGCCTGTCATCATTCGGGAACTCGGGGATTGAACGGGTTCCCTACACAAGCCCTCGCAACATTTCGTAGTTCTCGATCGTCATCCGGCTGCGGCTCACGGTAATCAGACCCTTTTTCTGAAACTTGTCGAGTGTCATGGTCGCCCACTGGCGCGTTGAGCCGACGATCGCGGCAAGGTGTTCGTGGGTGATCTTCTTCTCGATCACCAGACGGTTGCCTTCCGGCCGTCCATGGGTATCGGCAAGGATGATCAGCAATTGCGCCAGTCGCTCGGTCACCGATCGTGTGCCGAGCATTTGCACCAGGGCTGAATAGCATTTCCCCTTGGCGACGAGACCGTTGATGATACAGATCGCGAAGGACGGCATTGTATCGATCAGTTGCCGGATGCGCGCTCCGGTCAGATAGAGCAGCTCGACGTCTTCCTGCGCATCCGCGGACCACATATGGGTGCCGCCACCGAAGATCTCCGGACCACCGACGAAATGACCCGGTGTCCAAAGGGCCAGCGTGATCTCCCGGCCGGAGGGACCGGCGTAGAACGTGCGCACGGTGCCCTTTTCGATCAGCCAGATGCCGCTGTGACGGTCGCCCTGGAAGAATACGCCCTCGCCCTTTCCGCACCGGACCGCGGTGCCAGCGGATCTGACCGCGGCAAGGTCCGTCTCGTTCAGCCGACTGAGGAAATCCGCTCCTTCGTCAAGATCGGAAAGGACTTCACTCAGATAGACGGCGGAAACCCGGTCCGGGGCTGGGGTCGCCTCTTCCTTCATTCTGTTCGGATCACGCAGCATCTTGTTCACGGTGTCCTCTCCGGTCTCTCCTGGGCGGCGATAAAGGCCGCCAGATCTGATATGTCCTTGTCGGAAAGCTGAGCGGCGATTGCCTGCATGACGCCTTCCGGATCATTGGTGCGCTTGCCCTCCCTGAAATCCGATAGCTGCTTGACAAGATAGTCTTCGTGCTGCGCCTCCAGCCAAGGTGCCAGGGGCATGCCTTGATCCGTGGTTCCGTGACACATCAGGCAAGGCGGTATTGTTCCGCGCCCGTCCTGAAAGACCGCTTTCGCTTCTCCACCTTTGGTCACGTCCTCGACGGACACGGCCGGTGGTGCTGGCAGTTCCGAGAAATAGTCCGCTATGGCCGGCAGATCCTCCAACTCGACCTCGGTCGTGATCGCCTGCATCTGACCGCCGTCGTTCTCCCGTCGCGCTGCGTGGAAGTCACCGAACTGCTTTTCGATATAGGCCTTCCTCTGGCCCGCCAACTTGGGGAACTTCGCCATCGGACTGTTTCCGTCGAGCGAATGGCACAGGGCACAGACTTCCCAAGGCTGCATGCCGCTCGTGTCTATCATGTCCGCCAGCGCAGATGTCGATGCAGCCAACATTGAAAGACCCAGGCATATTGCGACAATCTTGATCCCCGCGAAAGCTGTCATGAAGGGAGAACCTCAGTTCATCTTCATGGAGCTGTGATCGTGGGAGCTTCCGGACATGTCGCCCGGCTTGACGACGTCGACAGGGACTTCCAGCGCGGTGCCGGAACCGAATTGCAGCGTCAGCATGAACCGGTCGCCGGGCCTGAACGTTTCCTTCGCCCCCATCAGCATGACATGCAGGCTGCCGGGCGCGAAGGCGATGCTTTCCCCTTGCGGGATCGTAAGCTGGGCAACGGGCTCCATGGTCATCATCCCTTCCACCGTCGAGGTCTTGTGGATATGCACCATTGCAAAGGCAGGGCTTTCGACGGCAACGAGCTCGGCGTCTGCACCGCTCCCGTTTTCCAGTGTGAAATAAGCCGCAGCAGTCCTTACGCCTGGCGCCGCAGCAGGAGACACCGCGTTCAGGACGATGATCCCGTCAGCCTCGGCCGTCACATGAACGTGGCCTTCGTCCGCGAATGAAGGCATTGGAGACGCACCGCACAGAAAGAGAGCGGCGGCGATAGCGGAAACCCGGATGCGGGGCAGATTCCATGCAGACATATCGAACTCCTCTCAGTTCAGTATTTCCAGTCCGCGCATGTGGCGGAACAGGTAGGTCGCGGTATTGACGGGATCGAACGGCGGGCTGATCTTCGCTGTGATCTCGCCGTCCGGATTGATCACGGTAACGGCGGCGCTATGGGTGACGTCGTAGGCATCGTCCCCGGGCGCCGATTTTTCCAGCCGGTAAAAGCCATCGATATTTTCGACCAGCTTGTCGATCTCGGCGCGCTCGCCCGTGATGCCGGTGAATGAAATGCCGAAATGCTTGACGTAATCGGACAGAACGTCTTGATCCCGCTCCGGGTCAACCGCCAGAAACACGACTTCGGGCAGGTTTTCAGGCGTGACGAGCTGCGAAAGCTCGGTGCGCACGGCTTCCAGATTGGCGAGTGTAAATGGACAGATGTCGGGACAATGGGTGAAACCCAGGAACAGAAGAGTCCAGTGGCCCTTGAGCTGTTCCTGCGTGAATGGGGCCTCGTCCTGCGCCTTCAGGGAAAATGCCGCGACTTTTACCGGCTCATCGAGCATGACGCCCTTCACACCCTGTGCGGATGCACCGAACGAGAGGCAGATCAGGAGGGTCCCCAGAAACATCCGCATCATGGCCTCACCTGTTTTGTTGTTCGAAGGACTTGAGACTCTCCGAGCGGATCTGGTCGAGACAGATCTTTTTCAGCGCCATGAATTCCGAGCCTGTCGCCATCGCGGGATCGCGCGGCCGCGGCAGCGTGACATGCAGGTCGTCGATGACGGAGCCGGGGCTGGCACTCATGATCAGCACCCGGTCGGCCAGGAAAATCGCTTCGTCAACGTCATGGGTGACGAACACGACGGTGATGCCGAACTCGCTCCAGATCGAAAGCAGGTTCTCCTGCATCATCAGCCGTGTCTGCGCATCAAGCGCGCCGAAGGGTTCGTCCATCAGAAGCACGGAAGGATAATTCGCGAGTGCACGGGCAATGCCGACGCGCTGCTGCATGCCGCCGGAAAGTTCCGCCGGATACTTGTCCGCGAATTTCGACAGTCCGACCATCTCCAGAAAGGTGTTGGCGATGGAACTGCACTCGATATTGGTTCGCCCGGCAACCTTGGGGCCGAAGGCGATGTTGTCGCGGATGGTCTTCCAGGGGAACAGCGAATACTGCTGGAAGACCATGCCCCGGTCCGGCCCCGGTTCCTTGACAGGCTTGCCATCGATGAAAACCGTGCCGCTGGACGGGGAAACATACCCGGCTATCGAATTCAAGAGCGTGGACTTTCCGCATCCGGACGGGCCCAGGATGCAGACGAACTCTCCCGGCTTGATGTCGAGTGAAGTCTTGGTGACCGCCTGATTGGCAGAGGCGCCCTTGCCGAAGACGATTTCCACGTCCTCGATGAGAATATGGCCGAAGTCCTTGTGGGCCATGGCCTGGGACCTGTGCGGAATATGTTCTTTCAGGGAAACAACCTGCGTGTTCATGCATGCGCTCCTTCTGCGGAGGATATCTTTCGGTCACGACCGGCGGCCCCGCCGACACGGAGACGCTCGGGCGCCGGATCGGCAAGGACAAGCAGCGTTGCGGCCAGCACCAGATAGCCTGCGACGGACAGGTACGGCCCGATGGGCTCGATCCAGAATGAGGCCGAAACGCTTAGTCCCAGCATCGACAGACCCACGATCCAGGTCGGCGTGGCACAGCAGACAACCCAGCTCATGGTGGCTGAGGTAACGGCAACGAAACCGGCACCCAATCCTGATGCCGTCCCCGCCTTGAGGCGCGTGACGGTGGAACAGCTCCCTTTTGAGCGGATCAACACGATGTTTGCGGCAAGAAGCGCGGTCAGCACCAGGACCAGGAAAACCTTGTAGGGCAGGATGTTGAGCGCCCATTCGGAAATGCCGTGGCCGAAGTCGTAATTCATATAGCCGATCTCCAGAAGGTACTCCTGGGCGATGATCGGCGGCACATCCGAGACGGAAGGCGTCGAACGGAAGATCCTCCAGACGCTTGCCGGCCAGTTGTAGAAGGTCGCGTAGTTCGGCAAGGCGCCGAACCGGACGATCAGCGCAGCCATCAGCAAGGCGTAATATCCGACAGCGAGCCCCAAGGTCAGCAACAGCCACAATCCAAACCTGGAGCGGACGGCACTGACGGCGTTCATCAGTCTCGAACTGGGCAACAGAACCATCATCTTGCCCTCTTCTGCCAGGCAAGAAGCGGCTGCATGGCGAGCCTGACCGCGTAGGTGGACAGCGTGCCGAGCCCGCCGATCACCAGCATTCCGACGACAATGTCGGGATAGTTGATCAGCGAATAGGCGTTCCAGGTGAAGTAGCCGATGCCGTACTGGCCGGAGATGATCTCTCCGGCGAGCAACGAGAACCAGCTCACGCCCATGCCGATCGCCAGGCCCGCCGCAATCGAAGGCAGGGCTGCCGGCAGTATCACATGCCAGAATATCTGCAGTCTGGACGCACCGAGCGACTTCGCCGCCCGCACCAGTACTTCCGGTGTCTGCTCGACGCCGTGCATCGTGTTGAGTACGATCGGAAACAATGCACCGAGCAAGGTGATATAGATGATCGAGGCCTCTTCCGTCGGCCACATCAGAATGGCCAGCGGTATCCAGGCGACGGCCGGGATCGGCCGGAGCACCTCGATATAAGGATAGATCAGCGACCGGGCGAGCTTTGAACGCCCCATGAGCACGCCAGCGAGAATGCCAACGAACGCCGCAGTGATGTAGCCAATCAGGATCCGCTGCATCGATACGGCAATATGGATATAGAATTCGGTTTCACCCAGGTGCGTCCAGAAGGCCGTAAAGACCCTTTCCGGCGACGGAATATTCTCGAAGTTGATGTAGAAATCCAACTTGTAGGCGGTTGCCACGTGCCACAGGACGATCCCGCCGGCGAGGGAAACGCAACTCAGTGCCATGTTGAGCGCGTTCTTCTTCAGAAAGGCGCTCGCATGCGAAAATCCCGTCTGAAAGGCCCTGATAACATCGCCACCGGACAGACCTTCCGAAAAGCCGGGCGCGTCTGCGAAACCGACGAGTTTTTCCTTGCTCTGAACAGGGGTGGACAGTGCCGGCTCACGAACCTTTTCGTCAGCCACGTTCGCGGCCTGACCCAGATTACTCATTAAACTCTCCCTCGCGAAAGCATTGTCCGGATACGGACGAAACGCTCTGGACACTTTCTGATCGATCAGGCTTCCGCATTCATGAGGCGCCCTGTGAACACGAACTGATCGAGACGGCGGCAGGCCCGGATTTGGACGGGCCGGAAACTTTCAGGCCAGGCGCCGCGGATTTTTCCGCGGCACCTCCGGTTCAAGGTTATTCGGACGGCACAAAGGGGGCGACGGCGGCCGACAGGTCGATCACTTGCCCCTTTACCTCGACCGCATAAATTTCGGCATCCGGCTTGCGCAGGAAGGTTTCGTAGGAACCGTCTTCGCCCTGCACGAAATAGGCGGTCTTGCCGAATAGCTTCAGGCCCGTCTCCTTGTCATAGACATAGGTCGCGTTCAGCTTGGCACCCGTTCCCTGGAACTCGGCCACGGCCTTGAGGAATTCCGGCAGGCTCTCGTATTTGAGAATGCCGTCGCGCGAGTGCCAGATCTCCACCGGCAGCCCTGCGTTGGCGGTTTCCGGATCGACGACCTTCGCCTTGTCGGCTTCGTAATCCATGCCGAGATCAGCATAGGCTGCCTTGATGTAGTCCTCTGTGATCCATTCCTCGAAGTCGAGCGGCGGGATCGCCTTTTCCTTCACCAGCACCGTGTGGTCGAACTTCAGGGCCTCGATCCAGCCGTCCTTGATGGTCGGGTCGAGCGTCAGGTGGCCACCGTTGGAGAAGTAGATGTAGAGAACCTCCTTCTCGACGCCGGTCCATTTTTCCATCAGGTCGACTGCCTCGCTGGGGTTCTCCTCGATCCACTTCCCGGCTTCGATCACGGCCTTCAGAAAGGCGGTGACGACTTCCGGATACTCCTCGGCGAAGTCCTGGCGGACCACGACGCCGTGAAGATAGGGAACGCCGGCTTCGCTGCCGTCGTAGATTTTCCGTCCCGTGCCGCGGAACTCCATGATTTCCGACCAAGGGCAGAAATCCGAGTGCGCGTCGATCTTGCCGGCGGCAATGTTCGCAGCGCCGACGGCCGGGCTCTGGTTCTTGAGCGAGACTTCCTCGGTAATGCCGTTGTCCTGCATCGCCTTCAGGAGCATCCCCCAGGCGGCGGACCCGACTGGCGTCGAGACGGATTTGCCCTTCAACTGGTCGAAGGAATAGATGTCGCTATTCGCCGGAACGACGACGGCGTTTCCGCTGCCCTTCAGATTGTAGCCGGTCCCGGCAATATAAAGCGTGCGCAGGGAATCCGTTTCCTGGAATTTCGCCCCGTTCACGATGAGCGGATAGTCGCCCATGACGCCGATGTTGAGCTTGTTTGCCAGCATCTGGTTGGTGATCGGACCACCGGAGGAATAGTCCGCCCAGGTGATGTTGTATTCGGCGTCCGCGTAGTCCCCGTCCTTGGGCAGGAACTTTTCCAGGAGCTTCTTTTCCTTCACCACGATACCCGCGGTGTAGGTGTCGGTGCACATGCTCTGGTGACCGATCGCAATGTCGATGGTCTTGGCCAATGCAGGGATGCCGGGGAGTGCGACCGCCAGTGCGAGCCCCAATCCAAATCCAAGTGTTGTCTGCTTCATAACCTTCCCTCAAGTAGTGCCGCCTATCTCAGGACGGATTTACTGGCGCAAATGCCGTGCCAGCTTTCGGGTAGGTTTTTTCGGCGGCGTTGTAATTGATTGTTACAACTACGTATTTATCTGAATGCCCTATTTTCTTCCCGCAGCAAGAAGGGCTCATCTCGCGGAGGACCGCTTATCCATGTTGCAGTTTGCGCGCTAATTGTGCACCGCGGCAAGCTTAACTCTAATACAAGTTTGGAAAACATGTATTAAGCGATCATGTTTTCTCTAAGCCGAAAGACGACAGTCGCCGCCCTTGCGTTGTAGGGGGTATTTTTTCTATCAGAAATTTTTGGTAAAAGCCGGGAACTCCCGCCCGATTGATATCGAGCGGAGTTGAATACTTTATTTCCGGATCTGGATCAGCCCAAGGACTTGAGGCCGGTTACCATGGCTGGCGAGTCCCAGACCCTTTCTCCAATGGCACCATAAATCACCTTTCCGGCGTCATCCAGTAAGTAGGTGACCGGCAACCCCCGAATGAACCACTTGCTCGCCAGCTCGGATTTTCTGTCGAGCAGTACCGGCAGGTCCCCGAGATCGACTTGTGCCAGAAACTTTCGAACCCTGTCTTCCGCGTCACCGACATTTACCGCCAGAACGGCAAATCGCTCGCTGTCCAGTTCACGGCCGAGGCGTGCCAGCGTCGGCATTTCCTTGCGGCAGGGTGGGCACCAGGTAGCCCAGAAAGAGACGATCACAGTCCTTCCGCGGTAATCTTCGATCCTGTGAATGGTGCCGGAGAGATCCGGCACGTTCAGCTCCGGAGCGTCGATCGCGACCGGAGGCCTGACAAGGCCCAGAGACCTTAAGTCGGAGCCCGTTGCGAAAGCCGGCTTGAAGGTCAAGGCGGTTGCAGCGAGGCCGCCTAGAATTTGTCGACGATCCACCTTCACCATCTCGGGACTCTGATCTTGAACTGATGGCAGTCGGGACGCACGAACAGATGTTCGTAGTCTATCGGCTTGCCGGATGCGTCATAGGTTAGACGTTCGGTCCGGATCAGAACGTCCCCCTCCTTCACGTTCAGGAGGCGGCTTGTTTCCGCTTCGGCAGGACCGACCGTCATCGTGATGTCGGCAAATCCGATGTCTATACCGAGCTGGTTTTCGATCAGCGCGAAAATATCCCTGTGGGGCAGATCGAGCTCCAGCAGCCTCTGACCGATGCCGAGCGGGAAATAGCTGACGTCGATGCTCATGGCTTCTTCGGCCGCAATGCGAATGCGACGGATCTTCACCAGGTCTTCACCGCGCTTCACGTTCAGCGCCGCGGCCGCCGTTGCCGGGGCAGGCACGACGCCGGCAAAGAGGACTTCGGAGCGGGTTTCCACGCCGAGCGGCGCCATCAGTTCGCCGAAACCCTGAAGCCGGCCCAGATCCTGGATTGCCTGCAGCGTACAGACGAAATAACCCTTGCCCTGGTGCCCGATGATCAGGCTGGCATCCCTCAAAAGATCGAGGGCCAGCCGGATGGTGACCCGGCTGACCCCGAAACGTTTCATCAGGACGCTTTCGCTCGGCAGATAGCTTCCGGGCGGGAAATCTCCCGCAAGTATCGACTCCATCAGCGAATTGCCGATCTCCTGGTATTTCGGCTGACGGGAAGAGGCAATGGCCGGCGGGCAAGTGTCGGACAGGCGGTTGCCGTCATGCGCCTTCATCAGGTCCTCCTGCCGTCGTGCCAGCCTGACCACTTGAGCCTCTCCCCTTGCCGGAATGCTGCGATGCAGCATTGTTACTCGATTTGCGTCAAAGCCCAACGAACATTTTTACGGACGTCGGGATCCGGATCGTCCACCAGATTCTCCAGGTGAGGCAGGGCAGACCGGTCGGCGATTTCGCCGAGCGCCGCGGCAGCTTCCTTTCGCAGGTTCGACACCGGCTCGCCGAGTTGTGCTCCAATCCGCGCTACAGCTTTGACGGCCCTCTGCTTTCCGAGGCTGCGAACCGCCTTGACCCGCACCTGCCAGTAGGGATCGTCGAGGAGCGCAATCAGCGGCTCGGCGCTGGTGCCGACAGCGAACCTGCCGAGGACCTCGGCCGCGATTTCCCGCACCGCCCAGTTCTCATCCTTGAGAGAAGCCAGAAGAGCATCCTTCGCATGCGAAGATTTGGAAAAGGCAAGCGCACCAACCGAAGTCCGCCGCACTTCGGCGTCCTCATCCCGGCAACATGCGATCAGTGCAGGCAATGCTTCTTCAGCCTTGAGGTATCCCACGACCCCCACGGCCTGAATGCGCACGGCAGCCACAGGGTCCTTCATAGCTTCGACGCCGTTTGCAAGCGCTTCCGGACGACGAAGCTGCTTCAGACCGAGAAGTGCCCCTTCTCTCACCTTCGGATTCGTGTGCCCCGTCAAATCCAGCAGAGGATCCGCGGCGTCAGGGTCCTTGAGTTCCGACAGACTGTCGGTGGCAGCCTGGACAACCTTGCTGTCGCTGTCCTGCAGCGCCTTGCAAAGTGCGGTCGCAGCCTCGATACCGTCGAACTCGCCAAGTGCGATGGCCGCTTGCAGACGAACCTCGGGACTGTCATCGGTTATCACGCCGGCTATCAACGGGATGGCTTCCGGATCAGCCGTATCGGCAAGATCCATGACCGCCACCCGGCGGACCGCCGGGTCGGGGTCAGACAACTTGTCCGAAAGGCTTTCGAGGTCGCTTTCGTCTTCGAAGGGTTCGAATACCATCGGGCCCTCCTCAGCGCAGAAGATAGGGAATGTTGACGGTCACCGCATTGGTCGGGCAGTCCGCTTCGCAGGGCATGCAGTACCAGCACTCGTCATATTTCATATAGGCTTTGCCGGTCAGGTCGCTGATGCGCAGGACATCGAGCGGGCAGACATCGACACAGACCGTGCAGCCCTTGTCGGCGATGCATTTGTCTTCGTCGACCACAACGGGAACGGTTGTCGGTGTGTTTGCGATGGGCATCTTTTTCTCCGTATCTCCGGGTCAGGCCTGCGCAGTGATGCGCTGCTTGTAGTAGGCGTCCTTTTCATCCTCGGCGATCGGGATGATGTAGGGCGCGACGTCCTTCTTCTCGCAGGTCATGACACCGTTCTCCTGGGAGAGCAGTACATGGCACTTCCAGTCCGCATCATTCGAGCCGGGATAGTCGGAGCGCCAGTGGTAGAGGCCCCAGCGGCTCTCGGTGCGGTAGAGTGAGGCGAAGGCGGCCATGTCGGCACAGTCGAGAATGCTGGCCACTTCCATGGAGCGCATCAGTTCATGCGCATCCCGTGCCATCATCTGGGTTTCCATGTCATGGCGCACTTCGGCGAGGCGGGTCTGGCAAAGCTCGTATTTTGCAGTCACCTTCGGCGGCTGCAGGTAGTCGTTCACCAGTCGGCGGATCTTGTATTCGATCTGGTTCGGCGGAATGCCGTCGTCCCGTTTGGTCGGCGCCAGAACACGCTCCTGTTCCAGGGAGATCGCAGCATCGTCGAAAACATCGAAATCGACGTCTTCTGCGAACTCGATAGCGTGTTCGCCCGCGATCGCACCGTTTGTGAACGCGCCCAGCATGTAATTATGCGGGACGCTCGCCATGTCTCCGGCGGCATAGAGACCTGGCACGGTGGTGCGGGCGAATTCGTCGACATAAACTCCCGAGGCCGAGTGCCCCGAACAGAAGCCGATTTCCGAGATATGCATCTCGATCATCTGTTCGGAATACTTTGTGCCGCGCTGCTCATGAAAGCGGCCGCGGCTCGGCCGTTCAACCGTGTGCAGGATTTGCTCGATATGATCGGCGGTATCCTTGTGCAGGTGGTTGAGCTTCAGGAACACCGGTCCCTTGCCGGATTGCAGTTCGTTATAAAACTCCTGCATCATCTGGCCGGACCAGTAGTCGCATTCGATAAATCTCTCGTTCTTCGAGTTGGCGGTGTAGCCGCCGAAGGGACCGGCGACATAGGCACAGGCCGGCCCGTTATAGTCCTTGATCAGCGGATTGATCTGGAAGCACTCCAGATTGGCTAGCTTGGCGCCGGCGTGATAGGCCATGGAATAGCCTTCGCCGGAATTGGTCGGGTTCTCGTAGGTACCGAAGAGATAACCTGACGTCGGCAACCCGAGACGGCCGGCGGCCCCCATGCACATGATCACCGCCTTTGCCCGGATCACCAGGAACTCGCCCGTCCGGGTGTTGACCGCGATCGCGCCTGCCGCGCGGCCACTCTTGCCGGTCAGGAGCCGGGTGGCCATGAAGCGATTTGAAATCAGTACGCGCGCGCGGCGGAGTTGCCGGTAGAGCGCCTTCTTCACGGTATCGCCGTTCGGCATCGGCAGCACGTAGGTTCCCATGTGGTGAACCTTCTTTACGTCGTATTCGCCGTTCTCGTCCTTCTGGAAGCGGATGCCGAACTGGTCCAGCTCCTCGATGATCGAGTAACAGTTCTGGGCGTATTTGTAGACGGCCGCCTGGTCGACGATGCCGTCGTTGGCGATGGTGATTTCCTTGGTGTACTGCTCCGGCGTCGAATGACCGGGAATGACGGCGTTGTTGAGCCCGTCCATGCCCATGGAGATGGCACCGGAGCGTTTCACGTTGGCCTTTTCCAGCAGGATGACCTTCGCGTCGGGATTTTTCTTCCTGGCCCGGTAGGCTGCCATCGGTCCGGCCGTCCCTCCACCGATTACCAAGAGGTCGCAATCAACTTCATTCAACCCTGCACGAAGGTCATCCATGCCCGTCTCCACTCTCTCCATCATTTGCGTACACACTAAAGCCGGCGTCTTCTGCCGGTCGGTCAACTAATTGCACTTCAGGAAATCTTCCGGCGTGAGCACCGTCCGCGCCGGCGCTTCCGACGGTGACTGCGCGAGTTGCAGCAGGAAGGCCCATGGATAGATCCCCCGGTCGTAACCGTCGGAAAAAACGATGTTGATTGCGTAGGCACCAATGGGCCGGACCGCCGTGATCGTGAGGTCCTGTCGCGCAGGAACGGCCATTCCGGAGAGCCTCAACTTCTTGCTGCGGGCCGACTGGCTGTGGTCGCGCAGGAACGGCGCGGAGAAGGTATCCGTCCGGCCGTCCGGCCAGGAGATTGCCAGCGACGCCCCCTTCGCGCCGACGCGGACTTCCTCGGGTGACACGCAGCCGGTCATCTCCTCGGCAGAGGGCAATGGTGGGTTGATATGCGGGTTCGACTGCATGTCTGTTCCAGCTCCTTAAAGACCGAAAGGAGCTCACCACAGGCTGGAAAACCGCAATAGCAACTAATTGACCGACATTTCGACCGGGTCCCGCAATAACGACGGCATCTCATTGAACCGGAGGGGCCAAATGACCTTTGTCGTCACCGAAAACTGCATCAGGTGCAAATACACCGATTGTGTCGAAGTCTGCCCGGTGGATTGCTTCTATGAAGGCGAGAACATGCTCGTCATCAACCCGGACGAATGCATCGACTGCGGCGTGTGCGAACCGGAATGTCCCGCCGAAGCCATCCTGCCGGACACGGATCCGGAGGCGCAGAAATGGCTGGATCTCAATGCCAAGTACGCAGCTTTGTGGCCGGTCATTACCGAGAAAATCGACGCGCTGCCGGACGCGGAAGACTGGAACGGCGTGGAAGGCAAACTGGAACAGTTGAGCGAAAAGGCGGCCTGACCAGGCACCGGACCGTGTTTCCCGAAGCATCTGAAGCCAAAAGTCCGACACAACCGAGAGAACCCGCCATGAATGTCATGACCCGCCCGGAAGAGCTGGAGGCCTGCGCACCTGCCGGCACCTTCGTCGAACGCGTCACTGAGGTCACCCATTATACCGACCGGCTGTTCCACTTTCACATGACCCGGCCGTCCGGGTTCCGCTTCCGCTCGGGCGAATTCGTCATGATAGGCCTGATGATCGGGGGCAAGCCGGTGTTCCGGGCCTATTCGATTGCCAGTCCCTCATGGTCCGAAGACCTGGAGTTCTTTTCGATCAAGGTGCCGGACGGCCCGCTGACCTCGCATCTCCAGAAAATCCAGCCGGGCGACGCGGTTCTCATGCGCAAGAAGGCGACCGGAACACTCGTGAACGACGCGCTCGTTCCCGGAAAGAGGCTCTACATGTTTTCCACCGGCACCGGCATCGCCCCCTTTGCCAGCGTGATCCGGGATCCCGAGACTTACGATAAATTCGACGAGCTGATCCTGACCCATTCCTGCCGCGAAGTTGCGGAGCTGAAATACGGCCAGGACCTGGTTGCCTCCATCCGTGACGACGAGATGCTGAACGAGTTTTTCGATACCTCGAAGCTGAAACTCTACAATTCCGTCACGCGCGAGGATTATCCTTATCGCGGTCGGATCACCGATCTGATCGACAAAGGCAAGCTGTTCGACGATCTTGGCGTGCCGCCGCTCGACCCGGCAATCGACCGGGCGATGATCTGCGGCTCGGCAGCCATGCTCAAGGACACGAAGGCACTGCTGGAAAAAGCGGGCCTGATGGAAGGGGCAAACAACCGTCCCGCGGAATTCGTCATCGAACGCGCCTTCGCCGGATGAAGAGAGAGCCAATTGCCCACACTTTGCCCGGCATTCTTCTCTGTCTGACCATCAGCGGTCTTGCATACGGGCTAAGTTTCGCGGGCAATTGGCTCACCGGCCAGCGATATCTCGACCTTTTTACATGTGCGATCGTTCTCGGCATTTGTGTGAGAACGTCCTGGGATCTTCCTGCGTCTTTTTCGGCCGGTGTCCGGTTTGCCGCGGTCACGATACTCGAGATCGCTGTTTTCCTGCTCGGCTTCTCGCTCGACTTCGGGGCCTTTACGGGCAACAGCCTCACCCTTGTCGGCTGCATCCTGGGGTTCGTCGCCGTCATGGTGATTTCGAGTTTCACGATCTGCAGGGCGATCGGCCTTCCCGAAGAGCTCGCCGTACTGGTGGCGTGCGGAAACTCGATCTGCGGCAATGCCGCCATTGCCGCGGTCGCTCCGGCGGTGCGGGCCTGC
>ENA-ORCZ01000206-ORCZ01000206.1-marine-metagenome-genome-assembly--contig:-NODE-206-length-39805-cov-4.397075_pt1 | contig 39805 bp, 38 predicted proteins | sample MGYA00237785_ERZ508519 | MGnify/ENA primary metagenome ERZ508519 (study PRJEB26189, sample SAMN06268790) | marine metagenome | isolation source: Bioluminescent Bay, La Paraguera, Puerto Rico | place...
CCCGTGCAGAACCTGGCCCATAGTGCCTCCCTCCATTCATGCGAGAAAGTTGCACCATCAAAGCCTGGGATCAAACAGCTAGGTGGCACCTACAAGGCGCGCATGGAAGCCAGGGACGGCAGCTTCGGCTTCGATTTCGAGGCAACCTATGAAGAGATCGTTCCGGAGAAGGCGCTCATCCTGGCGATGACGGACGGGCGCAGGGCGCGAACGACTTTCGAAGCCACGGGCAACGGTACGAAGGTGACGACCACCTTCGATGCGGAGACGGAAAACTCGATCGATATGCAACGCGACGGCTGGCAGGCGATCCTGAACAATTTCAAGCGTCATGTAGAAGCCGGGTAAGCGGATTTCGGAGCTGAAGCCTGCGACCGGACGACGCCGAAAATACCGGCGTCCAGCGTTTATCGCGAAGCACTCAATCCGGAGCCTCGACGGCTCTGGATTGTGCACCGATCGCGTCCGCCTGAAACCGGGTGTTCTGCCCGATCGCGATCACCCAATCCCCTTCGCTTTTCGTCATGACATAGAGCGGCCGTCCTTCCGGTTCCCCATCATCGGGCAAACCGGACTTGTCGACCGGCCTTTGGATCACGTTCACCGCGGCGACCGTCTCGCACAGGAACGTGACATGCGCGATTTCATAGGTCGAATAATGATCGCCGAGAGCGGGCGTGAGCACCTTGCGCGTGAAGAGATTGATTTCATCCCACCCCGTCAATCTCTTGCCAAGGGCCGTCACCCAAACGGCATCGCGCGCAAGGAGGCGCATGAAGCCATCCGCGTCGCGGTCGCGCTGGGTTTTTTCGACCATCGCAATTGCGCGCCGGATCAAGGCGATGTCTTCGGTGCGGTCAGGGAGTGCCGATGAAGCGGGATCGGACGGTTGGGGAGTGGTCGACATTGTATTCTCCTGGGGCGATACGGTGCTTTGGCGGGCATCAATAGGCGACGGTGAACCGGGCACGCCGATGCCTGGGGACCGCTGCTTCATCGAGCAGCGCAACGGCAAGATCCTCCACGGAAATCGTCGAGTGTCCGTCTGCATCAACGAGGAGGATATCGCCGCCCGTTCTATACCGGCCGGTCCGCTCACCGGGTTGAAGCTGGGCAGGAGGGCTGAGATACGACCAATCAGCAATGGTCTCGGCCCTGCAAACGGCATATTGCTCGCAGCAGGCAACCGCTATCTCACGCCACGCCGGTTGTACATATCTCGGATCGTCAACGATTTCCTGCCGCGTGTCCGGAGCCAACAGACTGCCGGCACCACCGACCAGCAGGAGCCTCACCCCTGACTGTCTCAGTCCTTCAAGAAGAGCTTCGGCGGTTTTGGCGTGATCGCGTTCGGCTCCCGCTGCCGGGCGTGTCGCACTGATCACCAGATCCTGGTTCTCGCTCAGTCTGGCAACGTCTCCGGCGTTCGCCGCATTGCCGGCCTGGAGGGTTGCACCGGCCAGAAAATCAGGCGCGCTGTCGGGGTTGCGCAGAACGGCCGAGACTTGATGTCCGCGGTGCATCGCCTCTGCAACGATGCGGCGTCCGACATTTCCAGCGGCTCCAAAGACAAGAATACGCATGTGGCTCTAATCTCCGTGTCGAGAGGTGGGTTGGGATTCTCTTCGTCAGAAATGCCGGATAGTCAGTCCGATGACCGCAGCCGTCCGCCGGCCGACCGGCGCAGAAGGAAGACGATCGCCAGGACGACCGCAGCGCTGCCGGGCAGCCATTGCCAGCCAAGTTTCTCCGGCGCGGCGGCGAACAGAACGAGCAGGGAAACGAAAGGGATGAGATAGGTGTAAGCCGTTACCGTGCCCGGCGTCAGAACCGCCGTCGCGCGCTGCAGCAGCCAGAATGTGACGCCGCTTGAGAAGACGCCCAGATAGGCCACGAGCAGGAAATCGCCGGAGGTCATTTTGGCCAGTGCACCTGCCGGTTCAAACATCAGACCGAGCAATCCGATGAGCAGCCCCCCGGCGACGAGGCTCCAGAACGTGCGAAGTGCCGGGTTGCCGGAAAGCCATCCGCGCTGCAACCCCCACTTGCTCAAGACCGGATAGAGTGACGTCGCACCGCATCCGAGGAAGAATACCCCTTCCGCAAATCCGAACTCCATTCCGGCTGCTTCATCCGAGTTGCCCGCAAACGCCAGCGCCAGGGCGCCTGCTGCGCCCAGGACGAGCGATGCCAGAAGTGCGAGGTCAGGGCGCTCTACGCCGAACATGCGGCCCAATGCATAGGCGAGCAAGGGAACACTGACGTAGAGCGTTGCCATCGACAGGGCGGTGACCTGATGCGCGGCCCAGAACATTGCGCCGAAAAAGACGGCGAGACAGAGGCCCATCACGGCATAGAGGACAAGCCCCGGCAACGACGGCCAGCGATCGGGAGCGCGCCGGATCAGGACACCGAGCGCAAGAGCCGCGATTGCAAAACGGATCGCGGTCAGCAACAGCGGCGGCAGCCCCTCGCTCAACAGACCGACCGCTGGAAACGACAGACCGACGATCAGCGCCCACAGGACCATGCCGGCATGGGCCCCGAACGGAGTGGTGGAGGACGAGAGTAATCCCGAATGCATCGAACTTCCTTTTGGACGATTGGCGGCAGGCTCGAATGACGTTGAATGGGTGTGCGCCGAATTTGTCTATTTTACTTCTCTACACCGGGGCTTTCGCCGGTCTTCGGACTGATGCGGATCCCGACATCGCGCGGAACCATGTCGGGACCGTTTGTGGGCACCATGTCCTGCGGGCACGCGGAGAGCACCACGACGGCGTCGAGGTGGAGCAACAGGTCCACCGTGTCGCCCGGCCGGCTGACCGGGGCGGAGATGCCGGTCTTTCCTTCAGGATCAAAGGGCACGTTTTCGAACAGATTGAGAGGTGCCGGCGTGACGGCTGTCCTTACGCCGTGGAGGTTGAGGGCGGCATGCAGGTTGTCGGTGCAATTGTCGTGATAGTCCGTGCAGCCGAGCAGTTCATAGCGCCAGCGATCGCAGGCCGCCAGGAACCAGTCATGAACGCCGGGCGAAGTGTCGCCGGAAATCTCCAGAACGGGCCGGCGCCGATTGGTGACGAACCTGGTGCCGAGACGCGGGGATGTGTCGGTGCAGTGGACCCGGCTGTGCTCCATCGACATGAACTCGCCCGGGTCCTCGCGCGCAAAGGCCCAGACGTCGACGACCTGGCTGCCGTGAAGATTGACCACCGAGATCGTCTGGCCACGAACGAGGGCAAAGGCCTGTGCCGTTCTTGCCTTGAGGAGCCTCATTGAACCGGTCCGGACGAGGCAAGCAGGACGGTATAGAGGCTGCTGCTTGCTGTGATGTAGAGGCGATTGCGCTTGGATCCGCCGAAGGTCAGGTTCGAGACCTCTTCCGGCACAAAAATCTTGCCGAGCAGCGTTCCGTCCGGATGGTAGACGTGAATACCTTCTCCGGTCGAGGTCCAGATGCGCCCCTGATTGTCCAGCCGGAAACCGTCAAACACGCCGGCTTCGCAGTTGGCGAAGACTTCGCCTCCCTTCAGTGTCGCGCCGTCGACGCGGAACGAACGGATGTGGCGGGGATTGTCGGGTGAGCGCGTGCCGCCGGAATCGACGATATAGAGAATGCTTTCGTCCAGCGAGAAGGCAAGGCCGTTCGGGCAGACGAAGTCCGTCGCGACGCGCGTGACCTCGCCGGTCGGGGAGATGCGGTAGACATGCTGCCCGTCCTGCTCGGGCTCCGCGGCATATCCTTCATAATCCGTCTCGATCCCGTAGGACGGGTCGGTGAACCAGATGGAGCCGTCGGACTTGACCACGACGTCATTGGGAGAATTGAAGCGCTTGCCATCATAGCGGTCCGCCAGGACGGTCAGGCGGCCGTCAAGTTCGATCCGGGTAACAGACCTTGTGCCGTGGTTACACATGACCATACGGCCTTCCCGGTCCAGCGTGCTTCCATTGGTATAGGCGCCGAGCCCGGAGCGATGGTCGCCGACCGCACCGGTCAGTTCGTCGTAGCGCAGTCTCCTGTCATTGGGAATGTCGCTGAAGATCACGGACCGCCAGAGGGCGGAATAGACCGGTCCTTCGGTCCAGCGTCCACCGGTCCAGATCCGTTCCACCGGTTCGGCAAGCTGAACGGAGCGTTTGAAACGGGCATCGCGGATTTCATAGCTGCTGGCATTCATAATTCGGTTCCAATCCATGACAAGGGCTGCTACAAATTTCATAGCACACCCGCCCTTCACTTGCTATGGAAAATATAGCATGACTGAAAATCAACGAAGTCCGATCCCGAAACCCGGTCAGCCCGTGCGCGGGTCACGATCCGGCGCACCGGTGATGGCCCTGTTCGACCTGCTCGGCCGGCGATGGGCCATGGGGGTCCTGTGGACGCTGGCGCAAGGCGGGCCGACGACGTTTCGTGGTTTGCAGCAGCGCTGCGAGACCATATCGCCCGCCGCCTTGAACCAGCGGCTCAAGGAATTGCAGGACGCGTTGCTGGTGCACAGGACGCCGGAGGGCTATGGCGTAACGCCCCTCGGGCAGGCCATTTACGAAAAGCTGGTGCCCCTCGGAGCGCTCGCGAAGGACTGGGGACAGGCGCTCGAGGCTGCGGAAGGCGGCGACACGGAGGCCTAGAACACCAGCCTCCGCGAAACCTGTCAGGGCAGCTTTCATTTGCTGACCGCAACGATGGTCCCCTGCGCCAGGGCGCAGAGCGTTTCCCTGCCTTCGTCGACCGCATAGATCTCGCAGCGGCAGACAGCCTGACGGCGTCCGACACCCTTTGCTTCCGCCCTTGCCTCAAGACGCGTGCCTTTGGCGGGGGTCAGGTAGTTGAGCTTGAATTCGGAAGTAAGGGCGTCTCCACCCAGTGCCAGCCCACCGGCAAAGGTGAGTGCGTTGTCAACGAGATAGCTGAGGACACCGCCGTGAACAAAACCATGCTGTTGCTTGTGGTGATCGGCGACCGGCAATGCCAGGGTGACGCCCTCGCCATCCACGCGAACCAGTTCTGTTCCCAGCAGTCGCGAAAAGGGCTGAGCGTCGAGTACCTGCCTTGCAAGTTGGTGGAGACTGTCCATGTATCTTCTCTTTAGGTTCGCGTGCAGCGGATGGTGAACCCGCTGCGGCGGAGGACCGGGCTTACGCGCCCGAACGCACCTGGACAAGTTCCTGCACAATCCGGTCGCCCGGGTGAATGCAGGTCATCTGGAGCGGTCCGGTTCCGACATTGACATAACGGTGGGGGACATTCGCCGGCGCGATGATGATGTCGCCCGCTGAGCCGGTCATCTTCTCGTCGCCGACCGTGAACTCTGCCGTTCCGGCGCGCAGAACCCATGTCTCCGCATAGGGGTGCATGTGCAGGTCCGACCCCTTGCCGGGGTCGGTATCGATGAGAAAGAAGGAAACCGGGCTGCCATGGTCGCGCCCTTCGAAGCGGATGGAACGGCTTTGCGCAGAGATGGTCGGTAACGAACGAAGTATGGTGGGCATGGATCGGTTCCAACTGGTCGGCTCAAGATCGAAGGTCGCCGTTCCTTGGGAGGAGGGCAGGGACGCGTCAGGCTTTGCTCGGCTGCACTGAATGAATTGCGTGGAAAGCGATGCAAAGCCGGTTGAAGGTGTTCATCAGTCCCAATGCGACGGTCAGCTTGGTCAGTTCGCTTTTCGAGAAGTGGGCCAGAGCGTCGTTGTAAAGCGCGTCCGGAACGCCGCCGTCGGAAATATGCGTCACTTGTTCGGTCCAGGCCAAGGCAGCGCGTTCGCGCGGCGAGAACAAGGGCGACTCCTTCCAGGCGGACACGAGGAAAACCCGTTGTTCGCTTTCCCCATGTTCGCGGGCTTCCCGGCTGTGCATGTCGACGCAATAGGAACAGCCGTTGATCTGTGACGTGCGCAGATTGACCAGGTGCAGCAGTTCCTTTTCCAGTCCGCAGTCGTCGACGGCTTTCTTCAGTTCCATCTGCGCGTTCATCAGCTCAGGGGCTTCGGCGTAGAAATTCAGTCTGGGTTCCACGGGTTGTCCTTTTCAGATTGCTACAGGCCCCGGGTCCGTTGCTTGCCCGGTGGCCATGTCTGCAAAGACGGACGGCGCCTCTGGTTGTGACAGACCGTTTGAAATTTCCTGTTTCATAGCTGCTCACCCGGAGAAATATGCGCACACCTGTCACAGCAGGCCATCGGCTTGCGTCTATGACCATGAGCGCAATGTTTGAGGAGAAAGCCGGCATGCAGGACTTCGCGGAAACGGAAAAACTGAGGCCACGCCTCTTTGGCCTTGCCTACCGCATGCTCGGCTCCCGGCAGGATGCGGAAGATGTCGTGCAGGAAGCGTTCCTGCGCTTCCACAGCGCCGAGACGGGCGAGGTCCGGTCGGCCGAAGGCTGGCTCGTCACCGTTTTGTCGCGCATATGCCTTGACCGGCTCCGGACCCTTCAAGTGGAGCGCCGGACATATGTGGGGCCATGGTTGCCAGAGCCCCTGATCTCGGCAGATCAGTCTCCCGATCACAGGGCGGAGCTGGCGTCCGATCTCTCGATGGCCCTTCTGGTCGTCCTGCAAAGACTTTCTGCGGAGGAACGCATCGGGTTCCTGATGCATGATGTCTTTGATTGCGGCTATGCGGAAGTAGCCGCCGCGCTAGGCAAGAGTGAAGCCGCCTGCCGCCAGCTGGTTCATCGCGCGCGTCAACGCGTCAGGCGCGACAAGCCGCGCTTCCAGGTATCCGGGGCCGCGCACAGAAGGCTCGTGGAACAATATGTCAAGGCCGTGCAGGAAAAGGACGCCGCCCGGATCGCGAAGCTGCTTGCACAAGACGCGGTCTTTGTCAGCGACGGTGGGGGCAAGACCTGGGCTGCGCTCCGGCCCGTCGTCGGGGCGGACAGGATCGCGCGCATGGAAGTGGGCGTTCTGGCAAAGCTCCCGCGCGGGTTTTCCCTGGAAATGGCGGAGGTAAACGGCCAGACCGGCGCTGTCGGCCGCATCGACGGGCGACTTCATGCCGTGACCTCATTCACGACGGATGGCTTGCGCATCCTCTCCGTCATGCGCGTCCTCAACCCCGACAAGCTGACATTCCTGAATAGACCGATCGTGACATTCTAGCCCGGTGTGAGCGACACTTGAAAGGCGACTTCTGCAGTTTGCAAGGGTAGGGAGCGTCCTCTCATTTCGCCAGCATCTTCTCCCGGAAGACTTCGGCCGGCGTCTTCCATCCAAGGCATTTTCGCGGTGTTGCGTTAAGCCGGTCACAGATCCCTTTCAACTCAGGATCGGTGACCCGGCTCATATTGAGTTTGCGGGGAAGCCATCGTCGGGCGCGCCGGTTGGTGTTTTCCACGGTGCCTTTCTGCCAGGGAGCAGACGGATCACAGAACCAGGTTTGTGTACCGATTTCCGCTTGAAGATGCGGCCAGGCCACAAACTCGGTTCCTCGATCGAACGTGATGGATTTTCGGGAACGGATTGGCAGGTGGCGGATTGCATCAATGACCTTGCCGAGCACCGGAAGTGTTTTCCTGTTGTCGTTCTTCAAAAGCACGGTGAACCGGGTGACGCGTTCCACCAGGGATGTAACGTTGCCAGAACCAAAGTGCTGTTTGAACAGCATTAAATCGCCTTCCCAGTGCCCGAACTCCTGCCGATGTGCCACGGCATCAGGCCGGAACAAGATGCTGACGTCACGATGGAATTTGGGTGGCAGGCGCTTTCTCGCTCGTCTGGGCTTGCGAGACTTTCGATGTGTCGGCAAGTACCACCACAGCTCCTGGGCCAAGCCTTCCTTCGAATAGATATAACGGTAGATCGTTTCCTGGCAGACTCGGTGGGAGGCGCCTTCGTATCTCATGCGTCCGGCAATCTGTTCCGGCGTCCAGCCATCCTTGATGCGATCGGTCACCAGATGACGCAGATCCGAATGCTTGATCAGTTTTCGTTTTCGTGACCGACGCGTGGCGCAGTCCTGGTGGGCCGCCACCGCAAAATAGCCGACGATGTCCGGCAGCTGTTCATCTTGAAAAGGGTTGCGTTTCAATTCTCGAAAAATCGTTGATCGGTGCCGGCCAAGGATCTTCGCCATTCGGCAAGGTGACACCTTCGCCTGGCGCCAGCGTTCAATCTTGCGGCGCTCATCCAGCGTCAGGTGGCTGTATTTTGATCCCATGACACAATCCTCCTGTCTGATAACCTATTGGTTTCAAACAGAAGTCGCACGGGAATAGCGCGCACCCGCCTACATGCACGATTCGCGTAATCTTTGTTATGGAACTCCTCTGACGACATTGGAATTCATAGGTACCGCGTCGGCTCACTTCGACAGCCAGGCGGCCGTAGGCCGAAAACTTTAGATGACTTTTTGCGAATTGTTTGCATGGACTCTTCCCAGACGACTGGTATGGGGCCGTCAGGGGACAGGCAGCATTTGGGATTCGGCATTGCAAAAGTAGACTGCGGGCAAGATGGTCCCGAAACCAGTGCTATCGCAGATCTAATCGCAGGCAATAACAACTCGGTTTTTTTTACCGGTTTTTTGCTGAGCTTCAAGATCTTCCAATGGTTGCCCTGAGGACATGAAACGCTCGTGGCGACGAAGTCCTTTGTGCAGCATCAGTTGCGATGCCGGTAGAGGTCCTGGGATCTGTTCAAGTGCGAACGCATTGCACTTTCCGCGTCTTCGGCGACGCCGCCTTCGATGCACTCGACGATCTTCGAATGCTCGGCAAGCGTGACGTTCTCCCGCCCCGACCAGATCAACAGGTCCGTATGATAGTTGAACAGCCAATTGAGCATGGCATCGCTCACAGCTGCAAAAATCGGATTGCCCGAGATGGAGGCGATCTTGTTGTGAAACGCGATATCGGCCTTGATGAAATCGGACGGATTGCCGAGCAGGTCCTTTTGGTCGATGACAAGCTGCTTGAGCTCGGCGAGGTCTTCAGGCGACGCCTTTTCGGTTGCGATCCGGACCATGCCGACCTCGAACAGTCTGCGCGCCTCCTTGAGGTGTTCAAGATTGTCCGAAGAGGCGGACAGCAGCATGCGCGCCACCATGTCCATCTGCCGAAACGCAAGATCCGCTGAAAGTTCGCTGACCCGGGAGCGCTCACCCTGGGAAATCGAAATGAGCCCTTGTGTGTGCATGGTCTGCATGGCCTCGCGAACGGCGGGCCTGCCGACGCCGAAGCGCTGCATCAATTCACGCTCGGAAGGCATGGGATCGCCCGGAGCAAGCTCGCCCCGCACGATCATTTCACGCAATCGATCGAAAACCTGATCGGAGAGTTTGCGCCGGACAATCTTGTCGTCTCCGGCTCCCGAGCCGTTCCAGTTTTCCATGACCCGCCAGTCTGATCCCTTCTTTGTCAGGGTGTCTGCATATTGCGGCAAGCACAACGTCAATATTGGCTGCAGGTTCGACATCCTTCGGAAGACTTATAGCCGGAGAACTTCAAATGGACCAAGTGTCCTCCGGTTTCCCCAGACAACTTCCAACGCCCGGTCTGTCAGGTTTGCGGCAAAGCACAAGACCTCTCCGTCCTTCTCCACACAAAGAGAAGCTATTTTTCCCGCTCCTTCATCGCCACAGTCGACAATGTCCGTTTCGCTCAGTCCGGCAAGGATTGCGACAACCTCGCCGACAGGCCAAAGGGACCCGCTGGCTTCGTCCACGATCCCTCTGGGTCCCACGAAACTTGCCGGGACCCATTGGCGAATGTCGGCAAGGGCGATACCGGATGCATAGCCCAAGGTCCAGGCCGCTGCGAAAAGGCCGCGTTGTCGCGGATCGTCGTGTGTCATGCAGAGGCGCTCGTTCCCGGGATTGGCGAATGTCTGGGAACCATAAGGATTCTGGCGCATGCCGATGGTTGTCGGTCCCAGTCGGTATTCCCTTTCCGTGCCGATGATCGCGCGGGCTGAGCGCGTGACGTGCGGCAAGGTTTCCAGCGTCTCGATGACACTTTCGTCATCGGCCGCATGGACAATCGGATTGGTGGCATGTGTCACGAAATCGAGCAATGACACTGGTGGCCGCTTGCGGTTCAATTCCGTGAAGTAGCTGAACATGCCACCGCCGAATTTCAATTCGGGAAAGCTTCGCCTTCCAGCAGCATAGATGTCCGTCAGGCGAGGACATTCCGGCCATTCGCTTCCGGGTGGCGTTGATTGACGATCAACGGAAGGACAGACCGCAATGGAAGCCAACTCGAGCCCGCTTCGGTCAATCATGCCCGCCAGGTTCTGAAATTCGTCGACCAGGTCACCTGCACAGGAAACGACATATTCAAGCTCGTAAGACGCCGGGAAAAGCTCTTGCAGCCGCCTGAAATCCTCGAGTTCCTTTTGTCCATGTGAAGCTGTGGGATCAAGATGACACAGGATCGCGGCGGGGTTCACCTGCTTCAGGCACTCGATTTGATCTAGCGCGGATCTGACGTCTTCCGGACAGATCAACAATCCGATGCGCGGAAACCGGCTTTTTGTTTTCTTGCCCGGTTTCAATTCGAAAACCTTGCTGGAAGCGTCATGCGACGATTTGGTCGTTGGGGCCGTCTTGCTTGCAAATCTTTCGATATCAAGAGTGATCGATTGTTCGAGCTCTTTTTCCGCTTCAATGACATATGGCCACGGGAGCGCCAGAGGTCTCACATAGGTCTTGTACGAAGCATCGGACCAGTTGCGCTGGTCCTCCATTTCAAACGCGTCGCCTTCCATCCGACATCGGGCTAACAGGTGCGGCGCAGGTGCGTGGGTCAGAGACCGGATCGACTTGAAAGGTTGCCAGGGGTCTATGAGGTCAGGAAACCTTGTTCTTGATACGGCCCCGTCGCAATGCTCGACCTCGACGGGTTCGCCAGCCACTCCATTGATCGGATGCAGCACGGTGAACCCACAGCGGTTGGTTTCGAAGTCGCTGTCGGCGACGGCCGAGGAGGCAAATGTCAAAGACCCGGTTTCCGTCCCGGTAATATGTGCCTTGACGCCAAGATCCGCCCCCTGGTTCCTGTAACGGGAGACGTAGGAAATCTCGAACTTACCGGGCTCTTCCAGGATGACGAGATCGGAAATGGCCGCGGCAAGCGTGCCCCAGTCCCTGTCACGCACCACATAGGAAATGGCGCGCAGAACTTCGTGGCCATCGAAACGGATGTAACGCAGATTTCCGTTTTCCAGCCGCACTTCCAACGGCCCTGCGCGCAAGATCCGGAATGGCGCTGGGGCCGTTTCCGTTCCGTACAGGCGAATGCGGCTCACTTGGCTCATGTCAGGCAGTATCCAGCTTGATTGTCCGGCTGTGTTCGCCGGCGGAAAGATACGCAGCCTCGACCAGTTCCAGCGTTTTCAGGTTGTCCAGTCCCGATGTCTCGGGCGGACTGGAAGCATTCAGGCAATCGATGAAATGCCGCTGGATGTTGTAGACGCTTTCCTGAATGTTGTGCCAGGGGCGCTCCGCCCAGGCAAGCAGCGGGGGCGATACGTCCAGTTCCCTGGTGTCGGACTCATTGTGCAGCACCAGCTTGTAATCAGGCATCAACCTCAACGTTCCCTCACTACCATCAACCTCGAGAAGGCTTTCCGGAAAGTTTTCCCGAGGCAGCCGTGATGCGTAGCTGCAGTCGACAACACAGGTGACGCCGCTCTCGTGAACCAGCATCATGGTGGCCACGTCTTCCGCCCTTATCGCCGGATTGACCCGTTTCGTGCTTGCGGAGATCGTGCGCGCGTCCCCGAACAGGAAGCGTGCGATGTCCAGAATATGAATTCCCAGATCCTGGATGATGAAGCGGTCATCCGTCGCAAGATACGGCTGACCGGAATAGACGTCATAGGCCGAACGGAAACTGACACGTCCCCAGAACGGTGTTCCGATGTTTCCCTTGTCGAGTTCGGCCTTCGCAGCTCGAATTGCCGACTGCCAGCGGAAGTTCTCGTGCACCATCAGGGTCACACCGGCGGAGGCGGCCGCATCAATCATTGCTCTGCCATCTTCCATCGTGTTCGCAAACGGCTTCTGGCAGATGATGTGCACTTTTGATCCGGCTGCGAGTTCGACCAGTGGCCGGTGGGTCTGAACTGTCGTGGCAATGTCGACAAAGTCGAGCTCTTCCGATTTCAATAGCTCGGCCGCATCGGTATAGGTCCGCTCGATGCCGAAGCGGCTGGCCGTCTCCTTCAGGCGTTTGTCGTCGCGGTCGCACAGCGCTATGATGGCTGCTCCATCGACATCGGCCCATGCATGCATGTGATTCCGGGCGAAAAACCCGCAGCCGATCAGTGCGCCTTTCTTCATGAAGTTCTCCTCAAGCTGCGGCGGCCTGCTGCTGCAGCGCCACGCGGGCCTGCAACCTTTGCTGCGCCTGGTCGACAACAACCGCGGCGATGATTACCAGACCCTTGATAACGGTCTGCCAGAATGAACTCACACCCATCATCACGAGTCCGTCGGACAGCACGCCTATCACGAATGCGCCGACGATCGTTCCACCGATCCGTCCGCGTCCGCCCGACATGGATGTGCCGCCGAGGACCGCCGCGGCAATCGCATTGAGTTCGAAGGTCTCGCCCGTCGCCGGATGCGAAGCCACCAGCTGTGACGAGATGACAAGGCCGACAATCGCCGCGCAGAAGCCCGAGAACATGTAAACGAACATCTTGACGCGGTTGACCTTCACACCGGAGAGGGCCGCCGCCTTCTCGTTGCCGCCCACCGCATAGATATGCCGTCCCAGCGGTGTTCGACCGGCGATGTAGGCCGCTGCCAGTCCGACAGCAATCAGCAGCCAGATGGAAATCGGAACGCCGAGAAAACTGCCGGTTCCGAGCAGGTAGAAGCCGGTAGACCCGTAGGCCTCCTTGCCAACCAGATTGGGAAACGTCGCACCATCGGAAGACAGCAGGGCCAGACCACGGGCCACGTAAAGCGTGCCGAGTGTGGCAATGAATGGTGCAACATTCAGACGTGTTATCAGGGTCCCGTTTATCGCGCCTACAAGAACGCCCACCGCAAGCGTGATGAGAATGATCTCGAAGATATTGAAATAGAGCGAGTACCCGATCCCCAGATCGATACCGTTGAGGATGAGATAGCCGGCCACCATTCCGCACAGGCCCACAATCGACCCCACCGAGAGATCGATCCCTCCCGTGATGATGACGAAGGTCATGCCGATCGCCAGGAACGCGTTCAGTGCCACGTGCTTGGACATGATGACGAAATTCGCGGTGCTGAGGAAATTCGGGGCCGCAAACGAAAAGAAGGCAAACACCGCGATCAAGGCGATAAAGGTCCTGAGCTTCAACAGCAGCAGGATCATTGGCTGTCCGCCGGAGGTGCCCGAAGGCTGCATGGTGGTGACTGATGTCATCCGTGACTACTCCCAATGACATGACCTGCCTCCGAGGCAGGAGCGTGGCCGATCGCGGAAGCCGCGATTATCTCTTCTTCCCTTACGCAGGCGCCCGCGAACTCACCCGTGATGCTGCCGTTCGACATCACGATGATCCGGTCGGACAGGGACATGACTTCTTCAAGATCGGAGGTGACGAACAGGATCCCCAGTCCCTCCGCCGCAAGCCGCCGCATGGTGCGGAAGACTTCGGCCTTCGCGCCAATGTCAATGCCGCGGCTCGGCTCGTCCATGAGCAGGACTTTTGGCGAGGTCATCAACGCTTTGCCGATCACGACCTTCTGCTGGTTGCCACCCGAAAGCGAACTCACCGGGTTCTCCATGCTGGCGATCTTGATGGCGAGATCCTTCACGAACCGCTTCACCGTCTCCCGCTCCGCGCTGAGGCTCAGGTGAATACCCTTCACGAACCTGCCCAGGCTCGACAGGGACATGTTCTCCCGGATGGGCAGGATCTGGATCAGGCCTTCCGACTTCCGGTCTTCGGGAATGAGCGCCAGTCCGCGCCCGATCCGGCCCGCGACGTCCGGTTCGTTTAACTGGCGTCCCTCGATGTAGAAATCTCCCGTGCAATGGGGATGCTGGGCCATGATGCACTCGAACAGTTCGGAGCGGCCCGCACCCATCAAGCCGTAGATCCCGACAATTTCGCCAGCCCGCAGGGACAGCGACACATCATCGACAACAAATTTGCCCGTCCGGCCCATCAGGCTGATGTGTTCGCAGCGGAAAACCTCGTCACCGAAGTCGTGCTCGACCGTCTTGGCGAAATCCTTTGAGGCCGCACCGATCATGTTCTGCACGATCCAGGGCACGTCGACGCCGTCCATGCTTCGGGCGCCGGTCCGTGCACCGTCCCTCAGCACTGTGATGTAGTCGCCGATACGGATCAGCTCTTCCAGACGGTGCGAGATGTAGACGATGCCGACACCGCGCTTCTTCAGGTCCGCGATGACCCGGAAGAGGATTTCGACTTCTGCCGCGCTCAGGGCGGAAGTCGGTTCGTCCATGATCAATATCCGGGCATCCTGGGCCAGCGCCTTGGCTATCTCGACGATCTGCTGCTCGCCGATGCGCAGGTCGGACACCATCGCATCCGGCGAAATGTCGTGCTCGAGGCGCTGCATCAGTGCGGCAGCTTCCGTCCTCTGCTCCCTGGCGGCGATATCAACCCCGGCGCGGGTCTTTTCCCGTGCGATGAAGATATTGTCGGCAACCGTCATGTTGGGGAACAGGTTGAGTTCCTGGAAAACGATGCCGATCCCGTGCGCTGCAGCCGCCCGCGTATCAGGGAAAGTGACCTTTTCCCCTGCCATCAAGATATCGCCTGAAGTCAGCTGTTCGACGCCGGCGATCACTTTCATCAGGGTGGATTTGCCGGCGCCGTTTTCACCGACGAGAACATTCACCGCGCCAAGCCGGACATCGAAATCCACATCCTTCAGCGCGTGTGTACCCGGATAAACCTTGTTCGCGGCACGCACCGACAAGCCGATTTGGTGCTTTGCTTCTGTCATGATCCACCAATCTTCGTCGTCACCGGCGTGATCAGGTAAGGCGGACCGTCGCCGCGCACCGTAAAGGCACCGAGCACGTCAACCGTCTTGCCCACGAGATCGTCGCGGGGCAGATCTTTCAGAGCACTTTCGTAGGCTCGTGTGTTGAGCGAGCGGGAGAGCTGAGCGAACTCAATCTGATCCGTGAATGAAGAAAAATCGACAAAGGGAAGGAGGTCCCGGAGTGCCGTTCCGCGGATCACCGGACCGAGCTGCAGGATGACATCTGCCTTGCCATCGGCCGTTACGTCCACATCCGCAGTTGCGGCACGTGTATCGGTCCTGGCCGCAAGGATCGTGCCCTGTACCCGCGCGGCGAAGTTCCAGGGACTTCCCTCACTGGACGGACGATAGCCATGCGCCTCACCGGCCGAGTCAACATCCGCTGCAATCGCGTCGCCCAGAACGGCCATGTCGGTCGCCGTATGCTGAAGGTGTGGCAGAACCTGTTTGGCCCAGATTTCAGTGACAAGAGCATCCATGTCGCCGCCGGGACTGCTTGAAACGACTTGTTGGATCTGATCGCCACCGTCATTTGTGGCAACATGTTTTTCGAGTTTGCATCCGCCCAGGCTGGTGACAGCAGCAAGGACCAAAAACAGGGAAAGAACTGCGCCGCGATCCACTTTGCAACCTCCATCAATGGAACCCTCCCGGCGGTCTCCGGCAGGATTTCCAGGTTTTTTCGTGGGAAAGATCACACCGCGGCAGATCACCACCGCGGTGCAATGTCGGGCTTAGTTCAGAGCGAACGTTTCGAGGCCACCGGCATTTGTGCCATTGATCAGGACGCAATCCATCAATTGCTTTTCGTCCTGACCGGTCGAACCCGTCTTCAGGTACTGGTCGGCCTGCTCCACCGCGATCTGTGCCTGGCGGTAGGCGGGTTGCAGCACGGTGGCCTTGATACCGCCTTCCAGGATGGAGTCCCGCACGTCGTTGCTGCCATCGAAACCGACAACAATCACGTCCGTCCGTCCGGCAGCTTTGAGCGCCGCCCAGGCCCCCATTGCCATGGTGTCATTGCCTGAAATGACGCCCTTTATCTCGGGGTTGGCCTGGAGGATGGTTTCCATCTTTTCGTAGGCTTCCGTCTGGCTCCAGTTCGCCGACTGCTGGGCGACCATCTCCAGATCAGGGTATTGGTCAATCACATCGTGATAGCCCGCCGAACGAATACCGGCGTTGGTATCTGCTTCGCGGCCAAGAAGCTCGGCATATTTGCCTTCCTCGCCCATCAGCCTGACAAACTCTTCCGCACCCAGCTGCGCTCCCTGATAGTTGTTGGAGACGATCTGGGAAACGGCAATGCCTGTTTCCTTGATCTCCCGGTCAATGAGGAATGACGGGATGCCAGCTTCCTTGGCCCTGCGCACGGGAGCGACGGTCGCGTCCGCCCCTGCATTGTCGAGGATGATCGCCTTCGCACCACGGGCGATTGCCGTATCGAAGAGCTGGTTCTGCTTGTTCGGATCGTCATCGTGGACGAGAACGAGTGTTTCGTAGCCGAGTTCTTCGGCACGTTTCTGCGCGCCTTCAGCTTCTGCCTTGAAAAACGGGTTGTCGTGCGACGGCGTGATGATCGCGATAAGGTCGGCTGCAGACGCATAGGCGGGCGCAAGCAAGGAGGCTGCAACAGCAGCACTGGCAAGCAGGATTCTTCTCGTGAATTTCATGTTGTCCTCCCAACAATAGGTTCAATTTCGTGCCAGGTTCCGTGCGGTCCCTCCAAGACCTCGCCGGTACCTGTCTGAACGTTCGCCACACTTGATGGCTGACCGCTCAATCAGGTGATCTGCCGTATGCTTTCCCTGATTTCGTCCGGCTTGAACACGCCGATCCAGTCGTCTCGCATGAGACGTTTTTTGCCGTTGGTGATGGCCTTGTTGCATGCGTCGGAGAAGACGCCGTCGACTTCTTCCATGACGACCGCGCCAAGAATGTTCATGTGCCCAAGAAGAAAATCCCGGGCCGCTACGGGGTCGACTCCTTGCCGAACGACCTCGTCCATAGCTTCCTTCATCACCACGAGAAGGGTCGCGCAGACGGTTTCGGAAAGTCCCGGTTCCAGAAGCGCCATTTGCTCGACCGAGACCCGATGCGAGCGCAGGATTGGCTGGAAAATGGTTTTTGCTATCTCCTCCCCGATTGCATAGTCCTCTTCCGGACCCTGCATGAGGGCGTTCACGATCGCCTGTTTGGCGGCGATACCGCCGAAATAGTCCCGTTTTGCAGGCAATTGCGTTTCATCGTTGAAAATCGGCGGATGGCAGGGGTGGGTGACAAAATAGGTCACGTCCGTGCGCTCCGGGAAGTGCCCTGCAAAGGGGGCAGCCGCATCCAGCGCGATCAGCATCGTTCCCGGTGCAAGCTTGTCGATGATACCTTGCGCAACCTTCCTGATCGCGGTGTCCGGCACAGCGAGAATAACCGCACGTGCGCCATCAAGTGCGGCTTCGATATCGACACATTCGACGCCGACTTCCGCCTTCAGCCGATCTCTGCCTGCATCGCTCACTTCCACATGTGCAACGTTGAACCGGGAGTCTTTCAGGTTCTGGGAGAGTCGCACTCCCATTTTTCCTCCCGCACCGATGAGCGCGATTTTCATGTTTCCTCCAAATTTGTTGCCTGAATAAATTCACATACAAATCATATTGTCAACTGGTATGATAAGTTGATAATCATATCGCCAGTCAACAACGCGAAACAGGACAGAGGACGGGAATGGGGAGGCTCTTTGCGACATATGATCTTGAAACGCCGACAACCCTGGAGCGGGCCGCCGAGGTAATCGCAGGTGAACAATCCTCGGGCACATTTCTGAAACTGCCCGGCGAGACAGACCGGTTGAGGGAGGAGTCCGGGGCAAGGGTCGAGCGGATCACAGCGACATCGACCAGCAGGATCCCCTCGTTGCCGTGCCGGATCACCGCAGAAAATTACACACGTGGCGAGATCGTTCTCTCCTGGCCGCTCGCAAACATGGGCACGTCCCTTCCCAACGTCCTGGCAACGGTAGCGGGCAACCTTTTCGAACTGGCGGACGTATCTGCACTTCGCCTGACGGACATAACCTTTCCCGAAGAATTCACCACCGCCTATCCGGGTCCGGCCCACGGCCGGTTGGGCACGCTGGCGCTCGCCGGCGTCAGGGACCGGCCGATGATCGGCACGATTGTCAAACCAAGTGTCGGCCTCACTCCCGTCGAAACCGCTTCCCTTGTCGAAAAGCTCGTCGAAGGCGGGATCGACTTTATCAAGGACGATGAACTTCAGGCGAACGGCCCTCATTGCCCCTTCGAGGAGCGCCTGCGAGAAGTTATGAAGGTCATCAATTCGCAAGCGGACCGTACCGGCAAGAAGGTCATGTATGCTTTTAACATCACTGACGAATTGGACGTGATGCGCCGAAATGCAGACCTGCTGCAGCAAGCTGGCGGGACCTGTGCGATGGTCAGCCTTTTTCCGCTCGGTCTTACAGGCCTGACTGCAATCAGGCGGCATGTCGACCTGCCCCTGCATTGCCACAGGAACGGCTGGGGCATTTATTCGAGATCTCCAAATATTGGTATCTCGTTCCGGGTCTGGCAGAAGTTCTGGCGGCTTGCCGGGGCGGATCATCTGCATGTCAACGGGATCGCAAACAAGTTCACCGAAACCGATGCCACGGTCATCGAAAACGCCCGTTCTCTCGATGATCCCTTGTCGGGCGAGCACGGATATCAGGCGATGCCTGTGTTCTCATCGGGACAAACCGCCGTTCAGATGGAAGAGACCTGCCGTGCCGTTGGGCATACCGACTTCATTTATTGTGCCGGGGGCGGGATCATGGGACATCCCGGCGGTGTTACCGGGGGCGTCGCCAGCCTGAAGCAGGCTGCGGAGGCGGCCGTCGGAGGAATTCCGGCGCATGTTTTCGCGAAAGACCACAAGGAACTCGCAGAGGCCCTGGACCTGTTCGGAAAAAAGACGGCGCGGGAGTGAGGAAGTGAACCGCGATCTTTTCATTTCCTATTACGGTGACGATTTCACCGGATCGACGGACGTGATGGAAGCCCTGACAACCGGAGGCATCGAAACCGTCCTGTTCACATCCATTCCTGGCGAAAAACAGCTCGAAAAGTTCAAGCATTGCAAGGCGGTCGGATTGGCGGGCATCAGCCGTAGCCAGACACCCGAGTGGATGTCGGAACATCTCCCGGCAATTTTCTCGTGGCTTTGGACGCTTGATGCCCGTTTCTGCCACTACAAGACCTGCTCGACTTTCGACAGTTCACCTGAAAAGGGTTCCATCGGCCGTGCGCTGGAAATCGGTCTGGAAACGTTTAGCCAGAAACGGACAGCGATTGTCGTCGGAGCCCCTCAACTTCGGCGCTTCACCTATTTCGGCAATCTGTTCGCAGCTTACCGGAACGAGGTTTACAGGATAGACAGGCACCCCGTGATGAGCCGGCATCCGGCAACACCAATGCACGAGGCAGACCTGGTCAAGCACCTGTCGAGACAGACGGATCTGCCCATTGAAAACCTGACCCCGATGGATAGCTCCGTTGCCGCCAAATGCGATCTGGCCCCGGACATCGGTCAGGCGCATGCACCCAGTCTCCTCATAGATGTTTACGACCGCCTGTCCCAGGCGATCGCTGGAGGCTATCTTGAAGAAAACAAGCAGGATCTCGGGCCTTTCATTGTCGGCTCCTCCGGCGTTGAATATGCACTGTTGCACAAATGGCGCGAACTTGGCCTGCTGCAGCCACTGGCAGCTTCGCCGCCCCTGGCCCCCCAATCCCGTATCGCCGTTGTCTCGGGAAGCTGTTCTCCAACAACCGCGCGCCAGATCGAAACCGCGGAAAATCGGGGTTTCAAGGGCGTCGCAGTCGATTTCAATGCACTGGCGACCGGTGTTGACCTGAAGCAGGAAGTCGAACGCGTATTGCAGATGGCTTCCACGGCACTCGAGGCCGGCCAAAGCCCGATCCTTTACACGGCCAAGGGCGAAGCGGTCGATACGGTTTCAGGTTCAAAGAACCTAGACTGTGTTGGAAAATCCCTTGGACGCCTACTGGCTATTCTCAAGGATCGATATAATCTTCAGCGTGTTGCCGTTGCCGGCGGAGACACGTCAAGCCATGCACTGGCGGCACTGGACATTTTCGCCCTGACACTCCGCCATGCCATCCCGACTACCCCCGGCTCACCGGTGTGCACCGCGCATACCCGCGGAGGATCCGAATTCGAAATTGCGCTGAAGGGCGGCCAGATCGGAAATGACACCTATTTTGCGGATCTTCGAGATGGCACGTTTAAGCACTGATGGGCAAAATCGGAAGGTAGACGCCTGCTGGCTTTCCGCGCCTTGCTGCAAACCTACTTTGGTCTCCCATGAGAGAGCCGAAGGTCTATTTGCAAGGTCTGCTTTCGGGGAGTGTTCGAGAAAGTCTAAACGGCCGAAACTGGCGTAGAAGCCGCCATTGATTAATAGGTGTTAAATGGCCGCAAAGGGGCCGTCACCAGACTGTCGGCTCCAGGAAATTCGGTCACCCAAGCCGACAATCGTTAGAACAAGTTCTGCTGTAGCTTTCGGCCCGAAGCCGACATTGGACCGCTCTTGGTTCAATAGCGGCTTCGCTCCCAAATCAGTCGTTCGACGTCCCACGCCGCCGCTCTTTCCCTGTTCAGGCGGCCTGTGCCGGAAGGGCGCCGATTGCGGACAGGAGCTGCATCTCGTTGATATGCAGCCAGGTTTCGACAATCAGTTCCTTGGGGCTCATCGCGGTCTCCAAAATCTGTCGAAAACATAAGGCAGCAGACGCTGCGCCGGCCCAGGCGGACGGGAAACTGAGGCAGTTACCCGCGAGAGACCTCTTGATAGCCAACGGGCGGCAGGAAAGTCCTCAAGGCTGCTATCTGTCGCCCGTAACCCTCCCCTGCCCTTCTGGCAGAGCCCATGGTTCGGCTCAAGCCGATTTTGCCGGCTCCAATGCATCGGCCAGAGCAGCACGGAGCGTCCTGACCGTGCGACGCACATCCTCCGCGCCGGTGACCCAGGAGGACACGCTGATGCGGACCGCATCATGCCCGTGCCAATTTGGTGGGTCCGATCCAGGCTTCGCCGCTTTCGCGCACGGCAGCGGCGGCGACACTCATCAGGTGGCCATATCCGGGGACCGTCGCGACCACCTGATTGAGCACGACGTCGTTGAGGATTTCGAACCCGGCCGATTTCTGTTCCTCGCGGAACAGTCTTGCCATCTCGCAGCAATGATCGACCAGGCCTGCGACGCCTTCGCGGCCGAGACTGCGAAGCGCCGCCTGGGCAATGACGATGCTGCGTGCGCTCGATTCCGGCAGCTGATCCAGCTGTATTCGGCCCTGATCGTCACAGGCAATGTAGTTGATCTCTTCCGTTCCGAACCACAGGAGTGGAAGCATCTTGGCAAGTCTTGCCAAAACAAGGGACAGAAGGTGCGTGAAGGCCTAGTCGCCGGACTTCATTCCGTAGGACTTCACAGCTCCAAGCACTGCTCCGATTTCCTCGTGCGAGAGAATGTGCGGGGTACCGATGGTGCGGCTGAGGATAAAGGCACGTGCAAGGACTTCCAGCTCTTCCAGGCGCCAAAGGCCCTTCTCCAGCGTTTCGCCAACAACCACCGCACCATGATTGGCCATCAGGCAGCCGTGCCGGCCGGTCATGGCTTCCGTCACGTCCCGGGCGAGTTCCTCACTGCCAAAAAGAGCGTAACCGGCCAGCGGCACGGTGTCGCCGCCGAACAGGGCGATCATGTAGTGGCAGGCCGGGATTTCCATGCGGTTGATGGCGAGCGCCGTGCAATGCACCGGATGGGCGTGGACGACCGCGTGCATCTCCGGCTTTGCGCGCAACAGCGCCAGGTGGAACTGCCATTCGGTGGAGGGCGGAAGCGGGCCTTCATAGGCGCCGTCGCCGTCCAGCGGAATGGAAGCGAGCATCTCCGGCGTCATCCGGTCATAGGGGACACCGGACGGGGTGATGATCATGCGCTCGCCCGCTCGCGCGGAGATGTTGCCCGAAGTGCCCTGGTTGATGCCACGGCGGTTCATTTCGAGGCACGCGTCGATGATCGCCTGGCGCAGGTCCGGCGTGTCCTGATAGGGCGTCTTAGGCATTGTCTTCCGTCAGGTTGAGGATTTCGAGTGCGGTGTCAGAGCAGGTGGCGACATGGGTGGCATAACCGCCGCGCAGCGCTGCAAGCATCGGCAGGGCGCGGTCCGGGCCGGCACCGACGAGCAGGCCTATGTCCTTGCCCTTCATCTGATCCAGCGTGACGGCGATCATCCGGTCCTCGATCTCGCGGTTGAGGCCGTTGCCGTCGTGATCGATCAGGCGTCCGCAGATGACGCCGACAGCGCCCTTTTCCGCGCAGGGGCCGATATCGACCGGGTCGAGCAGGCCGGTATGGACCACATGGCTGTCGGCGGTACAGGTGCCGCAGGCGAAGATGGTCTTGTTGCAGTTGGCAACCGCCTCGAGCTGCATGCGGATCACCGGTTCCTGCTTCAATTGTTCGACCAGTTCCCGGTTCGACAGAAGCAGCGGCACATGCAGGTTGACGCAGTGGGCGCCGTAGCGGCGGGCGAGCGTTGCCGAGCAGGTCTCTGCGGCAAAGCCGAGGGCGGCGGGACGCGAGCCGACAAGCTGCACCACCGTCAGGTCCGGTACGGTCACACGAGGGGCTGCTTCCGCGACCCGGTAGACCGTTTCGCCCCAGGCGACACCCAGCCTGTCGCCCGGCCGCAGCAAATGCGGCAGCCAGTCGGCGACAACCCTGGTCACCCGGTCGAGCGACTGGTCGGTACCCGCCGGCGAAGACGGGATGACGACCGCGTCGGCCAGGCCGAAGCGGTCGACGAGGCGGCGGGCGAGTTCGTGATTGCGGAAGATGTCGCTGTCGAGAGAGATGCGCACATAGTCGCGCTTACGCGCCTCGGAGAGGTAGTTGACGACGGTGGCCCGCGAGATTGCAAGCCGTTCGGCAATCTCGTTCTGGTTCATGCCCTCCTGATAGTAGCACCAGGTGACTTCGATGATCGCGTCATCCTGGCTGCGGGCCCGCGGGGCCGCCTTTGGATCCTGAGAACGGGAACTGGTCGGGCCGGGTGTCATGCGCGCTTGGCGATCCTGCTGAGGTCGGGAAAGAGCGCCGCGAGGCCAGCTTCACTCGCCTCGCAAATGCCGCGCTCGGTGATCAGCCCCGTCACCAGATGGTTCGGCGTAACGTCAAACGCAGGGTTGCCGCCGGGCGTACCGACGGGTGTCACCTGGACAACGCCGATGTTGCCGTCTTCGGTGAGGCCCTGGACATGGGTCACTTCCCTTTCCTGGCGTTCCTCGATCGGAATTTCAGCGACGCCGTCGGTCACGGTCCAGTCGATGGTGGGCGAAGGAAGGGCCACATAGAACGGAACGTTGTTGGCTTTTGCCGCAAGCGCCTTCAGGTAGGTGCCGATCTTGTTGCAGACGTCGCCCTGGCGGGTCGTGCGGTCGGTGCCGACGATCACCATGTCGACCATCCCGTGCTGCATCAGGTGGCCGCCGGCATTGTCGGTGATGTAGGTGTGCGGTATGCCATGGCTGCCGAGTTCCCAGGAGGTCAGGGCGCCCTGGTTGCGCGGTCGGGTCTCGTCCACCCAGACATGGATCGGGATGCCCGCGTCATGGGCCTGGTACATCGGGCTCGTCGCGGTTCCCCAGTCGACGGTGGCGATCCAGCCGGCATTGCAATGGGTGAGGATACGCACCGGCTCGCCGTCCTTCTTGGCGGCGGCAATGCGTCGGATGATCTCCAGCCCATTCTGGCCGATGGCATGGTTGATGCCGACATCCTCGTCCGCGATCTCATGCGCCAGCTTCAGCGCCGCCGCGGCGCGCCCGGCTTCCGGTAGCGGTTTCAGATGTGCGCGGCAGCGGTTGAGTGCCCAACGCAGATTGATGGCCGTCGGCCTCGTCCTGTCGAGATACTCCCAGGCTGTGTCGAGATGCGCGTCGGATGGATCGAGTTTGGCGGCGAGAGCCATGCCATAGGCTGCGGTCGCGCCGATCAGCGGTGCGCCGCGTACCCGCATTTCCACAATGGCGTCAGCGAAATCCTGCAACGTTTCGACGTCCTGTATGCGGAATTCATGCGGCAGCCAGCGCTGATCGATGATCTGCAGCACGGACTTGCCCTCATCCCACCAGAGCGAGCGGTAGTGTGTGCCGTTGACCTTCATAGGATGTCCTTCACGTTGAATTGGCGGGCAAGCTCGAGAAGCGTTTCGGTGGACAGGGCGCTGTCCGGTTTCAGGACGAGTTCCGCCCCCATCATCAGGTTGCGCGCTTCCAGGCGTGCCTTGAGCGTCTTGTCGCCGATGTCCTCGAAATCCGCGTTATGGGCGAGAGACAAGGTGCGGCGGTGCATCTCGATGCCGCAGAATCCCATCGCATCGCGCCGGATGTCGGCCAGAAGTCCGGCGCAGGCGTCATCGGAAGTCTGGCCCTGGTCTTCGAAGAGGGCCGCCGGGTAAAGCATGCCGGTGCGCTCGGTTTTCCAGAGACGGCCGAATTCGGCGTCGAATGCGGTGAATGTCTCCCCGATCACCTGGAGGATCCAGTCCTGATACCCGGCCAGCTCGCCGGCGTTCCGATGCGCGGGCTGGCTGAAAAACGCCATCAGGAAATTGGCGGTCAGCATGCCGATGTCGAAACCGAAGGGACCGTACTGCACGAACTCCGGATCGATGATCCGGGTATCCACCGCCGTCGACATGATCGAGCCGCTATGGAGGTCGCCGTGCACCATGGTCTCGGTGTTGGACGCGAATTTCATCAGCAGGCGCTGAGCCCTTGCCTTCAGTTCCGTGTTCTCGCGGAGCGTTGCGACGACAGGGGCAAGGCCTTCCGTGTGATGGTTCATCTCCGCCGCGTAATAGGGGTCGGTGAAGACCAGCGCCTCGGTAATCGCCGGGATTTCGACGTTGCCGGAAAAGAGGCCAACATCCTTCTTCTTGTCCGCGCTCTTCATCGACAGCTCGGAACCGCGAAAGGCGGTGCGGGCGCAGAAATTGCCGAGAACCGTTCCGAGACCTTCCACGCGCTCGCCGTCGATCAGCTTGCGGCGCAGGATTCTGTGCGGCGAGAGGAATTCCATCACGATCAGGGCCTGGAGTTCATCGAAATGAAAGACCTCCGGCACCGCGCCCGGATCGCGGGCGGCCTGTCGCACCAGTGCATGGTTTTCGAAGAAGGCCCGGTAGAGCGGCAACGGCCAGCTGTCGCCGACAAGGCGGACGTAAGGAAGGGCCTGCTTGACGATGACAGTCCCTTTGGGGCCTTCGACAATGAAGACGAGATTGAGATTGCCGTCACCGACTTCGCGAACGGTCCAGTCGGCCGGGTTGCCGCCGATGCGGCCGGTCACCGCGGCGACGCCTGCTAGCCGGTCGCCAAGGGATTGCGGCGTGAGGGGCCGATAGAGGTCTGGCGTGTCCATCTGAAGTCTTTTCCTCCCGGTTTGCCCCGATAATGAGCAAGATTATCCAAAAGTCAACATGGTTGACAAATGACTATCTTGCATGTTTCATCAACTGCAAGCGGGAGGGAACCCGCAAAAAATCGGGAGGAAAGGTGCCAGACGTCACCTGCAAATTGAACGGACTGGATAAGTCCTTCGGGCGCAATCATGTGCTCCGGGGGATCGATCTTGAGCTGCGCGCCGGCGAGGTCACGGCGTTGATGGGTGCCAACGGCGCCGGCAAGTCGACGCTGGTGAAGGTGCTGTGCGGCTATCATTTTGCCGATGCGGGCGAGATCGAGCTGGGCGGAGCGCCCTTTCGGCCGCTCGATGCCGCCGATGCCATTTCCAAGGGCGTCGTCACCGTGCACCAGTCCATCGACGACGGTGTGATCCCCGATCTGGATGTTGCCACCAACCTGATGCTAGACAGGCTGACCGAGCCGGGTGTCGGGCTATTCGTAAATGACAGGAAGCTGCGCCGCCAGGCTCGTACGGTCGCCGAGAGCATGGGGCTGACCATGGACGTGCGCACCCGCGTTGCGGATCTTGAAGTTGCCGACCGGCAAATGATCGCGATCGCGCGGGCCATGGCCCGCTCTCCCAAGCTTCTCATCCTGGACGAACCGACGTCGTCGCTCTCCGCCGCCGAGGCCGACCGCCTGTTCGCGCTGATCGACCGGCTGCGCGCCGACGGTGTCGCCATTCTCTATATCTCCCACCGCATGTCCGATATCCGCCGGGTGGCCGACCGCATCGTTTCCATGCGCGACGGCGCCATCTCCGGTGTCTTCGAGACGGAGCCGCTGGACTATGTCGGTGCCGTCAACGCCATGCTGGGTCACCAGATGACGGAGGTCGATATCGATCCGGTCGAAGGCGGCAAGCCGGTGCTCGAGATCGAAGGCCTGCGGCTCTTCGACAATGCTCCCGAAATCAGCCTGACCGCACGCGAGGGAGAAGTGGTGGCCCTGACCGGCCTTCTCGGCAGCGGCACCACGGAGCTCGCCGAAATTCTCTACGGACTTCTGCAGCCGGCGGGCGGGGCGATCCGCCTCGACGGCAAGGCTTATCTGCCCAAGAGTGCAGAGAATGCGGTTGCCAACGGCGTGTTCCTGTCGCCGAAGGATCGCAGCGTCAATGCGGTGATCCCCGATTTCGACATCGCCAACAACATGACGCTGCCTTTTCTCAAGGCCTTCAGCCGGTTCTCGTTCCTGAGCGAGCGCGGGCAGAGACGTGCCGCGGATGAGATGATCGGCAGGATCGGAGTGGTGTGCCAGGGCAACGAGGACGGCATCGACACGCTGTCCGGCGGTAACCAGCAGAAGGTGATGATCGGCCGCTGGCTGCTGAGAGCCTCCCGCGTCCTGCTGCTGGACGAACCCTTCCAGGGCGTCGATATCGGTGCCCGGCGGGATATCGGCCGCTATATCCGACAAACCGCAAAGGGTCGGACGACGCTCGTTTTCGTGGCGGAGATCGATGAGGCCCTTGAGATCGCCGACCGCATCGTCGTCATGCACGAAGCGGCAATTGTCGGCGAACACATCAACCGAAATGTCGACCTGAACCGTCTTGTCGCGGATGTCTCCGGACCGTCCCGCGCGCAGGACCAGCGCGCGGATGCGCCTCAGGCATTGGCAGGATGAATTTCGAACCATGAACAGAACCACGCTCGACCTCGCCATCCGCTACGGTTTCCTTGTCCTCCTCGGCGGACTGGCCCTATTCTTCAGCCTCTATGCAAGTGGATTTGCCAGCCCGCGGTCGGCCGTCTTCATCCTGCAATCGGTTGCGATTACCGGGATTCTTGCGCTCGGCGTCACCTGTACGCTGGTCGTCGGCGGCTTCGATCTTTCCATCGGCTCGGTGGCGACGTCGGCGCTGATGCTGTCGGCCTATTCCATGGTGATCCTGGAACAGTCGGCATTTGTCGCCGTCGTGCTCTGCCTGGTAATGGGGGCCGTCGTCGGGCTGATAAACGGGTTTCTGATCGTAAAGATGCGTGTCCCCGATCTGCTGGCAACATTGGGCATGATGTTCCTGCTGATCGGCCTGCAACGGATTCCGACCCAGGGCAATTCCATTGCAACCGGCATGAGTCTCGGCGAAGGCCAGGTGGCCGAAGGCACGTTCTCGGCTGCCTTCCTGTGGCTCGGCCGGCACCGGTTCGACCTCTTCCTCGACCGGCTGCTGCCGGTGCCTGTCGTCGTCTTCCTGCTGATCGCGCTCTTGATCTGGCTGTTCCTCGGCTACACCCGTCACGGCCGGCTGATGTATGCCATCGGTTCCAACCAGCGCGCAGCGGAACTCGTCGGCACCAACGTGCAGCGCTACAAGATCGTCGCCTACATGATCTCCGGCATGCTTGCCTCCGTCGGCGGCATCCTGCTGGCGGCCCGTCTCGGCCGCGGCGACATCGCCTCAGGAAACAACCTTCTGCTCGACAGCGTGGCCGCGGCCCTCATCGGTTTCGCGGTGCTGGGCGCCGCCCGGCCGAACGCCTTCGGCACGGCGGCCGGCGCACTCTTCGTCGGCATTCTTCTCCAGGGCCTCACCATGATGAACGCGCCCTATTACATGCAGGATTTCGTCAAGGGCGCAGTGCTCGTCGCTGCCCTTGTCTTCACATTCTACCTGTCCTCGCGCCGCGGCGGCAGGAGAACAGCGTGACGCCCCGAAGGGCGCCGTTTCCATTGGGAGGAAAGCAAATGCTGAGACGTGAATTCATGAAGCTGGCGGTGGCCACCGGGATCGGTCTTTCCGGCGGTGCCGCTTTTGCCGCCGACATGCCGGCCCCCTTCGACAATCCGGGTGAGGTGAAGATCGCACTGGTGCGATACCTGTCGACCGGCGACTTCTTCCAGTCGTATCTTTCGGGCGTCGAAAAGCAGGCCGCCGCTCTCGGGGTCGACCTGCGCGTCCTCGACAGTCGCCAGGATGCCGCGCTGCAGGCCGACATGGTGGATCAGGCGATCGCCCTCGGAGTGGACGGCATCATCATCCAGCACGGCCTGACGGAATCCATGAAGCCGGCCGCACAGCGCGCCGTCGACGCGGGTATCAAGGTCGTCGCCTTCGACGTCAATGTCGAGAACGACGCCATCCCGCAGGTCGAGCAGTCCGACTACCTCCTGGGCAAGCTCGCCTTGGAGCAGGCGATCAAGGACAATGGCGACAGCTTCACAGCAGGCTATGTCTATGTTGCCGGCATTGCCCCATTGGACCGCCGCCACGTTGCCTGGGAAGAAGTAAAGCAAGCCAATCCGGGCATCACGGAAGCGGCGATGTTCGGCACGCTCGACAACCCGATCGCCAACTCGGTCGCCAATCAGGCCCGTTCGGTGCTGCAGGCCAACCCGAACATCAACGTCGTCTTCGCCCCCTACGACGAATTCGCCAAGGGCGTGAAGATTGCCGTCGACGAGGCCGGCCTCAGCCAGGACATCGACATTTATTCCGCCGATGTCTCCACGGCCGACATCTCCGCCATGCGCGAGCCGGATTCTGCATGGGCTGCTACCGTCGCGACCAACCCGGCCGTCGTCGGTGAGGTTTCCGTGCGGACGCTGGCCTTGATGCTGGCCGGTGAGGATCCGGGCAAGCAGGTCATTGTGCCGCCGACACTGATCACCCAGGATTTCCTGAACGAGCAGGACGTGAAGAACATGGAGGAGCTCGGCCAGAAGATGCCGCAGTTCCAGCATGCGGATGTCTCCATGGCCGAGTGGATCCCGCTGCCCGCCCGCTGAGATGGCTTCGCCAACTTAGGGATACACACAAGACATGTTCCTGCAGGCACGCAAAAGGCGAACGAACTGTTCGCTTCACACGGTCTGCAGGAGCCAATGCGGAACTATTTCAATAAAAGTTTCCCTGTATGTCAGCGTCAAACAAACCTTTCAGCATAATCGACCGCGACCGCCCGGACCGGCTGTCAGTCTGAACTTTTATTGCGCGCAAGGAATGGTCGCGTAGACGGCCAGGGGAAAGTTCTGATTGAAGGAAGATGGCATCGCCGGCGACCAACTGCCGGCCGAGGTTGCGGATGTGGCATCCCCGAGAAAGCGACCGGATCGGTGTGAGCAGCGTTTTCATTCACCTTCCCGCTCCCACCAGGCAACGTTGAGAGACCCGCTCAAGACCTGGCGGGTTACGGGACAGATCCCCTCACCTCAACGCTCCAACTGACTGCGTCTCGGCCTTCTTCCCACTGCGGCTGACACGCTTCAGCCGGACCCTCAGGTAAGCCCATATTCCGGCTCGGAGTACTCCAGCAGGCCGAAGGCCGATTTGTGAAGGTGGAGCTGCCCCCTGCCCCCTTTCGTGAGCATGCCGGTAGTTGTGGAACTGATGCTTGTTGAGGAATTTATCCCGAAGTTGGCCATTGAACTTCTCGCAGCAACGCACTCCCCCAATGTAATCATCCCGTTCGGTACTTTTTCGTGCAGTGAGCGTGAGGGTGTGGCAATTGCCGAACCGGTTCAGGTGTCTGATCACGGACTTTGATGGTGCAACTTTCTCGCATGAATGGAGGGAAGCACGAAGTTCGATTGCGCAAGGACAAGAGCGGCCGGGGCGCTCTTGTTGCAGTTCGGGACAGAATGTGCTCGCACAGCAAGACGCTTTTCCGGGAGGCCCGGCAGACCTTTTTCAAGTTGGCTTCAATCCAACCGGGAACCGCTCCTTAAACGCGAAGAAGCGCTTTGCCGCTTGTCCTGTCGAACAGATGAACCTGGGCTGGATCGATTGTGACCCATACCGAACGCAGACCATCTTCGACACGTACGGGAGCGGCAATCAGGAGACCGGGATCCGTGGCGGTCAGCACGTAGGAGACCGCCCCCGTTCGCTCGATGAGCGATACCGGAAGCGACATGCCGTTGCCTGCCCCCTCCTGCCCCACCACCAGGTGCTCCGGCCGCAGTCCGACCGTCACCTTCAGACCCGGAGACTGATGCTGTCCTTCAAAGTAAAGGTTCGGACTGCCCGGAAGATCCAGCATGATGCTCTTGCCGCGGTTTGTGACAACGCCATCGACGAAATTCATCGCCGGTGAGCCGATGAATCCGGCAACAAACCTGTTGACCGGTCTGTCGTACAGATCGAGCGGAGCGCCCTTCTGTTCGATCACACCGCTTCGCATGACCACAACCTGATCTGCCATGGTCATCGCCTCGATCTGGTCGTGGGTCACATAGACGGACGTTGCCCCGAGACGGTTGTGAAGTTGCCGAATTTCAGAGCGCATGTGCACCCTTAGCGCCGCATCCAGATTGGAAAGCGGTTCGTCGAACAGGAACGCCTTCGGATTTCGGATGATGGCGCGGCCCATGGCAACGCGCTGACGCTGCCCGCCAGACAATTGCCGCGGATATCTGTCGAGAAGTTCGCCCAACCCGGTCACGCGGGCTATTTCCTCGACTGCCTTCTCGATCTCGGACTTCGGGCGTCGCCTGAGCCGCATCGAATAGGTCAGGTTCTGGCGCACGGTCATGTGCGGATACAGGGCATAGGACTGGAACACCATTGCCAGATCCCGCTCGCGGGGTGCCTTTTCGTTGACCGCATCGCCCGCGATCCGCATCGTGCCGCTGGTGATCTTCTCCAGTCCCGCGATGGTGCGCAACAAGGTGGATTTGCCGCATCCCGAAGGGCCGACCAAGGCAACGAACTGACCTTTCGGGATCTGCAGGCAGACGTCGCGAAGGGCGTGGTAGGCGCCATAGTATTTCTGGATGTTTTCCAGTTCGATCTGATAGCTCATTTGAGGGCTCCGGAGGTCAGGCCGCTTACGATCTGGCGTTGCAGCAACACAAAAATGATGAGAACCGGTGTCACGTAAATCGCGGAGTAGGTCATCACACCGGACCAGTCGGACGTGTTGGGGCCCATGAAGGACTGCAGACCGACAGTCGCCGGCTGCAGCGCGCGCTGCGTGATCAGGGAGCGGGAATACACATATTCCCCGAAGGACTGCAGGAAGATGAGCACCGACGTCACCAGAATGCCGTTTCTTGCAAGCGGGACGATGATGGACAGGAAGGCACCAATTCGCGAATTGCCGTCGACCAGCGCGGCTTCTTCCAGTTCTCTCGGCACCTGCAGAAACGTTGCCCGGCACAGCACGATATAGAGCGGCAGGACCTTCGCCGCCTGCGCCAGTATCACCGACGTCCTTGGCACCTCGTTCAAACCAACCTGGTTGAAGGCGACGAAAATCGGCGTGATCATCAGGGAAGACGGCAAGACCTGCATCATAAGAACGATGAAAAGCACCGCATCCATCCAGCGGTTTCGTATGCGAGACAGCACATAGGCACAGCCGGTACCGCAGATGGCGACGATAACGGTCACTCCTGAGGCAATCAGAAGCGAGTTCCAGAGGTAGACGTCCATCTTCAGGCGCGACCAGACGTCACCGACCATCCATTGCGGATTTTCCGGCCAGAAAGTGGGCGGATTGGCAAAGATTTCCGTGCCGCTTTTCAAGGCCGTGATGTACATCCAGTAAAGCGGGAAAAGATAGAGGCTCACCAGACAGAGTGCGATCGCAGTCAGACCATATTTTTTCATCATCGCTCGACGCCTCAGGCTAAATGTTCGTGGCGCGTGGACCGCACGTAGACGGCGGCGACGAAAATCACGAACAGGATCATCAAGACCGAAATCACCGATCCGACACCAATCTCGTAATACTGAAACGACAATTGCCAGCTCCAGTACTGGAAGACGTTGGAAGCATTCGACGGGCCTCCCTGTGTGAGGGCCGCAAACAGGTCGAACTGCTGAAGCGTGAAAATGACGCCGAGTGAGATCACCGCTCCGAGTTGGGCCCGCATCATCGGCAAGGTGATGGTGAAGAACCGTTGGAAGGCATTCGCACCGTCCATTTCGGCCGCTTCGTATATATCCTCCGGAATTCCCGCCAGTCCGACGGACAGGAGGATCATGTTGAACGGAACACCCAGCCAGATGTTGGCAAGGATGACCGAATAGAGGGCGACATTCGGGTCGGAAAGCCAGAAAATACGCTCACCAGTCAGCCCGAGCGACAACAGGACATGGTTGAGCACGCCGAAATCACCGGCGAGAATCCAGCTCCAGACCGCGCCGACAACAAGGGCAGGCATGATCCAGCCGGCCAGGAACAACCCGCGCAACCAGGTGCTCCCCGGGAAATTCTGCTGAAAGAATATTGCCAGAGCGAAGCCGATGGACAATTGCGCTGCAACGGAGATGCCGACGAATTTCACGGTATTGAGGAAGATGCCCCAGGCTTCGGGACGGGACAGCACATCTACGTAATTGTCGAGACCGACATAAGGTCTGTCGAAAGACGCAAGTGAAAACAGGTCCACTTCCTGAAACGACATGACGAGGTTGTAAACGAGCGGAAATCCCGAGAACAGAACCAGGTACCCGAGCGCAAGCATCACGAGTATCGTGTCGAAGCCGGCCCCGTCCCGGAACGGTCTGGTAAAGTTGAGCATCCGTCTCCTCCTCCATGGCGGATGAAAAAGGGTGTGCGCTCCCGCCCGGTCGGACGGCTCGCGAGCACACACCCCAAGGCGGGGCGAACATCGCAAAACCCCGCCTGAACAGACTTTACTTCAGGACCTTGTCGATGCTGGTCTGCGCGGCCGCGAGCGCATCTTCAGGTGTTGCCTGACCGGTCAGTGTCGACTGGATCGCGGTCTGGATCGCCTGGCTGATGCGCGGCCACTGCGGATGAGGTCCGCGGTTGCGGGCATATTTCATCGATTCTTCGAAAACCGCATAGATTTCAGGATACTTGGGATCCTTGACCTCGACCTCGGATGCCGGCAGATATCCGAACTCGTTCCAGACCCGGTCCATGTTGTCATAGAGGAACTCGAGGAACAGAAAGGCTTCGTCCGGATTGTCGGTACTGGCCAGAATGACGTTGTCGCCTTCACCCAGCGCCGAGGCGCGGTCCGCTCCTTCGGCCGGTGCGGGCAAGAGTGCGGCCCGGAATTCGAACTTGGCTTCCGAGCTCATCCGGGGCAGCTCCCAGGGACCCGAAATCGACATTGCGGCGGTGCCGGCATTGAAGGTGCCGGTACTGTCCCACTGACCACGGATAAGCGTGTCCGGCGAGGCCAGTCCCTCGTCGAGGATTTTCTTCCAAAGCGACAGAGCTTTTACCGCCCCTTCCGTGTCGACATTGTCGTAGTCCCCGCCGGCCATTTGCAGCCAGGGCAGGAACTGGAAGGTGCCTTCTTCGGTTGCGACCGCAGAAAAGGCGAGGCCGTAGATGTTGTCTTCCGGCTTCGTGAGCACCTTGGCGGCTTCATAGAGTTCGTCCCATGTGCGCGGCGGATTGTCGGGATCGAGCCCGGCCGCACGGTACATGTCGGCATTATAGTAGAGAGCGATCGTGTTCGCCCCGCGGGGAATGCCGTAGATGCCGCCCTCGTAACTGACCGATGACAGCGGGCCAGGAAAGATATCGTCGGCATTCACGATATCGGACTGCTCGATATGGGGTTTCAGGTCGAGCAACAGTCCGCGCGAGGCGAACAGCGCCACTTCCGGATTGTCGATGTAGGTAATGTCGGGAGCATCTCCGGTCGCCACGCCGCGTGCGAGGTCATTGACCATGTCCTCGAACTGGACAGTCCGGACGTTGATCTTGATGTCTGGATGCTTCGCCATGAACTCGTCGGCCATGACATAGTGATATTCGCCCGGGTCGTCGATGGTCCACAGATCCAGCTCGACCGGATCGGCGGTGGCGGTTGAAGCCATCGCGATCAGCGCGGATGTTGCCAATGCTATTGATTTCAAGTCCATTTTGGGTCTCCTCCCTGTATGCGACATGAATGTTGGACGGCGTTGCCCTAGGTCAGTGAGGGGTCGCCGCCTTCGTATTTGCCGGTGCCCGGTATGAAGGCGCCGCCCCGGCAGGTTTTAAGATGGTTGAGTGCGTGCACCTGGCCGGTCATTTCCAGCTCGTCGCGGTAGACCGGATCGTGCCAGCCCTCGATGTCGATGGAGCCTGAATAACCTGCAAGACGCAGCTCGCTGATGATGTCCGTCCAGTTGCTGTCGCCGAAACCGGGCGTGCGCATGAAGACGAAGGGATGCTTTCCGAAGATGCCGTTTTCCCGGATGACATCGCGGCGGACGGTGGCGTCCTTGCCGTGCACATGAAAGATCTTGTCGGCCCATTTGCGGATCTGCGGCAACGGATCGATCAGATAGACAAGCTGGTGGCAAGGCTCCCATTCCAGGCCGAGATTGTCGTCTGTCGTTTCGTTGAACATCAGCTCCCAGGCATCCGGATTATGCGCGATGTTCCAGTCGCCACTCTGCCAGTTACCGTCCATGGCGCAGTTTTCGAAGGCGATCCTGACGCCCTTGTCGGCGGCGCGTTTTGCAAGCTCGGACCAGACTGCTCGGTATTTCGGCAGGCTGTCTTCCAGAGGCTTGCCGCGGATCCTGCCGGTGAAGCCGGCGACGCAGGTGGCGCCGAAGTGATGTGCGTTGTCGATGCAGTCCTTCCAGCCCTGCAGCGTGTCCCGGTCCAGCGGCTGATCTTCAAGCGGATTGCCGAACATGCCCAGGGTCGAGATGGTGATATCCCTGTCGCCGATCGCCTCGACGCAACGTTTGCCAAGCTCGGCCAGATCCTGCCCGTTGGTCGTCTGCCAGAAGAAAGGCTCGAAACTTTCAAACCCGAGATCGGCGATTTCATCGATCCGCTTGGCAGCTTCACCGCCTGTTGCGGCGATCATCGTTCCGATGCGAATGGATTTTGCAGGATTGCTCATGAAAAAATGTCCCTGGCTTAGATATCGATCTCGACGAAGCGCTCTTCCTCGGCACTCCGGATTGCAGCAAATGTCATGGCGAGTGAGCGGATGTTGTCAGCCGAATCCGTGAGCGCGGCCCGACCGGTTTCACGCGCATCCAGAAAATCTGCGATCACCCCCGCGTGGCCCGTGGCCTCCAGCGAGGCCGGCAACTGGCGCACCTCGATCTCTTCCAGCGGGTAAAGAAAGCCCTCTGCTGATTTAACGATCTCGGCCCGGAAACCTTCATTGCCGTCCCACAAGAGTGTTCCGCGCGATCCGATGATCCTCCAGGAAGCTTCCCAGTCCGTGCGCGCACCTTCCGCACACCAGGACCCGCGATAGGTCATGGTCACATTGTCATGGCAGTCGAAGATGGCGGCTGCACTGGCCCCGTGACGGTACCAGGAATGGGGCGGATTGCTCTCATGACAGAAGACACGGCGTGGCTCCAGCCCGGTGACGAAACGGGCGGCGTCGAAGGTGTGGATCGCCATGTCGTGCAGCAGCACGTGGTCCATGTCCTCCCGGAACCCGCCAAAATGCGGCGCGATGAAGAAATCGCAATGGACCTCCGCAATCCGCCCGATACCGCCCTCGTCCAGAAATTGCTTGGCGCGCCTGATGCCGGGCAGAAACCGGCGGTTCTGGATAACGGCATGCAACCTGCCCTGACATCGGCGTGCGTCCAGGATCGCTTTCGCCTCGTCCAGCGAATTAGCCATCGGTTTTTCGGAAAGTACATCGCAGCCAGCGGCAAAGCCCCGGGTTACGACCTCGCTGCGGGCGGACGGCACCACGATGTCGAACAGGAGGTCGGGTTTCAGCCTGGACAGCAATTCCGTGAGATCGTTTCCGGCCTCTGCATTGCCGAAACCGGAGGTCTGAACGCGTTTCCGCGCCAGGTCCGTGTCCAGATCGACGAAACCGACGATTTCGACACGTTTTCCGGAAGAGTTGATGTCCTGAAGTGCACGCAACCAACCCTCGGACATGGCTCCGCACCCCACCATGACGGCGGTCTGCATGTGATTTCCTCCCATCGGCACCGGTTGTGACGTTTCGCCCTTTCGTGCGCCGTAAACGTTTACGACGCTAGATTACGACGGATCTTTGTGTCAAGAAGTTTCGTAAACGTTTTCGGAAATTGTTTCTGGAGGCCCCGGCCTTGAATATAAAAGACCTCGCGCAACATCTTGGGATCTCTATCGGAACCGTCTCGCGAGCGCTGAACGACAAACCGGATGTAAATGCCAAGACCCGTGAGCGGGTGCTCAATGCCGCCGTCGAACTGGGCTACAGCGCAAACGCCTCAGGGCGTTCCCTGCGAAGAGGCACCACCCAAACAGTCGCCTTCATGCTTGAAACAGGCCGGTCGGAAACGCGAAGCGGTGACAATTTTTTCATGCGCGTGATCGACTCGATGCAGGCTGAACTGGATACGGAAGGTTATGACCTCATCATTCTGCCGTGTCATTCCGCCAACGATCCGACTGAATTTCTGAAACGCATCATCGCGCGCGGCACGGCAGACGCCATTGTGGTCACCGCAACCATGAAGGACGACCCCCGGATCGAACTCTTATTGAAATCAAGGCTCCCTTTCTTAACGCTCGGACGATCGCGCCTGGAAGACAGGCACGCCTGGATTGATCTCGACTTCAAGGGTTTTGTCGATCACACGATCCGCAAGTTGGTGGATCTCGGGCACAAACGAATTGCGATCACCGTGCCGCCGGCCCGGTCCAATATCGCCAGCCTGCTGCGCGAAGCCTACGAGACCGCACATGCCGAGACCGGGCTGGACTTCGATCCGCGCCTGATATTCGAATGCGAAGTCAGCGAATCCGGCGGCAATCAGGTGACGCATCAGCTTCTCCACATGCGCGACCGTGCGACAGCGCTGCTGCTGAACTATGAACTGATGGCCTTTGGTGTCTACTCCGCATTGCAGGAGGCAGGCTTGAAGCCTGGCAAGGACCTTTCCGTGGCAACGCTCCGAAGGAGCAAGCTACTTCGGTTCTTGAACCCGCCCGTTACAGCGTTCGAGATCGATCTGGAGAAACTCGGCCGAACGATCGCCAGGGAAGTGCTGCAAGTGTTGCAGGACGGCAGCCACAGAACCAGTATTGTCTGGCCTGCCACAATGGTAACAACGGAGAGTTTTACTCCACCGGACACCTCAAACAATTCGACATGAATGAAGCTATAAAATAATCGTAGTTCATATCCTGTTTAACTTTTATTTTTTCTGGAAAAATATTCAATGGACGTCCTTCATTCAGCAAACATCTCGCACTTCCTTCGCTGTTTGTCGCAGACGCTAGCTTGAACATCCATGACCGCGTCTCCTGTCTGTGTGGGAGCATGATCGTCGCTAAACCTCAGCATCCAATGGTTGGCTCTGCGCATATTCAATCAATGCCGGACGGCGAGAAGTCGAGCGGGCTTCTTCGCGACCAGAGCTGGAGGTAGACTCAATCGCGGTCGGCACTTCGCGTTGCAGCTTGTGTCCCTCCCGGGCACCGTCACCGGTCGGCTTGATCCGGAACCAGGCGGCATAAAGTGCCGGCAGGAAGAGCAGGATCAGCACTGTGCCGACGGCCGTGCCTCCGATCAGCGTGTAGGCCATCGATCCCCAGAAGACGGAATGTGTCAGGGGAATGAAGGCCAGCACGGCAGCAAGTGCTGTCAGGATCACCGGCCTCGCGCGCTGCACGGTGGCTTCGATGACGGCGTGATAGTCGTCAAGTCCGGCCATCTGGTTCTCCTTGATTTGCTCCGTCAGGATCAGCGTGTTGCGCATCAGGATTCCGGCCAGTCCAATCAGACCCAGGATGGCGTTGAATCCGAATGGCTGATTGAAAATGAGCAGGGCCGGCACGACGCCGACAAGACCGAGTGGCGCGGTCAGCATGACCATGGCCATCATCGAGAAGGAACGCACCTGCAGCATGATGACGATTAGCGTGACTGCGATCATCACCGGGAAAACTTTCCCCAGCGCGGCATTCGCCTTTTCGGCCCCCTCGATCGATCCACCCAGATCGATGCTGTAGCCCGCTGGAAGCGACGCGATCAACGGCTGCAGAGCCACCATGATTTCCCTGGAAACCTCGGGAGGCTGGGTCGCCTCGTTGATGTCCGAGCGGATGGTGATGACCGGCGTGCGATCACGACGTTTCAGGATAGGTTCTTCCATGCGGATTTCCGCATGGCCGATCTGGTCGAGCGGGATTGAACGACCGTCCCGGCTCATCAGGGAAAAGTCCGCCAGGCGTGCCGGATCCAGCCTCTCGTTGCCGGCACTGCGTGCCACGATGGGGACATTGCGGATGTCCTCGCGGACTTGCGTAACGGGTATGCCTGTCAGGAGGAACTGAAGTTGCTGACCGACCTCCACCGGCGAGAGGCCGATGAGGTTAAGTCGATCCTGATCCGGTACGAAACGCAGCACGGGTGTGCGATTGCCCCAGTCGCGATTGGCCTGGCGCACGTCTGGGACACCCCGCATGATTTCGAGGGCCTCTTCGGAAATGCCGTAGAGCTTCTCGGGGTCGGGTCCCGTCACCCTGAATTCGACGGGAAAGGGCGTGTAAGGACCGAACACGAGCTGGGTGACCCGCACATAGGCCTCGGACGCCAGTCCCTGTGACACCGCTTCCCTGAGCCGGTGCTTCAGTTCCTCGCGCGCTTCCGCGCTCGGTGTCAGAACGACGATCTTTGCGAAGGCAGGATCGGGTAATTCGGGCGCCATCGCGAAGAAGAAGCGGGGCGCGCCCTGGCCGATATAGCTGGTGACGATCTCTGCCTCGGATTGGTTCTCCAGCCAGTGCTCGAGCTTTTCAACCGTTGCTGTTGTCGTCTCGATACTGGTGCCTTCCGGCAGACGTACCTCCACCAGAACTTCGGGGCGATCGGATGTCGGAAAGAACTGCTGTTTGACCCCGCCCATGCCGATGATCGAAATCGCAAAAGCGATACCGACCACGCCGCAGGTCAGGAATTTGTGGCGAACTACAAAGCTGATGAGCCGCCGCAGACGCCGATAGTTGGTCGTGTCGTAGATCGCGAGATGACCGCCTTCAACGGGTTTGATATCAGGCAGCATCTTGACGCCCAGATAGGGCGTGAACACCACGGCGACGACCCAGGAAACGATCAGGGCAAATCCCACGACCCAGAAAATGTTTCCGGCGTATTCGCCGGCCGTCGAGCGCGCAAAGCCGACCGGCAGGAATCCTGCGATCGTCACCAGTGTACCCGAGAGCATCGGCGCCGCGGTGTGGCTCCATGCATAGGCCGCCGCCTTGATGCGGTCCATGCCTTCTTCCATCTTCACAACCATCACTTCGATCGCGATGATGGCGTCGTCGACGAGAAGTCCAAGCGCCAGTATGAGCGCGCCAAGCGTGATACGGTCGAAGAACCGGCCGGTTTCCAGCATGATGAGGAACACGACGGCGAGCGTCAGGGGAACAGCGGCAGCC
>ENA-ORCZ01000207-ORCZ01000207.1-marine-metagenome-genome-assembly--contig:-NODE-207-length-39785-cov-3.840788_pt1 | contig 39785 bp, 33 predicted proteins | sample MGYA00237785_ERZ508519 | MGnify/ENA primary metagenome ERZ508519 (study PRJEB26189, sample SAMN06268790) | marine metagenome | isolation source: Bioluminescent Bay, La Paraguera, Puerto Rico | place...
TCGCTATCGTCGCCCTTGCACGAAAAATCCTCATCACCGCCAATGCCATCCTGCGCGACGGAGTGCCATTCAATGCTTCATAAACACAGTTGCCGGTTCTGCGCTTCGCTCGTCCGGGGTGACACCGTAATGATCGGTCAAACGCACCGAGTAAGGAAATATTTCAAATGCGATCGCCCTGCCCCGCAAGGAGGGGGAGGGAAGCAAGCGGCGAAGCTTGAGAACATTGTCACGATTGCCGGAGAGCGGCGTGACAGGATCCTCGCATGCGCCACGCGGCAATGAGGGCTCCCGCTCCCGTGGGGAGAGGTGGGGGTGAGGGAACATACCTCTCGGAAACACACGAGCGTTTGCCCTCTCACCAAGCGCGTTTGCGCCGACCTCTCCCAGTGGGAGAGGTAACATGGCCCAAGTGGTGTGTGCTTTCCATTCGCTTCAACGTCTGGAGGCTTCCTGCGCCTTCAGAACACCCAGCCGGTGGTGATCCACGTGACTTCCACATCGTCCACATAGACGCCGACCTGGGCCGGGGCGCGGAGATCATCCGGGTCTGCGTAGAACCACAGATGCGCGTCATGACCGCTGGCGGTCTTGAAATAGTAGCCCGAGCCTTCGTTTTCCTTGTCGCGCAGGTCCGCGGCCGAAAAGGTCTGGTCGTAGTTGCCGTGCACCAGCAGGACGCCGCCCTTGATGCAGACCTCGAGGACCGGCTTGCCCGCGTCGTCGATGACGAGGCTCTCCGGCCCGGTCTCGAATTCCAGATAGTCCTCCGTTCCCTCCAGCGCGACGTTCTCGCCGCCTGCCGGGCAGGCCTCGGTCTCCGGCGCGGCGGCCGGGACGTCTTCCAGCGGCGCTTCCCGCACGAGTTTCACGTGGACGGAGAGCGTGCCCTCGGTATAGGGCAGTTGTTTGTCGGCCGTCTTGGTGCGCACGAAGTTTGTGATGTCGATCAGTGCCTCGGAGAGCTTCACCTGCTCCCGCGCCGTCAAAACGGCGGAGAAGGCTTCCATGAAGGGACTGTTGTCGCCGTCGCCGTCATAGGCCCTGTGGTCGGGCTGCGCGGAATAGATCACCATCAGGTCCGGAAGCTGGTGGTTCACCCGCGAAAGCCCCTTGGCATCTGGCGTGAACAGCTTGTCCAGCGAACGGGTCTGGGCGAAGGGATTGTCGCGGCAGGCGTCGACGACCAGCAGCTTTACCTTGGCGCTCGGCGAGAAGGCGGCGAGGAACTCCTCCATGCGCACGGCACTGTTTTCGAACTCTTCCCGGCTCTCCGCCCCGGTATCCGTCGCCAGCAGATAATTGACGTTGCCGGCCTGCACCCCGTGACCGGCGAAATAGATCGCCGCGACGTCCGCCTCCGCCGAAGCTGCCTGGAAGCCCCGCAGCGCATCGCGCAGCCCGGCCGTGTCGGCGTCGAGGACCACATGGGCCTCGAAGCCGAGCGCGGCGAAGGTTCGCGCCGCCAGCTCCGCGTCGCGCCCGGGATTGTCGAGGGGAGCGACATTTCGGTACTGCGCATTGCCGACAATCAGCGCCACCTTGCCCGCTGAAAGGACAGCCTGCGGCATGAGGATGAGAACCAGGAAGGTCAGAGCGGCAGAAAGGATCTTCATCGGCAGCGGGCTCCTGTCAGGCGAAGGCCGAGACCCGGGCAGAAGCGCCGGGCGATTGACGCCAGTCTAGCGGGATCACGGGATATCGGCCACAGGCGCTGTCGGGTGATTGACGATTGCCCGAACCAATATGTTCCAACCAATGGTTTCAACTGCGAAGTCTTGGCCATATCAACGGACTGCCCCGCTTGCCACTCTTTCCCTTCAAGCGAAGGACAATCGCATTTGAAATAGGCATGCAGAAAACACTGGTGTCACCCCGGGCGAGCAACGCGAGACCCGGGGCCCACTCGCTTCCAGAGCGCTGGAGTGGGGTCACTTCTTTCCAAAGCTTGCGTGCTTCGGCAAGTGGCTCTGCGAGTAGGCCCCGGATCTGCGCTTCGCTAGTCCGGGGTGACACCGTAGTGATCTGTCGAACGCACCAAATATGGATATTTTTCAAACACGATTGTCCTGCTCCGCAAGGGTGGAGAGCCGAACAAGCGGCATCGGAGCGGAACTTCGTTGAGGCTCCCGGCAACCGGCACACCAACGGACGGGCCCGGAGTGCCCGGGCCCGCCCGATTGATGTCGCAGACGCGTCGTGTCCTGCTTACTGCTGGCGTGCACTCAGCAGCGGCGTGATGTTGCGGATCGTGACGCGGCGGTTCTGCTCTTCCGCAGCCTGCGTCTCGACCTTCAGGTAATCCTCGCCGTAGCCCTGCACCACCATGTTCTCCGGCGGCACGTCGTAGATTTCGGCCAGGATGCGGGCGACAGTCTCCGCGCGCCGGTCGGACAGCGCCAGGTTGGAGACGTCGGAACCGATCGCGTCCGTATGGCCTTCGATCAGGAGCACCGTCGTCGGGTCCTCCTCGATCAGAGCCTGCGAGGCGCGGGCGATGTCCTCGAGCAGCGGCACCTGACTCTGGCGCACGACGGCGCTGCCCGTGTCGAAGGTGATCGTGTCGAGATCGACGCGGCGGACCTTGTCGCGCAGGCGCTCGCTTTCGCGCACGTCCCGCAGCGAATAGGCCTGTTCCACCGGCTCGACCGGCGGCGCGGTGAAGGTCTGGTAGATCTCCTGATAACCTGCCCGTCCGGCCGGCACGATGTAGCGCTCGCGCGGGATGTCAAGCCGCAACGGCGGCAGCTCGCGATCGTAGTTCCGCCGGCGGCGGTCGTAGTTGCGGTTGTCCACCATCACGTATTCGCGCCCGTCCGGCAGGATGCGCGAGCGATAGAGAACATAACCCCCCTCGTCGCGGATGGTCACCACCTGGACGCCGTTTTCGCGGGTCACCGTCTCGCGGGTGCGACCGCCGCGCAGCCGCTCGACACGGAACTCGGCATCGCCGTAGCGCAGCAGGCTGCTCTCATCCTTGCGCACGTAATATTCGCCGTCGCGCTCGACGATGATGCGATCGCCCTGGTCCTCGACAACCTTGCCGCCGAGAGCCGGGATCAGCATGCCGACACCGACACCGACGGCCGCGGCTCCGAGCAGTTCCAGCCGCCGGTCACGGGCCTCGTCGCGGCGGCGTTCCTCCCTGGCCTTGATCTCGGCGCTCTGTGCCGCGGTCATGTCGTCGGAAACGACGGCAGCCGGTTCTTCCGGTTTGGGCGCGTTCAAAGTCTGGATCGGCTCACCCGGCTCTTCCAGCACAGGCGCGGTTTCCGCCGGCTTCTCGGCAGTGGTTTCCGCCGGTTCTTCGGCCGCGGGCTGCTCCGCCGTTTCTGCGGCGGGCTTTTCCGCCGGTGTCTCGACAGGTGTCTCCGCGCTTTCGGTGGCAGGCTCTTCCGGTGCAGGTTTTTCAGCCGGCGCGGCTTCCTCGACGGGAGCCTCTTCCTCGGCGGGGGCGGCCGGTTTCTCGGCAGGGGCAGCTTCCTCCACAGGCGCCGCAGGCTTTTCGCCAGGTGTGGCCTCTTCTACCGGGGCAGCGGGCTCTTCAGCCGGTGCCGCCTCCTCGACAGGGGCTTCCTGTTGCTCGGCCGGGGCTGCTTCTTCCGCGGGAGCAGCTTCCTCTACCGGTGCGGCCTCCTCAGCCGGGGCGTCTTCCACTGCCGGTGCGGGCTCTGCTTCGGGCGCAGGTTCCGGTTCAGGCGCAGGTTCCGGTTCAGGCGCAGGTTCTGCTTCAGGTGCGGGTTCTGGAGCCGCGGCAGGTTCTTCAGCCGGAGCCGGTTCTTCGGCAGGAGCAGGTTCTTCAGCTGCGGCTGGTTCTTCGGCCGGAGCCGCTTCCGGAGCAGGCGGTTGTTCGGCTGGAGCAGGCGCTTCAGGCGCGGCTTCCTCGGCCGGTGGAGCTTCCTCTGCCGGCGGCGCAGCAGGCGCCGTCCCGCCCTGGCACGATTCGTGATCCGGAGTGGCGGCGCAATCGACCTCTTGTGCCTGCGCCTGGAAACCACCTGGCTGCAGCGGCATCGCCATTGCCAGAACAAGGGCCATGGCGGTTGAATTTCGAAGCAGTTTCGACGTCATGTGTTCTTTCCTCTCGCCCCCTCGGCTGAAGCGCCCCAGAGCGTTTCGCCGGACACCCCGTAATGGAGAACAACCGGCGACAGCGATCGTTCCACGATCATGACCAAAACCGGACATCGGTCCTCCTCCCGGTTGACTTCCCGGGCTCCACCGCCATTGTGGACCGGCCCGGCACCCGGTCCGGACAGTCAGAGGGGGGCTGACATGCAGTTTCGATTTCTCGTTCTTGTTTCCGTTTCCTGTCTTTTTTGCGGCAGCGCCAGCGCCGAGCTCGCCCGCATCGAATTCGGCAAATGGTCGGTGCGCTGCGACGGCAAGAACTACTGCATCGCCGAAACGGAAGGCGGCGCCTCCAATGGTGAAGCCTTCAAGCTGAAGGTGGAGCGCGGCGCCAAGGCCGGGTCCGAGGTCTTCGTCACGCTCCGGCCGAAGACGCCGCTTGAGACCGGCATGCTGGCCCGCATCGAGATCGAGGGCGAAGAGGAAAATGTCGGCTTCTTCGGCAAGGCCGGAAAGATCTATACCGGCAACGAGATGACCTTCGGCGGCGCGGCCGACCGCGACCTGTTGGAGAACCTCCGACTTGGACGGACGGCTTCCATCCAGATCGAATATGGCGCGGCAGCCGGTACGCTGGCCTATTCGGTCTCGCTGACCGGCCTCACCCACGCCTTGCTGAAGATGGACGAAGTCCAGGGCCGCATCGGCCGGGGCGACGCCATTGTCGCCTGGGGCGGCCTGCCGCCGGACGAGGACAGCGGCATCGCCATGGCATCGGTCGTGGAGCCGCCTGCCGCTGCGCCTGCTGCCGCCGACACGGCGTCCTCCGCCGCCGTCGACGATCTGCCGCCGCCGGTCATGCCCTCGCAGGAGACCAACAACAGCGGCATAGACCGCGGCGCGCGCGGCCAGGTCTATGCGGTGAGCGAGATCCCGGACGCGGTCCAGATGATGGGCTACCGCACGTTCGACTGCCGGCTGGACGAAACGGTGCCGGGCTTCGGCGCGCAATATTATGCCGAGGGCGACGTGGAAACCTGGGTCGTGCCGTGTCAGATGGCGGACCTCAACGTCCCCTATTACATGGCAGTGCACGTTCCCTTCAATCCCTCGCTCGACGAATGGAAGGAATTCGAAACGCCTCCGGGCCTCAACCAGCCCAACCATGCGCTGGTCAACAATCTCTTCTTCGATCCGGACCAGGGCACCGTCACCGGCACCACCTACCACTCACCCAACTACGATTGCGGCACCTTCGAGCGTCATGAAGAGGACGCCGAGAGCGGCAACTACACGCTTGTGGAATATCTGGAGAAAACCGGCTGCGACGGCATCACCGGCCCCGCCGAAGGCTGGCCGCTAAGCTGGACCATCGACGAGATGGGAGATTGAAGGCGACCCATCCTCACTCCGTGTCGCAACGGCGTTTTTGACAGTCCACGGCACCGGGTCCTACCCGTCGGAGTTAACCCTAATTTCAAATCCGTTAAAATACGGGGGATATCTGTCTGTTTGGCGTAACCCATCGCATTGTATTCTGCCCGCGGATCTCCCTGAGTCGTTGAAACGTCCAGCGCTTATGGGTTAATAAAGAGTTAATGTGATGCGTATCTTTCGCCGGGCGGCGCCGGCGGGAAAGTCAGGAGACAGGAATGGGCATTTTCTCGAAATCCTCGCGCCCGGGCGGTGACCAGGAGCAGCGGGTCGAGACCGGGACAGAGGCAGCCGAAAGCGAACAGGAAACCGTCGTGACGCCCGAGAAGAGCAACATCGAGCACCTGTCGCCTTTTGCCCTGAAAATGCAGGAAAAGATGAACCAGCTGGACGGGCTCAAATCCCGTATCGGCGGGCTCAACCAGACTTTCGAGCAGATGGCCGCCTTCGCTGCGGAAAGCCAGACTTCCATCCGCATGATGGCCGAGTACCTGGAAAGCTCCCGGACCACCGTGGAGACCGAAGTCCGGCTGAAATCCGAAAACGCCAAGATCTCCACCGACCTGCTGGACGCGGAACACAAGGTCAGGACGCTGAGCAACCAGCTCGAGGATGCCCAGGCGGAGGTGCATTCCCTGCGCAAGCGGGCGACGGAAACCCGTACTGCACTTGAGACCGCCCGCAACGACATCGTCTCGATCCGCGACAACAACAAGAAGGTCAACGACGAATATCGCCACCAGAGCGCCAAGCTGGTGGAAGCCAATTCCCAGGTTGCCGACCTGACCGGCAAGCTGCACGACCTGAAGGCCAAGTTCGAAACCCTCGAAAAGCACTCCGAAAGCCTCGCTTCCGATCTCGAGGCCGTGCGCCACCGGGAAAAGGAACTGCAGCAGAACCTTTCAGAAAGCGCCAAGCTGCTGGAGGACGAGGTCCGCAAGAACAACCAGGTCACCAGCGAGCTGGAAGCGGCAAAGCGCGAACTGGCCGAGTTCCGAACCGACAATATCGATCTGAAATCGCATCTCGACGTCGCCAACCAGGAACTGGTCTATGCCAAGAACCGGCTGGAAGAGGAACAGCGCAAGCACGACAACGAGGTCTATGCGCTGAATGCCGAAATCGAGAACCTTTCCTCGCAGCGCCGCATCGGTGCGCAGTCCCTGCAGGAAATGGCGCGCGAGAATTCGACGCTGAAGGAACGCAGCCGCGATCTTCTGAAGCGCATGCAGGAAATCGAGCACCTGCTCGACAGTGCCCAGAAGAACCACGAAAAGGACCGCAACGAACTGATGGCGACCACCGCCAAGCTGCGGGAACTGAACCTGCGTTACAATTCGGCCCTGACGGACCTGAACCACCAGCGCAACCAGAACCAGAAATTCGCCGACAATCTGGAAGACCTGATCGAAGAGAACAAGCGCCTGCAGCGCTACAAGATCCAGGTCGATACCGCCAACGAACAGATCGTTCAGCTCAAGTCCGTCATCGCCAATTACCAGATGGCGATGGAAGGCCGCGGTCCGGCGGAAGAACTGGGCCTTACCGAGGGATACGATCCGGCTACCGAGCTCGGCATCACCGAGCCGATGTCATCGGAATTGGAGCCGATCGACCTGGACGATGACGGTTCGGACGACGACGGCCCGCAAGACGCTTCGCCGAAGGGCAACGACAAGGTCGTCAAGCTGCGCGACTGAGGATGCCTGTCGGGCTGCCGCCGACCGATTGACCGAAAGACCAGGCCCCGGAGCACATGACCGGGGCCTCGATTTTGAAAAGGCCCTTCAGGGGACACCATGAGCACGGCTCTTTCAGACCGGCGGCGTCCGGGTTCCCCTCACCGATTCATGACACGGGTTGTCGCAGCCTTTCTGCTGATCCTGCTGTCGCCCCTTCTGGCCATGCTTCTTCTGCTGGTCTGGCTCGCAGACAGGAAGCCTCCGCTTTATCTTGCCGAACGCTGCGGGATTGGCGGCAGCACCTTCAAAATGATCAAGATCCGTACCATGCGCCCCGGCAGCGACAGTGCCGGCGCGATCACGGGGGTCGGCGACCCCAGAGTGACGCCGTTTGGCCGTTTCCTCCGGAACACCAAGCTCGACGAAGTGCCGCAGCTGTTGAACATCGTTCGCGGCGAGATGGCGTTTTTCGGACCACGGCCGGAAGATCCCGGCATCGTCGCGCGCTGCTACGACCGCGACATGCACAAGTCTCTCGCGCATCTGCCGGGCCTTCTCAGCCCCGGCACGCTCTGGGCCCTGAAGAACCTGCGCCGGATCGACGGTGCGGCTGACCCGCAATCCGCCTATGTCGACAGGATCCTGCAGGAACGGCTGGCGATCGATGTCGCATATTTCGAACGTGCGACCCTTGCGTCGAACCTCCGCCTCGCCGTGTCGACGGTGATGCAGCTCCTGAAACGCGCGCATTCAATGCATGAACGCGAGTAACCGGGCACGACATTCAAGCGAGCCGGCTTTCAAGGAACGCGCAGACCCGCTCTGCCTCGCCGGTGCTCAAGTCCATGTGCACGGGAAGTCGCACGAGACGATCCCAGCCAGCTTCAGCACCCGGGCAACTGCCCGCCGGGAAGCGGCCGGCAAATTGCGACAGGTGCAGCGGCTTGTAATGGGACCGCATGCCGAGCCCCAGCTCTTCGGCGCCTGCCAACACCCGCCGCGCCACATCCCGGTCGGGGGCCAGAAACGCGAAGGAATATCCATTCGCCAGTGTTTGTCCGTCCGGCCGCAGGATATCGATCGGCAAGTGCCTGAGCCACCTTTCGTAGAAAGCCCAGATCGCGCGGCTCTTCAGAAGGATGCCTCCGAGGTGCCGAAGCTGGCCGTAAAGCAGTGCGGCGTTGAGGTCGGGCATCTCGAAGCTGGAAGAGACGGACGTCCACTCGTAGTGGCTGACTTCCTGTCGCTGGAAGGCGGGAAAATTCGTGCCGCGCGCCAGCAGTTCCTCGACCCGGTCCCTGAGCACGCGCGCGTCGCTGTTGACGACAAGCGCGCCGCCATGGCCGCTGCTGATGATCTTCGTCTCGTGGAAGGAATAGGCGGCGAAGAGACCGGCCGTCCCCACGGCCGCGCCGTTCTGCTTCGCTCCGTAAGCCTGGGCGGCATCCTCGACGAGAGCGACCCCTCGCCGGTCGCAAAGCGCGCGGATTTCGGCCATCGGTGCGGCGGCGCCACCGTAATGGACCACGACGACGGCGCGCGTGCGGCTGGTGAGACGAGCTTCGAGCGTCGCCGCGGTCACCATCATGGTCCCGGGATCGACATCGGCCAGCACGATCCGCGCGCCCTGGCGGGCAAAGGCCGTCGCCGTGGCGCAAAAGGTGAAGGACGGCACGATGACCTCGTCTTCGGGCCCGAGATCCAGCGCCAGTGCGGCGATTTCCAGCGCGGAGGTGCATGAATTGGTCAGGAAAACCCGGTCGTGCCCGACATGGGCGCCGACATGGGCTCGCGCTTTCCCGGTGAAGCTGCCACCTGCTCGCAGATGCCGGCTCCTCAGGGCGGAAGCGACCGCGTCACAGCTCACCGGCGGAACGTAGGTTCTGTGAAAGCTGATCGGCGGATTGCCTTCTGGCCGGAAACCCGCCGGGCGTTCTTCGATCATTCAGCCCTCCGACCTGAGATGTGCCGGCATCCGGCCGAGGCGGGCACTGTAGTCCCGGTGAATGGCGCGCAGTTCCTGATCGACGGAACTTTTCTGCCGGAAACCGAGTGCGCGGATGGCGCTGTCATCGATCCGATAGGCGGCATCGTTCGAGATCCGGTCGCGAATGAAATGAAGGCCGGTGTTCCTGCCCGTCACCTCGAAGACCCGCCTTGCCACCTCCAGAACGGTGAGATCCTCGTCACCCGAGACGTTGAAGATCGACAGCGGCGCTTCCTGCGGGTTTGTCAGCACCAGGCCAATGGCGTCCGCCAGATCGCCGACAGGCAGGAAAGTACGCTCCTGAGTGCCGGTACCTTCTATGGTGAGGCGCTGGCCGCTCAGCGCCCGCATGATGAAGCGCGGAAACAGCTTCTCCGGATTCTGCCCGGTGCCGATCGCGTTGGTCGGGCGCAGGATCGTTGCCTTCAGGCCATTGCGGGCGGCCAGCATCACCGCTTCCTCAGCCATCGCCTTGGATGTGGCATAAGGCGTTGTCGGCCGCAGCGGCGCTGTCTCGCGCACATCGTCAGTCACCGGTCCGTAAACCTCGTCGGTGCTTACATGAATGAAATGTCTGACGCCTGCCTCCACGGCTCCTTTCAAAAGGGTCTCGGTTCCGGTGACATTGACGTCGAAGAAGAGTTCCGGATCTGAAAAGGAGCGCGGCACATGGGTTTCGGCGGCCAGGTGAATGACCGCATCGCAATCGTGCAACGCCGCGGCAACATCGACGGGGGAGCGGATGTCACCGCGCAGCACGGGCAGTTCTCCCGCCTCTCCCGCCGGTGCCAGACGGCGGAAGTCGGCCGCGTAGGAAACGCTGTCGAGGATCACGGCCGTATCGACCTTCTCCATCCTTGCGATGCGTTTGAAAACCCGCGCTCCGATGAAACCGAGCCCCCCTGTCACCACGACCTTGCCAAAGGAAACGTTCTCTTTTGGAGCAATCGTAGGTTTGCAATGTTCCATATCGGCACAAATCCTGAAAAATGCATCATCTGATTGCATTCTCAGCAGAATTCGTGCCAGCGACAGCGGGCATTGCTCAGGCGCAACCGGCCATGCGGCCGGAACCGGTTATTCGGGCTCGACAGTGAACTGCAGCGGATACCCCAGCTTGCCGGCTGCATCGACGGCGCGGGTGGCCTTGGTCTCGGCAACATCCCTCGGATAAACCGAAACGACGCAGGATCCTTTCTGGTGCGCCGTGATCATCACCACCTCTGCCTGGGCGGAGTCCAGCCGGAACTCTGCCTTCAGGATCAGAACCACAAATTCCCGCGGCGTATAGTCGTCGTTCAGCAAAACGACCTTGTAGAGCTTGGGTCGCTGAACCTTGGTGTTGCGCAGAAGTTTCGGTTTGAAATCGATCTCACTCATGACAATCGCCCAGGCTGACACGCGGGAGCCGGAAGTGCAGCCTCCCCAATTATTCAGACAGTCATCGCTTTCTCATTCCCGCCTCACCGCGCAGGGTGTTTGCCCATGGCTCAGGCACGTCCTGGCGAGGACGCGCAGGCTTCAGGCCGGTCCGGAATTTCGCCAAGTATAATGCAACGCGAAATCGAAGAAAACATGACGGATCGAATTCACGTTCTGCCGCGCGAAAACCCCGCGCCGGAAGCGCGGGGTCTTGTGCAAGGTTTCTGGAGGATCGATCAGGCGGCCGCAACCTGGCGCAGGAAACCCTCGATACGGTCCGCCAGCTGGCGGGTGTTTTCGGCCACTTCCAGGGAAGTGCGCGAAACGCCGTCGGCCGACTGGGAGGTTTCGTCGACGGCGGCCTTGACGCCGCTCATGTTCTCGCTGATTTCGCGGGTGCCGGAGGCAACTTCCTGGATCGAGTTGCTGATCTCCGCCGTTGCCGACCCCTGCTCCTCCAGCGCGGCCGTGATCGAGCCGGTAAACTCGTTCACTTTCACCATGATGTTGGCGATTTCCTCGATCGCGGCGACGGAATCCGAAGACGCGCCCTGGATGGCGTTGATCTGTGCGGAGATTTCCTCGGTCGCCTTGGAGGTCTGCGTGGCGAGTTCCTTGACCTCAGCGGCGACCACCGCAAAGCCCTTGCCCGCCTCCCCGGCGCGCGCCGCCTCGATGGTGGCGTTCAGGGCCAGGAGGTTGGTCTGTTCGGCAATATCCTGGATCAGTTGCAGCACCGCGCCGATCTTCTGGGCGGAAGCTGCAAGGCTCGCCACCTGCGCGTTGGCCGAGGTGGCCTTGGCGTTGGCGGAGGAAACGACTTCGCTGGTCTCTGCGATCTGGCGCGAGATCTCGGCAATCGATGCCGACAGTTCCTCGGAAGCCGAGGCAACGGTCTGAACGCTGGCGTAAGCCTGTTCGGTGGCCGCGGCGACGGACGCCGTCCGCTGCGTGTTGCCGTGCGATAGATCCATCAGAATGCCGGAAATGGTCCCCATGCTTTCGGTGGATTGCGTGACCGGGTGCAGCAGGCGCTGGCTGTCGTCCCGGAAACTGGAGATCAGCTGCTCGAGGCCTGCCTGGCGGCGACGCTCGTTCTCGACATTCTGCTGCTGCGCCTCTTCAAGCTCGCGCTGGCGCAACCCATTGTCGCGGAAAACCTCGACCGTGCGGGCCATCTGGCCCATTTCGTCGACCCGTTCAACATAAGGGATCGCAATGTCGTACCGGCCATCGGAAAGGACCGTCATGGTTTGCGACAGGCGGCCGATCTGGCCGGTGATGCGGCGGATCAGGACGACAAGCGCAAGGGACACCGCGACAATCGCGGAAAGGGTGACGACCAGAGCCGTCATGAGCGCTTCACTACGGGCAGTTTCAATGCCGGCAAGATCGAAACCCAGATAGATGTATCCCAGCGTTTCGACCTTGCCGCCGTCGCTGCGGGTGATCGGCTTGATGCCGATCTGGTAGTTTTCGTCCGAGAAAAACGCGGTCTTTTCACCTGCGTCGGCACTGCGCATGCTGTCTGGAACGAGGCCGACCAGCGCATTCGCATCACTGCCCTCCTTGCGCAGGAGGGAAGCGAATATGCTGCCATCGGCTTCCTGGACCACGGCCCAGTTGAAATTCCCGTTGTCGAGAAGCGGTGCCAGCAGACTGTTGGCCAGGTCCCGGTCGTAGTCCCAGATCGCATTGCCGAGGGCCTGGTTGGTCAGGTTGGCGCTCATGCTGATCTGCTGTTCGAACGCCTCCTGAACCGCCGTGACGCGCTGCGCGGACGTGATGTAGGCAAAGGCCACGAAGGCCACTGCCACGACAGCGACAATGGGCACGGTGGTCGTGAATTTCACGGATTGCCAGAACTTCATGTTGTCCCCCAAGAACTTTCGCTCATCATTGAGGCACCACTGCGAATATTCCCTTAATCGAGACCTTCAACTACCTTACGAAAATACACGACACAGCTATCTGCTCTTTTTGATAATGATGTAACTTTCAATTAAGAAATTTTCATTGGGAACAACACCAAAATATACTGGCGCATTTGCTCAAAAATCTTTCGATCCGGATACTCCGCCAGAATAGCGACAGGTTTGATCCCGTTTTCCACCTGCTCCACCCGCAATCGTCCTTCTCAGGGGCGTCGCAGATCCAGCGGCCGCTCTCATCCGTAAGCTTTCCGGGGGTGACTTGTTTTGAAACCTCGGAGGACGGAATGATGTTTTCCCGACCGGCGATGCGCCAGTTCCCGCAATGGATTTTCAGCACCCTTGCGCTTTTCACCCTGACGCTCTTTACCCTCGTGGCGCTGAGCCCGGCAGCGCCCGCACGGGCCGACCTTGGGGCGGCTGCCCGCCTTCTCCCCTCGGCCGAACTCGTCGGCGCAGGCCGAATGACCTTTCTCGGGTTCAAGGTGTTCGATGCCGAACTCTACGCGCCCGACGGCACCTACGCCCCTTCGGCTCCCTTCGCTCTCAAGCTCACATATCTGCGCGCTTTCAAGGGCAAGGATATCGCCGACAGTTCGGTGAAGGAAATGCGGCGCCAGGGCGGCGTATCCGACCGGCAGCTCACGGCCTGGGGCCGGGAGATGGAAGCGATCTTTCCGGATGTCAGGCCCGGCCAGTCTATCACGGGCGTGCGTACGGCAAGCGGCCGGACGGAATTCTATCTCGGCAATCGCAAGCTCGGCTCAATAGGCGACCCGGCCTTCACGAAGAAGTTCTTTGCCATCTGGCTCGGCAACGGCAGCCGTGACCCGCAGCTGCGCGCCAGGCTGCTCGGGGCCGCCTCGTGACATTCGACGCTCTCGGAAAATCCGGGGCGGAGGAGAAGAAGTCAGGTGCGGCTGGCGCCATCACACCGGGCGCTCTTGCAGCCTACGGTGCCATGGCTTTTCCACTCGCCTTCGCCGGCCTGCCGATTTACCTGCACGCACCGGATTTTTATGCGGTGACGCTGCAGCAGCCGGTCGCCGTGCTGGGAACCGTCCTTCTGGCACTGCGCCTGGTCGACGCCTTTCAGGATCCCCTGATCGGCAGCCTCAGCGACAGATTTCACCGAAGCCGGCAGGTGGTCCTGATCATAGGCGCGGCGTTGCTCGGCCTTGGATTGTGGATGCTGTTTCATCCGCTTGCCGCCGCGCCGTTGCCGTGGTTTGCCGCATCCATTCTGATTTGCACCACCGGCTATTCGGTTGTTTCCATCAATTTTCAGGCTCTCGGCGGCCTCTGGAGGGTCGGTTCCCAGGACCGGACCCGGGTGACGGCCGGCAGGGAGGCGTTTGGTCTCGCCGGGCTGCTCGTTGCCTCCGTGCTGCCGCCAGTCCTGGCGGCAAACAGCAGCTATGCCGAGGCCTTTCACTGGCTGACGCTCGGGTATCTGCCGCTCCTTGCCGCGGCCTCCTGGCTGCTACTGCGCTGGATGCGCACCGCCTCGATTGCCGCACCGGCCGGCAACCGGAACGATCCCGGCTGGTGGCGACTGCTACGCGACCACTGGCGGGCCTTCTTCTTCGCCCTGCTCTTTCTCAACCTCCTTGCCAGCGCCATTCCCGCGGTCCTCGTCCTGTTCTTCATCCGGGACCGGCTCGGGGCGGAAGCCTATACCGGCCTGTTTCTGCTGACTTATTTTCTCGCCGGCGTACTCTCCATGCCCCTCTGGACGAGGCTCGCGCGCCGTTTCGGCAAGCTGCGCTCCTGGCAGTTTTCCTTGGGCACCGCGATCTTGACCTTCTGCTGGGCGGCCCTGTTGCAAGAGGGAGATTTGGCGGCATACGCGGCCGTTTGCGCTCTCTCGGGGCTCGCGCTCGGCGCCGATCTTGCGTTGCCGCCCGCCATCCTCGCCGATCATATCGACGCCGACAGCCGCCAGGGCGAGGCCGGGCGCCTCTTCGCTGTGTTGGCGTTTCTGTCGAAATCAGCGCTCGCCCTTGCGACAGGCATGGCGCTGCCGCTTCTCGGCATTTTCGGCTACCAACCGGGAGAGGCCATGACGCCGGAACTCGGCATGCTGCTCAGCGTTACCTATGCCGGTCTGCCCTGTATCCTGAAACTGCTAGCGCTCGCCGGGCTGATCTACTTCGAAAAAGACCTTGCCCTCGACAGAGCCCCCATGTGACCCTAGGCCAACTCCTTTCAGACAGGCTGAGAAGAATGTTCGTGCGCCCGCCCCAGTTGACCAAACCGGCTGACAAGGATCCGCTCGCCGCCGCACTCGAGCAGGAGATCTTCAGCGAAAAAGCCTCGACGCTGGCCCGGCTGACCAAGAAGCTCGAACGGGAACTTGCAAAGCTCGCCGCCGCGGACGAAGAGCCGCACCTGGCATCGCGGGACCGGGAACAGCGCCTCGCGCAAGCGGGAGAGGCGCTCTGGCATGTAACCATTCAGCGTGAACTCTGCGGCCTGCGTCAGCACAGGGCCTTTTACGATTTTCTGGGCGTTCCGGCAGGCGTGCGGCTGCGCATGGGTCCGGCGGGCAGCGTTCGGCCCGGCCGCGGGAACACGGAAACGGAGCCCCTGTGACAGGGATCACTTCTTTGTTGATGGCCCGCCCCTAGACAAGGGAACATGTTAGTTCTTCCGGGCGGCGTTGATTTTTTCTGGGGGCTTTTCACAAGATGCGTTATTTACAGTCGCAATTGGCGAACAAAATTGTACAGCGAAGGTTCGCCGGCGTAGCCGCCCTTGCGCAGCAACGACCCGACAACAATGCCAGGCGCAGACCGATTATGAAATGCAGGAAGCCCGATCAATTGAGTAACCCACCCCGATTGCCCCGGCGCGCAACGGCCCGGCGCGTGATAGCCGGGTCCTGGGTGTCGGCCTGCCTTCTGCTCGCCACTCTCCTGAGCCCGCTTCCGCTCTCGCTCGTGGATGCGGCGCCGGCGCAGGCTCAATCGGTCCGCGTCGTTCCCGAGGGCAACAGGCTCAGATCGCAGCCTAGCATTCCCTATGCCTCGTCGCGCAGGACCTCGGCATCCAAATCGTCCTATGATGCAAAGTTCGACAAGGTCGTGGCCGTGCTGCGGCGCGACCGGCAACTGATGGGGTCCATCAAGCGCGTTGCCGCCCGATACGGCATCGATCCGATCCATATCATCGGCGCGATCGTCGGCGAGCACACATACAACTACGACACGCTCGACAGCGCCCAGTCCTACTACGTCAAGGCACTGGCTTATGCGGGTATCCGCTTCGAATTCGAGTTGAACGGCGAGCATGTCGACACGTTCGTCGAACGGCCGCAATTCGAGCGTTGCCGCAAGGACCATATCCAGAAGAGCAGCGACCGCCGCTGGTCCTGTTACGAAGGCGTGTGGAACAGCAACTTCCGCGGCCGCTCCGTCGACGGCGTTCGTTATCCGAAGAAGAACTTCAACGAAGCCTTCTTCCAGCCCCTTTATGCCGGCCAGAGCTTCGGCCTTGGCCAGTTGAGCCCCTTGACCGTTCTGAAAATGACCGACCAGGTGTCGCGCCAGAGCAATTTCCGCAAGCTGGAGGCCAGCAATCCCGAAGCCGTCTACAAGGCCACGATGGATCCGAACATCTCGCTGCACTACATGGCCGCAATCATTCAGGACTCCATCGCCGCCTACAAGAGCGTCGGCAAGGTCGACATTTCCAAGAACCCCGGCTTGACCGCGACCCTCTACAATCTTGGCGACCCCTGGAGCCGCGCGGCAAAATTCCGCCGCAGCGGCCAGTCATGGCCGCAGGAGAACTACTACGGCTGGCTGGTCAATGACCGCATAGAGGACCTGCGCAGCCTGCTTTGACGCTGCGCACCGTTTCAAGCCCCGAGCCTGTTGCGGCCCCTATTGCAGAAACGGATTTGTTTCGCGTTCATGCCCGATCGTCGAAGCCTGCCCGTGCCCGGGCAGGAAGGCGACATCGTCGCCGAGCGGCAGCAGCTTTTCTTTGATGGAACGGAGCAAGGTGGCGTGATCGCCGCCCGGCAGGTCCGTGCGGCCGATCGATCCGGCAAAAAGCACGTCACCGGAGATCGCGAAGCGGAGTTCCGCGTCGAAGAACACCAGGTGACCGGGCGAATGGCCCGGGCAATGCAGCACGTCGAATTCGCGGCCGGCGATCTCGACCTTGTCGCCTTCCTGCATCCATCGGTCGGGCATCACCGGCTTCACGCCGTCGACGCCGAACTGTACGGCCTGGTCGGCCACACGGTCGATCAGCATCTGATCCGCCTCGTGCGGGCCTTCCACCGGAACCTTCAGCGCTTCGGCAAGATCGGCCGCGCCGCCGACATGATCGATATGGCCATGGGTCAGGACGATCTTCTCGACGTTGACACCCTGCTTTTCGATGGCCGCCAGGATCTTGTCGACATCGCCGCCCGGATCGATCACCGTGCCCCGCATGCTCGAGGGGTCCCAGATAAGGGAGCAATTCTGCTGAAAGGGTGTCACGGCGATCACCATGACCTGGATCGGCGGAGTTTCGTCCATGCCGGAATCTGATGTGTCTTGCGGCATTTGCCCCTCCTGTCGCGACGGCTCCGGCGTCATTGGCGCGCTCCGCATTGTAAGTAATACGGGACAACGCCGACCGGCGGCGTGTTTCTGTTGACTAGCGGCTTCACCTTGCCGCGTGCATTTCGTACAAGATGTACGGGGCTGTTGGAAGCCGCCAGACACAGCCGCCAGACACAATCGGGTAGCCGGACCTAATGACGCCAAGACTGCTGACACTCCTGACCTTTTCCGTTGCGGCGCTGTTTGCGGCGTCCGAAGGCCTGGCGCAGCCCGGCCGGACGCCGCCCAGCTTCGAGACGTGGTCCGTCGATTGCGGCAACACCGGCGTCTGCTTTGCCTCGTCCTTCACCCGCAGCCAGTCCGTCTGGGTGGATGTGCGCATCGTCCGGGACTGGCAGGCGGAGGCCCAGCCTCTCGTGCGCGTGTCCACCAACACCGAACTTCCCAAGGACGGAACGCTGCAGTTCGAGGTCGACGGCGCCGCAATCGAGTCGCTGCCGATCGAACAGCTGCGCGAAATGCAGTCGGCCGTGACGACGCCGGGCGGGTTCCGTCCGTTGGGCGGCGAAGGCTTCTGGTATCCGACCGGTCCGGCGACGTCGACCCTTTTGGAAGCCTTGCGTATGGGCAAGGAACTGACCATCCGCCTGCCTGCCGTCAATGGCGGCGACCCGGTGAGCGTGCCCGTGTCGCTGCAGGGCCTCAAGGCGAGCCTTCTTTGGCTCGACAATATCCAGGACCGCACAGGCACGGTTGCGGCCATCGTCTCGCCCGGGACCGAGCCTGCCAGGGACGCGCCGCACGCCCTCCCGCTGCTGAGCGCCGACCAGCTGCCGCCGGAGGTCGCCGCGGTGCTTTCCGCCAACAGGCTGTGCTCGGAAATCGATCCGGCCATCTATGCAAGCCTCAATGCGGTCAGGGTGCCGCTGATGGAAGGCGCTTCGCTCTACATCGTGCCTTGTGGTGCCCCGACGGCCTATAACAGCCCCTTTGTCGCGGTCCTTTCCGGCAAGGACGGTGCGGCCCGGCAGGTCCAGGTCGCCCGGATGTCGGAAAAGGGGCCGGTGGCAACGGATCTGATCTACAACGCCAGATGGGAACCCGCCGAACAACAGCTCGTCAGCTACTTCAAGGGCTCCGGCGTCGGTGAGTGCGGCCTGTGGAACCGGTGGATGTGGAACGGCACCGGCCTGGTGTTGCTGGAAGAGGCCGCCAGAAAGACCTGTGACGGCACAGCTCCGGACTTGTCCAACTGGTCAAATACCTGGCCGCTCAAAAACGCCTCGAATTAGCGGCTTGTCCAAGGATTTTCTTGCGATTTTGCCCGTCCCGCCCTTATGATGATGACGCAGCGGCTGGAGAGGGATGCGGCAGGTTTGTTACAGCCCGATCCCAGAATGTTGATCAGGCGCACCCAGTGCACCTGAAGGAGATGACTCGACTGTGAAGGCGGGTGAGATTGGTCGGTATGTGCCGAAAGGGCGCAGAAATTAGGGTGTATCGGTAATGCACGATGGTGATTCGGACCGGCGGTCGCGTGGTCGGCGCGGCGGCAAGCGCGAGTTTGGCGGTCCGCAAGACTTCGGCAGTGACTTTGGCGGAAGCGAGTTCGGTGGTGACTTCTATGGCGGCGGCCGGGATGGTGGCTACCGCGGCGGACGCGACAATGATTTCAGTGGCGGCTACGGCCGCGACGACAGGGATGGCGGCCAGGGCGGCCGAGGCGGATACGGCAACCGTGGCGGCGGTTACGGCGGCGGCGGCGACCGGGATGGCGGCGGACGCGGCGGATACGGCAACCGTGAAGGCGGTGGCGGATACGGCAACCGTGAAGGCGGTGGCGGCTACGGCAATCGCGAAGGCGGCGGTGGCGGCTACGGCGGCGGTCGCAGCGGCGGTTACGGCGGTGGTCGTGAAGGCGGCGGTTACGGCGGTGGTGGCCGCGAAGGCGGTGGCTATGGCGGCGGCGGTGGTCGCGGCGGCTATGGCGGCGGTCGCGAAGGCGGTGAAGGCGACGGATTTCGCCAGCAGCGTCCGCGGCGCGACATGCCTCCGGTCGAACGCGGTCCGCGTCAGGCCGGCACGGTGAAGTTCTTCAAGAACGACAAGGGTTTCGGTTTCATCACGCCGGATGCGGGCGATGCGGATGTGTTCGTGCACATTTCCGCGGTCGAGCGCTCAGGCTTCACCTCGCTCGACAGCGGCCAGCGGATCTCGTTCGAGACCGAACCGGATCGTCGCGGCAAGGGACCGAAGGCCGTCAATCTCCAGGTTCTGGAAGAAGACGGCGCTCCTGAAGCCGAAGCAGAGGCCCCGGAAGGGGACTGATCCTCAAGGCGGGTTATCCGCTCTTGATGTCTTCTGGCGCAAGATAACGGGCGCAGCTTTGCTGCGCCCAAATTGTTTTGCCGGAAACAGTATGCTAGTGCGTTTCCAGGCGAAGCGGGAACCGGTTCGCTGTCCGCAAACGCGCCAAACCAGAGATTTCACGCATGTGGCTCGACAAAAACGGGACACGCTCTCGTACGGTTCAGGCGCCTGCCCCGATCTCGTTGCAGCGCCTTCTCAATTCTCTCCTCGCCCGATAACGCCCTTCCCAACATTGACAGGTGGCCCATGCTGTCCACGCCGCAATCGACCCTGACAATTCGCCCGTTCCAGCCGGGAGATCTCGATGCCCTGCTGCCGCTGAACAATGCGGCCGTGCCGGCGGTGAACGACCTTTCTGCCGAAAACTTGCTGGACCTCGTCAATTCCGCACTGATCTGTCTGGTCGCCGAACGGGACGGCTCCGTTGCCGGATTTCTGCTGTGCATCGGCGACGGCGCAGCATACGAGAGCCCGAACTACCGCTGGCTGAGCGCGCATCTGTCCAATTTCGCCTACACCGACCGCGTCTGCGTCGACGCGGACCTGCGCGGGCAGCGGATCGGCGATGCGCTGTACGCAGCGCTCTTCCGCCATTTTGCCGGCAGCGGCAGGTCCTTCGTCTGCGAAGTCAACGAGCGGCCGCCCAATCCGGGCTCGCTGCGGTTTCATGAACGCCTCGGCTATGCGGAGATCGGCCGGGCGGATCACGGCGAGAAGGCCGTCATATTCCTGAAGCGGGCCCCCGAACCCGCCACGGCCGGACGCGGAACCGAAGACAGAGCCGGAGCCGGTGCGGAATGAACTACCGCCACGCCTATCATGCCGGCAATATCGGCGATGTTCTCAAGCACGCCGTCCTCGGCCGGCTGATTGCGTATTTCCAGCGCAAGGACAAGGCGTTCCGCATCCTCGACACCCATGCCGGCATCGGCCTTTACGACCTGACCTCCGTCGAAACCGAGAAAACCGGGGAATGGCGTGACGGCATCGGCAGGGTGCTCGACGCCGAGATCCCCGCGACTGTAGCCGACTTGCTTGCTCCCTGGCTCGATGTTGTCCGGTCCTTCAATCCGGATGGACGGCTGAGGCTCTATCCAGGCTCCCCCGCAATCGCCCGCCATCTCCTGCGTCCGCAGGACCGGCTTTCCCTGACCGAGTTGCATCCTGCGGACTTCAAGACCCTGTCGGAGCGTTTTGCCGGCGACATTCAGGTCAAGACCATTCACCTGGACGGCTGGCTTGCCATGGGCAGCTTCCTGCCGCCTAAGGAAAAGCGGGGCCTGGTGCTGGTCGATCCGGCCTACGAGGTGACCGACGAATTCGACCGGATGACCGGCGCCGTGCTGAAGGCGCACAGAAGATGGTCCGGCGGCACCTATGCACTCTGGTATCCGATGAAGGACATGCGCGCCATTCGCCGCATGCATGACACCTTTGCCGAAGCCGACATTCGCGATGTCCTGACTCTGGACCTCAATGTCGGCAAAAGCGGGCCCGACACGAGAATGCTGGGCTCGGGAATGACCCTCATCAACCCGCCCTTCACACTCGCCGACGAAATGCGGCTGATCCTGCCCTGGCTGGCGGATGTCCTGCATCAGGGACCCGGCACAACCTGGAACGTGACCCATCTGATAGGCGAATAACCCAACCTGCATGTCACTTTTGCCGGTATCGAAGCTTGACCTTCCGATCCGCCTCCCCCATCGTCTTCCACAACGTCTGTATTCCGGAGTTCCCGCCGTGAACATTGCCCGATCCGCACGCCTGACATTTTCCGTTCTCGCCATTTGCGCAGGTGTTACCGCGCCGGCCGCCGCGGACGATACCCGTGTCTATTTCTCCTTCTCCGGCGAAAAGCGGCTTCCTGACTGCACCGCCGCCTCGGTCCAGAGCGCTGTCGCAGGCTCCATAGCCCGCGCCCGCAAGGACTATTACGAGGGCCGCACGATCCTCAACATCGACCGCATCATCGAAGTCGGCTACCGAGAAAACGGCGTCAGCCCGGTTGCGCGCCGCTTTTGCTCCGGCACCGCAAGCCTCTCTGACGGCTCGCTCCAGGCCGTCCACTACATGGTGGAAGAGCACGCGGGCTTCGTCGGGGTCAGCTGGAACGTCGAAGCCTGCCTTGCGCCGCTCGACAAGTGGCGTGTGTACGGCGCTTACTGCAGCACCATCCGTCCGCACTGAGGTCTGCCGTCCTGAAGGATCGTCGATGGCGCTGACCAGCCGTTCCCTGACCGTCTGTGCCGGCTTGCTGGCGACGTTGTTCAGTCTGCCGACCGAGGCAGGCCAGGCAGGCGACTTCGATTTCTATGTGCTGTCCCTCTCCTGGTCGCCCACCTATTGCAAACAGAAGGGTGCAGACGCCAATCCGCACCAATGCGACGTGGCACGGCCTTTCCGGTTCGTGGTGCACGGGCTCTGGCCGCAATATGAACGGGGCTTTCCGGAAAGCTGCAAATCCGCACAGCAGCGCATCGACCGGCGGATCGCGATTGACATGGAAGACATCATGCCGAGCCACAGTCTCGTCTTTCATGAATGGCGCAAGCACGGCACCTGCTCCGGGCTGACCCCTGAAGACTATTTCGGCCTGACCCGCCGCGCCTATGAGAAGATCACCGTTCCCGCTGCTTTCCGCACGCTGACGAAGCGCGGCAAGGCCGCCCCCGAAACAGTGGAAAAAGCCTTCCGCCTCGCCAATCCCGGCCTTTCGGAGGACGGCATCGCCGTCACCTGCGACCGCGGAGAGCTTGAGGAGGTCCGGATCTGCTTTACGCGGGATCTTGAATTCCGGTCCTGCGATGAGGTCGACCGGTCCGGCTGCCGCGCCGGCTCCCTCTCCGTCCCCCCGCCCCGGGCCCGCTGACGCGGCGTCCCGAAGCCCAAGCCCCACCCGCAATCCTTTCAGGAAACCGGACTATGATGAAACTTCGCTCGTCTCCTCCCTCCCCCTTCGGCCGCAAGGTAAAACTGGCAATGGCGATCCTTGGGCTGAAGGACCGCATCGAGATCGAGGAAGCCAACACCGCCGATCCCGCCGACAGCCTGCGCAGCCAGAATCCGCTTGGCAAGATCCCGGCACTGATCCTGGAAAACGGCGACGTTTTCTACGACAGCTCGGTCATTCTGGAATATCTCGACTATCTGGCAGGCGGCGGCCGGCTGTTTCCTGCCGGAGAGGCCCGCTTCAAGGTCTTGCGCGACCAGACCCTGGCCGACGGCATCATGGATGCAGCCATCCTGCGGGTCTACGAGAAGCGTTTCAAGGAACAGAAATACCGGGATCCGGCCTGGGACGCCTATCAGGCGGACAAGATGGCCCGCGGTCTCAGGCATTTCGAAACGCATGCGCCTGCAGCTCCCGCGTCTGCCGCCGACGTGGATGCAGGCACGCTGACGCTCGCCTGTGCGCTCGGTTATCTCGACATCCGCTTTGCCGGCGAGTGGCGGGCCGATCATCCGAAACTCGTCGCGTGGCTCGATGCCTTCGAGACAGCCGTCCCTGCCTTCACCGACACCAAGGTGCCGCCGGCACCGGTTCCGGACAACGCCCCGGCCGTGCTGCGGTAAGACTGGTGTTGAAGGCAAGGCAACGGGCGCGGCGAAACCATCCGCGTCCTTGAAGAAGCGGTTTTTCTTCAGGCCTGACCGCTTCCAAGCGGCCTGCGGCCTCGCGCCTTCAACAGCCGGCGCCCGCTGGCGATCGTCTGGCCGAAGTCTCTTTGAGCCGCCAGCAGCGCCGGGATGAGCAGAATGACCAGGAAAAGGCCGAAGCCGAGCCCGTAGGCCAGCGTGATCACGGTCGGCAGCAGGAACTGGGCCTGCCGGCTGGTCTCGAACAGGAGCGGCGCCAGCCCGAAGACAGTGGTTGCCGTGGTCAGGATCACCGCCCGCAACCGGTCGCAGACACCGTTGACGAGCGCTGTCCGGAACGGATGATCGCGCGCATACTCATCGATCGTGGTCACCAGAACGATGCTGTCGTTGATGATGATGCCGGCCATGCCGATGAAGCCGACGACCGAGAACATCGACAATGGAATGTCGTGCAGATAGTGCCCCCAGATCATGCCGATCGTGCCGAAGGGAATGATGATCATGATCACCAGCGGCCGCGTCCAGGATTCGAAGATCCAGCAAAGAACCAGGTAGATGCCTGCGAGGCACAGGCCGAAGCCGATCAGCGCGTCCGAAAGGAACGAACGTTCCTGCTCCGCTAGCCCCGCCATCTCGCTTTCCACGTCGAAATCGGCCGCCAGCCCCGGCAGCAGTTCCTGTTGCAGCACCTCCGTCACGCGCGCCGCCGCCTCCGGATTGTCCTCCGAAACGTCCCCCGTCACCTGCAGCGTTCTCAGGCCGTCGCTCCGGCGCACGGACGCGAAGCCGTAGGAGCTGTCGATCTGCACGATTTCGCTCAAGGAAACATAGGTACCCGCCTCCGTCCGCACCCGCGTCGTATAAAGGAAGGCTGCATCCGTTTCCTCGTCCGGCATCAGCACTTTCACCGTGGCCGTCCGACGGCCGACCGGGAATTCGGCGACCTCGACGCCCTCCAGCCGGTTGCGCAGGATCCGGGCGACATCGTCTGTGGTAAAGCCGAGCGCCTCGCCGCGCGGCGTCAGCGTCAGGGTCAGTTCCGGCTTGTCATAGGCAAGCGTGTCCTCCAGCGCGCTCACGCCTTCCATCGGCGCCAGCGCCTGTTTCAGGCTTTCGGCGGCAGCCTTAAGCGTCTCCGTCGACAATCCGTACAGCCTGACGTCAATGGCATCGCCGCCCGGCCCGGAACGTTCACCGCGCAGGGCAAGTGTTTCCAGGAGCGGCGGTTTGTTGATTTCCGCCCGCCAGTCGCCAATGAACTCAAAAGCCGAATAGGGCCGAAGATCTGGGTCGATGAGCTCGATCGTGATCCCGCCGAGCTGGTCCACGTCCTTCGTGTCGGCCCCGCTGAGGCCACGGCCCGCGGTTGCCCCGACCGTCGCCAGCGCAAAGACAACGGGCTCGGCGCCGTATTGCGCGGCGTAGCGCCGGTTAACGACGTCCAGCGCCCGTTCCATTTCCGAAATCATCTCCCTGGTGTCGTCCCGCTCGGCGCCCGGCATCATGGCAATGCTGGCAGAGACGATGGCCTGTTCCGGCGCATTGAAGAACCGCCAGCGCACCGACTTGTCGAAAAACAGCGACAGGGAAAGTGCCAGGATCATGACGGCAAAGCCGATGGCCGGATAGCGGACCGCGATGATCCAGCCGACAAACCGCCGGAAGAGACGCTCGCGGAACCAGACGAACCCCCGATTGAACACGCGGTTGGGCCAGTCGTACCAATGCGGTCTGCGGCTGGCCTTGAGCGCGTGGTTCATATGCGCCGGCAGGATGAGAAAGGACTCCACGAGGCTGGCGATCAGCACGACGCAGACGGTGAAGGGAATGTCGGCGACAAGGCTGCCGAAACGGCCGCCAATGGCGACCAGCCCGACAAAAGCGATGATCGTGGTGATCGAGGCCGAGAAAACCGGCGCCGTCATACGCCGCGCCGCGAGGCTCGCAGCTTCCGCCGGCGGATAGCCGCGCCGATGCAGGAAGTCGGCATGCTCGCCCACCACGATGGCGTCGTCGACGACGATGCCGAGGCAGATGATCAGGGCAAAGACCGAAATCATGTTGAGCGTGATGCCGAAAACATACATTAGGGCGATCGTCGCGGCCATCGCCACCGGGATGCCGGCCGCAACCCAGAAGGCGGTGCGGGCATTCAGAAACAGGAACAGGAAAAGAAGCACCAGGGCGAGGCCGAACAAGCCGTTCTCGACCAGGATGTCCAGCCGGTCGATGATCGCCTGCGACCGGGTGTTGGTGAGCTGCACCACGACGCCTTCAGGCAGCGTGCGCTGGAAGTCCGCCGTGATCGCCTCCACCGCCCGCTGAACCGCGATCGTGTCGCCCTTTGCGCCCCGGTCGACCCTCAGCACCACCGCAGGCATGCCCTTGTGGAAATAGGCGCGTCCGCTTTCAACCCCTTCGGTGACGATATCGGCGACGGAGCGCAGCTGCAGTTTTTCGCCCTGCGACGGCGCCTTCAGGACGATCTCGCCGAGATCCTGTTCGCTCCGCCGGGCTTCGCCGGTCCGCAGCCGAGCACCGCTGCCGCCGACATCGCCGGCCGGCGTCGTTTCCATTTCCGCAGCGACGACATCGGCGATCTCCGCGATGGTCAAGCCGTGGCGTACCAGCATGGCCTCGCCGACATTGACCCGGATGATCGGGTCCGCCAGCCCCCTGATCGTCACCTGGGTGACGCCCTGGCGAAAGAGCACTGTCTGCAGATCCTCGGCAAGACGGGCCAGCTGGTCGATGTCGGTCGGGCCATAAAGCACCACGTCGGTGACCCGGTCGCGATAGACGCTGCGCGAGACCACCGGTTCGTCGATGCCTTCAGGCAGGCTGGAGCGGGCCAGATCGACGGCGGCCTTGACCTCGTCGGTTGCCTGGCCCATGTCCCAGCCTTCCTCGAATTCCAGTTCGATGCTCGCCCGACCTTCCCGCGCGATCGACGTCGCCTCGTCGACACCGTTGATGGCCAGAAGCTGCGGTCCGAGGACTTCGACGACGGAACGGTCCATATCCTCCGGCCCGGCACCGGACCAGTTGACCGTGATATCGACTTCCTCGCGCACGAAATCGGGAAAGAACTGTGTTCGGATCTGGGTTCCGGCAGCCAGTCCGGCAAGCAGCATCAGGGCCAGCAGCAGGTTCGCCGCCGTCCTGTGCCGGACCATGTAGTCCAGCAGCGTAGCGAATTGCGATCCGCCGGGCGACCGCATGTCAGGCTCTCCGCGTCAGGGCTGCCGCACATTCAGCCATTGCGCCCGCCTCCCTCTTCCAGCCGTTCGATCAGTTCCTTCGACACCATCGGCTGGTTCAGAAGCGCCAGCAGCCGGGCCTTGCTTGTATCCGGCATGTCGGAGCTGTTCAGCTGCACGATAAGCGCTGCCCTGCGCTCCGGCTCCAGCGCCACCAGATCGCCGGCCGGACGCTGGCTTCCCGTTTCCGGTTCCTCCGTTGCGGGCGACCTGGTTCCGGCGGGCCTGCGCTCTTCCTCTTCATCGCCGCGTCTTGGCGTCACCTTCAGGCCGCTGCCGAGCTGCGGCAGGCGCTCGCGGACATAGTCGGCGCCGAAAGGCACGTCCGCCAGAACAACTTCGTTGCCGATGCGCCTCAGGATCCGCACCCTGATCTCCTCGATCCGTTCGTCCTCGTCGACGATCAGCAGCTTGCCGTCCTCCGTGACGGCCGCGGCGGGAACAACCGCGATATCCGTGAGTTCAGGCTCCTCCACCTCCACTTTCACGAAATCGCCGGGCCGCAACATCGTGCCGGGGGTGAGTTCCAGCGCTGCGTAAAGCGTCCGCCCCGCTTCGCCTTCCGCGACGACCGCTGCAGCGCGGTCGATATGGCCGGAAACCTCCACCGCCCGTCCACCCAGCTGCAGAGTGACGGTGACTGGCGCCTTGATCAGCGTGCCGCTGCCGTCCAGGAGGCGCGAGAATTCATTCGTCGAGACGGAAAAGCGGGCCTCAAGCGCCGCCGGATCGATCAGTTGCGCCAGCGTCTCGGACGGGCTGACCCGACGTCCCAGCGTCGCGTCAACCTCGGAGAGAAAACCGTCGAAAGGTGCCGTCAGCGTGGTCTCTTCCAGAATGCGCCGGGCGTCCTTCAGGGCGAGCTCGGCCCGCTGGACGGTCAGGTCCATGCGCTCGATGCGCTTGCGCGCCGTGATGACCGATTGCAGCCGATTGCTGAGGGATTGTTCCAGCGAAGCGACGGCAAGCTCTTCCGTTTCCACCTGCACCGCGGTGGAATAGCCCTTGTCCTTGAGTTGCCTCTGGCGCTCCAACGCCTGTTTGCGAAGATCCAGCTGGCGTCTTGCGGCCTCCAGTTCCTGTTCGGCACCGACAATCGCTTCTTCAGCTTCCGCCTTCTGTGCCACAGCGTCGGCAAGCGCGGCCTCCGCGTCCAGCACCTGGAATTCCGCGTTGGCGGGGTCGATCCTGAGCAGCAACTCGCCTTCTGCGACCGCCGCCCCGTCGCGAAACTTTGCCGCCACATCCACAAGGCGGCCCTCGGAGCTGGCCCTGAGCTGCAGTGTGCGCCAGCTCTCGATCTGACCGTAGGCGGTGGTCACGGGCGTGATGGTCTGCGGCGTCAATTCGGCGACATTCACCGAATAGCTGCGCTCGCGGGCGGGACGCTGCTGGGAGACTTCTTCCGCGGTCATGGCGTCATAGAGCCGGTAAGCGCCTAAACCGGCAAAGCCGATCATCACCGCCATCAATGCCAGACCCAGAAGTCCGCGCATCAGGAACCGCATTCGCCACTCCCCTTTGGATGCCTCATCCGCTCCTGCGCAGAAAAGGCATTCTCAATTCAGGCACAACCGCTTGGATAGCATGGTTCTGGGGCGAAATTCTGAAAAGCCTGTAATCACTTGTAACAAAAAAACCCGGCACCTTGCGGTGCCGGGTCAGCTTGTCGGCAGGCGGTCTGGCTCAGAACTTGTAGCCGATACCCATGCGGACCTGGGAGTTGTTGAACTCCGAACTCACGCCCGTGCCGTTGAGGTTGAAATCCTCCTCGCCGAAATCCTGGTAGGTATAGTCCAGGCGGGCGGTCAGATTGTTGGTGATCAGCGCTTCGCCGCCGGCACCCAGCGACCAGCCGAGAGCGGTCTTGGAGTCGGAGTCGCCATTCCCGGAGACTTCCAGGTCGGCAATCGCCAGACCGCCGGCCCCGTAGACCATGTAGCGGTCGAAGGCATAGCCGACGCGGCCGCGGATGTTGGAATTCCAGTCAGACTTGGAAGTCAGGGAAATGCCGCCGTTGGAGCGGGACTTTTCCAGATCCGTCAGCGTGAAGTCCGCTTCGGCACCGACGACCACGTTCGGCGTTACCTGGAAGTTATAGCCGCTGTAAAGACCGCCGCTGATGCCGTTGGCATCGACGCCGAGATCGGTGGCCGAGCCGGCCTTGTTGTCGAATTGACCGAAGGCCCAGCCGAGATTGCCACCGATGTAAAGACCGTTCCAGTCGATGCTCTGCTGCGGAGCCGGAACCGCGTCGTAAGCCGGTGCCGGGGCCTGCGGCAGATCCGCTGCCAGAGCCGGCGCGGTTGCGGCCGCTGCGGCTGTCAGGGCCATGCCAGCAAGTGCAAGACGTTTCATCTCAAGATACTCCAGATCCACAATACTCATATTCATCAGGCCGGGACTCCCGGCCATTGGCGAGTTGGACGTGTAAAGTCGCGTCCTCACTCTCCCCCATGGAGATGTATGAAGGTCGTTTGTGGCGGATCGGGATTGAGAATTGGGAGTTTTGGTGACGAATGGCGGCAACATTCTGACAGGATGAAAGACCCGTAAAAACAATTGCAATTTGCATTCCGCATCGCCATCTGGGCGGTAGAAAGATCCTTGTCCACGGCTTTCCCTGATCCGATCTATTGCGTATAAGGCGCCCAACCGACGCGGGCGCCCTCCATATGGCCGCCCCGAAGGACCGAACCGACCGGAACCGGAACTCGTAAATGCTCTTTGACTACATAAGCCTCGCAGGCGGCCTGGTTGTACTGATTATCGCCGGCGATGTCTTGGTCAGGGGGTCCGTCGGCATTGCGCAGCGTCTCGGCATTCCCAATCTCGTCATCGGCCTAACCATCGTCGCCTTCGGCACCTCCGCTCCGGAACTGGTGATTTCCCTGAAAGCAGCCCTCGAAGGCGCCGGCGGCATTGCGATCGGCAATGTTGTCGGATCAAATATTGCCAATGTTCTCATGGTGCTGGGCATGCCGGCACTGATTGCCGCGACGCCCTGCGGCGAAGACGGGGCCACCCGGAACGCCTTCTTCATGGTCGCCGTCACTCTGGTCTTCATGGGCCTTTGTTTCTTCACGCCGATCGGGCTGTTGGCCGGCGTCGTGCTGCTGTTGCTGCTTGGCGTTTTCCTCGCCGACTCCACCTTGATGGCACGGCGCCACCGCAAGGAACAGAAGGCGATCGCCGCGGCAGCGGCCGGCGCCGCGGTGGCCGACGTCACGCTCGATGAGGAAGACGGTCTCGACGAAGTCGAGGATGTCCCGGACAGTCCCTGGATCGCGCTGATCTATATCGTCCTGGGTCTCGTCGGCCTGCCGCTCGGCGCCCATTTCACCATTTCCGGCGCCACTTCCATCGCCTCCGCCTGGGGTGTCAGCGAAGCAGTGATCGGCCTGACGGTCATTGCGCTCGGTACGTCCCTGCCGGAACTTGCCACCACCGTCATGGCCGCCATTCGCCAGCACGGAGCTGTCGCCATCGGCAACGTCATCGGCTCCAACATCTTCAACCTTCTGGCGATCATCGGCATCACGGCCGTCATCGTACCGATCGACGTGCCGCAGGAAGTGCTGAAGCTCGATATCTGGGTGATGCTGGCCTGCGCGATCCTTCTGACCGCGCTCGCCGGCCTGCGCATCTGTCTTGGCCGCATTTCAGGTTTTGCCATGTGCGCCGCCTACGGGCTCTATATCACCACTGTCTACATGCTCGGTCACGTTTCCTGACCCACACCCTCCGGCAAACTTCCCGGCAAGACACGCCGGCTTGACCTGCCGTCCTCTTCCCCTTGGGCTCCTTGCGGCTTAAATGTCTGACATGCAGGAAACGTCTGATTCTCCAACCGAACCGGTAAGCGGTCCCGATGCACCCTCCGCGCCCGTGCGCAAGGGCGTCGAGGTGATCGCAGACGAGGTGAAGCGCCTGCCGAACGGGCCGGGCGTCTACCGGATGCTGGATGAAAACGGCGAAGTCCTTTATGTCGGCAAGGCGCGCAGTCTCAAGAAGCGCGTGACCAGCTACACGCGGCTACAGGGCCAGTCCAATCGGATCATGCGCATGATCATGGCGACTGCCGCGATGGAATTCGTCGTCACGAAGACGGAACCCGAAGCGCTGCTGCTGGAAGCCAACCTGATCAAACGCCTGAGGCCGCGTTTCAATGTGCTTCTGCGCGACGACAAGTCCTTTCCCTACATCCTCGTCACCGGCGATCACGCCTCGCCCGCCATCGTCAAGCATCGCGGTGCGCGTAAGCGCAAGGGAGAGTATTTCGGACCTTTCGCGTCCGCCGGCGCCGTCGACCGGACCATCAATGCCCTGCAGAAGGCCTTCCTGATCCGCACCTGCTCGGACAGTTTCTACGAGAATCGCACACGGCCCTGCCTGCAATACCAGATCAAGCGCTGCGCCGGCCCTTGCACCGGAGAAATCGATCCCGAGGACTATGCCGGCCTCGTCTCCGAGGCCAAGGCCTTTCTCTCCGGCCGCAGCCAGCTGATCAAGACCCAGCTCGCCAAACAGATGGAAGCTGCCTCGGCGGATCTGGAATTCGAGCGCGCCGCCATCTACCGCGACAGGCTTTCCGCGCTTTCCCACGTCCAGGCGCACCAGGGCATCAACCCGCAGTCCGTCGAGGAAGCGGACGTCTTTGCCATCCACCAGGAAGGCGGCCAGACCTGCGTGCAGGTCTTCTTCTTCCGCACCGGCCAGAACTGGGGCAACCGCGCCTATTTCCCGAAGGCGGACAGGTCCTTTGAGGAAGCCGACATCCTGGAGAGTTTCCTCGCCCAGTTCTACGACGACAAGCCCGCGCCAAGGCAGATCCTCATGTCGCATGAACTGGCGGAACAGGACCTCCTTGCACAGGCTCTCACCGAGCGCACCGGCCGCAAGGTCGATGTCGCGGTGCCGAAGCGCGGCGAGAAAAAGGACCTTGTCGACCATGCACTGACCAATGCCCGCGAGGCGCTCGGGCGGCGTCTGGCGGAGACTTCCAGCCAGGCACGGCTGCTCAAGGGCGTCGCCGAAGCCTTCGATCTTGAAGGGACGCCGCGCCGGATCGAGGTTTACGACAACTCCCACATCATGGGCACGAACGCCGTCGGCGGCATGATCGTCGCCGGGATGGAAGGCTTTGCCAAGGGCCAGTACCGCAAGTTCAACATCAAGTCGGAAGACCTCGTTCCCGGTGACGATTACGGCATGATGCGCGAGGTTCTGACCCGGCGTTTCTCGCGTCTCCTCAAGGAACATGCCCGCCCGAAAGCGCCCGGGCCGGAAGAGCCCGATCCTTCCCTCAATGACGACGAGGTCGATCTGGAAACATCCCCTGCCGACACCGGCATGCCGGCCTGGCCGGACCTGGTGCTGATCGACGGCGGCCAGGGCCAGCTCACGGCCGCGCGCGAAACCCTCGAGGGTCTCGGCATCACCGATGTGCCGCTGGTCGGCATCGCCAAGGGGCCGGACAGGGATGCAGGCCGGGAGAAATTCTTCATTCCCGGCCGCCAGTCCTTCATGCTGCCGGAACGCGATCCGGTACTCTATTTCGTTCAGCGCCTGCGCGACGAGGCCCACCGCTTTGCCATCGGCAGCCACCGGGCGCGGCGCAAGAAGGATATTGCCAGGAACCCGCTTGACGAAATCGCCGGCGTCGGCCCGACGCGCAAGAAAGCGCTTCTGCGCCACTTCGGCACAGCCAAGGCCGTCTCCAAGGCCGGCATCGACGATCTGGCCGCCGTACCGGGCATTTCGGAGGCGATTGCCAAGCTGGTCTACGACCACTTTCATGAATGAACTCGGCATTTCAACAGGCTGCATCGTGGGGGCAAGCCGAAAATATTCGCCTCTTCGACACCTTGTGCCGGGAGCAGGTCCGGCAGCCGATATACAAGGGCTCAGTCAACCGCTTCGAGAAATACCAGGAACACCTCGCCGCCTCCTTCAGGCGCTGGGACAGGCACCGGCTCCAAAACCCGACGAAACCTGACACAGCGCGGCCGGGTCATGCTATGCACCCGGGCTGACACGCCCGCTCCTATTCCGGAACCATCAGCCCATGCTCTTCAACTCCCGTCCCAGGCCCCGCTCAGTCTTCGGGACATTGCTGTCGATGATCGGCTGGTGCGGCATTCTGGGAGCGATTGCTGCCGGCGCACTCGGGCTTGCCGCCTACCTCGCACCGGATTTCTGGCTCGCGGACAACATGAGCTTCTTCCTCAGGCAGTTCCTTGCCGGCGGACTGGCTGGGTGCATCGCCGGGGCACTCGGTCTTCTGGTCCGCCACCGGCTGGCATTCGCTTACCGCGCCCTCTGGCTCGTGGCGCTGCTGGCCTTCCTGTCTCTTGCCGGGCTCACCGGCGCTCGCACGCTTGCCAATACCAAGCCGCTCGGACCTTCAGCGGCCGGCGAAAGGCCGCTGAAGGTCGTCTCCATCAACATCGAGCACCTGTTTCTGGGCGACAAGGTCCTGGGCGCATTCCTGGAAAGGGAGCAGGCGGACATCGTCGTCATACAGGAAGTGCTGTGGTGGCTGCAGGAGCGGCGCTGGCAGCGGCTTGGCCAGTCCGTTGGTGGCGCTGGCGAGAACGGCTTTCCGGAGTATCTGAAAGTGGGTGAACTTGGCGGCCTTGCCGTCTATTCCCGCTTTCCGATCCTCGACGAAAAGACCCGCGTCATCCAGGGCGATGTGCCGCCGGGTGCCAATGTCTATTACGACGGCGACAGGGAGCTGTTGTCGCTGACGCTCGACACGGGCGCAGCCCCCCTGCATCTGGTGGTCATCCATCCGGACAGCCCGCGATCCGAAGCCCGCTGGCAGAACAAGCGCCGTTACTTCGACGAAATCGACGCGGTCATTGACGGCCTGCAGGCAACAAACGGCGGCAACATCCTGGCGATCGGCGACTGGAACAGTGCCCCCTGGTCCGCCCGCTTCCAGGAAACGCTTGCGCGCAACGGCCTCAGGACGGCCTATCCGGACGGCTGGCCGCAGACCACGCGCTTCTTCTTCGACTACCGGCTGCACTGGGTCCTTGGCGCGCCGGTCGACCAGTTCGCCGTGTCAAAGGACCTTCAGCTGATCGATGTTTCACTCGGTCCGCACATCGGCTCCGATCATCTGCCGCTGATCGTGGAGCTTGCCCAGACGCCACGGCCTGCCGATTGATCCACAGGCTCGGACTTCTGCCGAAAAACGTTTGAGGCAACAGCCCCTTTCGGAAAGACTGCCGGAACCTTCAGAACCGATTCTCGATCAAGATCCGCATGGCCAAGCTCTATTTCAACTATTCCTCTATGAATGCCGGCAAATCGACGCTTCTTTTGCAGGCCGCCTATAATTACCGCGAGCGCGGCATGAACACGCTGCTGATGATCGCCGCCTTTGACGACCGCGCCGGCAAGGGCCGGATCGCCTCCCGTATCGGGCTTTCCGCCGACGCGGATGTCTTCAATTCCGCCGACAACGTCTTCAACCACATCAAGACGGCCCATGAGCGGAAAAAGGTCGACGCGGTTCTGGTCGACGAGGCGCAGTTCCTGACGGAGACCCAGGTCTGGCAACTGGCGAATGTTGCCGACGAGCTGCGGGTTCCGGTCATGTGCTTCGGATTGAGGACGGATTTCCAGGGCAAGCTCTTCCCGGGCAGCGCCGCGCTGCTCGCCCTAGCCGACAACCTGAAGGAAATAAAGACCATCTGCTGGTGCGGCCGCAAGGCCACCATGGTCGCCCGTCTCGATGCCGACGGCCGCATTGTCGAAGAGGGCGACCAGGTCGTCATCGGTGGAAACGACAAGTACGTCTCCCTCTGCCGCCGCCACTGGAGCGACCGGAACCTTGGCTGAAGCCGTCATTTTGTGATGGACAACTTCAAATTCACCCGGATTATCGGAGTTCCTGCCGGTTGCCTGCGCCAGCAAGGTCGTGGCGGCGAAGCTGCAAGGGGACTGAGGCGCGGAAAGCGGCGAGACTTGGGGAACAATGGGGACCGCACATGATCAAGGAATTCCGGGATTTCATCGCCAAGGGCAGCGTCATGGACCTTGCCGTCGGCATCATCATCGGCGCCGCTTTCACGGCGATCGTCACCAGCCTTGTCAATGACCTGATCAATCCGGTGATCGGCCTGATCCTCGGCGGTATCGATTTCACCTCCATGTATGTCGTCCTGTCCGGCGATGTTCCGGCCGGAGCCGGTCTCGCGGCTGCCCGCGAAAGCGGCGCGGCGGTTTTCGCCTACGGCGCCTTTCTCACCTCCTGCATCAATTTTCTGATCATTGCCTTCGTCGTCTTCATGCTGGTGAAGGCCGTCAATCGGATCAAGTCGATGGCGGAAAAGCCAGACGATGTCGCACCGGAGGTAAAGACCGGGCCGTCCGAGGTCGATGTCCTGATCGAAATCCGGGACGCGCTGAAAACCGGCAAGGCATAGGCCGACCTGTTCCTTCCAGCGACCTGATCGACGCACGGGCGGGTACAGTCCGCCCGGACCGCTGCCTTTACGTCCTTCCGACGCGCCGGTAGTCCCGGGGGGTTGCGCCGAACGCGGCGCGGAACTGTGTCGAGAAGTGCTGCAGATTGCTGTAGCCGCAGGAGAAGGCGATTTCGCTGATGGTGAGTTCGCGGCATCGCGGGTCCCTGAGGGCACGTGCCACCGTCTCCAGCCGCCTGCGGCGGATTTCTTCGCTGATCGACGTACCTTCCGCCTGAAAAATTCCGTTCAGGCGGCGCACCGATAACCCGGTCGCCGCCGCGACCCGGCTTCGGTCCAGCTCAGGATCGCGAATATGATCAGCAATATGAGAGCGAGCCCGCAGAACGGCCAGCCGCTCCGGTGATGACAGATCCCGGACATCTCCACTGCCGCCAGCCAGTCCGGTCGCGACAAGATCGATCAGCGTGTCTTCGAGTTGCGCTGCAAGCGGTGACGGACCGCAGTGTAGATGGCCGGAAAAGGCCAGAATGCTCTCCCGTACCAGCCGGCCAAGGCCGCTCCTTCCGCCGATAAGGGTACCGCCGATTGTCTCCGCCGCCGGCAGACGCGCCAACAGCCGATCCTTCCGGAACTGCAGCACGGTCTGGGAAAAGTCCTGCCCCAGTTCCAGAGCGTAGGGGGATGTGCTGTCATAGATCGCCATGTCGCCCGCACGCAGTACCGAGGTGCGCCCGGACTGCGTCAGGCGGGACGAGTTTCGCGTCTGCAGACTGACAAGGAAGTCCGCATCAGACGATGCCCGGATGTCGCCGGGTCGCCGAAGGACACAGTGTTCACTGCCCGACACTTTCGAGATCGCAAGACCGGCATGCCTCTCAATTTCCAGCGTACCTCTGAAGCCGGTCGCTGTCGCAACCTCGCAACCGAGTTGGACATAGGATGCACAGACAGCCTCCCGCCAATAGGCGAAGCGGTCTCTCGGAGTGATTTCCATCGTGCGGTAGGAAGCGATGCGGCTCATGTCGGGTTCCGATGCTGGCTATCAGTTTCGCAACAAGCCGCCCGAAAACGCAAGAGATTTGACCCGAGGACGAAAGCACCCCCCTCCCTGAGGCGGCAGCATGACGGCTTCAGGAGGACAAGAGCATGACCCAACCTTTCAGAGCCGCAGCCGTTCAGGCCGCTCCCTGTTTTCTCGATCTCGATGCCGGCATCGACAAGGCGGTCCGGCTGATCGCAGAAGCCGCGTCCGAAGGCGCGCAACTGGTCGCTTTCAGCGAAACCTGGTTACCGGGCTATCCCAACTATATTTGGCTTGGGCCCGTTGCCTGGCAAATGCAGTTTGCCGGACGCTATTTCGAGAATTCCATCGTCGCCGGATCCGAGCACGAGGCGCGCCTGTCCGAGGCCTGCGCCAAATACCGCATCCAGCTCTCCATGGGCTGTTCGGAAAGGGACGGAGGCTCGCTCTATATCGCCCAATGGCATTTCGACGAGACCGGCAGGGTCGTCAACCGCCGCCGCAAGCTAAAACCCACCCATGTGGAGCGCACGGTTTACGGAGAGGGCGACGGCTCCGACCTCAGCGTCGTGGAGACGTCCCTTGGCCGGATCGGTCAGCTTGCATGCTGGGAGCATCTGCAGCCGCTTTCCAAATACGCCATGTACGCCCAGAACGAACAGATCCACTGTGCAGCCTGGCCCAATCTTCATCTCTACAAGGACACCGCACATGCGCTCGGGCATGAAGTCAACAATGCGGCTTCGCTTGTCTATGCCGTTGAGGGCGGTTGCTTCGTGCTGGCTCCCTGTTCACTGGTGACGAAGGAGATCCAGGATGAGATCTGCCAGGGCGATCCGGCGAAGGAAGCGCTCTGCCCGCTTGGCGGCGGCTACACCCGTATCTACGCCCCCGATGGCCGCGACATCGGCGCCAACCTGCCGCACGATCAGGAGGGCCTCGTCTATGCCGAAATCGACCTTTCGCTGATTGCCTATGCCAAGACCGCCGCCGATCCGGCCGGTCACTACGCCCGGCGAGATGCAACGCGGTTGCTGATCAACCGTCGCAAACAGCGGCCGGTGGTGAACTTCGACGACGCGCCGGGCTGGGAAACATCTGGGTGGGAAACGATGGATGTGGCAGCCGCTCCTCCTGCCGTCATGGGCAAGCCCGCGGAATGACCTTCATGGAGCCGGCTGAATTACAAAGGCCGGCGCCTTCTCCACTCAGGGAGGAAGCGGAACCCGGGCACGGCTTAACCTGGCACCTTCACCGTCTCGGCCTTCACGTGCACCGCGCGTCCCGCGAACCAGCCGTTGACGGCCGCGCCGAGGCCGAGCGCCACGAAGAGCACCGCGCTCCATGCAAAGCTTCCGGTCCAGCTGCGAATGAGGCCGACGATCAGCGGTCCGATGGCGGCAAGCGTGTAGCCGACGCATTGCGCCATGCCCGACAATTGCGCCGCGGCATGAGGATCTGCGGTCCTCAGAACGATAACGGTCAGTGCGACGGCAATAAGCCCGCCCTGGCCGATCCCCTGCAGGACGGCCCAGATCCAGACCGTGGACAGCGGCGCAAACAGGAGGCCAAGAAGCGCTCCGACGGCGATCACGCAGAGGCCCGCGTTGATCAGGCGCTGGTCCTTGCCGCGCACCGCAAGATGCGGCGCGATGAGGCAGGCTCCTGCCTGGATCATGACCGAAACGGAGACGATGGCGCCCGCCGTGACGCCGTCAAGGCCGCGGGCGCGCAGGATCGGCACCAGCCAGCCGAAGACGCAATAGGCAAGGGCCGATTGCAGCCCCATGAAGAGCGTGACATGCCAGGCCGTCCGGTCGCGCCACATGCCCCGCACCACGTAGCTGTCTCCCTTGGCGCGTTTGCGGGTCGCCAGCACCTGCGGAAACCAGAGCAAGCCGACGACAACCGCCGGCAGAGCCCAGACGGCGAGCGCAGCGTTCACCGATCCGCCGAAGGCTTCCTGCAGCGGGATCGTCAGGCCGGCGGCCCCTGCCGCGCCTGCGCAAAGCGCCATCGTGTACCAGCCCGTCACCAATGCGGCCTTGTCCGGAAAGTCCCGCTTGACCAGACCAGGCAGAAGCACATTGCCAACCGCGATACAGGCACCCGCCAGTGCCGTTCCCAGAAACAGCAGCGGCACGGAGGAAAGCCCGCGCATGGCCGTGCCGAGCGCAAGCAGGAAGACGATGGCCAGCAGCGTTCGTTCCGTGCCGATCTGCCGGGCAAGCTTCGGCGCCATTGGGGAGAAAAGGCCGAGGCACAGGACGGGAAGTGTCGTCAGCAGGCTCGCCGCCGTCGCCGAAAGGCCGAATTGATCGCGGATCTCCGGCAGCAGGGCCGAAGCGCTGGAAAAGACCGGGCGGAGATTGAAGGCAATGAGCACAAGGCTCGCGCCCAGAAGCAGCCGGACCACGGGTCCCGGCTTATGAGCAAGTTGCCGGCGCGGCATCACGCCGACTTCGGCTGCGTCGATAAGCTCGATCGTTGCCGGGTCGATCCTGGGGGGCTGGCTCATGATGACAGCAACCGCTCGAGGTCGCGGAGCACCGGCGCCATGAAGCGCCGGACAGCCGCTTCCGCCCTGTCCGGATCGCCGCTTTCGATGGCATCGACAATGGCCGCGTGAGCAGGCATGTCCGGTTCCCGCAATTCTTCGCCGAGCGTCGCCTCGATGGTCTCGGCAATGAGGGTCGAGAAGAATTCGTACATGTTGACGAGCACGCAATTCTGCGACGCCGCCACGACCGCCTGGTGAAAGGCGAGGTCCCTTGCAATGAAACCTGCCTTGTCCCTGCCCTCGTAATTGCCGCGTTCTGCCAGCAGCCGGCGCAGCTCGGTGATTACGGCAGGCGTCTGCCGCAGCGCCGCCAGACGGGCCGCCTCGGCGTCAAGCGCCAGGCGGGCTTCAAACTGGTCGCGCAGGGTCGCGCGCCGCGCCATGGTGAGTGCCCCGGCCGCATCTGCCGTCGACAGGACATAGGTACCGGACCCCTGCCGCGTCTCGAGATAGCCTTCCGCGACCAGGATGCGCACCGCTTCGCGCACGGTGCCCCGGCTGACCGACAGAAGTTCCGACAGCGTCGCCTCGTTCGGCACCTTCGCGCCGACCGGCCAGCGCTTGCCGGTAATCTCACCCCGCATCGCCTCGGCCGCGCTTTCAGCCAGGCTGGTCTTGGAAAGGGACTGCATCGCCATATCACCAAATCATCAGATGACTTTATGATATGTCCTTAGCAACGGTTTGTCCACACGCTTGCACTCCTCACGCTTTCGAGCCGGCCTCCTCCTGTCAGCCGTGCCGTTACCGGTCAGTCGGTGTCAGCGTTGCAGTCTCCAGGGGACGCCAGAGCTGCCGGTCAAGCCAGGGAAATGCCGCATCATGCCAATCGGCAGAACGGGAAAGCTTTGCCTGGAACGCTGCAGGCAGTCTTCGGCCCGAAAGGAAACCACCCAGACCGCAACGGTTTCTCCCTCGCGCACGGGCGGCCCTGGAAACGGATTGGGCTGGCGGTCACTGACAAGAGCCACGTCGATACGCGCACTGCAATTCCTTGGAACCGGCAGAACGGTCATCTCCCATTTGTCTGCAAAGGGCGTGTCCGTGCCCGGGGCAGGTGAAGCGGTCGAAACCGTGACAATACCGCCGGCACCCCGTACCGAGGAAACAGGCAAATTGGAGCCGATGACCTCTCGCAAACACAGCCGCATTTCCCCTTGACTACATACCAACCAGTTGGTATCTACTGATTGGAATGAACCGGGTATTTTTCTAACTCCCGCGGAGCCTTTTCATGAAACCGACGATCACGGCCTTTGCACAATCACCCGACGAGGGACAAGGTCTGGCGCGCGACATGCCCGTGCGCTGGGCGCTTGAGGAAGTCGGGCTGCCCTACGAGGTCCGTCTCCTGTCCTTCAGCGCGCTGAAGCAGCCTGTGCATCTGGCGCTGCAGCCCTTCGGGCAGATCCCCACTTACGAGGAAGGCAGCCTTTCC